>ERZ761602.8053-NODE-8053-length-10818-cov-4.295735_pt1 | contig 10818 bp, 10 predicted proteins | sample MGYA00512165_ERZ761602 | MGnify/ENA primary metagenome ERZ761602 (study PRJEB28899, sample SAMN02445085) | bioreactor sludge metagenome | biome: EBPR sludge; isolation source: Thorneside wastewater treatment plant | place: Australia: Brisbane, Thorneside...
GCTCGCCAGCACCGCCCCGGCTGAGGCTGCCCCGGATGAAGGCCCCGAGGACAGCCCGACCAGCGAATCGGCCGTGGCGGGGACCGAAGTCATCTATGACGACACGCCGCGCGCGGATCCCGCGTTGTCGCGCTTCCGTCCGATGCCGCGGAGCGAACGGGTCAGGCAGATCGGGGAACAGACCGCCCCGGCGCCTGACGACCAGACCGGTCTTTCGCCCGCGCCGCTGGGCGACCCCGAGGCCGAGACCGCGCTTGCCGCGGCCCAGCCCGACGAAGCCCTTGACCAGACGGCCGAAACCCCTCCTCCCGGAGGGGTTTCGCTTGCCGCCCTGCGCCCGCAGCGCCGTCCCACCGACCTTGCGGTCCCCGCGGCCGAGCCCGCCGCCCCGGGCATCGATCTGGCCGGCGCCACCGCCGAGGCGGTCGCCCAGTCGCCGATCCCCGGCGCGCGGCCCAGCAATGTCGAGGAACGGGCGCGCCAATTGCTGGCGGCTGCGGCTGCCCAGCCCGCCGCCGCGCCTGCACCGCAGGGCGCCGCTGGCGCGCGCAGTGTCGAGGACGAGGACGAGGAGGGCGAGACCGCCTCGTCGGCCACCGGGCCGTCGATCCCCAGTTCGGCCTCGGTCGCCCGTCAGGCCACCGAAACCGGCGCCCTGCGGCTGAACCAGATCAACCTGATCGGGGTTTTCGGCGCGCCCAACGACCGCCGCGCGCTGGTGCGGCTGTCCAGCGGACGGGTGGTGCGGGTGCAGGTCGGCGACCGGCTCGACGGCGGGCAGGTTTCGGCGATCGGCGAGAGCGAATTGCGCTATACCAGCGGCGGGCGCAACGAGGTGCTGCGCATCGGCGGCTGACCCCGCCGACGCGCGCCTTTCAACGTGCCCTCTTGCGAGCCTATCGAGACCCAAACCACGCCACTGTCGTAGCGCCCAACCACTGGCACGGTGTCCCCGCAAGGGCCCTTGCAGAACACCTTGTTGACAACTTTCAGGCGCACGCTGTCGCGCAAGCCGAACCGGCGCCTCGCATTCCAGATCGACATTGACCGACACCGCCTTTGCGGCGAACACCGGGTTTGCGTTGATCTTGCCCCGCCACGCTTATAGCCTGACCTTGCCGGGCGTGCTTTCCAGTGCCGACCTCCGCGATTTCGTTGCGTGCCCGTCAGGAACACCGACCCCTGAACGCCCGGCAGCGTTTCCATCAAACGCGGACTTTCCCCGCACACTCGCTTGACCACCCCTGCCGCGTCGGGTCAGGCCACCTTTTGCAGCGCGACTGTCGGCACCACCCCCAGCGCGTGGCAGACATCGCGCGTCAGGCTGGCCCGGTTCAGCGTGTAGAAATGCAGCGCGGGCACGCCCTCGGACAGCAGCGTGTCGCAAAGTTCGGTGCAAAGCGCCGTCGCCAGCAGCGTGCTGCGGCCGTCGCGCTCGGCCTTCTCGAAGGCTTCGTCCAGCCAGGCGGGCACGCTGGCGCCGGTGGCCAGGGCAAAGCGGCGGATGCCGGACCAGTTCTCGATCGGGATGATCCCGGGCACGATGCGCGCGGCGTCGATCCCGGCGCGGTCGGCGGCGTCGCGAAAGCGCAGGAAGGTTTCGGCCTCGAAGAAGAACTGGGTGATCGCCGAATCGGCGCCGGCGTCGAACTTGCGTTTCAGCCAGTCGATATCGGCCCCGGCATGGGTGGATTCGGGGTGCGGCTCGGGGTAGGCGCCGACGCGGATGGTGAAATCGCCGGTTTTCTTCAGCGCCGAAATCAGCTCGACCGAACTGGCGAACCCGTCGGCGCGCGGGGCAAAGCGACCCTGGCCCTTGGGCGGATCGCCGCGCAGCGCGACGATCTCGCGCACCCCGGCCGCGGCATAGGCGCGGGCGATGTCCAGCGTTTCCGCGCGGCTGGCATCGACGCAGGTCAGATGCGCCGCCACATTCAGCCCAAAGGCCGCGCCGATCGTGGTGACCGCCTCGTGCGTCAGTTGCCGGGTGGTGCCGCCGGCGCCATAGGTGACCGACACGAACTCGGGCCGCAGGGGGGCCAGCATGCGCACCGTCTCCCACAGCCGGAAGCTGGCATCCAGCGTCTTGGGCGGGAAGAATTCGAACGAGATGCGCGGTGCGGTCATGGGAGGCTCCTGTGTTGTGCCCCTTGTTGCACGCGCAGCAATGTGAGACAAATTCATTGTTTTCATCATCTGCATGAGGTTCATCGCATAATGTATCTGGAGCTTCGTCACCTGCGCACGATCCGCGCCATCCATCAGGCCGGCGGGGTGCAACGCGCGGCGGATGTCCTGAACATCACGCAATCGGCGCTGAGCCATCAGTTGAAAGGGCTCGAGGATCAATGCGGCGTCGAGCTTTTCGTGCGCAAGGCCAAGCCCTTGCGCCTGTCGGCGGCGGGGATGCGGCTGCTCAGGCTGGCCGACGAGGTTCTGCCACGGGTCGAATCGCTGGAGGACGAGTTCCGCGCGCTGATCGCGGGCAAGACCGGGCGCCTGCATATCGCCATCGAATGCCACGCCTGTTTCGAATGGCTGTTTCCGGTGCTGGAGCGCTTTCGCCACGCCTGGCCCGATGTGGACGTGGACATCCGCCCGGGTCTGGCGTTCAGCGCGCTGACGGCGCTGGACCGCGAGGAGGTGGATCTGGTGATCTCGTCTGACCCCGAGGATCTGCCGGGCCTGACCTTTACCCCGCTCTTCGATTATGAGCCCCGGTTCATTGCCGCTGCCAACAGCCCCTTTGCGGGCAGGACGCATGTCGAGGCCGAGGATTTCCGCGATCAGGTGCTGATCACCTATCCGATGGACCGCACGCGGCTGGATGTGTTCACGGGCCTGCTGAACCCCGCAAGGGTCGAACCCCGCGCCGTGCGGCAGGTGGAACTGACGGCGGTGATTCTGCTTCTGGTCGCTTCGGGGCGCGGCGTGTCGGTGCTGCCCGACTGGGTGCTGCGCGAGGTGAAGACCTCGTCCGAGTATGTCACCCTGCCGGTGACGGCGGGGGGGCTGACCAAGCGCCTTTATGCGGCGACCCGGTCCGAGGAAACCACCGTGCCCTTCATGGCGCATTTCCTCAGGCTGGCGCGCACCGAACCGGTGAAACTGCAACGCGGCTGACGCGCAGGACATTGACCGAATCGTCAGACAGGCGCAGGCTGGCCGTGGAATGCCCATCTTCTCAATATGTTACAAGATAACAACGGGGGAATGACCATGTGCCATGTCTGTGTGATGGAATCCGTCAAGTCGCGCATGCTGGGGCGGCGCGATCTGTTTCGCGGGGCGCTGGGCCTTGCCGCCGCCGCCGCGACAGTCGGCGCTGCGACCCGTCCGGCGCTGGCGCAGGGCGCGGGCGGGGTGGCCGACATGACCCACACGCTGCACCCGGATTTTCCGACGTTCTTCGGCCAGCAGCAGTTCTTCGAGGAACAGATTTACAATTTTGCCGAACACTCCTTTAACCTCAAGGAGTTCCGCGTCAATGAACACACCGGCACCCATGTCGACGCGCCGCTGCATTTTTCCGCCGATGGCCAGTCGGTTGACGAAATCCCGGTGGAACGGCTGATCGTGCCGCTGGCGGTCATCGACATCCGCGCCAAGGCCGCCGACAACGCGGATGCGCAGGTTACCCCCGACGATATCGCCGCCTGGATCGCCACCCATGGCCCGCTGCCCGAAGGCTGCTGCGTGGCGATGCTGTCGGGCTGGGGGGCGCATGTGAACGACGCGATGTTCCGCAACGCCGACGCGGCCGGGACGATGCATTTCCCGGGGTTCCACGTCGAGACCGCGCAGATGCTGATGAGCGAGGGGGATGTGGCCGGGATCGCGGTCGACACGCTGTCGCTGGATTACGGCATGTCGCCCGATTTCGCCACGCATTACGCCTGGTTGCCGTCGAACCGCTGGGGGATCGAATGTATCGCCAACCTTGACCAGGTGCCCGCCAGCGGCGCCACGCTGGTCGTGGGCGCGCCCAAGCACCGGGGCGGCACGGGTGGCCCGGCGCGCATCTTCACGCTGTTCTGATGGCCAGCGTTCCCCTGCTTTCCGACGAGGCGGCCGGGCCCGAGGCCCGCGCCGTCTTTGACGACATCCGCGCCAAGCGGCAGACCGAGTATGTCAACAATTTCTGGCGCGCTTTGGCCAATGACCCGCCGCTGTTGGCGGCGACCTGGGAGAGGCTCCAGCAGGTGATGGGACCGGGCGCGCTGGACCCTCTGGTCAAGGAGATGCTCTATATCGCGGTGTCGGTGGCGAACGGGTGCAGCTATTGCGTGCATTCCCACACCGCCGCCGCCCGCGCCAAGGGCCTGACGCCGCAGATGCATGGCGAATTGATGGCGGTGATCGCCATGGCCAGCCAGACCAATGCGCTGGCCACGGCCATGCAGGTCGAGGTGGACGCGCGCTTTACCGTCTGAGCGCGCGGCCCCTTGGCGCTTTCCCTCGCCCGTCAAGCTGCTATGTATCGGCAAAACGCGTGATGGGGCGCCGATGAGCCAGAGTTTTCGCCTGACCCTTGCCCAGTTGAATCCGGTTGTCGGCGATCTGGTCGGCAATGCCGCGCAGGCGCGTCGGGCCTGGGAGGAGGCGCGCGGGGCAGGGGCCGACATGCTGGCGCTGACCGAAATGGTCATCACCGGCTATCAGACGCAGGATCTGGTGATGAAACCGGCCTTTGCGCGCGATGCGATGGCGGCGGTTCAGGCGCTGGCGAAGGATTGTGCCGAGGGGCCGGCCATCGGTCTTGGCGGGCCGTTCCTGGACGCAGGCAGGCTGTTCAACGCCTATTACATCCTTCAAGGCGGTCGCATCGCCGCCGTGATCCGCAAGCACCATCTGCCCAACGATCATGTGTTCGACGAACAGCGCCTGTTTACCGCCGCCGATATCAGCGGGCCGTATCGGGTGGGACCGCTGATCATCGGCACGCCGATCTGCGAGGATGCCTGGCACGAGGACGTGGCCGAGGCGCAGGCGGAATCGGGGGCGCAAATCCTGCTGGTGCCCAATGGCTCGCCCTATTCGCGCGGGCGGCATGACACGCGGATGGGCCATATGGTGGCGCGCGTCGTGGAAACCGGGCTGCCGCTGGTCTATCTGAACATGGTGGGCGGGCAGGACGATCAGGTGTTTGACGGCACCTCGTTCGTGCTGAACCCCGGCGGGCATCTGACGCACCTTTTGCCCGGGTTCACCGAGGCGCTGGTGCATGTCGATTTCACCGAGACGCCCGAAGGCTGGCGCGCGCTGCCCGGCGACAAGGCTCCGTTGCCGGACGATTTCGAGCGCGATTATCACGCCATGGTCACCGGCACGCGCGATTACCTGACGAAATCGGGGTTCCGCCGGGCGCTGCTGGGCCTGTCGGGCGGGATCGATTCGGCGCTGGTCGCGGCGATTGCGGCGGATGCGTTGGGACCCGGGAACGTGCATTGCGTGATGCTGCCGTCGGAATACACGTCGACCCATTCGCTGGAGGATGCCGCGTCGGTGGCGCGCGCGCTGGGTTGCCGACTGGATACGGTGTCGATCGACGGCCCGCGCGCGGCGGTCACGGATGCGCTGGCGCCGCTGTTCGCGGGTCTTGCGGCGGACGTGACCGAGGAAAACATCCAGTCGCGGCTGCGCGGCCTGTTGCTGATGGCGATCTCGAACAAGACCGGCGCCATGCTGCTGACAACGGGCAACAAATCCGAGGTCGCGGTGGGTTACGCCACGATCTATGGCGACATGAACGGCGGCTATAACCCGATCAAGGATCTCTACAAGACGCGGGTGTTTGAAACCTGCCGCTGGCGCAACCTGAACCACCGGCCCTGGATGCAGGGGCCCGCGGGCGTGGTGATCCCACCCCGGGTGATCGACAAACCCCCCTCGGCCGAATTGCGCCCGGACCAGAAGGACGAGGACAGCCTGCCGCCCTATGCCGTCCTGGACGCGATCCTGGAAGGGCTGGTCGAGCGCGACGCCTCGGTCGCCGATCTGGTCGCCGAAGGGTTCGAACGCGCCACCGTCAAGCGGGTCGAGCACCTCTTGAACCTCTCGGAATGGAAGCGGTTCCAGTCCGCGCCCGGCACAAGGCTGACCACGCGCGCCTTCTGGCTGGACCGGCGCTATCCCATGGTCAACCGCTGGCGCGACCCGTCCTGACCGCTGCCCCTTCGGCAGTTTGATGCGCGCAAGGGCCTGTGGTGCCAGCAGCGGGCTTTTCTTGGCGGGCAACTGCGGTTATCCTTGCCGCAAAACCCCCTTTCGCAGGGGAAGAACAAGCCTGCGGGCCGTGGCCACGCAGCGGCGTACGAGGGCAGTATGGATCGAACAGGCAGCAGCGCATCCGCGCGCGTGGTGGTGATTCTGGCGGCAGGGCTGGCGCTGGCAGGGTGTCAGATGCCTGCGGGCGGGGCCACGCAGGGCCCTTCGGCCGAGGCCACCAGCGCCGAGGCGTCACGCGAATCGCAGCGGGTGATCGAGAGGGATGTCGAGGCCCCCGAGGTATTCCAGCGTCAGGAAACCGGGCTTTGGGACGGGCGCCCGTCGCTGGGCGGGGTCTGGGTGGCGCATCCGTCGGCCACCGACCCCGAGCGCGTGATGATCCGCAACACCCGCACCGGGGCGACCGTCATCGGCGCCCTGTTCCGGCGCGAGCGCGACAACCCCGGTCCGCGGTTCCAGATCTCGTCCGAAGCGGCGAGTGCGCTGGGCGTCCTCGCCGGCGCGCCCAGCGAAATCCAGGTCACCGCCCTGCGCCTGCAGCGCGTCGAGATGGAGATCGACCCGGCCCCGGCCCCGACGACTGCCGCCGCCGAAACGCTGGCCGTGGCACCCGTCGCGGTGGCGGCAGCCCCTTCACCGTCGCTGGCCTCGCCCGCGGTTGCGCCGCAGGGCAGCGTGGCGATCAGCGATGTCGATCCCGCGCCGCGCGCCAGCCTGTTTGGCCGCCGCAACCGCACGCAGGCCGAGGCGCCCATCGCCCAGACCGCGCTGGCCCCGGCCGAGGGGGCGCCGACCGTCGCCGTCGCGCCCGCCGGCACGCCCCAGACCGCGGCGACCACGGCCTCGTCGACGCAGACGATGACCGAACTGACCACACCCGCCCCCGAACCGCGCCCCCGCCTGCGCGACCTGTTCCGCCGCTCGCAACCCGAACCGGACACGACCCTCATTGCTCTGCCCGGGGTTCCCGAGGCTTCGACCTTGCCCGCCAGCGCCTCGACCACCCCGACGGCCCCGCAACCCGCCCCGCAACCGGTGGCGCGAATCGAGCGGCCTTTCGTCCAGATCGGCATTTTCAGCGTCGAATCGAACGCCGTGAATGCCCGCGCCCAGATGCAGCGCGCCGGGTTGACGGCGGAAATCCGCCGGGGCCAGGCGGGCGAGAACGCGTTCTGGCGCGTCGTGGTCGGCCCGGCGGCCTCGGTCGAGGAGCGCGGGCAGATCCTGACCCGGGTGCGTGGGCTCGGCTTTGCCGATGCTTACGCGGTTGTGCGCTGAGCGGGTCTGTCACCTGCCGCACTTTGCCGCTAGACTGCCTGCGGGGCACGCGCCGGTCGGTGCGCGCCCCGGCCTGACCCAATCCGGAGACGCCCATGACCCTGATGCGCCCCCTGATCGCCGCGCTGTTTGCCAGCCTGATCGCCGTCACCAGCGCCGCCGCGCAATCGCCTTATGGCGGGCGGGCGCCGAATTACTACATCCTCGATCTGGGCAGCGGGCAGGTTCTGGCACAGCAGAATGCCGATGTACCCCTGCCGCCGGCCTCGATGTCGAAACTGATGACGCTGGCGATGCTGTTCGACGCGCTGGCGCAGGGCCGGGTGCAGATGGACACCACCTGGAGCGTGTCGCAGCGCGCCCATGCGATGGGCGGCTCGCGCATGTTCCTGGAAACCCGGCACCGGCCGACGACCGAGGATCTGATCCGCGGCATCGCCATCGTGTCGGGCAATGACGCCTCGGTCGTGGTGGCCGAGGGTTTGGGCGGCACCGAGGAGGCCTTTGCCGCCATGGCGCAGACCCGCGCCGAACAGCTTGGCATGACGCAGACAACGCTGGCGAATTCCTCGGGCTGGCCCGATCCGCGCCACCGGATGAGCATGCATGATCTGGGCATCCTCGCGCGGTATCTGATCGAGGAACACCCGACGCTTTATCCCTATCTGGGCGAGCGGGAATTCACCTGGAACAACATCACCCAGCCCAACCGCGTGCCGCTTCTGGGGGCGGGGGTGGGGCTGGACGGTCTGAAGACAGGGCACACCGAGGAGGCGGGCTATGCGCTGGTCGGCTCGGCCCGGCAGGGGGATCGGCGGATCGTCTTTGTCTTTTCGGGGCTGAATTCGATGCAGGAGCGCGTCGAGGAAACCGAGCGCATCATCTCGTGGGCGTTTCGCCAGTTTGTCGAGCGCCGGGTTCTGGGGCAGGGCCAGGCCATCGCCAATGCCGAGGTCTGGATGGGGGAGGCGCGCAGCGTGCCGCTGGTGGCCGCGCGTGACATCAGCGTGCTGGTCCCGGCGCTTGCGCAGGGCGATCTGGTCGCGCGGGTCGAATATGACGGCCCGCTGACCGCCCCGATCGCCGCCGGCGCCGAGGTTGCGCGGCTGGTGGTCACGGTGCCGGGGCTGGAGCAACCTTACACCATGCCGTTGGTCGCCGGTGCCGCGGTGGCCGAGGGCGGCATCCTGTCGCGGATGCGCAGCGCCGCGGCGGTGCTGGGTGGCCATCTGGGTCTGGGCACGCCGTGACGGCCAGACGGCGCGGGGCCTTCATCACCGTCGAGGGGATCGATGGCTCGGGCAAGTCGACGCAGGCCCGGCTCTTGGCCGCCGCACTGGGCGCGCGGCTGACGCGCGAACCCGGGGGATCGCCCGGCGCCGAGGAAATCCGCCGTCTGCTGGTCGAGGGCGAGGCCGCGCGCTGGTCGGCGGAAACCGAGATCCTGCTGTTCACCGCGGCGCGGCGCGATCATCTGGAAAAGACCATCCTGCCGACGCTGGACGCCGGGCAGGTCGTGGTCTGCGACCGGTTCGCCGATTCGACGCGGGTCTATCAGGGCGCCGCCCGCGCGGCGCTGCGCGACAAGGTCGATGCCGTGCATGCGGCGATGATCGGGGTCGAACCCGACCTGACCCTTGTCATCGACATGGACCCGGACCGGGCGCTGGCGCGCGGTCTGGCCCGGCATTCGGGCGAGGACCGGTTCGAATCGCTGGGGGCCGATTTCCAGCACCGGTTGCGCGCCGGGTTCCTCGCGCTGGCGCAGGAATTTCCGTCGCGCGTGCGGCTGGTGGCGGGCGATGCCTCGCCCGAGGAGGTCGCGGTTCGGGTGCAGGCCGAGGCGCGCGCCTTTCTGGCCGGGTGGGCCGATGGCTGACGCGGTCGCGCCCGATTGCGTCGAGGGCGCGCCGCACCCGCGCCTGACCCGGCACCTCTTCGGCCAGGACGCGGCCGAGCGCGCCTTTCTGGGCGCACTGGGGCGAGGGCGGTTGCACCACGGCTGGCTGCTGACCGGTCCGCGCGGCGTGGGCAAGGCGACGCTGGCCTGGCGCATCGCGCGCTTTTTGCGCGCGGGCGGCGGCGAAGGCGGCCTCTTTGGCCCGCCGGACAGTCTGGATGTGGACCCGGCGCATCCGGTGGCCTCGCTGGTGCGGTCCGGGGCGGAACCGGGCATCCTGCCCCTGACCCGCACCCCGGACCACAAGACCGAGCGGATGCGCAGCCAGATCGTGGTGGAGGACGTGCGCCGGCTGCGCGACTTTTTCGGATTGACGGCGGCCGAAGGCGGCTGGCGCGTGGTGATCGCCGACAGCGTCGACGAGATGACCCCCAACGCCGCCAATGCCCTGCTGAAATCGCTGGAGGAGCCACCGAAAGGCGCCTTGCTGCTGCTGGTGTCGCACCAGCCCTCAAAGCTGCTGCCGACCATCCGGTCGCGCTGCCGGGAATTGCGGCTGTGCCCGCTGGGCCCCGAGGACATGGCGCGCGCGCTGGATCAGGCGGCGGGGCTGGGCGAGGAAGGGGCGGCGCTGGCGGTGCTGTCGGGCGGGTCGGTGGGGGAATCCCTGCGCTTGACGGCGGGGAGCGGTCTGGGGCTGTATGTTGAAATTGTCGACTTGATGGCCAGCGCCCCCCGGTTGGTACGCCCTGAAATATTGAAATTGTGCAATTCCGTATCGGGGCGAGACGGTCAGGCCCGGTTTGACCTGCTGGTGCGGCTGGTCGATGTGCTGCTGGTGCGGCTGGCCCGCGCGGGCACGCTCGGCCCGGGTCCCGAGATCGTTCCCGGCGAGGGGGCGCTGCTGGCCCGGCTGTCGCCCGATCCGCGCGCGGCGCGGCGCTGGGCCGATCTGGCCGCCGATCTGGGCAACCGTGCGCGCGCGGCGCGGGCCGTCCACCTTGACCCCGGCGCGCTGGTGCTGGATATGTTCCTGCGACTGGAGTCCGCTTCGCGCTCGGCGACCGGATGAACCCCGGAAGCCTCGATGACGCCCCTGCTTGTTGACAGCCACACCCATCTCGACTTTCCCGACTTCGACGGCGAACACGACGCGCTGATCGCCCGCGCCCGCGAGGTCGGCGTGACCCGGATGGTGACGATCTGCACCCGGCTCGACCGCGAACCCGTGGTGCGCGCGCTGGCCGAAACCTATCCCGAGGTCTATTACGCGGCGGGAATCCACCCGATGCGCGCGGGCGAGCAGCCCCTGGTCGCGCTCGAGGATCTGACCCGGCTGGCCGCGCATCCGAAGTTTGTCGGCATCGGCGAGACGGGGCTCGATTATCACTACACGCCCGACAGCGCCGGGG
>ERZ761602.8054-NODE-8054-length-10817-cov-5.536146_pt1 | contig 10817 bp, 9 predicted proteins | sample MGYA00512165_ERZ761602 | MGnify/ENA primary metagenome ERZ761602 (study PRJEB28899, sample SAMN02445085) | bioreactor sludge metagenome | biome: EBPR sludge; isolation source: Thorneside wastewater treatment plant | place: Australia: Brisbane, Thorneside...
CGGGGCCGATCACTTCGGACAGGCCGTAAATGTCCACCGCGTCGATGCCGAGCCGGGACTCCAGCTCGTAGCGCATTTCCTCGGTCCAGGGTTCCGCGCCGAAGATGCCGACCTCGAGCGGCAGCTTGCGCAGGTCCACGTTCATGTCTTCGGCGGCCTCGGCGAGATTGAGGGCGTAGGACGGGGTGCAGGACAGGCCGGTCGGCTCGAAATCCTGGATCAACATGATCTGGCGCTGGGTCTGGCCGCCGGAGATCGGCGTGACCATGACCCCCAGTTCCTCGGCGCCGTAATGCAGGCCCAGGCCGCCGGTGAACAGGCCGTAGCCGTAGGCGTTGTGCAGGCGGTCGCCGGAACGCATGCCGGCGGCGGCCAGGCTGCGGGCCATGACGCGCGCCCAGGTGCGGATGTCGCGGCGCGTGTAGCCCACCACGGTCGGTTTGCCGGTGGTGCCGCTGGAGGCGTGAATGCGCACCACCTGATCGGTCGGCACGGCGAACATGCCGAAGGGGTAGTTCTCGCGCAGGTTTTCCTTCTTGGTGAACGGGAGGAGGCGAACGTCGGCGACGGATTGGATGTGATGCGGCTTGACGCCGAGTTCATCCATGGCGCCCCGATAGTACTTGACGGTCTGATAGCAGCGTTCGACCGTGGCGCGCAGGCGGCGCAATTGAAGTCCCTGCAATTCCTCGCGGGGCAGGGTTTCCTGTTCGGTGTCAAGAATCATGGATCGCTCTCACGTTTGCGGATATGGGGGTCAAGCGCCGGCGGCGGCGGGAGGAAACGTTTCGGTCAACACATCGTAGCCCAGATCGCGCAAACGCCGGTTGAGGGCGTGCGGATCGTCGGCGCGATAGCGCACCACCGCGACGCGCAGGCCGGTTTGATCGGGGTGCAGCGGCGAGACCACGGTGGCGATGTAGCCGCCCGCATCGTTGATCGCGGTCAACAGGCGCCCCAGTTGGCCGATGGTGTCGGGCAAATGCACGGCGATGCGGGTGGTGTCTGCCATCAGGCAGCCGGTGATGTCCAGGAAAAAGTCCAACAAATCCTCGTGGGTCAGGATACCGACCAGCTTGCCGCCGCTTTCGACCACGGGAAGGCAGCCGATTTTTTCCTGGCGCAGGAGACGCGCGGCTTCTTCGACCAAAGTGTCGGGCGCGCAGGTCACGACCTCGGCGCGCATGACCCGAGCGGCGTCGAGCTTGCCCAACAGGTAGTTAGCTTCGCCGACCGATAAGGTGGTCACCGGGGAAGGCGAGACCCGCTCGAGATCGTGCGAGGTGACCAGTCCGACCAGCCGACCGCCGCGCACCACCGGCAGATGGCGGATGCGATGGTCGCGCATCAGCGCGGCCAGTTGTGTGACGCGGGTGTTTTCGGCGACTTGCAGCACGTCGCGGGTCATGATCCGGTCCACGTACACGGTCCACCTCCAAAGGCTGAGCGCTTTCGGCTTTTCGCTTGGCTCTAATAGCCCAGATAGGCGCGGCGAACGACATCGTCGGCCAACAGTTCGGCCGCCGACGCGGTTTTGGCGATGCGCCCGGTTTCCAACACGTAGGCTCTGCCGGCGATGGCGAGAGCGGCGCGGGCGTTTTGCTCCACCAGCAGGATGGTGACGCCCTGGCCGTTCAGCTCGACGATCACCCGGAAAATCTCCTCGACCAGCAACGGCGCTAACCCCATCGACGGCTCGTCCAGCAGCAGCAGGCGAGGCCGGCCGAGCAAGGCGCGGCCGATAGCCAGCATTTGCTGTTGGCCGCCGGATAGGGTGCCGGCCATCTGGTGTCGGCGCTCGGCGAGGATCGGAAACAGCGCGTACACCCGCTCGGTTTCCCGTCGAACCCAAGCCGGGTCGCGCTGCTGGCGGAAGGCGCCCAAGCGCAGGTTATCTTCGACGCTCAGCGGCGCGAAGACCATACGGCCTTCGGGAACCTGGCAGATGCCGGTGGCGACGATGCGATGCGGCGGCCAGCGGGTGATGTCCGCGCCGGCGAAGCGGACGCAACCGCCACTGGCGGGGTGGAGGCCGGACAAGGTGTGAAGTAGGGTGGTCTTGCCCGCGCCGTTGCCGCCGACGATGGCGATCAGTTCACCCGCACGGACGTGCAAATCAACCCGATGAATGGCGCGAACCGGGCCGTAGTCGCTGCTCAGGCCCACGACTTCCAACAAGGCTTCCTCGGCGCTTGAGGACGAGGAGCGAGAAGAGGGGAGGTCAGACGGCATACTGGACCGCGCCCCCCAGATAGGCGGCGACAACCCGCTGATTGGCTTGAATTTCAGCCGGAGTACCTTCGGCCAGCACGCTGCCGTAATCCAGCACCAGCAAGCGGTCGGAGACGCCCATCACGAGCGGCATGTGATGCTCGACCAGCAAAACGGTGACGCCGCTAGCGCGGATGCGGTCGATCAGATCACGCAGAGCCATGGTTTCGGTGTCGTTGAGCCCCGCTGCAGGCTCGTCCAGCAGCAACAGACGGGGTTGGGTCGCCAGAGCGCGGGCGATTTCCACCCGTTTCATCAAGCCGTAGGGCAGAGCGCCCGCCGGCTGATCGGCCCGATTCGCCAGCTTGCACAATTTCAGGGCCTCGCGCGCCCATTCGCGCAATTGCCGCTCCTCGCGCCGCACCTCGGGGAGACGCAAAGCGGCCGCCAGCAGACCGGATCGGGCGCGGAGATAGCAGCCGGCCATGACGTTCTCCAGCACGGTCATGTTGAAGAACAGTTGCAGGTTTTGAAAGGTGCGGGCCATGCCTCGTGCGGCAATGCGATGCGGCGGCAGGCCGAGCAGCTCGCCACCACCGAAGCGGACAGAGCCGGCGGAGGGCCGATAAAAGCCGCACAGGGCGTTGAACAGGGTGGTTTTTCCGGCGCCGTTGGGACCGATCACGGCGTAAACCAGACCCGGCGGCACCCGGAAACTGATCCCGGCCAAGGCCATGACACCGCCAAAGCTTTGCTCCAGACCTTCGACCACGAGCAGATGATCCAGCGCGGAGAAGCGTGTTCGGGCGATCAATTGTCGCCTCCGCGCCGCAAGGCGCGCCAGAGTCGCCGCGCGCCTTGGCTCAAGCCGCCGAACAAGCCTTGCGGCATGAAAATCATCACGGCCATCAGCAGGGCGCCGTGTATCAGCATCTCGTAATCCTCGAACACCACCAGGCCCGCATGCAGCAGAGTCAGGGCGATGGCGCCGCAGGCCGCACCGAAGGTCGAGGCCATGCCGCCGAGGACGACCATGGTGACCAGCTCCACGGAAACCATGAGGCTGAAGGAATCCGGGCTGACGAATCCCTGCTGGTGGGCGAACAGACTGCCGGCGAAGGCGGCGAACAAGGCCGAGACCACGAAGACTTGGGTTTTGGCGCGGCCGGTGTCGATGCCGAGCATCTGGGCGGCGAACTCGGAGCCGTGAACGGCGCGCAGGGCGCGACCGATGCGGGAGTCGATGAGGTTGAGCGACAGCCAGATCGCGAGCAGCGCGGCGGCGGCGACCACGGCGTACCAGCGCAGATCGCTGTCCACCGGCCAGCCGAGGAGGTCGAGCGCGGGAATGCCGGTCAGGCCATCCGGGCCGCCGGTCCAGCGGGTGGCCTGCACCATGACGACGTGAACGATGATGCCGAATCCGAGAGTGGCCATGGCCAGATAATGGCCGCGCAGGCGCAAAATGGGCCGGGCCAGCAACCAGGCGACCAAGCCGGCGACCGCGAGACCGACGAACATCGCCAAAGGAGCCGGCCAGGCGTAACGAGCGGTCAGGATGGCGGAAGCGTAGGCGCCCATGCCGAAGAAGGCGCCGTGGCCGAGGGAAATCTGGCCGGCGTAGCCCATCAGCAGATTGAGGCCGACCGCGAGGATGACGTGCAGGCCGGCGGCGATGCCGACGACGGTGACGAAATAATTGTCCGGGAACAGGACGGGGAGCAGGACGACCGCGACCGCGAAAACGTAGAAGCCGGCCAGCCGCATCGACTACACCCGCTCGGCGGTTTTGTGGCCGAACAGACCGGTCGGCTCGAAAAACAGCACCATCAACACGAACAGAAAGGCGATGGCGTCTTTGTAGCCGGAGGAAATCAATCCGGCGCCGAGCGATTCCAGCACGCCCAGCGACAGGCCGCCGGCGACCGCGCCCATCGGGTTGCCGATGCCGCCGACGATGGCGGCGGAAAAGCCCTTGAGGCCGAGCATGACACCGGCCTCGTAGGAACTGAAGGTGATGGGGGCGACGAGAATGCCGGCCAAGGCGCCCAGCCCGGCGGAGAGACCGTACGCCAGCCGCAGCATCGCCCGGACATCGATGCCGACCAGTTGGGCGGCGGCGCGGTTGAAGGAGCAGGCCAGCAACGCCTTGCCCAGCAGGGTCCGGTCGAGAAAGAAGCGAACCAGCGCGACCAGCGCCACGGTGACGCCCAGCACCCAAAGGCTTTGCGGCAGCAGCGTCGCCCCGCCGAGGCGGATGGGGGTGTCGCCGGAAAAGGCCGGCAGCGAGTGAAAATCCTTGCCCCACAACAGCATGGCGATACCGCGCAGGAAAATCGCCGCGCCGATGGTGATGATGATGGTGGCGACGACGGACGCGCCCAAGGCCGGCTCGATGGCGAAACGCTCCAACAGCAGCCCGACCAGAACCGCGATCAAGGTCGCGCCGATGGCCGCCAGCGGCAGCGGCAAACCCGCCGCCAACAGGGCGATGGCGGTCATGGCGCCCAGCATCACGAACTCGCCCTGGGCGAAGTTCACCACGTCGGAGGCGTTGTAAATCAGGGCAAAGCCCAAACCCACCAGCGCGTAGGTAGAACCGATCGTGATGCCGGTGACCAGAAACTGGAACAACTGGTCGAGCATCGCCGGAGGCTATTCGACGATTTTCCAGCCGCCGGCGCGGATTTCCACCATCTTGAAGGCGTCCAGCGTCAGACCCATGTGGTCTTCCGGGCTCATGTTGAAGACGCCGGCGGTGCCGATGAAGCCTTGGGTCTTTTCGATCTGGTCGCGCACCTTGGCCCTGTCGGTGTCCCCCGCGCGCTGAACGGCGCCCACGGCGATAAACAGGCCATCGTAGGCATGACCGCCGAAAGTGGACACCGGCCCGTGCTTGGCCTCGTACCGCTTCTTGTAGGCCAGCAATACCGGCTTTTGGGGATCGGTGTCCGGCAGTTGCTCGGCGACCACCAGAGCAGCCGCTGGAAGCCGGACGCCTTCGGCCGCGTCGCCGGCGAGGTCGATGAAGGTTTTGGAGGCGACGCCGTGGGATTGATAGAGCGGCAGGGCGATACCCAGTTGCTTGATATTCTTGGTCACGATGGCCGGCGCTTGGCCGAAACCGAAGTTGATGATCGCCTGGGTATCCGCGCCACGGATCTTGGTGAGCTGCGCGGTCATGTCGGTGTCCTTGTTGCCGTATGACTCGTCGGCGACGACGGTGATGCCGTATTGGGGCGCCAGTTTTAAGATCTGCTCGCGGCCGGATTTGTCGAAACCGCCATCGCCGGTGATCAGGGCGATCTTGGTCAGATTGCGCTTGCGCAAGTCCTCGAAGATTTTGGCCGCAGCCATGCGATCGGTGTGGGCGGTCTTGAACACCCATTTCTTGACCGGTTCGACGATTTCGACGCCGCCGGCCAGGGAGATCAGCGGAATGCCCGCTTTTTCCACTTCCTGGATGACCGCCAGGGTGTCGCCCGAGGTGGTGCCGCCGACGATGAGGTCCACCTTGTCGCTTTGGATCAGCCGCTTGACGAAGCTGACGGCATCTTGCGCTTTGCCGCCGGTGTCGTAATGCACCAGTTCGAGCTTTCGGCCCTTGACGCCTCCTTGAGCGTTGAGATCCTCGACGTACATTTGCAGCGTTTTCAGCTCGGGGTCGCCCAGGAACGAGGCGGGGCCGGTGACGGTCAGAAAGGAGCCGATCTTGATCGGTTCGGCGCCATTGGCCAATCCACCGACCAGCAGCAACAGCGCGCCGATCAGGCTTTTCCAAAAACCTGTTTTCATTTTATCCCCCTGATTTTGATTTTAATGACGGATTCAAACGCCAAGTCGAGGCTTGACCGCATCTGGGACACCCGGAGGACGCCCCGAGAAATCACGGAACTCATGCCGCCGGTCGTCGAGAGACGGTTTTGGCGTGACCCGCTTCCCGTCCCGCGTCGAACGCCATGGCGTTGATGTCCGCGAGCTTCGGCTTGTGGGCGCGAAAGCCTTCGACGATGCTGGTTTTGAGAATTTCGGCGGGGAAGGGCAGGTAGTCGCTGATCGCTCCCAGCATGATGGTGTTCACCAGTTTGGCGTTGCCCAATTCCCCGGCGATGGCGCCCGCGTCGAAGGCGTGGACCTCGATGCCCGAAGCCGCCAGATCGCCGATGGGATCGGCCGGATAGTCGTACAGGCCGGCGGAGACCACCGGCGGCAGAAGGCGCAAGGTGTTGACCATGGCCACGCCGGTCGGGCGCAAATAGGGCAGCCAGCGCAGGCTTTCGGCGGCCTCGAAGCCGACCAGCAAATCCGCCTCGCCGGGATCGATCTGCGGCGAGTAGACCTTGGGGCCGAAACGGACGTGGGAGGAGACGACGCCACCGCGCTGGGCCATGCCGGCGACCTCGGTTTTTTTGACATCGTAGCCCTGGTTAAGGGCGGTGCGGGCCAGCATTTCGGCGGCGGTCATCACGCCTTGGCCGCCGATGCCGACCACGAGAATGTTGGTGATGCCGTCACGCATGGGGCTGGATCCGGATGACGCGGCTTTGCGGTTGCGGCTGGACGATGGCGTCCGGCGCGCAGGTTTCGACGCACATGTGGCAGCCGGTGCAGGTGTTGGGGTCGATGCGGGCGAACACCAGCTCTTTGCTCTTGCCGCTCTTGGCGATCGCGGTCTCGCGGCGGGCGACGGAAATCGCCGGGCAGCCGAGGTCGATGCAATTGCCGCAGCCGGTGCATCGGTCGTCGATGACCGCATAAGGCTGGAGCGACTCGAAACGGTCGGTGAGCGAGCAGGGGCGGTTGGTGATGATGACCGAGGGTTCCTCCATCTTGATCTCTTCCCGCACCAGCTTGACCATGGTCGGCAGCTCGTAGGGATCGACCATGCGGATGCGCTCGGGCCGGACGCCCAAGGCTTCGGCCAGCTTGGCAAAATCGACCCGAGGCGCGGGCAGGCCATGCAAGTCCTGGCCGGTGCCGGGGTTTTCCTGGCCGCCGGTCATGCCGACCGAGCGGTTGTCCAGCAGCAGCACCGTGACGTTGCCCCGGTTGTAGATCATGTTGAGCAGGCCCTGCATCCCCATGTGCAGGAAGGTGGAATCGCCGATGACCGCGACGATGCTTTTCTTTTCGTCCGACTCGCCCCGGCCCTTGTCCATGCCGTGGGCCATGCCGAGCGAGGCGCCCATGCAGGTGCAGGTGTCGAGCGCGTTCCAGGGATGGCCGGCGCCGAGAGTGTAGCAGCCGATGTCGCCGATGATGTTGAGGTTGCGGATGTGGGAGAGGGCGAAGTAGGGGCCGAGATGCGGGCAAGAGGCGCACATGGTCGGCGGACGGGGAAAGACATCCGCCCGGAGATGCTTCGGGACTTGGTAGGGTTCGCCCAGCAAAGGCTTGATGGCCGGACGCAGCACGCTGGGCGCCAGCTCGCCGAAGCGCGGCAGAACGTCCTTGCCCCGCACGGCCAAGCCGGCGGCGCGAATCTCGGTTTCCAGCAGCGGCTCGGTTTCTTCGACCACGACCAGGGTATCGACCTGCCCGGCGAAGGCGCGGATTTTTTCCAGCGGTGGCGGACAACTGAAGCCGAGCTTGAGCACCGGGGCGCCGGGGAAAGTCTCGCGCACATGCATGAACGCGGGGCCGGAGGTGACGAAACCGATGCGCCGGTCGTCACCGGAGAAGACGGTGTTGAGGTCGGTGGTTTCGCTCAGCTCGCGGAATTGCCGGTCGCGCTCGTGCATGACGGGCAGGCGCGGCTTGGCGTTGGCCGGCGTCATCACCCAGCGTTGGGGGTTTTTCTGGAACCCGGCGGCACGGCGCTCGATCCGTTGGCCTTCGACGGTGACCATGGCCTTGACGTGGCAAACTCGGGTGGTCATGCGGACGATGACGGGCGTTTCGTATTCCTCGGACAGCGCGAAGGCCCGCTTGACCATCTCGTAGGCTTCCTGCGAGTCGGCGGGTTCCAGAATCGGCATGTGACCGAAGCGGCCCCAGTAGCGGGAGTCCTGCTCGTTTTGAGAAGATGACAATCCCACGTCGTCGGCCACCACGATGACCAAGCCGCCGACCACGCCGGCCAGCGATTGGGTCATGAAGGCATCGGAGGCGACGTTCATGCCGACGTGCTTCATGGCGGCCAAAGCGCGCGAACCCGCCAGCGAGGCGCCGATGGCGACTTCCACAGCCACTTTTTCGTTGACCGACCATTCGGAATAAATGTCGGGATAAAGGGCGATATTTTCGAGAATTTCGGTAGCGGGCGTGCCAGGATAGGCGGCGGCGACCCGGACGCCGGCTTCCCAGGCGGCGCGTGCTACGGCTTCGTTGCCGGAGAGCAGATGGCGGCTTTCAACCTGGGCGTGTACCACGGCATTCATGGCGGTGCGGACCTCGTTTTCGAGTCGATGGCTGACAGTCATCGGCGATGGATGCAGCCGAATCGAGACGGGCAGGCATCCATGTGGCGTTTGAACCGTCGATTTTAGCCATTATCCCCAGTTGTAACCAGAGAATGCGGCGAAAGTCACTCTTTTGATTTGGGTGCGGCCTTGCGCCCGGAGCGGCTGCGCTGGTCGCGATCCGGTTGTTGGTTCAGGCGTTGCCGATTCTCCAGCGCCGCCGTCAGTTCGCCGCGCAGGTTTTCGGAGGCGCGCAGGGCTTCGATATGGCGGGCTTCGCTTTCCTGCAAATCGACTCTCGTTTGCTGCAACCCGACGGTCAGGGCGCGCTGGCGCTCGCCGGCGACGGCTAGCGCTTCGCGCGCCGAGACGTTTTCGCGATCCAGTTGCTCCAAGCGTTCGAGCCAGGTGATTTCACGGTTTTTCCAATCGTTTCTCTCGCTCGCAAACGCGTGGCGCTCCGCGACCCATTCGGCGCGGCTCTGGTCGAGGATTGCCGTCAGCCGGACTTCGTTCGCCTCCGCGCGCTGGCGCTCGATTTCCAATCGCTGTCGGGTTTCCGCTTGCTGTCGTTGCAAATCTTCCCGCGTTTGCTGGAGCAGCGTTTCCAGTTGCGCGGTCCGGGCTTCGGTTTCGGCGCGGATTTGAGCGACGGTTTCGGCGGCGGCGCGAGCGCGCTGTTCGGCGGATTCGATGGCGGTTTCGGCGGCGGCGCGACGTTCCTGTTCCACCAGCAGGCGGTCGGCCAGCGCGCGGGCGGAGGCCTGCGACGCTTCGAGTTGCAGGCGAAAATCGTTGGCGGCGGCTTGCGCTTTTTGCAGGTCCGCGAGCGCCGAATCCCGCGATTGTTCGGCGGCGGTGACCGCTTGGGCGGCGATTTGCCGCTGCTCCTCGAACGCGGCCTCGGCGTGCTGCACGGCTATGTTCCAGAACGCGTCCAAAGCCGTTATCACCGTTTCCGGGACGGTCGGTGGCAACACGGTTTTTGGGGCTTGAGCCAGTTGTTGCTGCCAGCTTTTCAGGTGCTCGCTGATGGTGGTGTTACTGCCGGTGCCGAGCAGTTCGCGCACCCGCTGGATGGTGGGATTGAGGCCGCGCCCGAGCAGGGTTTCGGCGGCGGCGCGAACGTCTTCATAGCTGATTCCGGTACGGGCCATGATGGTTAGAGGTTCCGTGATTATTTTGATGGAAAGCAATCATACAAAAATAAAGTATTACATGATACGTATTTTACGAGCATTTTTGGTGGAAAATTCAAGATTATCCCCATAATCATGAATTATGAATCGCCTCGAAAAACCGCGTTGACACGGAGTTCCCTGTTGCCGTGTGGCCATCGAGAGCCTCATCGTTGGCACCCTGAGTTACTGGCGATTTGAAAAACCGCATCGGACAAGGTGTGCTTTAATTGCTGATGACATCCGCCCGCCAGCAAACCCAGTGGAACAGATCCCATGAGCGTTGTGCCGCCATCCCCAATCGTTCTCGATCAGGACGAACGGAGCGCCCCACCTTCGTCTCCCGTTTTTCCCCTTCCTCTGGAACGCCTGCGCCTGCCCGAAGAACTCGACGGTCGCGCTGGCCACAATCGCGCCGGGCCGGATGTGGTCTGTCAACTGGCTGCCGGCAATGACCTGGAAGCCGTCCAGGCGTGGCTGGCGGAATTCCAGGATTCGCCGCAAACGCTGCGCAATTACCGCAAGGAAGCCGAGCGCCTGCTGCTGTGGGCGCTGCTGGAGCGCGGCAAGCCGCTGTCTGGCCTCACCCGCGAGGACTGTATCCTCTACGAAGCCTTCCTCGCCGACCCCCGGCCTCGCGAGCGCTGGTGCGGGCAAAAAGCGCCTCGCTTCAGCCCCCGCTGGCGGCCGTTCCTCGGCCCGCTCAACCCCGCCAGCCGCAAGGTCGCCACGCTGATCGTCAACTCCCTGTTCGGCTATCTAGTCAAGGCCGGCTATCTGGCCGGCAATCCGCTGGCGCTGGCCCGTCGCCGGAGTCGCGGCCATCAACCCATGCGCCAGGTGGAGCGGTTTCTCGAACACGACCAATGGCGAGCCCTGCTCGCTGCGGTCGATGCTTTGCCCCGCGACAGCGAGCGCGACCGCCAGCACCACGCCCGCGCCAAGTATTTGGTGGCCCTGCTCTACCTGCTCGGCCCACGGGTCAGCGAAGTCGCCGGCCACACCATGAGCAGCTTTGTTCAAGTTC
>ERZ761602.8055-NODE-8055-length-10816-cov-12.355079_pt1 | contig 10816 bp, 10 predicted proteins | sample MGYA00512165_ERZ761602 | MGnify/ENA primary metagenome ERZ761602 (study PRJEB28899, sample SAMN02445085) | bioreactor sludge metagenome | biome: EBPR sludge; isolation source: Thorneside wastewater treatment plant | place: Australia: Brisbane, Thorneside...
ATTACAAACCTTTTCCAAAAAATTATTTTTCTGAACTACAAGACAATTTCGCAACATTAAATGAATTACAAAGCAATTTACCTAAACTGAATTATGGTAAGCAAACCTTTTTCTACACTAAAGATGAATTCACAGGATTTTATAATATTTATAGTTCAGTGAATAATGAAGTTAGATTGTATCAAAGTCAATTCAGTATTTTAGATTTTTCGCCGACTTGTGGGATGCCTGGTCCCGTGAGCAATGGAGATGCGGGAGATTTGTTTGGTGCAATCATACATTCATTACTTTCTGACCTTGATTTAAAATTTAAAATAGGCAAACGACATACTATTTCCTTCTTTTAACATTACTTAATTAATGAACCCAACAATCCAAATCACCAAAACCGAATTACTTTCAGATAATTGGTATTTACTTAACAAAGTTACTTATGAATTTACTCCCGAAAACGGCGAACCCGAAATCCAACGTAGAGAAGTGTATGATCGCGGAAATGGTGCCGCTATTTTATTATACAACAAAGAAAAACAAACTGTTATTTTAACTCGTCAATTTCGATTACCGACTTTCTTAAACGGAAACGAAAGTGGTATGATGATTGAAGTTTGTGCTGGATTGTTAGACGAAAAAAATCCCGAAGATTGCATCAAACGCGAAACGGAAGAAGAAACCGGTTACCGCATTCAAGATGTAAAAAAAGTATTTGAAGCTTATATGTCTCCCGGAGCTGTTACAGAAATTTTATACTTTTTTACGGCTGAATATCAACCTCAAATGAAAGTGAGTGAAGGAGGCGGATTGGCTTCGGAACATGAATATATTGAAGTGTTAGAACTCGATTTTAACGAAGCTCTGAAAATGGTTTACAATGGAGAAATTAAAGATGCGAAGACGATTATGTTGTTGTTGCATGCAAAAAGCGAAGAATTATTACCATAAAAAATCGGACAACTCAAAAGATGAGCTGCCCGACTTTCATCACTAATCAATCTTTAATTTTAAAAACTTTGGTTAAAATATCATCCATCAAACACCATTTTGTTAAAGATGATTGTAGCAAATTGGCTCCCACAAATGCGGTGAACCATAACCAATTTTGGTTTACATAAATAGCCAATAACAAACTGATGATAATAAATGTTCCGGCCACTCCGCGTACGATTCTGTTTTTCATATTTTTAAGGTTCTAAAGTTCTGAGGCACTAAGGTTCTGAGGTTGGGGACTATTTTTAACTTAGTCCCTCAGTTTCTAAGTACCTTTTATATAAATTTTTCGATGCTAAATGTCGCTAAATGCACTTTTGATTTGGTTTCTAGTTCTTGATTGAAAGTCAGAATTAATCGGTATAATTTTTCCAAATTTTCAACCGGAACGAAAGCATAAAATGCAATGGATTCGTTTTCGTTTACTTCGCTTCCAAACCAATTGGATGCCAAGGCTTCTTCGGATAAATCTTTAAATCCGGTTACATCACGATACGAATAGGTTTTTACACCGGATTGTTTGAGCAAATGCTGTATCTCTCGTTTGAAAGAATGGACAGCGGTTATTAAGACTAGTTTCATTTTTTTTTTTTGAGTTGCTGAGTTACTGAGTTGCTGAGATGCTGAGATGCTGAGTTACTGATATACTGAGTTTTATCAAATAGCCAATTTTTACTAATTACTATTCACTATTCTTCTCCCATTTTTTCCGCTCGGTGATGTAATAGATTAATGGCACCACAATTAAAGTTAATAACGTAGATACAATCGCTCCGGCTACTAACGAAATCGCTAAACCTTGGAAAATAGGGTCGAATAGGATAATCGATGCTCCAATAACAACGGCTCCGGTGGTTAGTAAAATTGGTGTGGTTCTAACAGCTCCAGCTTCAATAATGGCTTGTTTTAGTTCTATTCCGTCGTTTAATCTGATTTCAATGAAGTCGATTAATAAAACAGAGTTTCGAACCATTACTCCAGCTAATGCGATCATTCCGATGAATGAAGTTGCCGTGAAGAAAGCTCCCAACAACCAGTGACCTAACACAATTCCTACCAACGAAAGCGGAATGGCCAACATCATTACAATAGGCGTTTTAAAGTTTTGGAACCAACCCACAATTAACATATAAATTACTAAGATTACGACTAAGAAAGCCACGCCTAAATCACGGAAAACTTCTAAGGTAATTTGCCATTCACCATCCCATTTTACAGTAAAATTACTTTCGTCAGAAGGTTGTTCCATATATAATTCATTGATGGAATAGCCTTTCGGTAAATTCATTTTTTGAAGTTTTTCTTCCATTCCTAAAATGGCATACACCGGACTTTCTAAATCACCGGCCATGTCTGCGGTGATATAAACAACCCGTTTTTGGTCTTTGCGGTAAATGGTGTTTTGTAAGGTACTCTCCTCTACTTTCACCAAATCATTCACCGGAATCACATTGTTTTGTGAACCTTTAATTTTTAGGTTTAAAACATCTTGCAACGACGTTTTATCTTGATCGTCAAGCGATAATACAATGCCCACCGGGTTATTAGAACGTTCGTCATACAAATTGGAAACAGGCATTTCTCGCAACAAATACGTCAAATTACCCACCACTTGCTGTGGAGCAATTCCGTTCAACATGGCTTTTTCTTTATCCACTTCTAATTTATATTCGGTTTGGGCATCTTCTACCATCCAATCGATATCCACAATATCGGGAGTGTTTTCTAAAATGGTTTTTACTTGGTGAGCTACTTTAATTTGCTCTTTGTAATCAGGTCCGTAAATTTCAGCCACCAACGTAGAAAGTACAGGTGGTCCGGGTGGAACTTCAATGATTTTTACATTCGCACCATATTTTTTGGCAATTTTTTGCACTTCCGGACGAACGATTTTGGCAATATCATGACTTTGTAAATTACGGTCTTCTTTATGTAATAAATTCACTTGAATGTCTGCCATATTACTTCCGCCACGCAAATCGTAATGTCGTACCAATCCGTTGAAAGTAATAGGTGCAGAAGCTCCAATATAATTTTGATAATCCACTACTTCCGGAACGGTTGACAAGTACTGAGCAATTTCTTTGGTAACGGCTGCCGTTCTTTCTAATGTTGTGCCTTCCGGCATATCAATCACCACTTGAAACTCATTTTTATTATCAAACGGTAACATTTTAACGGCTACTGATTTGGTAAAAAACATCAACACCGAACCGATTAGCAATACCGTCGTAATTCCCAACATAACCATTCTTTTCTTTGAGCTATCTAAAAACGGACGTTCTAATTTGTTGTAAATTTTATAAATACGAGAAGTTTCTAAACCTTGTTCTTCTTTGTGTTCTTGTTCGTCTTTTTCTCTTAATAAATGATAACCCAAATAAGGCGTAACGGTTAACGCAACAAACAACGATAAAATCATGGCAATGGAAGCTCCAATCGGCATCGGACTCATGTAAGGCCCCATCATTCCGGATACGAAAGCCATCGGAAGAATCGCTGCAATTACGGTGAATGTGGCTAAAATAGTTGGATTTCCTACTTCATTTATCGCATAAATGGCAGCTTGTTTGAATGGGAGTCGCTTCATTTTAAAATGCCTGTGCATATTTTCGGCAATGATGATACTGTCGTCAACCACAATTCCCACCACAAAAACTAAGGCAAAAAGCGTAATTCTATTCAACGTATAACCTAATAAATAATAACTAAATAAGGTCAACGCAAAAGTCAACGGAACGGAAAAGAAAACTACTAATCCACCTCTCCAGCCCATGGCCAACATCACTAAAATGGTTACAGCTAAGATAGCAACACCCAAATGCAACAACAACTCGCCTACTTTATGAGAAGCTGTTTCCCCATAATTTCGGGTAACTTCCACATGTACATCGTCAAGAATTAAATTGGTTTTGAGTTGTTCGACTTTTACTAAAATCTTATCCGAAATTTTCATTGCATCGGCACCTTTTACTTTTCCAACAGAAATAGTAACGGCGGGATATTCGCTTGGCTTATTGGTAAACTTTTCATTCGCTTTTCCATACCCAAAAGAAACATAACTTCGAGCTGTGGAAGGTCCGTCTTGAATGGAAGCCACCTGTTTTAAATACACCGGCATATTTTGATTTATTCCCACTACCAAATTTTCTACATCTTCGACATTGGATAAAAATTTTCCGGTGGTAATTAAATATTCCGTGTCATTTTGCACAAAGCTTCCCGATTGCGAAGAACCGTTATTGGCCTGAATCATTTGCATAATTCCCAACGCATCCACTTTATTTTCGGCCATTTTGTCTTTGTCTAAAACTACTTTCAACTCGCGGGTTCTTCCTCCAATTTCTTTTGTAATAGCTACATCTTTTACTTTTTCTATTTCAGATGTAACTTCTTCTGCCAATTGTCGAATTTCAAAATCATCATATTTTTCACTCCATAATGTTAATCCTAACATCGGAACATCATCGATTGAACGCGTTTTTACCATCGGTTTATAAACACCTTGCGGAAACATATGTTCGTGTTTGGCTAATTCGTCATACAATTTCACATAGGAACGCTCAATGTCTTCGCCAACATAAAATTGAACAATAATCATCGCTTGACCATTCATCGCCATACTATGCAAATGCTCAACCCCTTTTATGTTTGATAAAACTTTTTCCAACGGTTTAATAACACGGCTTTCTACTTCTGCCGGAGTTGCTCCCGGATAACCAATCATTACATCGGCCATGGGAACATTAATTTGTGGTTCTTCTTCTCTTGGAATTAAGAACGAACTATATACACCAATTACCATCAAAGCCACCATCAACAGAATGGTTAGTTTGGAATTGATAAAAAAAATGGCAATTTTGCCTGAGATACCTTCTTGCATAATTTTAATGTGTTAATTTGACAATATGTCAATGTGACAATTGACTAATCGGCTAATTGAACAATTGCCTAATTAATTTGAACTTTTGCTCCATTGAACAATTTCCCTTCTGCCGAAACGATATACGGTTCTTTGGAAGATAATCCGGAAAGGACTTCTACTTTGTCGCCGTAGGTTTTTCCGATTCGCAACCATCGCAAAATAGCTGTATTGTTGGCAACTGTGTAAATTCCGGTGAGCTGACCTTGCTTTACTAATGCAGATTCGGGAACTAAAACTTGTTCTGAACCTTCATTTGAATCTGATGATTTTTCAATTGGAAATTGCACGTTGACAAACATTCCGGAAAGGATCGTTTTATCCATTTCGTCTAAATTGACTTTCACTAGATATTGTCCGCCTGTGTTTTTGGCTGATAAACTCACTTCCGACACTTTTCCTGCCACTTTTTTATTCATTGATTTGATGATGATGGAAACCGGCATTCCTTGTTTTATTTTAGAAATATCACTTTCCGAAACCATAGCAGTCACTTGTAATTTTCCGGAACCTTCCACACTCACTAAAGGCATTCCCGGATTAGCCATGTCGCCTTCTTTGATGAATGTATTAGTTACAATTCCGCCAAAAGGTGCAGTTATATTAGCATAATTAAATTGAGCAATGACTTCGTTACGCATTTGTTTTGCTCCTTCCAATCCTGCTTTTGCCATTTCAAAACGAGCGGTAATGTCATCTAATTCTTTTTGTGAAGCACTTTGTTGAGCAAACAAGTTTACAAAACGATCGTAGTCTTTTTTGGCATTGTTATAACCGGCAGTTGCTTGTAATATGGAAGCATCCACTTGTGCTTTTTTGGCTTGTAAATCGGTGTTGTTAATACTTACTAACAATTGTCCGGCTCCAACTTTTTGTCCTACTTTCACATGTACTTTAGTTACATAACCCATCATTCGGGTACTGACATTGGCACTGTTTTCTGCTTCAATTTTTCCGCTTGCCGTTACAAACGGTGTGGATGTGTTATCAACCGAACCATTAACTTTTACAGCAATGGCAGGTAATGTTTGGACTTCTTTTTGGTCGCTTCCGCAGGAAAATAAAATGGCTGCTGAAAAAATAATTAGAGATTTTATTTTGATATTCATAAGATTGTGATTTAGTATATTGATTTGTTGAAAGCTATTATTTAGTTAAAAATTCCAAATACATTTTGGTGAAATTGTATTCAAAAACCGCTTGTAAATATTCCAATTCCTTTTGAGCCGTTTGTGTTTCCGTCATCAATAAATCGGAGGTTTTTTCCAATCCTTGTACAAAACGATTTTGACGGATTCTGAAACTTTCTTGGGTTTGTTCAAAAGCCAATTTAGAAAGTGTCACTTTGTTTTGAGCATCGGTCAATTGACGATTGGTTTTGTTCAATTCTAATTGACTTTGTTTTTTGTATTGTTCGGCTTCCGTTTCTGCTTTTTGAAATTCAACTTTTGATTTTTCAAATTTTCCGATGGATTTGTAACCGTCAAATAAATTCCAAGACAATTGAGCTCCGACAGTGTATCCATTTGCTCCAAATTGGAAGATTTCGGTATCATACAGTTCATACGTTCCAAAAGCATTTAAGCGAGGTAAAAAACTCATTTTACCGGATTTCATCATGTTTTTATACGCTTCTGTTGATTTTTCCATCGCTAGAAAATCTTTTCTTGATGTTGATAATTGAGCGTTTTCTAACGTAGGATTAATTTCGTTTTCTAAATTTTCAACCGGTTTATAAATGCCGCCTTTGGTATCTTCGTTCAATAAGAAAGCCAAATAATCGGATGCATTTCGAATATTACTTTTGGCATACGATAATTGATTGGTGATTTCATTTACACGAACTTGCACATCCAACACATCTGTTTTTTGAAGCATTCCTTGTTTGAAATAATTGTTGACCAAATTCAGATTGGCTTGTGCAGTAGAATTCGCTTTTTCTAAAACCTCAACCGCTTTATAAGCCAGTTGCAATTGCATGAAGGCTTTGTTCACTTCCAATTCTAAATATTCTTTGGTGCGTTCGGTTTGCAATTGATAGGCTTCCATTTTTGACTTGGCGGCTTTTCTTTCAAATAAACCATCGGCATTTAAAATGGGTTGAAGCACTTCAATTCGAGTAGCATAATTTTGCACTTGTGAAGGATCATTCAACAAAGCCGGATTAAAATCAGCTTGCGTTAAAATTTCCTGATTCAATTTAGAACCAAATGCCATCAATGGATTGGTTGTAGTAATGGCCGTATGCGAAGCAGAAATACTCGGTAAAAAAATTGCATTCGATTGACGGTAATCTGAACGAGCCGATTCAACATTTTGTTTGGAAATTTTCAATTGAAGATTTTGTTCCGATAATTTAGTGGATAAATCCGTTTTGGAAATTTGCAAGGTATCTTGACTGAATACGGCTGATGAACAGGCAAATATCCCGAGTGCAATTGTATTTTTAATTGTTTTCATTCGTTTTACTTCTTAATTACAAGGCAAAAGTAGAACGATGAAAAGAGGTGTGCAGTAACATTTGTTACCAAGAGAATTTTTTATGATTTTAGGATAATTGGAAAGAATCGGCCACTTATAATGGAAGTTTTGGAAAAAACCGTCCTACTTTCTCCTGATATTCCTTGTACGAATTGAATTTTTGAGCAAGTTGTTTTTCTTCATATGTTGATTTAAGATAAAACCAAATGAGTAACAAACTTCCGACGATGAGTTTATAAATTGAATACTTATAAAGTGCAAAACCAAAGGCAAACATCAAAATTCCAGAGTAAATGGGATGACGACTATATCGAAAAAATCCTTGCGTTAGTAAAACCGCTTTTTCGGTTGGTGATGGAAAAACGGTTAGATTAGTTTTTAACTCAAAAACAGTCAATAAAGCAATCATAAATCCGATAATGGCAATCACCATTCCGAATGTTGCCAGATAGTTTGGAATTGCTAATGGTTGAAAAAAATCAAAAGTATAGGCTCCAAAAAGAAGAAATTGGATAAAAACAAAAATGTAATCTTTGCTACTCTTTTTCATTTTTTTCCTTCTTCTTGGGGGAAGTTACAAACAAATTAAACAATAAACCACCCATTAAACCTCCGTATAAAGTGCTGTTTAATGGTTTGGAGGTGATGGAACACGTTCCACTAACACAACCTATTTGTTGATAATAGAGATATCCGGCAACTAGTCCTACAACCACCCCAATTCCGGTAACAATGATAGCTTTTTTATTCATTTGTTTTTTTTGTAAAGGTAATACTCCAAATCCCACGTACTTCATTTTCATCATATCCAATCGCTAAATCCTTGGGATATAATTTCAAAATTTGACGTTGTACTTCCGGTTTGATTTGTTTTCCGTGACATTGCAAACACATTGTGTTAGTTTCTATCGGGTAATAAAATTGAATTTTATCTCCTTTTTCAAGAGCAACAGGTTTGATGTCTTTTTTGTCAACCAAATCTTTTTTAAATTGAGCAATATAGTTTAATTCTTCTTCATTGGCTTTGTTATTAGGGTTTCGATTTTTGTCGGAAACTCTTTTTATAGTAGCATTAAACTGCGTTGACATACTATCAGTTAAAGGGATGGCTTGAATGTTACAAAAGGTCAGGGCTTCCATTGTTCCTTTTTGCTGAATCGCTTCCATTAAATTTTTGCCTAATACTTTTTTGGTGCCCAAAGCATAGTCTAAACCTATATCGGCATACGTTTTAACCACTTCCACTTCTTCCATTTTCTTTCCTGATTGTGTCCAATTTTCATTACCATGACCTTCCCAATGAGCTTTAAACCATTCGGGTTCTTCAATTTGATAGTCATACATAAAGGCAGCAATTTTCTCTATACTACCTTCCGGAAAAGCTTGTTTCGGCATTAGTCCGTGTTTTTTTATCGCACCATACATTAAGGCTTTGTCTTCTGTAGGGTTTTCAACAAATTGTTCAATGTGTGAAACAAATTCCTCTTTTGTTTTATTATCCATCAAATAGCGAGCTTTAATGGCAACCATCGGAGGAGCTATGCGACCTTGAGTTTCAGAAGCCGTTGGACTGTGGCATATATAACAATGAGTCTGCATTAATTTCTGAGCATGCTCGGCTTCTGCTTGAGTCAAATCTTTTTGGATTTCAAGTAGTTCATTTTTATTTTGACAAGACAATAAACTTAGAAATACAAATAAAACAATACTACTTTTCATAATTAATTCTGATTCTAATTAACAACTACTTTTTGAGATATATAAAACTTATTATCAAAAACAAAAGTGATGATAATCAATTGATTTGAAATTTTATTTAATTCAAAATTCATCGAATTTTCGCCTTGCTTTGCATCGATTATTTCGCCTTCTGAAATAATTTTACCATCTGTTGATGTTACAAAATAGTCAACTGAAGTTTCATATGGCAATGTAAAATGAATTCTAATCTTCTCGTTTTTTGTAGGATTAGGTGAAGCAACCATCGTAAAAGGGTTTTTACCATCTAAAGTGGCAACTTCCAATGTTGGATCATAAATTAATTTCACTTCATAAATGGTTGGATCTGCCGAAGTGGTTGATGTTTGATTGTTTGAAAAAGGATTAATACTTGGACTCAAAATTCCACCATACAAATGTCCAATCACAAATTCGGTAGCAGTAATATCATTTAATTTAATCACTTTATTTGAATAATGTGGTAGGTTTAAATTTGGAATAAACTCTGCTCCTGCCCCTTTAAAATTAGGCATCTCCAAAGGAAATTTATGTTCAGACAAAGTGCCGTCTGCTAATCGGGTTACTCTACTAATCGTTTTTACAAATGGTACATTGTCATCTTGAATTAAAGTTGTTCCATTATAATAATACTGACTCATTCCACCAAAAAAGAGGCTGTGCATTTTATTGGCATCTTCATCATACAAGCCTACTTTTCCATTATGATAGTTACTCAAATATTGATTGAATTGTGTTTGAGGGAAATACCCACTACTTTTAACATCAATCGGATATAGATAAGGTAAATCAGCATTGATTTGAAATACTCCTGATGAAATGGTATAACCTTGTTCTCCATTTGGAAAAACCTGAGGCACCAAATTATAATCGCGTCGGTGCAAATGCACTGCATCAGTAACCGCAGAATAATTCGCATAACTCAATTGTGTCTCAGAATTATCAATAGTGAATTTTTGAATTTTATTCAAATACGATTGCGTAAAAGTGGGATTATTCATAGGATTGTATCTTCCCATAAAAACATGTCCACCAATTAAATAAAATTCACTTCCTATTTTTCCTAATTGTCCACCCGTATTTTGAAAAATAGGATTAGAAATTTGTTTAAAATAAGAAGTTATCGGATTGCCGTTGATAATTGCATCCATTAAATTTGGCACATCTACCGATGTTAACTTATCAAAAGTAATGTGGTCATTTGCAGTCACTGAGAATGCATATCCGCCGATAATATAAAGTGAATTATCCACTTGATAAAAATTCATATTTGTCGCTTGTAACTGTTCTCTTAAACCAACCGGCAATGTATTTACGGAAGCTGACCAAAATTGTTCAGTAGCCACATCCACAACATAAATATTAGTATTATTTAATGAGCCGGGAAAAGCATTGAAAGGTTGACGTGCATGAATTCCATCTAATCGTCCTCCGATAATTAACCATTTACCATTGTGTTGACCATAAACATATGAATGCAAACCGGGTAAATTTGAAATTGTAACGGGTGTCAGTTGAATATCAAATTGAAATGTATTTTGAGCTATTGAGAAATTTGATAAAACCGATAATAGAAATAAATAAATAGTTTTTTTCATTTTTAAATAATGTTTTATATGTGAAAATTTAAATGAAATTCAAAATTTAAATTTTGTATACAAACATATAGAATCATAAATAGATAAGGTG
>ERZ761602.8056-NODE-8056-length-10814-cov-3.958082_pt1 | contig 10814 bp, 10 predicted proteins | sample MGYA00512165_ERZ761602 | MGnify/ENA primary metagenome ERZ761602 (study PRJEB28899, sample SAMN02445085) | bioreactor sludge metagenome | biome: EBPR sludge; isolation source: Thorneside wastewater treatment plant | place: Australia: Brisbane, Thorneside...
GGACCACGGCTTTGTGCGTGCCATCGACTATATGGGCGATGATGCGGCCATCGTGCAGGCGGCGCGGGTCAGCTATGGGGCGGGCACGCGGCACGTGCAGAATGACGAGGGGCTGATCCGCTACCTCATGCGCCACTGGCATTCGACGCCCTTCGAGATGTGCGAGATCAAGCTGCATGTGAAACTGCCGGTCTTCGTGGCGCGTCAGTGGATCCGCCACCGCACGGCCAATGTAAACGAATACTCGGCGCGCTATTCGATCCTTGATCGCGAATTCTATATCCCCGAGCCCGCGCAACTGGCGGCGCAATCGACGGTCAACAATCAGGGACGCGGCGCGGTGCTGGAGGGGCCCGAGGCGGCGCGGGTGCTGGCGCTGCTGAAATCCGACGCGGCGAAGATGTATGACCATTACGAAGAGATGCTGTCGCAAGAGGGCCAGCAGGGGCTGGCGCGCGAACTGGCACGGATGAACCTGCCGATGAACATCTATACCCAGTGGTACTGGAAGACCGATCTGCACAATCTCTTTCATTTCCTGCGCTTGCGCGCCGATGCTCATGCGCAGTACGAAATCCGCGTCTATGCCGAGACGATTGCCCGCATGGTCGCGGACTGGGTTCCGCTGGCCCATGCCGCATTCGAGGATTACCGCATGGGCGGCGTGACCCTGTCGGCCAAGGCCATCGCCGTTCTGAAACGTCGGCTGGCGGGCGAGGCCGTGACGCGCGAGGAGTCGGGCATGAGCATCGGCGAATGGCGCGAGTTTCAGGGGGTGTGGGGGTAGGTCCTTGTGGTGGGTGCGCCGCCTTTGGCGCACGTCCCTTCACCGCCCGCGCAGCCCGTCTGCCAGCAGGCTCTCCAGCGCGGCTTTCGGCACATCCGCGCTGACAAAGCTGTCGCCGATCCCGCGCGCCAGAATGAAGCGCAGTTTTCCGTCCTGCACCTTCTTGTCCTGCGCCATCAGGGCCATCAGCCCCTCGACCCCGGGCAGATCGCCCGGGATCTCGGCCAGTGAACGTTTCATCCCCATGGCCTGAAGATGCGCCGCAACGCGGACCGGGGCCTCTTGCGCGCACAGGCCCAGCCGCGCGGACAGGTCGAAGGCCAGAAGGCAGCCGATCGTCACCCCCTCGCCGTGCAGAAGCCGGTCGGAATAGCCTGTCGCCGCTTCCAGCGCATGGCCAAAGGTATGACCGAGGTTCAACAGCGCGCGCTCGCCCTGCTCGGTCTCGTCGCGTTCGACGATCCCGGCCTTCATGGCGACCGAATGGCGCACCGCCTGCTGACGCAGCGCCTTGTCGCCGCGCGCCAGCGCCGGGCCGTTCGCTTCGAGCCAGTCAAAGAACCCGGCATCGCCCAGAAGTCCGTATTTGACCACCTCGCCGTAACCGGCCAGAAAATCGCGCTGGGGCAGGCTGTCCAGCACGTCGATGTCGGCAAGCACCAGGCTGGGCTGGTGAAACGCGCCAATCAGGTTCTTGCCCTGTGACGAGTTGATCCCCGTCTTGCCGCCAACGCTGGAATCAACCTGCGCCAGAAGGCTGGTCGGCACCTGCACGAATCGCACGCCCCGGCGCAGGACGGCCGCGGCAAAGCCCACGAGGTCGCCGATCACCCCGCCACCGAGCGCGACCACCAGATCGCCGCGCTCGACCTTCTGTTCCAGCAGCCATTCGACCGTCCGGGTGAACTGCGGCCAGCCCTTGGTCGATTCGCCGGGCGGCAGGATCAGGGCCTCGGCGGATATCCCCGCCCCGGTCAGCCCTGCCGTCAGCGCGGGCAGATGCAGCGCGGCCACGGTTTCCTCGGTGACCACGGCGACCCGCTTGCGGCGGGTCAGGGGCGCGATCTCGGCCCCCGCGCGGGCGATCAGCCCACGGCCAACGCGCACGACATAAGACCTTTCGCCCAGCGAGACGGGCACATCGTCAATCGGCAGGCTCATCGGCATCCCTCAGGCATCGGCCAGCACATCGGGGCGCGTGCTCAGCGCCGCGACCACCTTTTGCGCCGTGGTTTCAATGGCAAAATCGGCCTCGGTCGGCACGATCAGATCGGCCTGCGCATAGGCCGGCTCGCGCGCGGCCATCAGTTCGGCCAGCGTCTGATAGGGGTTGGCGGTCTTCAGCAGCGGTCGCGTGTCCTTGCGCCGCACCCGCGTCCAGAGCGTGTCCAGATCGGCCTTCAGCCAGACCGACACCCCGGCCGCAGAAATCCGCTGCCGCGTATCGGCGCGCAGAAAGGCCCCGCCACCGACGCTGAGCACGCAGGGTTCGCCGTCGATCAGGCGGCCGATCACCTGCGCTTCCTTGTCGCGAAAGAACGCCTCGCCGTCGCGGGCAAAGATCTCGGCAATGGTGGCATTGGCGGCGCGCTCGATCTCGGCGTCGGAATCGAGGAACGGCACGCCCAGAATCGATGCCAGTTCCTTGCCGACAGCGGACTTGCCGGCCCCCATCATGCCCACCATCACCACCGTCTTTTTCAGCCGCTGCGTCATCAAGGGTCCGGCGCCAGTTCACATGCTGGCGATTTCGTGAATTGAGCCCCTGAATGGCGTGAACTTGCCGCGAGTTCCAGCTATAAATCGTCAAGGCCTCTCGTTCGGCGCGCTTGCCAAAAGCGCCGGACAGGGGGTGTTCGTCTCTGACCCAGCCTTGAAGGAGCCCGGCCCATGCCCCGATATGATGACGAAGGCCCCGGCTTTTTCGGCTACCTGCTGCGGCTGGTGCTGGTGCTGGCGCTGCTGGGGGGCGTCGGGTTCGTGGTCTTCGCCTATTTCGGTGACCTCGGCCGCGCGCCCGAACCCCGTGTCCTGCCTGTCGATCTGCCTCAGGGATAAGCCCATGCCACTTCGGTGCCGCGTTCTGGAGCTTGCCCGCGTTTGGGGCCTTTCCATGGGGCTTGTCGCCGCGCCGACAGCCTTTGCGCAGACCGAGGGCGGCGGGCAGCCACTGTCGGCCATCGACTGGCTCAGCGTCAGCGCGACCGCGCCCCAGCCCGAGACCGGTGCCTGGCCCGTGACCCCGGCCGAGGATGGCACCACCGCTGATTCGGGCATTTCGGTGCGCGCCCTCGATGCGCTGCGTCCGGAAGCGGTCGGATTGTTTCCGGCGGCGCGCGTCGGGTTGCCCTCGACGCTCTGGGGCCCGACCCCGGCCGAGGAACTGGCTGCGCGCATCCTCGCCCTGCCGGGCGACATGCTGCCCGCGCAGCGCGACCTTGCGATGCGCCTCCTGCTGGCCGAGGTCGACGCGCCTCTGCCACAGCAGGACCCGGCGGGCCAGCCGCTGTTCCTGCTGGCGCGCATCGACGCGTTGATCGGCTTTGGTGCGCTCGATCAGGCGGCGGCGCTGCTCGATGCGCTGGGGTCGGATCAGCCGGTGCTGCGCCTCAGGCGATTCGACATCGGGCTGTTGCTGGGTGACGAACACGCCGCCTGCACCGGTGTGCTGCAACCCGATCCGCCGATCGGCGACGATGCGGCGCTGGTCTTTTGCCTCGCTCGGGCCAACCAGTGGCCGCTGGCCGAACAGGTGCTGGCGGTGGCGACCCAGTCGCGCAGGCTGGACCCCTACATGATCGAACTGCTGGAGCAGTTTCTGGACGAGGACGAGGGGCTTTCGGGTTCGGCCACGCTGTTGCCGCCGCCTGCGGGGGTGCCCACGCCTCTGGCGCTGCGCCTGCGCGAGGCGACCGGGGACGGGGCGCTGACGACCGGCCTGCCGGTCGCCTTTGCCCATTCCGACCTGCGCGGCACGGCGGGCTGGCGCGCGCAGATCGACGCGGCGGAGCGGCTCGTGCGGGCGGGTGCGCTGGCGCCAAACCGCCTGCTCGGGCTTTACACCGAACGCCGCGCGGCGGCGTCGGGCGGGATCTGGGAGCGCGTGCGCCAGATCCAGCGGCTGGATACGGCGCTGGGCGGCAGTGATCCGCTGGCGGTGGGCGAGGCGCTGGTGGCGCTGTGGCCGCTGGTGCGGGCGGGCGAACTCGAGGTGGCGATCGCCAGTCTCTATGCCCCCTTGCTGGTGCCGGTGCCGCTGGACGGCCCGGCGGCGGCGGTGGCCTTTCGCATGATGCTGCTGTCCGATTCCTACGAGACCGCCGCGCTGGGGCTTTCGGGCGCCCAGTCCACCCCTGAGACGCGGTTTCTGGCTGCCGTGGCGCGCGGGCTCGATCCGGTGGCCGAGGGGGGCAGCCTGCCAGGCGAGCTTGCCGGGGCGGTGGCCATCGCCTTTGGTCCGGACCCGATGGTGCCCGAGGGGCTCTCTGCCCGGCTTGCGACCGGGGCGCTGGGGGCCGAGATCCTCAGCGTTCTCGCCCGTCTCGGCGGGCCGGGAGATCCTCGTGCTCTGGCCGAGGGGTTGGGCGCCCTACGCGCGATGGGCCTCGAGGATGTCGCCCGACGCAGCGCTTTGCAGGTGCTGTTGCTGGAGCGCAACGGCTGATGCCCACCCCCGCGAACGCCCCCACCGAAGCCCGCGCGCTGTCGAACTTTCTCGAGGCGATGGCGGCGGAAAAGGGCTCGGCGCGCAACACGCTTCTGGCGTATGGACGCGACCTCATGCAGGCCGCCGAATGGCTGGCCGGGCAGGGGACCAGCCTAACCGGCGCCACGCGCGAGCAGGTCGAGGGCTATCTGGTCGCGCTCGAGGCCGAGGGTCTGTCGCAGGCGACCCGCGCGCGACGGCTCTCGGCGTTGAAGCAATTCTACCGCTTCGCCTTTGATGAAGGCTGGCGCAGCGACAATCCGACCCTGCGCATCGACGGGCCCGGGCGCGCGCAGCGCCTGCCCGGCACGCTGAGCGAGGACGAGGTGTCGCGGCTTCTGGACGCCGCGCGCGACCACGGCCCGAACCCGGCGGCGCGCGCGCGCAATGCCTGCCTGTTCGAACTGCTTTACGCAACCGGCCTGCGCGTCAGCGAACTGGTCAGCCTGCCCCATGCTGCGCTGCGCGGGGCGCCCGAGATGCTGATGGTGCGCGGGAAGGGGGGCAAGGACCGGCTGGTGCCGCTGTCCGACCCGGCACGCACCGCGGTTGCGGTCTGGCTGACGCATCGCGATCAGGCCGAGGCGGCGGCCAGACTCGAAGGGGCGGCGCCGTCGCGGTTCCTGTTTCCCGCACGCGGCGCCGAAGGACATCTGACGCGGATGCGTTTTCACGGTCTGGTCAAGGAGGTCGCCCTGCGCGCCGGCCTGAACCCGGAAAGAGTCAGTCCGCATGTTCTGCGCCACGCCTTTGCGACCCATCTGCTGGCCGGGGGCGCCGATCTGCGGGTGATCCAGACTCTGCTGGGCCATGCCGATCTGGGTTCGACCGAAATCTATACCCATGTGCTGGACGCGCGGCTGCGCGATCTGGTGATGCAGCATCATCCCCTCGCGCGTGAGTGACATCCGGGACGGTGCGCCGGGATGGTCGACCCTGCGGGGGTGGTGGTTGTGCCGGGCGGCCGTGGCGGGGATAGTCCCGGGGCGGACACAGGGGGGAATCGCGTATGGCAGAGTTGGACACCAACCGTTTCAAGGCGGCGCTGGCCGAGGGCCGGGTGCAGATCGGCTGCTGGGTGGGGCTGGCGAGTGACTATGCGGCCGAAATCGCGGGCGAGGCCGGGTTCGACTGGCTGGTGATCGACGGCGAACACGCGCCCAACGACATTCGCTCGATGCGCGCGCAGCTTGCGGCGCTGGGGCGATCCTCAGCGCATCCGGTGATCCGGCTGCCGGTGGGCGAGGTCTGGATGATCAAGCAGGCCCTGGATATCGGGGCGCAGACGATCCTCATTCCGATGGTCGAATCGGGGGAACAGGCCGCGCTGCTGGCGCGGGCGATGCGCTATCCGCCGGACGGGTTGCGCGGGGTCGGGGCCTCGCTGGCGCGCGCCTCGCGTTTTGGCGGGATAGCGGATTATGTGAACAAGGCCGATGCCGAGGTCTGCCTGCTGGTGCAGGTGGAAAACCGCGCCGGTCTGTCGGCGCTCGACGACATTCTGGCGGTCGAAGGGGTGGACGGCGTCTTCATCGGCCCGGCGGATCTGGCGGCCGACATGGGCTTTCGCGGCCGCGCCGAGGCGCCCGAGGTCGTTGCGGCCATCGAGGACGCGCTGGGCCGCATCCGGGCGGCGGGAAAGGGCGCCGGGATTCTGGCGACGCAGGACGCGCAGGCACGGCACTGGATCGACAAGGGAGCAAACTTCGTCGCCGTCGGCATTGATGTGGTTTTGCTGGCCAACAGCCTGCGCGCCCTCGCGGCACGATTTCGCTGATCGGCATGCGAGTTCTGAGCCTGAACGTGCAGAACCTGCGCCTGCGCCGCCTGCGGGGACGGGTGCGACTGGACGGCGCGCGCGACCATGACGATACCGGTGAGGCGCGCGCGCTCGATCATGCCGACCGGCGGCTGACGGCGGCGGTGCTGGCGCGGGCGGGGGCCGAACTGTGCCTGTTGCAGGAGGTGTTCAACCGGCAAAGCCTGGACTGGTTCCACGACCACCTCCTGCGCGCGACCGGCGCGCCGCCCTGGCCCTGGCGCGCCTGCCTGCCGGGCAATGACGGCGCCGGGCGGGATCTGGCGGTGATGGCGCGACGGCCCTTTGCCGCCACCTCGCATGCGCGGCTGGTGCCGGGCGATCTGGGGCTGGAGGCGCTGCGTCCGGGTCCGGTCTTTTGCCGCGATTGCCTGCGGGTGGATCTGGGGGATCTGGTGGTGTTTCAGGTGCATCTGAAGGCGCCGCCCCCCGATCCCGAGCGCGCTCTGGCGCTGCGGCGGATCGAGGTGCAGGCCCTTCGTCGCCTGATCGAGCAGCGGTTCGCCGACCCGTCGCGCGCGCTCTGGCTGGTGGCGGGCGATTTCAACGATCCGGACCGCGCGGCGCTGGGGCCGCTGCTGGAGCCGTTTGGCGTCGATCTGATGGCGCGGATGGACCCCGCCGACCGCTGGACCTGGTGGCGCGCCGAGGCCGGGCGGGGATGCCCGGACGGCATGATCGCCTCGCCCGCGCTGGCGGCGCGCTGGCCGGGTGCGGTGCCGCGGGCGATGAGGCTGGGCATGGCGCGGGCGGCCGGAGGCGACGAGCCGCGGCTGGAGGGCGTAGGCAAGGACCGGCCGCATGCGAGCGATCACGCGGCGCTGGTGCTCGATCTGCCCGGGCTGTGAGACGAGGGGCCATGAGAAGGGCGGGCGCTTCCCCTGTTGTCCGGTCGGCCACTCACCCGGGCGATTTGGAGCGCGGGTTCGGGAAGTGCGCATGTGACGGGCTGTCATGGCTCTGTTACATCGGGTGTTCTAGCTTGTCGCATGAGGATGGATCCTGACATGCCCGCCGACCTTCGCGCCTGTGGTGCCCTGATCGACGCGATGCCCGACCCGGCGCTGCTGGTCTCGGCCGAGCGTCGCATCCTGCTGGCCAATCCCGCCGCGCGCGAATTGTTCGCGGCACCGCTGGTCGGGGCGCTGGCGACCGCCTGCCTGCGCCAGCCCGAATCGGTGGCGGCGCTGGATCGGGCGCTTGCGGCGCTGGCGGCGGGGCAGCCGACTTCGGTGCCCTTCGAGGCGCGGATGGTGCAGACGACCTCGACGCGCGAGATCGCCTTGCGGGTCCTGGCCAGCCCCCTGGCGCCGACGTTGGGCCAGCCCGCCGTTCTGGTCACCCTGCGCGACATCGGTCAGCTTGAGGATGCCGAACAGCAGCGGCGCGATTTCGTTGCCAACGTCAGCCACGAGATGCGTTCGCCCCTGACGGTGCTGTCGGGCTTCATCGAGACGCTTCAGGGCCCGGCCAAGGGTGACGCGGCGGCGACGGCGCAATTCCTGTCAATCATGCAGCGCGAGGCCGAGCGGATGACGCGGCTGGTTGCCGATCTGCTGTCGCTTTCACGCGTGGAGTCCGAGGAAAAGGTCCGGCCGCGCGGGCTGGTGTCCTTGAGCGAGGTAGTGGCGGCGACACTGGCGGCGCTGCGCCCGCAGATCGAGGAGGCCGGGCTGCGCGTCGATCTGGCTGACAGGTCGGGCGGGGTGATGATCCCCGGTGACCGCGACCAATTGGTGCAGGTGCTGCACAATCTGGTGGAGAACGCTCTGAAATACGGCGCCTCGGGCGGGCGCATCGAGATCACGCTGGATCCGGCCGAACGCTCGCCCGGCATCGCCGGGCCGGCCATCGTGGTCACGGTGCGCGATTTCGGCGAGGGGATCGACGCCTTGCACCTGCCGCGGCTGACCGAACGGTTCTACCGCGTCGACGGGCACCGCTCGCGCGCGATGGGGGGAACCGGGCTGGGGCTGGCCATCGTCAAGCACATCATCAACCGCCATCGCGGACGTCTGGGCATCCGGTCCGGGCGCGGGCAGGGCAGCAGTTTCACCGTCGCCCTGCCGGTCGCCTGAGCATCCGCCCGGGCGTCACCAAACTGTCATATGAACGCGCTAGCGTCGCGCCAATCCACGAAGAGGCCTCCATGACCCCCCGCATGCATATCGACCAGAGTTTCGATGCCGACCTCGACCGCATCCGCGAGGCGATCCTCGCCATGGGGGGGCGCGTCGAGGAGGCGATCACGCTGGCGGCCCGCGCGCTCGACGAGCGCGACGAGGACGCGGCGCAGGCGGTCATTCGGGGTGACAAGGCGATTGACGCGCTGGAGGAAGAGATCGACCATCAGGTGGTGCGGCTTCTGGCGCTGCGCCAACCGCAGGCGACCGACCTGCGCACGGTGGTGGCGGTGATGAAGATGGCCGCCGATCTGGAGCGGCTGGGCGATTACGCCAAGAACATGGCCAAGCGCGTGCCGGTCCTGTCCTCGGGCGCGCAGATCGAGGGCGCGGCCGCCGCGATCCGGCGCCAGTCGCGGCAGGTGGGGCAGATGCTGAAGGACACGCTGGATGCCTTTGCCCACCTCGACGTGCCGCTGGCCGAGGATGTGATTGCCCGCGACATCGAGGTCGATCACATGACCAATGCCCTGTTTCGGGAATTCATCACCCACATGATGGAGGACCCGCGCAACATCACGGCCTGCCTGCATTACACCTTCATCGCCAAGAACGTCGAACGCATGGGCGATCTGGTGACCGGCACGGCGGAACAGGTGGTGTTCCTGGCCACCGGTCAGCGACCGGGCGAGCGGGTCAAGGGCGAGTCCACCGCCTCGATGGGGCTGGCGGACGAGGGCGGGCGATGAGCGAGCGCGACACGCCGCTGGTGCTGGTGGTCGATGACGAACCGGCCCAGCGCGCGCTTCTCGGCTATAACCTCGAAGCGGCCGGGTTTCGGGTTCTGACGGCCTCGGACGGCGAAGAGGCCCTGCTGCTGGTGGCCGAGGAAGCGCCCGATGTGATCCTGCTGGACTGGATGCTGCCAAAGGTGTCGGGGATCGAGGTCTGTCGCCAGTTGAAGGCGTCGAAGGGCGGTCAGGATGCCGCGATCCTGATGGTCTCGGCCCGTTCGGACGAAAGCGACCGGGTGCGCGGGCTGGAAACCGGGGCGGACGACTATATCACCAAGCCCTATTCGGTCAGCGAATTGCTGGCGCGGGTGCGTGCCAACCTGCGCCGGGTGCGCCCGGTGCGGGCGGGGCAGGTGCTGGAAGTGGGGGATCTCAGGCTCGACGGTGAAACGCACCGCGTCTCGCGCGGGGGGGTGTCGCTGCATCTGGGGCCGACCGAGTTTCGCCTGCTGTCGGCCCTGATGGAAAAACCCGGTCGGGTCTGGACGCGCGAGGCCTTGCTGGACCGGGTCTGGGGGCGTGACATCTATGTCGATACGCGCACGGTGGATGTGCATGTAGGCCGGTTGCGCAAGGCGCTGATGGCGCCCGGGGGCGAGGACCCGATCCGCACCGTGCGCGGGGCGGGCTACGCGCTGGATTGACTTTTCCTGCCCTCGCGGCGCCAATCGCGCCCAACCGGAAGGGGGCAACCATGACCAACACAACCACCGCCGCGCAAGGCTATGTGCCCGATCCTCGCAACGAGGACGTGCTGGTCTGGGTCAATGGCGCGCTGGTGCCAAAGGCCCAGGCGACCGTCAGCGTCTTCGACGCGGGATTCGGGTTCGGGGATGGCGTGTGGGAGGGGCTCAGGCTGGTGCGCGGGCGAATCCTGCAGCGCGAGGCGCATCTGGACCGGCTGTTCGAGGGCGCGCGGTCGATTGCCATCGACATCCCGCAGGGTCGGGCGGGGATCAACGCCGCGATCGACGGCGTACTGGCGGCGAACGGGATGCAGGACGGCGCGCACCTGCGCCTGATGGTGACGCGGGGGATCAAGGCGACGGCCAATCAGGACCCGCGGTTCATTCTGGCCGGACCCACCGTGGTGATCACCGCAGAATACAAGACCCCGCGACCCGAAGCCAGGGCAAGGGGGCTGAGCCTGTTCACCTCGACCTTCCGCACCTCGGGGCCGGATGTGTTCGACCTGCATCTGAATTCCCACAGCCGCCTGAACCTGATCCAGGCGTTGATCCAGGCGATCAACGCGGGCGCCGACGAGGCGCTGATGCTGGATCCGCGCGGCTTCGTCGCCTCGTGCAATTCGACGAATTTCTTTGTCGTGCGCGGGGATGAGGTCTGGACCTCGACCGGGGCGTTTTCGTTCCGCGGTATCACCCAGCGCGCGGTGATCGAGGCCTGCCGGGCCTCGGGGATCACGGTGCGCGAGGCCGATTTCACGCTGGCGCAGGTCTATTCGGCGGACGAGGCCTTTGTCACCGGGACTTTGGGCGGGGTGACGCCGGTGTGCCGGATCGACGGGCGGGTGATTGGCGCGGGTGTGCCGGGGCCGATGGTGGCGCGCATCCGGGGGCTTTAC
>ERZ761602.8057-NODE-8057-length-10812-cov-4.145673_pt1 | contig 10812 bp, 8 predicted proteins | sample MGYA00512165_ERZ761602 | MGnify/ENA primary metagenome ERZ761602 (study PRJEB28899, sample SAMN02445085) | bioreactor sludge metagenome | biome: EBPR sludge; isolation source: Thorneside wastewater treatment plant | place: Australia: Brisbane, Thorneside...
TGCGGGCCGCGACGGTCGGGGCGGACCTGCTCGACCGGACCGCCACCGCGCGGGTGACGCCGGAGGCGGCGGCGGCTCTCGGGCGGCCGCTCGACGTGCTGATCAACAACGCCTCGATCTTCGAGCACGACACGGTGGCGACGGCGACCTGGGAGAGCTGGGACCGTCACATCGGCTCGAACCTGCGTGCGCCGTTCGAGCTGATCCAGGCCTTCGCAGCGCAGGCCCCGCAGGCGGTCGCAGACGCCGAAGGGGAGCCGCTCGCCCGCGCCGCGGTCATCAACATGGTCGATCAGCGGGTGCGCCGACTGACCCCCGAGTTTGCAACCTACACGATAGCGAAGATGGGGTTGTGGGCCTTGACGCAAACCGCGGCGCAGGGGCTCGCGCCGCATGTTCGGGTGAATGCGATCGGCCCCGGACCGACCCTGCGCGGCGGCCGGCAGACGCCGGAGCACTTCGCCCGGCAACGGGCCGCGACGATCCTCGGGCGGGGCGCCAACCCCGAGGAGATCTGCGCCGCGATGCGCTACCTGCTCGATGCGCCGGGGGTCACGGGGCAGCTCGTCTGCGTCGACGGGGGCCAGCACCTGGCCTGGCGGACCGCCGATGTGGTCGGCGTGGAGTAACCCGCGGAGGGCGACGGAGCCTTTCTGCGGCGCACACGCCTTGACTTTTCCACCCCCCGGCTTGACCTCGGCCAGGCGGCGAGATTCTGTCAATGATTCCAGAAATTTACTTAATCGTAACAACTTTATCACGCAAAAACAACGACTTGTCGAGGTGCATAAAATTTGCGCAATCCGTGAAACGAACTTGATTTGCAGGGGAAACGCCTTGCCCGCGGAAGTTCTGCACAGACTTGCCCACAGATTCCGTGGACAGCTTCGACCTTGCAAAGCCATCCTGCGCCGGGCAGCGGAGACGAGAATCACCCGCCTGCCGCGATATGCGCCGTGACCGCGAACACGCCAGACGATGAAACCGGCTTCGACGAGGAGGGCCGCGCCGACGGCGCCTCGCGGAGCGGCCATGCGGTGATCCGTGACCATCTGCGCCGGCTCGACGAGCGGCCCGGGGTCTATCGGATGCTCGACGCCAAGGGCGACGTGCTCTACGTCGGCAAGGCGCGGAACCTGCGCAAGCGGGTGGCGGCCTATGCCAAGCCGTTCGGGCACGATGCACGCATAGGGCGAATGATCGCGGCCACCGCCTCGATGATGTTCCTCACCACCGAGACCGAGACCGAGGCGCTGCTGCTGGAGCAGAACCTCATCAAGCAGCTCAAGCCGCGCTTCAACGTGCTGCTGCGCGACGACAAGAGCTTCCCCTCGATCCTGCTGACCGGCGACCACCCGTTCGCGCAGATCCGCAAGCACCGCGGCCTGCGCAAGGAGAAGGGGCGCTACTTCGGGCCCTTCGCCTCGGCGGGCTCGGTGAACCGCACCATCAACCAGCTGCAGAAGGCGTTCCTGCTGCGCACCTGCTCGGATTCGATGTTCGAGAGCCGGACCCGGCCGTGCCTGCTGCACCAGATCAAGCGGTGCTCGGCGCCCTGCACCGGGCTGATCGGGGCGGAGGACTACGCCGAGCTTGTCGACGAGGCGACGCAGTTCCTGAGCGGCCGCTCGACCCGGGTGCAGGAGACGCTGGCGCGGGCCATGGCCGAGGCGAGCGCGGCGATGGAGTTCGAGCGCGCGGCGGCGCTGCGCGACCGCATCCGCGCGCTGACGGCGGTGCAGGCGAACCAGGGGGTGAACCCCGAGGGCGTCGAGGAGGCCGACGTGGTGGCGCTGTGGCAGGAGGGGGGCCATGCCTGCGTGCAGGTGTTCTTCATCCGCGCGCACCAGAACTGGGGCAACCGGGCGTATTTCCCGCGCACGGGGGCGGGGGTGGAGCCGGGCGAGATCCTCGAGGCCTTCCTCGGGCAGTTCTACGGCAACAAGACCCCGGCGCGGCTGATCCTGCTGAGCCACGCGCCCGACAACGCCGACCTCATGGCGGAGGCCCTGGGCGCGGCCCTGGGGCGCAGGGTGACGCTGTCGGTGCCGCAGCGGGGCGAGAAGGCCGGGCTGGTGGAGCAGGCGTCGCGCAACGCGCGCGAGGCGCTGACGCGGCGGATGAGCGAGAGCGCGAGCCAGGCGGCGCTGCTCGATGGGCTGGCGGAGGCCTTCGGGCTGGACGGGGCGCCGGAGCGGATCGAGGTCTACGACAACAGCCACATCATGGGGACGAACGCTGTCGGCGGCATGATCGTCGCCGGGCCCGAGGGGCTGATGAAGTCGCAGTACCGCAAGTTCAACATCAAGGGGACGGACCTGACGCCGGGCGACGATTTCGGGATGATGCGCGAGGTGCTGACGCGGCGCTTCGGGCGGCTGGCGCGCGAGGACCCGGACCGCAGCTCGGGCGCCTGGCCGGACCTGGTGCTCATCGACGGCGGGGCGGGGCAGGTGGCGGCGGCCTGCGCGGCGCTGGCCGAACTCGGCGTCGACGAGGTGGCGGTGGTCGGCGTCGCCAAGGGCGTCGACCGCGACGCCGGCAAGGAGGAGTTCCACCGGCCGGGCCGGCCGCCGATGGCGCTCGGGCATCGCGACCCGGTGCTCTACTTCGTGCAGCGGCTGCGCGACGAGGCGCACCGCTTCGCGATCGGCGCGCACCGCGCGAAGCGGGCGGCGCAGACCCGGGCGACGCCGATCGACGAGATCCCTGGGGTCGGCGCGGCGCGCAAGCGGGCGCTGCTGGCGCATTTCGGCTCGGCCAAGGCGGTGGCGCGGGCCGGGGTGGCGGACCTCAAGGCCGTGCCGGGCGTCTCGGACGCGCTCGCCGAGGCCATCCATGGCTTCTTCCATGGCGACGGGTGAGGCGCTATATCGAGCGGGGTGAGGAGGCCCGCCGGATGACCTGGACGATCCCGAACATCCTGACGGTGCTGCGTCTCGCCGCCGCGCCGGGCGTGGCGCTCGCCTTCGCAATCTTCGAGCGGCCCTATGCCGACTGGGTCGCCTTCGGGCTCTTCATCGTGGCCGCGCTGACCGACTGGGTGGACGGCAAGATCGCCCGTGCCTGGAAGCAGGAATCCAACTTCGGCCGGATGATGGACCCGATCGCCGACAAGGCGATGGTGGTGATCGCGCTCGCGGTGATCGTCGGGCTGTGGGGCATGAAGGCGCTGATCCTCGTGCCGGTGGCGTTCATCCTGCTGCGCGAGATCTTCGTCTCGGGCCTGCGCGAGTTCCTCGGCGCGAAGGCGGGCCAGCTCAAGGTGACTTATCTCGCCAAGTGGAAGACCACGGCGCAGATGGTGGCGATCCCGGTGCTGCTGCTGGCCGGCGTCTTCGAGTACGACCGTAGGCACAACACGCCCTGGGTCAGCGACTGGTTCCACGACTGGATGGGGTGGCTCCTGTCGAGCGGCGGGCTGATCCTGATCTGGATCGCGGGGCTGCTGACGCTGATGACGGGCTACGACTACCTGGTGAAGGCGATGCCTTTCTTGCGCGACCGCAAGCAATGACGCTCGACGTGCTCTATTTCGCCTGGCTGCGCGAGCGGGTCGGGCTGCCGTCGGAGTCCGTGGAGACCGAGGCCGCGACCGTGGCCGAGCTGGTGGACGAGCTGCGCTTGCGCGAGCCGCGCTATGCCGCGGCCTTCGCCGACATGGCCGCGGTGCGCGTGGCGGTCGACCAGGAGCTGCGCGACCTGGGCGCGCCGCTGGCCGGCGCGCGGGAGGTGGCGTTCTTTCCGCCGATGACGGGCGGCTGATGGCCTTCCGGGTCCAGCGGGAGGACTTCGACCTCGGGGCGGAGCTCGCGGCCCTGCGCGCCGGGCGGGACGACATCGGGGCGCTGGTGAGCTTCACCGGGCTGGTGCGCGACCCGGACGGGACGCTTCGCGGCTTCGAGCTCGAGCACTACCCGGGAATGACCGAGAAGGCGCTGGCCGCGATCGAGTCGGAGGCGCTGGCGCGCTGGCCGCTGCAGGCGATCCTGATCATCCACCGCCACGGCCCGCTCGCGTCCGGCGAGCAGATCATGATGGTGGCGACCGCCTCGGCGCATCGCGCCGCGGCCTTCGAGGCGGCCGAGTTCCTGATGGATTACCTGAAATCCCGCGCGCCGTTCTGGAAGAAGGAGACCACCGCCGCCGGCGCGTCCTGGGTCGACGCGCGGGAGGAGGACGAGGGCGCCCTGGCGCGCTGGTCGCGCGGCTGAGCGGGTCGGAGCAGCGTGGGACGCGACGTGCCGGAGGCGACTTTTCAACGCGGGATGGCGGCGAGCGGGTCGGCCGCGGCCGGATCGACGCGCGGCCAGGCTCCCATGCGGTTGCGGAACCATGTGCGCTGGCGCTTGGCGTAGCGGCGGGTCGCGATGATCGCCGCCTCGGCTGCGGCGGCCAAAGTGACGCGGCCGTCGAGGCAGGCGGTCAGCTCCGCGGCGCCGATCGCGCATCCTGAGGGCGCGGAGAGGTCGCCGCCGGCGTCGCGAAAGCGGGCGCATTCGTCGAGCGCGCCTTGCTCGACCATTCCGTGAAATCGATGCGTTATGTTATCGTTAAGCGTTGCGACATCCGGTGACAGAACCAGATGGTCGGTCTCGGCCAACTTCAGGATCGGCGTCGTGTCGCGCCGCCACTCCGCGAGGCCGCGGCCGGTGGCGGTGAGGACCTCCCAGGCGCGCTGGACGCGCATCGGGTTGGCGACGTCGAGGCCCGCGAGCGTCGCGGGATCGTCGCGCGCGAGGTCGGCGACCAGATCGGCCAGCCGGCCGGCGCGCAGGAGCGCCTGCGATCGGACGCGCAGCGCCGGCGGCACGTCGGGAATGTCGGCGAGGCCCTCGGTCAGCGCGCCGAAGTAGAGGCCAGTTCCGCCGACGACGATCGGACGCGCGCCGGCGACGCCGGCGTCGTGGAGGGTCGCGGCGACCTCGCGCAGCCAGGCGCCGACCACGAGATCCGCGGCGCCGGGGCGCGCCGTCAGCACGCGCCAGCAGGAATACACCTGCAGCGCGTCGGCGTTGATCACCCAGCCGCCGTCACGCTCGGCTAGGGCCAGCGCAAGCGCCGACTTGCCGCTGGCGGTCGGACCGGCGATCAGGACCGGGCGCGCCGGCAGCCGCGGGCTTCGACCTGGGCCGGATTTGCTCACAACATAATCTCGCTTATCCGATATTTATGCCGGAGCCTCGTCCGGGTCTGGCCCCGGCGGGAATGAGCGGTTGACCCCCACCGCAATTCGTTCTGCTATGACCCGCGGGGAAAAGCGAACACGCAGGGAGACGACGATGGGCGACCCGACGATCAATGGCAGGGCTATGCATCCGGCGGTCCGCGGGCTCGCCGACGAAGCCCGCGACGGAAAGCTGAGCCGGCGGGAGTTCTTCGCCATGGCCACCGCGCTCGGCGTCACCACCGCCGGCGCCTACGGTCTGCTCGGGCTCGCCGCGCCGCGCCGCGCCGCCGCCCAGGACGGCGTCCAGGGCGGCGTGCTGCGCATCGCCATGTCGGTGATGCGCATGGATGACCCGCGCGTGTTCGACTGGTCGCAGAAAGGCAACGCCGCGCGCATTTTCGTCGAGCCTCTGGTTCGTTACACGAGCGACTTCACGTTCGAGCCATGGCTGCTCGAAAGCTGGGAGGTCAACGACGACGCCACCCGCTACGTGCTGCACGTCCGCCAGGGCGTGACCTGGAGCAACGGCGACGCATTCAACGCGGACGACGTGATCTTCAACCTGTCGCGCTGGTGCGAGAGCCACGTGCCGAACAACTCGATGGGCACGCGCATGACGTCGCTGATCGAGAAGAAGGGCGAGGAGACCTTCGTCGGCGACGTGACGAAGGAGGACGGCTCGGTCGTCCGCGAGGAGCAGGTGCGCGAGCTGTTCGGGGCCCGCGATGGCGCGATCGTGAAGATCGACGACCACACGGTCGAGCTGAACCTGTCGCAGCCGGACATCACCATCATCCCGGCCTTCGTCGACTATCCGGCGCTGATCGTTCATCGCGGCTTCGACGAGGCCGGCGGCGACCTGACGGCGAACCCGGTCGGCACCGGGCCGTGGCGACTCGACGGCTACGAGGTCGGCGTGCGCGGCGTCTACAGCCGGCGCGCCGACGCGCCGTGGTGGGGCGAGGCGGCGCATGGGCCGGTCTATCTCGACGGCGTCGAGTACATCGACTACGGCACCGATCCCTCGGCGACGATCGCCGCCTTCGAGTCGGGCGAGATCCACACCGCCTACGAGACGCCGCCGAGCTATGTGGACATCTTCGACGCGCTCGGGCTGGTGAAGGCGGAGTCGGTGACGGCCAACACGCTCTGTCTGCGCATGAACGTCACCCAGCCGCCCTTCGACGACCAGCGGGTGCGCAACGCGGTGCAGCTCGCCGTCGACAACGCCACCGTGCTCGACCTCGGCTACCAGGGGCTCGGGCAGGTGGCCGAGAACCATCATGTCGGGCCGATGCATCCCGAGTACGCGCCCCTGCCCCCGATCGCCCGCGATCCGGAGCGCGCCATGGCGCTGCTGGCCGAAGCGGGCAAGGAGACGACCGAGATCGAGCTGATCTCGCTCGACGACGACTTCAACCGCAACACCTGCGACGCGGCGGCGGCGCAGATGCGCGACGCGGGCATGAACGTCAAGCGCACCGTGCTGCCGGGCAACACGTTCTGGAACAACTGGACCGGATATCCGTTCTCGTCGACCGAGTGGAACATGCGCCCGCTCGGGGTGCAGGTCTATTCGCTGGCCTACCGCACCGGGGTGCCATGGAACGAGACCGGCTACAGCAATCCAGAGTTCGACGCCCTGCTCGACGAGTCGCTCGCCATCGCCGACGCCGACAAGCGCCGCGAGCTCATGGAGCAGATGGAGAAGATCATCCAGGATTCCGGCATCCTCGTGCAGCCCTACTGGCGCTCGACATACCGCCACATGCTGCCCGAGGTGAAGGGGCTGACGATGCATCCGACCTTCGAGATCCATCTCGAGCGGACCTGGCTCGACAGCTGACCTGACCCCCTGCCCGCGGTCCGCCGGGCTCGTCCGGCGGACCAGCCAGCGACCGGAGGCGCGGATGCTGCTCTTCATCGCCAGGCGCGTCGGCGTGATGCTGCTGACGGCGCTGTGCCTGACGCTCATCGTGTTCTCGCTGGTGAACCTGAAGCCGAACCTGGTCAAGCTCGCCAAGGAGCAGACCGGGGCCCGGGTGACCGAGCAGCAGGTCGAGTTCTGGCTGGACCAGAACGGCTACAACCGGCCGCTCGTCGTGCGCTACGGCGAGTGGCTGGCGGGCGTCGCGCAGGGCGACATGGGGCATTCGACGCGGTTCAACGCGCCGGTCAACGAGGTGCTCTGGCCGCGGTTGTGGCTGACCGCGAAGCTGATGTTCTGGGTGATGGTGGTGATGGTTCCGGGGGCGCTGCTCCTGGGCGTGCTTGCGGGGATGCGCGAGGGATCGCGGCAGGACCGGGTGCTGTCGACGATCGCGATCGGCACCACGTCGACGCCGGAATACGTCTCGGGGGTGGTGCTGACGATCATCTTCGCGAGCCAGATGGTCGGGCTGCAGTGGTTCTCCGGCTCCGCCACCTCGGCGGCGGATGACGGGATCACCTTCTACAACTTCACCCTGCCGGTGCTGACGATCGCGATCTACGGCATGGGCTACATCGCGCGGATGACGCGGGCCTCGATGGCCGAGGTGATGACGCAGCAGTACATCCGCACCGCGCGGCTCAAGGGGGTGAGCTTCCATGCGATCGTGGTCAAGCACGCGCTGCGCAACGCGCTGATCGCGCCGTTCACCGTGATCATGCTGCAGTTCCCGTGGCTGCTGACCGGCGTGGTGATCGTGGAGACGCTGTTCAACTATCGCGGCTTCGGGTGGCTCCTGATCGAGGCGGCGGGGAACAACGACATCGACCTTCTTCTGGCCTGCTCGATCGTCGCGGTGGTGATCGTGCTGACGACGCAGCTGATCTCGGACATCGGATATGTCTACCTCAACCCGCGCATCCGGGTGGGCGGCTAGATGGAGCTCGCGTATCTCGGGCCCTGGGCGGTCCTCGGCGGCGTGCTGCGGGCGTTCCTGCCGGTCTGGATCGCCATGGCGGCGATCCTCGGGACGAGCTTCGCGCTCCGGCGGCGGCTGGGGCTCTACGGGCATCTCTTCGCCAGTGGGATCGGCGTCGTGGGGCTGGCGCTGGTGCTGTTCTGGCTCCTGGCGGCGATCTTCGCCGACCAGGTCGCGCTGTTCGATCCCTACGCGCAGATCAGGGCGCTCCAGAACAAGAGCCCCGGGGTGATCGACCCCGCGAGCGGCCTGCCCTATCTCTTCGGCGGCGACGCGCTGGGGCGCGACGTCTTCGGGCGCATGGTCTACGGGTCGCGCTCGGTGATGGTGATCGCGCCGCTGGCGACGCTCTTCGCCTACATGGTGGGAATCACGCTGGGGCTGCCGGCGGGGTATTTCGGCGGCTGGCTCGACACCGCGCTGTCGTTCCTCGCCAACCTTGTCCTCGCCTTTCCCGTGATCCTGCTCTTTTACCTCCTGGTCACGCCCGAGATCCGGCAGACCGCGATCCCCTCGACCATGGCGGCGGTGCTGTTCCTGTTTCCGGTCCTGTTCATGGTCGTGTTCTTCTGGAGCCGCTTCCGCGAGCGGCCCGAGGCGCTGTGGTGGTATCTGGGGCCGACGCTGGCGATCGGCGGTTTCGTCTATCTCGGGCTGGTGGGCTTCTGGGACCCGACGGGACTGATCGCGATGGACGCGAACACGCTCAACATCTTCCTCGCGGTGGTGTTCATCTCGTCGCCGACGGTGTTCCGCATCGTTCGGGGGCTGACGCTCGACATCAAGACCCGCGACTACGTCGCGGCGGCGCAGACCCGCGGCGAGCGGCCGTGGTACGTGATGATGTGGGAGATCCTGCCGAACGCGCGCGGGCCGCTGATCGTCGATGCGTGCCTGAGGATCGGCTACACCACGATCCTGCTCGGCACGCTCGGCTTCTTCGGGCTCGGGGTCAGCCCGGAGAGCCCGGACTGGGGCTCGACCATCAACGAGGGGCGCAAGCTCCTGCGCATCTACGTGCACCCTGCCCTGCCGCCCGCGCTGGCGATCATGAGCCTTGTCCTGGGGTTGAACCTGCTTGCGGATGCGATGCGCGAGCAGAGCATGAAGGACTGAGCCTTACTTTCGATTCGATTGGAGAAACCAATGCGTCCAGCCTCAATAGAACGATTTGAAGCGCTTTACTTTACATCTCTCGCGATAGGGGTTTTGTCTGCCGCCGTCAGCTGGCAGACGTCGGTGTCTATAGCGAGTCCTGCGTTCGTTATTACCGTTCAGATTGCCACTTTTGCAATTTTGCTGTCGTTGATTCTGCTTATCTCAAGGAGGCGAAGCGACATTGCGCGTTGGATGCTTGCAATACTGTTTGTATTGGGAGCAATCGTGTACATTCCAGCAGCAGGATCTATACTGGATAGCTCGCCGGTTCTGGTGGTTTTAAGCGCCTTTCAGCTCATCTTTCAGGCGATCGCGTTGTACTATGTCTTTAGCCCTGCCGCGCGCGTCTGGTTTAAGGGAGTGTAGGATGTGGCTGGGAGCCTAGATCCCTACAACGTGCAACCGATCCTGGAGATCGAGAACCTCTCGATCAGCTTCTTCACCCGCGCCGGCGAGATCCCCGCGGTGATGAACTTTTCGGCGAGCGTGCCGCCCGGGCAGGCGCTGGGGCTCGTCGGCGAGAGCGGCTGCGGCAAGTCGACGGTGGCGCTGGGGGTCATGCGCGATCTCGGCGGCAACGGGCGGATCGTCGGCGGGTCGATGCGGTTCAAGGGCCGCGACCTCGTCCAAATGCCGGACGAGGAGCTGCGCCGGATCCGCGGGCGCGAGATCGCGATGATCTATCAGGAGCCGATGGCGAGCCTGAACCCGGCGATGAAGGTCGGGCGGCAGCTGATGGAAGTGCCGATGATCCACGACGGCGCGAGCGCGCAGGCCGCCCGCGCCCAGGCGCTCGCCATCGTCGAGGCGGTGCGCCTGCCCGATCCGCCGCGCATCCTCGACAGCTATCCGCACCAGCTGTCGGGCGGCCAGCAGCAGCGCATCGTCATCGCCATGGCGCTGATGTCGAAGCCGTCGCTCCTGATCCTCGACGAGCCGACCACGGCGCTCGACGTCACCGTCGAGGCGGGGATCGTCGACCTGGTCAAGGATCTGGGGCGCGAGTTCGGCACGTCGATGCTGTTCATCAGCCACAATCTGGGGCTGGTGCTCGAGACCTGCGACCGGATCTGCGTGATGTATTCCGGCGAAGCGGTGGAGACCGGGCCGATCGGCGAGGTCTTCGACCACATGCGCCATCCCTACACCCAGGGATTGTTCCGCTCGATCCCGCTGCCGGGCGCGGACAAGAACGCGCGGCCGCTGATCCCGATCCGGGGCGCCTTTCCCCTGCCCCACGAGCGGCCGCCGGGCTGCAACTTCGGGCCGCGCTGCGACTATTTCCAGGCCGGGCGCTGCGACGCCGGCGAGGTGCCGATGCTGGCGGCGGTTCGAGGAGATCGACTGGCAGGCGCCGGCCGACATCGCGGACCGTCCGCCCGCGACCGAGCCCGGCGAGGTGGTGCTGCGCGCCGAGACGCTGCGCAAGTACTACGAGGTCGGCGCCAACGCGCTGTTCGGCGGCGAGACCCGGGTGGTCAAGGCGAACGAGACGCTGAGCTTCGAGGCGCGCGAGGCCGAGACGCTGGCCATCGTCGGCGAGAGCGGCTGCGGCAAGTCGACGCTGGCCAAGGT
>ERZ761602.8058-NODE-8058-length-10810-cov-6.715016_pt1 | contig 10810 bp, 8 predicted proteins | sample MGYA00512165_ERZ761602 | MGnify/ENA primary metagenome ERZ761602 (study PRJEB28899, sample SAMN02445085) | bioreactor sludge metagenome | biome: EBPR sludge; isolation source: Thorneside wastewater treatment plant | place: Australia: Brisbane, Thorneside...
CGCGGTGCTGGCCAGCGGTGCGCTGACGCTGGACCCGCGGGAACGCCGGCTGGCACCGCCGCGCTGACGCGTCGCGCGCCACCCGCCGCACCACCAGCCGCCGCACCAGCCGCCGCACCACCCGCCGCAGCGCCGACGCAGCGCCGCCGCCGGCTGGCACGCGCACGCCCTGCGCTACGCTGGCGGCCGGCCGGCGCGGCCCGACGCGCCGGGCCGCATGGGGAGGGAACGACGGATGGACATGCCCTGCCGCATCCACGCGCTCGACGCCGACGGCGCCGCCGCGCGTGCCGGCGAACTGGCCGAGGTGCTGATCGACTGCGTCGACGGCGGGGCCTCGGTCAGCTTCATGGCGCCGCTGGCCGCGGACAAGGCGCTGGCCTTCTGGCGCGGCGTCGCCGACGGCGTGGCGCGCGGCGACCGCGTGCTGCTGGTGGCGGAGGACGACGCCGGCCGCCTGGTCGGCACCGTGCAGGTCGTCTTCGCGGCGCCGGAGAACCAGCCGCACCGCGCCGACATCGCAAAGATGCTGGTGCACCGGCGCGCGCGCCGGCGCGGCCTGGCGGCCCGGTTGCTCGCCGCCGCCGAGGCTGCCGCGCGCGACGCCGGCCGTCGCGTGCTGGTGCTGGACACCGTGACCGGCAGCGATGCCGAACGGTTGTACGCCCGCTGCGGATGGCAGCGCGTCGGCGTGATCCCCGACTATGCGTTGATGCCCGACGGCACGCTCTGCGCGACGACCGTCTTCTTCAAGTCCCTGCGCTGAGTCGCGCCGTTCGTCGAGCCCCCCTCACTTGCGGGGGTAGGCGCAGGGTGTCGGGTCATCGCGCTTGTGGCGCGGCGGGGCCGGTGGCAGATTGCCCGCGGGCCGTCAGAGCCCTGCGAAGAACCGGTCGTCAACCCGAAGACACAGGAGAGAGTCGAATGGCATCCAGCTTCAAGCGGGCCGCGCTCGCCTTGGCGGCGGCAGCGGCGCTGCCCGGCGCCGCGCTCGCGGACGTGACCTACAGCTTCACCGGCGCCACGTACAACGGGGGCTGGGCCAGCTTCGCGGCGGCGACCCACCTCGGCCCCGTGGTCGGCACGCTGACGGCGATCACCGCCAACTGGGTGCTGGACGCGCAGGCCGGGACGACCTTCGCCAGCGACCTGGCCGTGCTCGTCGGCGACGACGAGGCCCCCGGCGCCGTCGGCGGCGCGGTGCTGCAGGTGGGCGGCTGGTCCACCTACCCGGGTCTGGCGGCCGGCGTGGACCGCTTCACCTGGGGCGTGGGCAACAGCACGGCACCGGGCACCGCGGTCAGTGCGACGGTGGCGCTGGTCACCCCGCTGGTCTTCAGCGGCGGCGCCGGCGACCCGGCCGTGCTGCTGGGCAATGCGTGGAACAGCGCCTCGGCCTGGGGCACCTGGACCGGCTCGGTGACGCTGGTGGGCGTGTCCGCGGTGCCCGAGCCCGGCACCTGGGCGCTGCTGCTGGCCGGCGGCGCCGGCCTGGCCGGCTGGGCGCGCCGCCGCCGCGCGGCCTGAAGCGGCGCGCTCCCGCAGCCCCGTTCCCCGTTCGGCAGACCCGCTGCGTGCGCGCAGCGGGTGCCGGCGCGCCCGTGCGCCCGCGGCCGCGCGGTCAGCCGGCCGCCTGCAGCATCTGCGCGACCACCGCGACGGCGATCACCTCGGGTTCCTTGCCGGTGATGCCCGGCACGCCGATCGGGCACACCAAGCGCGCGATGTGCTCGTCGGCGATGCCGCGTTCGCGCAGCCGGTGCTCGAAGCGCGCGCGCTTGGTCTGCGAGCCGATGAGCCCGAACCAGCCGAAGTCGCCGCGGGCCAGGATCTCGCGCGTGATCGCCAGGTCCAGCTCGTGGCTGTGCGTCAGCACCAGGAAGAAGGCGCCCGGCGGGGCGGCGGCGACCTCGGCCTCGACCGGCTCGACCGCCAGCCGTTCGATGTGCGAGGGCAGCGGCTCGCGCGGAAATTCGGCCTCGCGCTCGTCGATCCAGCTCACGCGGCAGGGGATGCCGGCCAGCAGCCGCACGACGGCGCGGCCGACATGGCCGGCGCCGTAGAGCTGCAGCGTGAAGCGCGGCGGCGGCGCGGCCCAGGCCTGCGGGTCGTCGGCTGCCAGCAGCGTGAAGCCGAGGTCCAGCGCCCCGCCGCAGCACTGGCCCAGCGACGGGCCGAGCGCGACATGGCGGGAAAACGGCGCGACCGCCTCGCCGGCCCCGCCGGCGGCCAGGCGCGCGAGCAGCGCCCGCGCATCGGCGATGGCCTGCAGTTCCAGGTGGCCGCCGCCTATCGTGCCGGCGACCGCGTCGAGCGCGACCAGCATGCGCGTGCCGGCCTCGCGCGGCACCGAGCCGCGGTGCGCCAGCACCTGCACCACCACCGCGGCGCGGCCGGCAGCGCGCCAGGCGCGGGCGGTGGTGCGCAGCGCCTCGTTCACGCGACGCCGCTCACGCGCCAGCCGCCGCCTGCCGCACCGCGGTCACCGCGCGCAACACCGCCTCCGGCGTGGCCGGTGCGGTGAGCGGTGGATCGACGCGGTGCCCGCCGACGGCGCTCACCGCATCGCGGATCGCGAAGAAGGCCGAGAACGGCAGCAGCAGCGGCGGCTCGCCGACCGCCTTGCTGCGGTGGATGCTGTCGGCGCGGTTGGCGCCGTCCCACAGCCGCGTATTCAGCCGCGGCGGGCAGTCGGTCGCGGTCGGGATCTTGTAGGTGCTGGGTGCATGCGTCCACAGCGCGCCGGTCTTCGGATGCCAGACCAGTTCCTCGCTCGTCAGCCAGCCCAGTCCCTGCACGTAGGCGCCCTCGATCTGGCCGATGTCGATCGCCGGGTTCAGCGAGCGCCCGACATCGTGCAGCAGGTCGGCGGCCAGCACGCGGGTCTCGCCGGTCAGCGTGTCGACGATCACCTCGGACAGCGCGGCGCCGTAGGCGAAATAGAAGAAGGGCCGGCCCTGCAGCGTCGCCTTGTCCCAGTGCAGGCCGGGCGTGGCGTAGAAGCCTTCGCTCCACAGCTGCACGCGCGCGAGGTAGGCCTCGGCGACGAGGTGCTCGAACGGGTGCCAGCCGCCGTTCGTGCCGACGAGGCCGCCCTCGAAGCGCACCGCGGCGGCGTCGCCGCCGAAGCGGTCGGTCGCGAAGGCGGCCAGCCGCTCGCGGATGCGCCGCGCCGCGTCCTGCGCCGCCTTGCCGTTGAGGTCGCTGCCGGTGCTGGCCGCGGTGGCCGAGGTATTGGCGACCTTGGCGGTGTCGGTGGCGCTGCAGCGCACGCGCTCCAGCGCGATGCCCAGCTCCTGCGCCACCACCTGCGCGACCTTGGTATTGAGGCCCTGGCCCATCTCGGTGCCGCCATGGTTCACGAGCACGCTGCCGTCGGTATAGACATGCACCAGCGCGCCGGCCTGGTTGAGGTGGGTGACGTTGAAGCTGATGCCGAACTTGACCGGCGTCAGCGCCAGTCCCCTCTTGAGCACCGGGCTCGCGGCATTGAAGGCGGCGACCTCGGCGCGGCGCTCGTCGTAGCGTGCGCTGCGCGCCAGCTCGTCGACCAGTTCGTGGATCACGTTGTCCTCGACCACCTGGCCGTAGGGCGTGACATTGCGCTCGGCGCTGCCGTAGAAATTGGCGCGCCGCACCGCCAGCGGGTCCTTGCCCAGCCGGCGCGCCACCGAGTCCATCACGAACTCGATCGCGAGCGCGCCCTGCGGCCCGCCGAAGCCGCGGAAGGCGGTGTTGCTCTGCGTATTCGTCTTCGCCGAGTAGCCGTGCATCGCCACGTGCGGCAGCCAGTAGGCATTGTCGAAGTGGCACAGCGCGCGCGTCATCACCGGGCCGGAGAGGTCCGCCGAGTGGCCGGCGTTGGAGATCATCGTGACCTCGGCGCCGAGGATGCGGCCTTCGTCGTCGAAGCCCACGTCCAGGTCGTATTCGAAGCCATGGCGCCGGCCGGTGACCAGGAAGTCGTCGTCGCGGTCCAGGCGCAGCTTGACCGGCCGCTGCAGCCGCGCCGCGGCGACCGCGGCGACGCAGGCGACCAGCGCCGACTGCGACTCCTTGCCGCCGAAGCCGCCGCCCATGCGCCGGCATTCGACGCGCACGGCGTGCGAGGCCACGCCCAGCGCGCGCGCCACCAGGTGCTGCATCTCGCTGGGGTGCTGCGTCGAGCACCACACCAGCATGCCGCCATCCTCCTGCGGGAGCGCGACCGAGACCTGGCCTTCCAGGTAGAAATGCTCCTGGCCGCCCACCGACCAGGTGGTCTGCAGCCGGTGCGGCGCGGCCGCAAGCGCGGCAGCCGCATCGCCGCGCCGCAGGTGCATGGGCGGCACGACGTACTGCTGCAGCGCATGCGCCTCGCGCGCGTCGATCGCGGCCGGCAGCGGCCGCGCACGCACGAGATCCCTCGCGCGCGCGGCGGCGCGCCGCCCCGAGTCGCGCGTGGTCGCGATCACCGCGAAGACCGGCTGGCCGGCGTGGCGCAGCATGTCGCCGGCCTCGCCGGCGAGGATGGGGTCGTCGTGCACCAGCGAGCCGCAGTCGTTGACGCCCGGGATGTCGCGCGCAGAGATCACGGCCACGACGCCGGGCAGCTCGCGCAGCGGCGACAGGTCCAGCGCCTCGATCACGCCATGCGCCAGCGGCGACAGGCCCAGCGCGGCATGCAGCGTGCCGGCGGCTTCTGGCAGGTCGTCGGTGTAGGGGGCACGGCCGGCGACATGCAGGTGCGCGCTCTCGTGCGGGCGCGGGCGGCCGACCACCGCCGGCGCCGCGTCGGCGGCCAGCAGCGCCTCGTCAAGGGGCTTGTTCATGCCGGCTCCCCGACGCGCAGGCCGCCGTCGTCGCGCGCCCACACGCTGAGCATCGCCTCGGGCAGCGGATCGCGCGGCCGCGTCTGCAGCCAGAAGCGGCGCAGCAGCTGCTGCGCGACGGTGCGCCGGTAATCGGCGCTGGCGCGCAGGTCCGACAGCGGCGCGAAATCCTGCGCCAGCGCGGCCTGCGCGTCGGCCAGCGCCGCCTCGTCCCAGGCGCGGCCGCGCAGCGCCGCCTCGGCACCCGCCGCGCGGCGCACGGTGGCGGCCATGCCGCCGAAGGCCAGGCGCACGTCGGCGATGCGCTCGCCGTCCAGCGTCACCGCGAGCCCGGCGCACAGCGCGGAGATGTCGCTGTCGAAACGCTTGCTGACCTTGTAGGCCTGCACGCGCTGGTTACGCGGGGCCACGGTCGCGCGCCGCGGCACCTCGACCGCCTGCACGAATTCGCCGGGCTCGAGCGCATTCTTCATGTAGTCGAGATAGAAGGCGTCCAGCGCCAGCCGGCGTTGCCGCTCGCCGCGACGCAGCAGCAGCACCGCCCCCAGCGCCATCAGCACCGGAGCCGCGTCGCCGATCGGCGAACCGTTGGCCACGTTGCCGACGAAGCTGCCGGCATGGCGCACCGGCGGCGACGCGAAGCGCAGCCAGACATCGCGCAGCGCCGGCCACTCGGCGACGAGCGCGCGCCAGGCCTCCTCCAGCGACACCGCGGCGGCGATGGTGATCGTGTCGTCGGTGACCGCCAGCCGCTTCAGCTCGGCGACCTCGCCCACGTAGAGCAGCGGCCCGAGTTCGCGAAACTGCTTGTTGACCCACAGGCCGATGTCGGTGGCGCCGGACAGGATGCGCGCCTGCGGCTGCGCCTCGCGCAGCGCGGCGAACTCGGCCAGCGTGCGCGGCGCGTGGAAGTCACCTGCGGCATGCGCCACGCGCAGCGGCGGGTCGGCCCGCAGCGCCTTCAGCGCCGCGATCACCGGCGCGCGGTCCAGCGGCTGCGGCGGCAGCTCGAACAGGCGCTCGCCGGCATCCAGGATGGGCCGGTAGCCGGTGCAGCGGCACAGGTTGCCGGCCAACAGGTCGGCCAGGGCGCGGCGGTCCGGCCGTGGGGCGCCCGCCGCGCAGGCCTCGCTGGCGCCCCACAGCGACATCACGATCCCCGGCGTGCAGAAGCCGCATTGCGAGCCGTGGCAGTCGACCATCGCCTGCTGCACCGGGTGCAGCGGCCCGCCCGGCGGCGACAGGTCCTCGACCGTGAACAGCGCGCGCCCGTCCAGCGTGGGCAGGAAGCGGATGCAGGCATTGACGGCACGCAGCTGCAGGCCGTCGTCGCCGTCGAGTTCGCCGACGACCACGGTGCAGGCGCCGCAGTCGCCCTCGGCGCAGCCTTCCTTGGTGCCGGTGCAGCGCGCGTCCTCGCGCAGCCATTCGAGCACAGTGCGCGTGGGCGCGGCGCGGTCGGTCTCGACCAGGGCACCACGGTGCCAGAAGCGGATCGGTCTTGTCGTCGTGGTCATCGGTGCAGGGGCAAGCAAGCGACACGCCGGAGCCGCGGGCTGCCGCGACTGCCGACACATCGGCGCCCGTCAGGATACGCCGTGGCAGGCGGCCGGTATACGATGCCCGCCATGCCCCGACCCAGCGACAAGGACACCGCCGCCCGACCGCGAGCCGCCTGCCGCAGGGTGTGCGGCCTCGCGCCGGCGGCAGGCGTGGCATGAAGGCGCTGCGCGGCGACCTGCTGGACTTCACCGCCGCGCCGGCCTGGGGCGACACCGCCAGCGCCGCCGTGCGCTGGCGGCCCGACCACTGGCTGCTGGTCGGCGACGACGGCCGCATCGCCGCCGTACAGCCCGAGGAGCCGCCCCCGGGCATCCCGCGCGAGGACCACCGCGGCCGCCTGCTGCTGCCCGGTTTCATCGACACCCACGTGCACAGCCCGCAGCTCGACGTCGTCGCCAGCTACGGCACCGAGCTGCTGGACTGGCTGCAGCGCTATACCTTCCCTTCCGAGACCGCCTGGGCCGACCCCGAGGTCGCGCACGCCGGCAGCGAACGCTTCGTCGACGCGCTGCTCTCGCACGGCACCACGGCCGCCGCCGTCTTCCCGAGTGTGCACAAGGTGTCGGCCGAGGCGCTGTTCCAGGCGGCGTCGGCACGCGGCATGCGCATGATCGGCGGCAAGGTGCTGATGGACCGCCACGCGCCGCCCGGCCTGACCGACGACGTGCCCGGCGCGCGGCGCGACTGCGAGGATCTCATCCACCGCTGGCACGGCCGTGGCCGCAATGCCTATGCGGTGACGGTGCGCTTCGCGCCCACCAGCACGCCGGCGCAGCTGGCGATGGCCGGCGAGCTGGCGCGCGCCGACCCCACGCTGTACATGCAGACCCATGTCGCCGAGAACCGCGACGAGCTGCGCTGGGTCGCCGAGCTGTTTCCGCAGGCGCGCAGCTACCTGGCCGTCTATGCCGACGCCGGGCTGCTGCACCGGCGCTCGCTGCTGGCGCATGGCATCTGGCTGGACGACGCCGACCGCACCGCGCTGGGCGCCGTCGGCGCCACGCTGGTGCACTGCCCGGACTCCAACCTGTTCCTCGGCAGCGGGCTCTTCGGCTGGCGCGCGGCCGAGGCCGCGGGCGCCCATGTCACGCTGGCCAGCGACGTCGGCGGCGGCACGCGGCTGTGCCTGCTGCGCACGCTGGCCGACGCCTACCGCGTGCAGGCGCTGGCCGGCGAACGGCTGACCGCCTGGTGCGCGCTGCATGCGGTGACGCGCGGGGCCGCGGTCGCGCTGCAGCTGGAGCAGGAGATCGGCGCGCTGGAGCCCGGCCGCATGGCGGACGTCTGCGCCTGGGACTGGAGCGCCGGCCTCGTCGACGCGCACCGCGTGCCGCTGGCACGCGACCTGCACGAGAAGGTCTTCGCCTGGCTGCAACTGGCCGACGAGCGCCACCTCGCCGCGACCTGGGTGGCCGGTGTGCCGCGCTACCGCCGGAGCCCGAGTTGACCGCCTCCACCCCGACCGCCGAGACCACCGCCGCGGGCCCGGCCGCCCGTCCCGGCGGCGCCACGCTACGCCTGCAGCTGACCGGCATCAGCAAGCAGTACCCCGCGGTGCGCGCCAACGACCGCGTCGACCTCTCGGTGCGTGCCGGCGAGATCCACGCCGTGCTCGGCGAGAACGGCGCCGGCAAGAGCACGCTGATGAAGATCATCTACGGCGCCGTGCAGCCCGACGCCGGCAGCCTGCGCTGGAACGGCCAGCCGGTGCAGGTGGGTAGCCCGGCCGCGGCGCGCGCCCTGGGCATCAGCATGGTCTACCAGCACTTCTCGCTGTTCGACACGCTGACCGTGGCCGAGAACGTCTGGCTGGGCCTGGACAAGGCGATGACGCTGGCCCAGGTGGCGGCGCGCATCGGCGAAGTGGCGCACACCTACGGGCTGGACGTGGATGCGCAGCGCCCGGTGCATTCGCTGAGCGTGGGCGAGAAGCAGCGCGTGGAGATCGTGCGCGCGCTGCTGACCAGCCCGCAGCTGCTGATCCTGGACGAGCCCACCTCGGTGCTCACGCCGCAGGCGGTGGACAAGCTCTTCGTCACGCTGCGCCGCCTGGCCGAGGCCGGCACCAGCATCCTCTACATCAGCCACAAGCTCGACGAGATCCGCGCGCTGTGCCACCACTGCACGGTGCTGCGCGGCGGCAAGGTCACCGGCGAGGTCGACCCCACGCAGGAGAGCAATGCCAGCCTGTCGCGGCTGATGATCGGCGCCGAGCCGCCGGCGCTGGCGCACCGTGACGCCGCCGCCGGTGCGGTGCGGCTGGCGGTGAAGGACCTGCAGCTGGCACGCAGCTCGCCGTTCGGCACCGACCTGCAGGGCATCGCGCTCGAACTGCGTGCCGGCGAGGTGCTGGGCATCGCCGGCGTCTCCGGCAACGGCCAGGCCGAGCTGATGGCGGCGTTGTCCGGCGAGGACGTGCGCGCCGCGCCGGGCAGCATCACGCTGGACGGCGCCGACATCGCGCGCGCCAGCCCGCGCCGGCGGCGCCGGCTGGGGCTGCACTTCGTGCCCGAGGAACGCCTGGGCCGCGGCGCGGTGCCCACGCTGAGCCTGGCGCAGAACACACTGCTCACGCGCACCGAGGCGGTCTCGCGCAGCGGCTGGATCGCCACCGGGCGTGTCGAGGCACTGGCCGCGCACCTGATCGCGCGCTTCAAGGTCAAGGCCGGCGGCCCGCGCGCCGCGGCGCGCAGCCTGTCCGGCGGCAACCTGCAGAAGTTTCTGGTCGGCCGCGAGATCGACGCCAACCCGCGCGTGCTGATCGTCAGCCAGCCGACCTGGGGCGTGGACGTCGGCGCCGCGGCACAGATCCGCGGCGAGCTGCTCGCGCTGCGCGACGCCGGCTGCGCGGTGCTCGTCGTCAGCGAGGAGCTCGAGGAGCTGTTCGAGATCTGCGACCGCCTGCAGGTCATCGCGCGCGGCCGCCTGTCGCCCAGCCTGGCCACGCGCGAGGCGACGATCGAGCGCATCGGGCAGTGGATGTCCGGGCTCTGGGACCAGCCCGTCGCCCCGGCAGTGGCCGGGAGCGCCGCGTCATGAAGGAGGCGCGATGCTGAAGCTGGAGCCGCGCGCGCAGCCGTCGCAGGCGATGTCGCTCGCCTCGCCGCTGATCGCGCTGTTGATCACCGTGCTGCTGGGCGTGGTGCTCTTCGTGCTGCTGGGCAAGGACCCGGTGCGCGGGCTGCAGGTCTTCTTCGTCGAGCCGCTGAAGAACCTCTATGCGCTGTCGGAGCTGGCGATCAAGGCCACGCCGCTGATCCTGATCGCGCTCGGGCTGGCGGTGTGCTTCCGCAGCAATGTCTGGAATATCGGCGCCGAGGGCCAGTTCATCATCGGCGCGCTGGCCGGTGGCTGGGTCGCGATGCAGGCCGGCCCCGAGCTGGCCTGGCTGGGGCGTGGGCTGGTGGTCTTCGTGCTGCTGGCGGGCGTGCTGGGCGGCATGGCCTGGGCGACCATCGTGGCGCTGCTGCGCGACCGCTTCAACGCCAACGAGATCCTGGTCAGCCTGATGCTGGTCTATGTGGCGGTGCAGCTGCTGGGCTTCCTGGTCTACGGCCCCTGGAAGGACCCCAAGGGCTTCAACTTCCCGCAGACCATCACCTTCCTGCCCGAGGCGCGCGTGCCGCGTCTGTTCGACGGCGGCTTGCGCGCGCACATCGGCACGCCGATCGCGCTGGCGGCGGTGGCGCTGCTGTGGGTCTTCCTGTTCCGCACCTACCGCGGCTTCGCGCTTCAGGTCGGCGGGCTGGCGCCGGCGGCGGCGCTGTATGCCGGTTTCTCGTCGCGCGTGGCGCTGTGGACGGCGCTGCTGCTGTCGGGCGGCATGGCCGGCCTGGCCGGCGCGCTGGAGGCGGCCGGCCCGCTGGGCCAGCTCACACCCTATGTGCCGGCCGGCTACGGCTTCGCCGCGATCATCGTCGCCTACGTCGGGCGGCTGCACCCGGTGGGCATCGTCTTCTCCGGCATCCTGATGAGCATGTTCTACATCGGCGGCGAACTCGCCCAGTCGCGCCTGGGCATGCCCAAGAGCCTGACCGGCGTCTTCCAGGGCCTGCTGCTGTTCACGCTGCTGGCCTGCGACACGCTGATCCACTACCGCGTGCGCTGGCAGCGGCGCGTGGCAGCTGTCCCCAAGGGGATCTGAGTTGCAGGCCGTCTCCTTCGATCACGACCGCCGCAGTGACGGCTGGCCGACCGCTCCCGGCGCAATGCGATCGTTCATGGCGCGGCGCTGTTCGTTCGTGCTGACATTCGAGCAGCGAAGCCGCATGGGGGCAGCCCGCATCGCCCAGAGTCCGGCGGTCGGCGCTGCGCGCCGACTGCCCTGCGATGCTCGAACGCTTGGCCCGCCGCCAACTCACTTCGCTCACTGCGTTCGCTGCGTTCGGACATCGGCGGCGAGTCAGTTGGGGAAGCGCGCTGCGCGCGCGGCCAAG
>ERZ761602.8059-NODE-8059-length-10809-cov-11.127766_pt1 | contig 10809 bp, 6 predicted proteins | sample MGYA00512165_ERZ761602 | MGnify/ENA primary metagenome ERZ761602 (study PRJEB28899, sample SAMN02445085) | bioreactor sludge metagenome | biome: EBPR sludge; isolation source: Thorneside wastewater treatment plant | place: Australia: Brisbane, Thorneside...
GGGTGAGGCTCCAGGCCGGACCGAGCTGGCGGATCAGGCTCTGCTCGAAGTCGGGGTGACGGGCGAGCAGGGCGGCCATCGCCTGGCGGACGGCACGGCCGGGCTGGAGGCGCAGCCGGGCGCGCTCGCGGCGCAGGCCGTTCATCAGCAAGCGCACCGCGTCGTCGTCGACCAGCTCCAGGCGCAGCTCGTCGAGGATCACGCCCAGGGCGAGGCAGTCGGAGGCCTGGGCGCTGGCGGTCGGGTCGGGGTCTGCGGGCGCCGAGCCCTCCAGCGCGGGCCGGATCGAGAGGCGGCCGTCCTCGTCGATGCCGATGAAGGCCGGCGAGAGGGCGCCGTGAGAGCCGCCCTGCTCGTGGACCTCGGCCACCGCGGCGCAGATATGCCAGGCCAGCGCCGTCGAGGCGCCCTCGCTCAGGCGACGCGAGAGGGCGCCGAGGTCCTCGACCAGCAGGCCGGGCACTACGACCCAGCCCTGCTCGTCCAGCCAACCGCTGCGCACGGCGGGGAAGGGTCCCCAGGCAGGCAGGCCTCCCGCCGCCGAGAGCGCCTCGGGCGGGCCCAGGTAGACCTCGCAGGAGCCTTGCGGGCCGCGGCCCGACCAGCGCTCGACCAGCAGGCTGCGCGAAGAGAGGCGCTCCAGGAGCTGCACGCCGCCGACGGAGCGCGGAGCGGGCGTGGGATGTGGGCTGCTCATCGACATGGGCGGCAGTATACGGGCAGACGGCCGACCGCGCCCGTCGGACCTGGAGCCCCCGCATGGACCTTGCGCTGCCAACCTACGACGCTCGGCTCTGGCCCCCGGCCGTCGCCGCCCTGGCCTCTCCCGGCGCGTGCGCCGCCCTGGCCTCTCCCGGCGCGCGCGCCGCCCTGGCCTCTCCCGGCGCTCGCGCCGCCCTGGCCTCTCCCGGCGCTCGCGCCGCGGACGTCGTCTTCGACATGGACGGGACCCTGCTGGCCGAGGACCTCGGCGACGAGCTGGTCGCCTTCTTGCTTGAAGGCGGGCACCGCCCCCCGACCTGGCTCGAGCGCTGCGGCGACCTCGAAGGCTACCGGCGGCTGACCCGGGGATGGGACACCCCCGACCAGTTCGTCCTCTGCGCCCTGGCCATCGAAGGCCTGGACGAAGCCGAGCTGGAGCGGCAGGTCCTGGCCTGCCTCGCGGCGCGGGTGCCCCTGCGGGGGCCGATCGTCGCCCTGGCCCGCCAGATGGCGGAGGTCGGGCATCGGGTCTGGATCCTCACCGGCTCGTCCGAGGGCATCGGCCGGGCCGTCGCCCGCCACCTCGGCCTGGACCCCCAGCGGGTGATCGGCCTGCGCCTGGCCCAGGACCCCGCGACGGGCCGCTTCGGCTCCACACCCCTGCCACCGATCCCCTGCGGCGCGGGAAAGGTCCAAGCGGCCCACCAGCGGATCGGCGCGCCGGTCGCCTTCACGATAGGGGACTCCTGGACCGACCTGCCGCTGCTTGCCGAGGCCTCCCTGGCCCTCGCCGTGCCCAAGCTGGATGGCCGCCTGGGCCCGCTGGCCCGGCAGGCGGGCATCCCTGTCCTCTCTCCCGTCGACCTTGGCGGCTGAGCGCGTTGAATCCCTGGGACCGGGCCGTTAGGCAGCCGGCTCCCTCCGCCCAAGGGCACCGAGGCACGACATGACCCGAGTAGAGAACGCCATCCAGCAGGGCCGCTGTGTGATCGCCGTCGGCGGTCGCGCCCTGCAGATCCCCGAAGTGTTGACCGAGCTGCGCCGACGCTCGGCCCTGCCCTCGGTGGCCCTCGGGGCCGACCCCGTCACCCCGGTGATGGCGCTCAGCGCCGAGTCCCTGGCGCCTGCGCTGGCAGCCGGCGGCGTGCTCGTGCTGGTCGAGCCCGACGGCGGGACCGACGGTCGCGCCCTGGGCGAGCTCGAGCGCCTGCTCAAGGGCATCAAGCCGGCGCCCCACCTGGTGGTCGCCGCCAAGGCCTACAACCCCTTCGCCATGCCCATGGCGATGCGCCTGATGAAGACCGAGCAGGTCAAGCTGCGGGCGCAGGACTTCCTGGCCTCGCTGCCCGTGCCCCAGGCCGTCGCCCCGGTGGCCGTGGCCGCCGCTCCGGCCGCCGAGGACCGCAACCGCCCGGCCCGGCCCGATCTCATCAACCGCCAGGACGAGCTGGCCACCCTGCGCGCCGCCCTGGCCGAGGACGGCGGCCCCATCGTCGTCAGCGGCCCCTCCGGCGTCGGCCGGCGCTGGCTGATCGAGGCCGCCCTGGTCGACTCCGGCCTGACCCGGCTGCCCGACCTGACCCTGGGCCGGGCCGTCGGCGCGGACACCTTCCTGATCCGCCTCGCCATCGCCGCCAGGCAGGCCGGGGACGAGCGCCTCCACCTCGCCCTCTCGGCAGAGGTGCGCCCCAAGCCGGCCGAGCTGGCCGAGCTGGTCGTGGACCTCGCCCAGAGCGAGGCCATGGCCGGCAAGGTCTGGGTCATCCACGACCTGGACCTGCTGCTGGACCGCCGCGACGGCAGCCTCTACCGCGAGGGGCGCCTGGAGATGATCCTGCGCGGCCTGCTGACCAGCTCGCTGCGCCTGCGCCTCGTCCTGCGCACCCGCCAGCAGCCCGAGCTGCACGCCGAGGGCCTCGCCCGCCACATCCGCCGGCTGGACCTCAAGGGCCTCCCCGGCCGCGAGCTGCACGAGCTCTTCGACGCCTGGCACGCCCCGGAATTCCCGCGCGAGCACTTCGGCACCATCACCGAGCGCACCTTCGGCCACCCGATCGCCGCCCGCTGCATCGCCATCGACAGCCGGGAGTCCTCGATCGAGGACCTGATCGACCCGCCGCGCTACCTCAGGGCCCAGTTCCTGGGCGACGACGACGCCCTCGGTCGCCACATCAAGCGCCGCGTCGAGGAGCTCGACGCCGAGGCCAGCCTCGCCCTCCACTCCCTGGCCCTGCTGCGCGACCCGGCCGGCGCCGACGAGCTCGCCGCCCTGGGCGTCAAGCGCGAGGTGCGCTCGGCCCTGATGGCCCGCGGCCTGCTGGAGCAGACCCCCTCCGGCACCCCCCGCCGCTACTACGTCCACCCGCTGATCCTGGCCCAGCTCGACCGCCGCACGGTCGAGGACTTCGGCCGCATGGAGACCCTGGGCAAGCACCTGCTCGATCGCGCCCGCGAGTCCCGCAAGGCCGGCCAGGACACCGAGTCCATCGCCCAGGCCCTCGAAGGCAACCGCCTGCTGATCGGCGCCCGCCGCGGCCGCGACACCCTGCGCCTGCCCTACCCCGAGATCGACGCCCTGGTCGACGACATCCGCGGGCTGGTGCGCCGCCAGCAGCCCCGCTTCGACATCGCCCGCCAGCGCGTGGGCGAGGCCCTGGCCATCGCGCCGAACGTGCCCGAGCTGCTGCTGGCCAAGGCCGAGGTCCTCGCCGGTGAGCGCGCCAAGGTCGAGGCGATCGAGGCGGCCTTCGCCCAGGTGGCCGAGCTGGCCCCCACCCCCGAGCTCTTCCACCGCGAGACGGGCTGGCACATCGAGCGCAACAGCCGCGGCAAGGCCGCCGACACCCTGCGCCGCGGCATCATCGCCTTCCCCGAGAACGCCCGGATGCGGCGCCGCCTGGCGGGGCTGCTGATCAACCTCGGCCACCTCAACGAGGCCTCCGAGGTGCTGCGTCACGCGCTCGACCTTGAGCCGATGATGCCGGACACCTACTCCCTGCTGGCCGAGGTCTGCATCCTCATGGGCCAGCCCCACTGGGAGCGCGCCGGCACCCTCATCGACGAGGCCCTCTCCCTCTCTCCGACCGATCCGCAGCACCTCACCCGGCAGGCCCTGCTCCTGCACGCCCGGGGCACCGCCGACACGGCCGGGCGCGCCGCGCTCTGGGAGTCGGCCGAGGACAAGGCCCGCCAGGCCTGGCAGTCCGAGAAGGAGAGCATCAAGGCCGCGGTCGTCTACACGATGATCATGCTGGACCGGGTCGAGGTGCTCGACGCGACCCGCCTGGAGCAGGCCGAGTACATCCTGCGCGAGATGATGAAGAAGAAGGGCGACATGCCCGACATCTTCGTGCAGCGCGCCCGGGTGCTCACCCACCGCGAGGCCTTCCGCGACGCCGAGGAGCTGATCGACCGCGCCCTGGCCAAGACCAGCGGCCTGGCCAGCGCCTTCATGGCCCGAGGCGAGGTCTGGGAGGCCCGCCACCAGCCCTTCCACGCCTTCGAAGCCTGGAAGGCCGCCCTGGCCCGCACCCTGCCCGAAACCGCCGAGCGCCTGCTCTGCGAGGAGCATGTGCGCCGCCTGCAGGTGCTGATCGAGTCCGGCCGCGCCGCCGAGATGATGCGCGAGAAGAACGTCGAGCAGCTCCCCGATCCGGCCACGGCGGGCCACTCCCCGAAGAAGGCCACCAGCACCCGCCGGCGCCGCAAGGGCAAGGGCAAGGGCGAGGGCGCCGAGGGGCAGGAGGCCGAGGGTCAAGAGGCCGAGGCCGGCGAAGAGGGAGAGGGCGAGGCCGATGCCGGCGACGAGGGCGAGGCCGAGCAGGAGGTAGAGTCCGAGGAGGAGGCCGACACCGGCGAAGAGTCGCTGGCCAGCCTACCCGGCGAGGAGACCGAGGAGACCGCCCCGGTCGAGGAGCCGCCGCTCTCCTGATCCCCCGAGGCTCTGCATGGCCAGCTTCTACGACGACAACGAGGATCTGCGCTGGTACGTGCGGACCGGCATCGACTGGGAGCCCCTGGTCCGCCTGACCGAGTACGACTGGAAGGCCGAGGACGGCTTCCGCGCCGTCGACGAGGCCCGCGAGTTCTACGAGCAGATCCTCGACGCGGTCGGCGCCTTCGCGGCCACCGACATCGCGCCGCGCTGGTCGGAGCTCGACCGCCAGCACCCCCGCCTCGCCGAGGGCGAGGTGGTCGAGGGCCAGGCCGCCCGCGAGGTCACGGCCGGCCTGGTCGAGCTGGGCCTGCCCTCCCTCTGCCTGCCGCGCGAGCTGGGCGGCACCAACGCGCCCCTGCTGCTCTGGCACCTGACGACCGAGCTGATCGCCCGCGCCGACGTCAGCATCTGCGCCCACCTGGGCTTCCACGGCGGCATGGCCATGGCCGCCCTGATGTACAGCGTGATGGAGGGCAGCACCGAGTTCCAGCACGAGCCCCCGCGCATCACGGGCACCCGCTTCCAGGACTGCATCGAGGAGATCGCCGCCGGGCGGGCCTGGGGCAGCATGGACCTGACCGAGCCCGCCGCCGGCAGCGACCTGGGGGCCATCACCACCCGCGCCCGCCCGCAGCCCGACGGGAGCTGGCTGCTGACCGGCCAGAAGATCTTCATCACCTCGGGCCACGGCCGCTGGCACTTCGTCATCGCCCGCAGCGAGGAGGGCCCCGGGCTGGAGGCCCTCTCCATGTTCCTGGTGCCGGCCTGGGACTGGGACGAGGCCGGCGGCAAGATCTGGCGGGCCCGCTTCGTCGGGGTCGAGGAGAAGCTCGGCCACAACGCCTCGGCCACCGTCACGATCGCCTTCGAGGACACCCCCGGCCAGCTCATCGGCAAGCGGGGCGAGGGCTTCAAGTCGATGCTGCTGCTGATGAACAACGCCCGCGTGGCGGTCGGCTTCGAGAGCCTGGGCCTGGCCGAGGCCGCCTGGCGCGCCGCCCGCGCCTACGCCGCCCAGCGCCCGAGCATGGGCCGGACCATCGACCGCCACGAGATGGTGGCCGAGATCCTGGAGGGCATGCAGACCGAGATCCAGGGCATCCGCGCCCTGGCCATGCAGGCAGCCTGGCACGAGGAGCTGGCCCAGAAGATGCGGCTGGCCCTGGCCCACTTCCCCCTCAGCGACAGCGCCCGGGCCGAGCTCGAAGCCCAACAGAAGGAGCACGCCCGCAAGTCCCGCGCCTTCACCCCCCTGCTGAAGTGGATCGCCAGCGAGGCCGCCGTCGAGATCTCCCGCCAGGCGGTCCAGGTGCACGGCGGGGCCGGCTACATCCGCGAGACCGGGGTCGAGAAGCTGCTGCGCGACGCGATGGTCTTCCCCATCTACGAGGGCACCAGCCAGATCCAGGCCCTGATGGCGATGAAGGACACCCTGCTGGCCGCCGTGCGCGACCCCGCTGCCTTCGCCCGCCGCGCCGCCCGGGCCCGCCTGGCCGCCGCCTCGGCCCGCGACCCCCTGCGCCGCCAGGCCGCCCTGCTGCGGGTGCGGGCCAACCAGGCCATCCAGCACCTGCTCTCCCGCCTGCTGGTCGGCAAGGTCGACGAGCTGCGCCACCACGCCATCGCCTCCTGGGCCGAGCAGATGCGCTCCTGGGACCCCAAGCGTGACTTCGGCCTCGCCATGCTGCACGCCGAGCGGCTGACCGGGCTGCTGGCCGACGCCGCCGTGGCCGGCGTGCTGCTCAAGCAGGTCGAGAAGGACCCCAGCCGCCGCGACGTGCTGGTGCGCTGGGTCGAGCGGGCCCTGCCGCGCAGCCGCTACCGCCTCGACCAGATCACCACCACCGGCCCGCGCCTGCTCGCCCGCCTGGGGGAGGGCGCATGATCGCGCACCTCTTCCGCCAGGGTCCCGCCATCGGCGCCACCCTCTCCCTGCTGGCCTCGCGCAAGGGCCAGGGCGCGCCCCAGGTGCCCGGGCCGCTGCTGACCGAGACCGTGCCCGCCCGCGACCCGAGCCTCGTGGCCGACTTCATCCGCGTCGCCGGCGGCCAGCCCGAGGCCTGGAAGGGCCGCCTGCCGCCGACGATGTTCCCGCAGTGGGGCTGGCCGATCATCACCCGCTCGCTGAAGGGCCTGCCCTACGACCTGACCCGAGCGGTCAACGCCGGCTGCTCCTGGACCGTCCTGGGCCCGCTGCCCGACGACCAGCCCCTGGTGCTGAGCGCCCGCCTCGCCTCGATCGACGACGACGGCCGGCGAGCCCTGCTGACGGTCGAGCTGAGCACGGGCACGGCGGCCGGAGAGGCGCTGCGCTCGACCCTGACCGTCTTCGTGCCCCTGCCGCGCAAGGCCCAGCAGGGCGAGAAGCCCGGCAAGAGCGAGCCCGCCCGCGTGCCCGAGGCGGCCCACCTGCTCGCCCGCGTCTCGGTGCCGGCCGGCCAGGGCTGGGACTTCTGCCTGGTCAGCGGCGACTTCAACCCCATCCACTGGCTGGGCCCCTACGCCAGGATGGCCGGCTTCGGCGGCACCATCCTGCACGGCTTCGGCAGCGCCGCCATCGCCGCCGAGCGCCTGATCGCCCTGCGCCACGGCGGCCGGGCCGAGGCCCTGACCGGCATGGAGCTGCGCTTCACCCGCCCGCTGCGCCTGCCGGCCGAGCTGGGCATCTTCACCGGCGAGCCGACCGACGGCGCCCTGCCCCTCTTCGCCGGAACAGAGCCCGGGGCCCCCGCCGTCCTGGTCGGGAGCGCCCGTGGCTGACCGCCTGCTGCGGATTGGCCGCAACCAGGCGATCCGCAGCCTGGCCGGGGGGGTCGGGGTCAGCCTGCCGCCCACCTTGCGCCGCACCGTCGAGCCCTGGTCCGAGCGCGAGCTGGAGGGCCAGGCCATCGCCGTCCTGCGCGCCCCCGGGGCCAGCCTGGACGAGCCGCTGGCCCGCACCCTGGCCGAGGCCGGCGCCCAGGCCGTGCTGACCGAGGCCCCCCTGCCCTTCATCGAGGCGGCCGAGGCCTGGAGCCGCCCCATCCTCGCCGACGAGCCCGAGCGCCGCCTGGACGCCATCGTGCTGGACGCGACGGGCATCGGCTCCGTCGACGATCTGCGCGCCCTGCACACCCTGCTCCAGCCCCGCCTGGGGAGCCTGCGCAGCAACGGCCGGGTGCTGCTGCTGGCCCGCCCCCCGGACGAAGCCGACGGCCCAGAGCCGGCCGCCTGCCGCCGCGCGGTGGAGGGCTTCATGCGCAGCCTGGCCCGCGAGCTCGGCCGCAAGGGCAGCACCGCCAACGAGCTGCTCGTCCCTCAGGGCGCCGAGTCCCGCCTCGCCGCGCCCACCCGCTGGTTCCTCTCCGCCCGCTCGGCCTACGTCTCTGGCCAGGTGCTGCGGCTCAGCACCTCCCTGCCCTCGTCTGCCGCCGCCTGGCGCCGCCCCCTCGACGGGCGGCTGGTCCTCGTCACCGGGGCCGCCCGCGGCATCGGCGAGGCCACCGTCGCCGTCCTCGTCCGCGAGGGCGCCCGCGTCATCGCGCTCGACCGCCCGGGCGAGGAGGATCGGCTGGCCGCCGTCGTCGGCGACCACGGCCTGCCCCTGGCCGTCGACCTCAGCAGCCCCGATGCCCCCGAGCGCATCGCCGCCTGCGTGCGCGAGCAGGGCGGCCGCCTGCACGCCGCCGTCCACAACGCCGGCATCACCCGCGACAAGACGCTCGGCCGCATGCCGCCCGAGCTGTGGGAGGCCGTGCTCGACGTCAACCTGCGCTCCGTCCTGCGCCTGCACGCCGCCCTCGACCCCCTGCTCGCTGCCGACGCCCGGGTCGTCTGCCTGTCCAGCATCGCCGGCCTCGCCGGCAACCCGGGCCAGACCGCCTACGCCGCCAGCAAGGCGGGCATCGCCGGCCTCGTCGCCGACCTCGGCCCCCGCCTCGCCCCCCGCGGCATCGCCGTCAACGCCATCGCCCCCGGCTTCATCGAGACCCGGCTGACCGCCGCCATCCCGCTCGTCACCCGCGAGTTCGGCCGCCGCCTCTGCAACCTCTCCCAGGGCGGCCTGCCCCAGGACGTGGCCGAGGCCATCCTCTACTTCTGTTCGCCCGGCGGCGGCGCCAGCACCGGGCAGGTCCTGCGGGTGTGCGGCGGCAGCCTCGTAGGAGCCTGAGATGCACGCCTTCATCGTCGGGGGAGCCCGGACCCCCTTCACCCGCGCCTTCGGAGAGCTCGTCGAGCTCGACACCATCGCGCTCGGCGTCGTCGCCGTGCAGGGCGCCCTGCGGCGGCTCGAGCTGCCGGCCAGCGCCGTCGACGCCCTCGTCTGGGGCGGGGTGATCCTCCCGCCGGACAGCCCCAACATCGGCCGGGAGATCGCGCTCGACGCCGGCCTGCCGCCCACGGTCGAGGCCATGACCGTCTCGCGCGCCTGCGCCTCGGGCCTGCAAGCCATCGCCGACGGCGTGGCCAAGATCGAGCGCGGCGAGGCCGAGGTCGTCATCGCCGGCGGCGGCGACTCCACCAGCAACGCGCCCCTGACCATGCCCCCCAGCCTGGTCCGCAAGGCCGGGCCCGTGGCCATGAAGCGGGGGGCGGGCCCCATGGACTGGCTCAAGCTGGCCACCACGCTCTCCCCGGGCCGCGACCTGGTGCCGCGCAAGCCGCGGGTCGCCGAGCGCAGCACCGGCGAGCTGATGGGCGAGGCCGCCGAGAAGATGGCCGGCCGCAACCAGGTCAGCCGGGCCGAGCAGGACGCCTTCGCCCTGCGCAGCCAGCAGCGGGCGGCGGCGGCCGTCGCGGCCGGGCGTTTCAACGAGGAGCTGGTCCCCGTCGACCTGCCCCGCGGCGGGCGGCTGACGGCCGACACCCTGATCCGCGGCGACACCACCTTGGAGCGCCTCTCCACCCTGAAGCCCGCCTTCGCCCGCGACGGCACCATCACCGCCGGCAACGCCACCGCCCTGACCGACGGCGCCGCCTGCGTGGTCCTGATGAGCGAGGCCGCCGCCCGCCGCTACGGCCAGCCCATGCTGGCGCGCTTTCGCAGCTTCGCCTGGGTGGGCGTCGACCCCGCCGACCAGCTCCTGATGGGCCCCGCCCTGGCCATGCCCCTGGCCCTGAAGCGGGCGGGCCTGGAGCTGTCCGAGGTCGATCGGGTCGAGCTGCACGAGGCCTTCGCCGCCCAGGTCCTGAGCGTACAACGCATGCTGGAGAGCGAGGCATTCGGCCGCGAGCGGCTCGGCCGCGACGGCGCGGTCGGCACTATCCACCCCGAGCGGCTCAACGTGCACGGCGGCTCGCTGGCGCTGGGCCATCCTTTCGCCGCCACCGGGGCGCGCATCGCGCTCACCCTCGCCCACGAGCTGGCCCAGGGTGCAGCCCGCACGGGGCTGATCGGCATCTGCGCCGCCGGCGGGCTGGGGGCGGCTGCGGTGATGGAGCGGGGACCCGGCGAGCCCACGAACTCTTGACTTGTCAAAACTAAAGATAGAGCTGTTCTCAGGGATCGGCATGTCATAGGGTGGCGGGATGCGCTCCGTCTCCCCCCTCCCGCTCCTGTTCGCCGGTGCTTTCGCCGGTACCCTGCTCCTCGCCCGCGCCCTGGAGTCCTCGCCCGTGCAGGCCCATATGGTCCCCGCGCCCGAGCTCAGCGAAGCCTGGCTCCCTCCGGCCTGGCTGCACGGCCCCGAGGCCCTGGCCCTGCCCGCGCTGGACGCCCCCGGCGAAGCCAAGGGCCCGCGCCTGTCCTCGCACTCCGCCCTGGTCTTCGACCTGGATCAGGAGCGGGTGCTGATGACCCGCCAGGCCGACTTCCAGCGGCCGGTCGCCTCCCTCACCAAGGTCGTGGCCGCGCTGGCCTGGGCCAGCCTCGACCCGCAGGGCGAGACCACCGTCTGCATCGGCCCCGAGGAGCGCACCACCCGCAACGGCGCCCTCTCCAAGCTGAACACCGGCGACTGCGCCCCCGGCCTCGACATGCTGGGCGCCGCCCTGGTGGCCAGCGACAACCGGGCCGCCCGCGCGCTCGGGGCCGCCGCCGACACCGACGTCGACGGCCTCATCGCCCGCATGAACGAGCTGAGCGAGGAGCTCGGCATGGATGAGTCGCAGTGGACCGACCCCTCGGGCCTGGAGGACGACAACCTCTCCACCGCCCGGGACATGAGCCGCGCCCTGCTGGCCCTCTCCGC
>ERZ761602.8060-NODE-8060-length-10809-cov-7.308164_pt1 | contig 10809 bp, 7 predicted proteins | sample MGYA00512165_ERZ761602 | MGnify/ENA primary metagenome ERZ761602 (study PRJEB28899, sample SAMN02445085) | bioreactor sludge metagenome | biome: EBPR sludge; isolation source: Thorneside wastewater treatment plant | place: Australia: Brisbane, Thorneside...
CCCTTGCCGGTTGGTCGATAGCGGACATCCTGATCAACACAAGGTCCGCTGCCGACGCCGTTGGAGCGACAATGATGGACCGTCCCGAGTGGATCGACACGTTCCCGCGTTCGCTCACGGCGATCGCGACCCTCACCAACAACTCACGCAGGGGTACAAATCCGCCGTCGATCAATCTTCCCGATGGATCGACCGCCGCCGGTTCGGCACGTCCGCCCGTCGATATGGCAAACCCGCGGCCGAGCAATTTGTACGGACACATCATCCGCTGGCGTTACGAACACGACTGGACAGAGGATGTTTTCTATTGGGATATCTTCGCAAAAGCCGGTAATCCCGGTGCAACCGTACCCGACGGTTCCGACGTCGTCGGCGATATCTACGGTTCACCCGATGGGATCTACGTTGCGCCAAGCGGGCGACTTTGGATCCAGACGGACGTCTCCGGAAGTTCGATAAACCCCGAAAATCGCAGCCCGGTCTATCAGGGATTTGGGAACAACCAGATGCTCTGTGCTGATCCCGTTACCAAAGAAACCCGTCGGTTTCTGGTCGGCCCGAATGTTTGCGAGGTCACCGGCGTATTCGTTACCCCGGACGAGAAGACCATGTTCGTCGGCATTCAGCATCCCGGTGAAGCCCCTACGGGACAGAACGACCCCGCGAACCCGAAGCGGTACAGCTCGTGGCCGGATGGTGACGAAGGTGAGCGTCCGCGTTCATCGTTGGTCGTGATCACAAAGGACGACGGAGGAGAGATCGGAAGCTAGTTCGAGTTACTGGACCCTAGGGTCATTCGATGGACGCCGCCACGGAAACGTGCGGCGTCCTTTTCTTACTTTGAAGCGGGCTGTACACGGCCGTTAAAGCGACGGGCGAGAAGCGGATCGAGCCTCTCTTGGATCGCGGCAGCTATCGCGGCGGATCCCTTAGGGTTCGGGTGGCCGACACTGGCGAGTTCGCAGAATCGGGTGCTGTATTTTAGCCGGGTGTCGCGGCGAAGTTCGGAAAGAGCGGGCGGGCATTCGCGGAGCCGGGTCTCGCCGATCGCATCCGCCGGACGACCCTTTCGCCCAACGGTAAAGAGCAGCGAATTCTTTGTACCAAACGCCGTACGTTCATCGATCGGCGACGGGACAAAAAGGGCACGCTCACGGCCAGCCGAGGAATTAAGCCCTTCGACGACCGAGGCGAAAGCCGCATTCGAACCCTCAAGCCAGATCCGCGAACGCTTGATCATCTTTCCGCGCCAGAGCCGCCAGATGGCTCGCGTTGCCGGATTGTTGATCGGCGGCTTTGCCCAGCCCGGCACGCTGTAAAGTTCCATTATGTCGTTGACGATCCGCTTCATCGGGCTGTGGCGGGTGATGATCGGATAATACCCGATGATGATGATCAGCGAATTTGGGAACTTCGCGGCCGCCTCGCTGACCAGTTCGCCCATATGCCGGCGGCAGTAAAGGTCGATCCGCTCGCGGAGCCGCCTGTTGCTTTCGAGCGGGTTGATTATCTTCGCCACGCCGACGTCCGGTATGCCGCCGCTGAGCATTATCAGGTCAACGCTTGCCGGATCGCTATGTTCCGAGTGGGCCGTCCGCAGTTGTTTCTCAATGGTCGGGAAAGAGACGTTGACCTCAGGGTGCAGTTCTTCGAATGGCGAGCGGTTGCCCCTTTCGAGCGCCGCCTGCTCGGCCGGGTCGAGCTTGATGGTCGAGCCCGAATGGGCCTTTACGGTCAGCCTTACGCGCTCGTTGCCTTTGAAAACATCTTCTTCGAGCCAGCGTTTCGTCAGGAAATAGAACTTCTCCTCTTCGCGAAGGCCCTGTCCCCAGATAAGCGAATCGCCAAGCACGAGCATCTCGATCTCGTCGCGCCGGGCAAAAGCGCTCCCGCGGCCAGAAAGCGCCGCCACGAGCCCCAGCGAGGCGAGGCCGCGAAGCATCTCTCGTCTTGTCGGTCGATAGCACTCGGACATTTTTGAATCTTCGGATTCGACGTCAATTGGAGCATCGCGGTTGCTCAAACTGCGGTAAACCTTAACCGGCGCACCAGACGCTCCGGCGAACGTGAAAGGCGTTTGCCCCATGTCGTCTCTACTGGAAACGCGACTCCCGGTGCGAAACCCGCGTTTTCAACTCTCACGAATCCGGCGCTTCGATAAGACCGTATGAGGTCAATATCGAAGTGCCGATCGGTCAACTCCGGGAGGCCGAGCCGAGCGAGTTCCTGAAGATCCCGAACCGGATCGATAGCGGTCAAAACCTCAAGGATCCCGCCGGACTTGATCAGCCCGCGAATACTCTGAAGAATATCCGGCTCCGGCAAGAGGACCGCTCGGAGCAAACTCCCCCAGGGAAGATTGACCGTAACGCGATCGGCAGCCGAGGCAAGTTCACGCGGTAGGGCCTCAGCCGCAGCTTGAATGAACATCGCGTTCGGGAGGCCGGCTTTCGCAGGTTTTCGTGTTATTCGGACCGAGGGCTTCTCAAGCGGCTTCGCGTTCGCATCTATTCCGATGACGAAGGTTTCCGGCTCCCTTGCCGCGAGGTTGGCGACGAAACGCCCATCGCCCGTACCAAGGTCGATAGCGACCTCTTGATACGGGCTGATACGTTCCTCAAATTCCTCACGCGTTAGTTATCAGATGGTGCTGCCGCGGATCTGCTTTATCATAGCCGTTCTCCTCGAGTTTCGGACATATGATAACTCAGTTGCCTTGAAGGGGTAAACGGTTGCACACTGCGATGTCCGCTTTGCGAGAGCAAATGCGTCAGTAAAAAGCAGAGCGAAGTGCGCTGAAATTTTTCTGAACTTTTACGAGTTCCGCTGCGTAGAACTTCATTCGCTCGATCGATTGTGGTAGGTTCATAAGACCATGCTGAAGCCGCTTGTCTAAAACTCACGTCACGTTCGGGTCACCGGCACCGCTCCCTGCGGCCGCCCATTGACCGCTCCGGGCACGCTCCGTGCCGAAAGTATTGCTTCATTTTTTTTTAGGTAGGTTTGTATGTCTTTCAATGTTGAAGGCGCTGAGTTTGCGGCTGAAAAAAACACGTTCTTTTCCGTTTTGCGTGAGGCCTTTGTCGGCACCGAGCGTGATTTTACACGCGGTTCGATCCCGGTCGCGCTCATCATTTTGGCGATCCCGATGATCCTTGAGATGTCTATGGAGGCACTCTTTGCTATCGTCGATACCTTCTTTGTCGCCAAACTCGGAGCCGCTTCTGTCGCGGTCGTTGGGCTGACGGAATCGGTACTCGCTCTCATTTATGCCGTCGCCGTCGGGCTTAGTATCGGGGCGACTGCAACGGTCGCCCGCCGCGTCGGTGAAAAGGATATGGACGGAGCGGCACGGGCCGCAACGCACGTCATCTATCTCGGCTTGATCGTCTCGGCAGCGATGGGCATCGCCGGCGTCATCTTTGCCCGGCAGATCTTCGGCCTGCTCGGTGCGGAGCCGGACGTCATCGAACTCGGCCTGCCGTTCATGCGGATAATGTTCGGCACGAACGCCGTCATCCTGTTCCTCTTTTTGCTCAACGGCATCTTTCGCGGGGCGGGCGATGCGGCTATAGCACTTCGCGTGCTGATCATCGCCAACGGGCTCAACATCGTACTCGATCCGCTCTTCATTTTCGGCATCTGGATCTTTCCCGAATGGGGCGTAACCGGTGCGGCGGTCGCGACCGTCATCGGCCGCTCCGCCGGTGTCGCTTTTGCGGCCTGGACGCTGCTCCGGCCGGGCAACGGGAGGCTTGAGATACGAGCAGAGCACTGGCGCTTTGACCCTAAACTGCTCGTCGCTCTGGTCCGGCTTTCGGGCACGGCGGTGCTGCAATTCCTGATCGCAACGCTTAGCTGGAGCGGGCTCGTCCGCGTCGTCGCCGGCTTTGGAACGGTCGCCATTGCGGGTTATCAGATCGGCCTACGGGTGATCATTTTCGTTATCCTGCCGGCGGTCGGTCTTGCGAATGCAGCCGCGACGCTCGTCGGGCAAAACCTCGGAGCGGGCCAGCCGGAACGTGCCGAGCGCTCCGTCTGGACAGCGGCGATACTAAATGCCGTCCTGCTTGGGCTTGCGGGGATATTTTTCATCGTCTTTCCCGAGTTGGTCGTTTCGATCTTTACCACCGATCCCGAGGTCTCCCGCTATGCGATCGATTGCCTCCGCATCGTCGGTTACGGCTACGCCTTTTACGGGCTCGGGATGGTGATGGAAAGCTCATTCAACGGCGCCGGCGACACGCTCACCCCGACGTATCTCAACTTCGTCATCTTCTGGCTCTTTGAGATACCGCTGGCCTATGTGCTTGCCTATCGCTTTGAGATGGGACCGCAGGGCGTCTTTTGGGCGATCACGATCGCCTTCTCGGCACTTGCCGTTGTCTCGGCACTCGTCTTCCGCCGCGGCAAGTGGAAACAGCAAGTGGTTTAACGGTACGGGAGAAATGCGACGGATGGGGCGAATGAGACCCATCTGTCCTTTTCCCTCGGTCTCCGCGTCACCGCGTCTCCCCCCATCTGCCCGTCGCTGAAACTATGCGGTAGAATCTAACCGTGCACTTCCCCGACCCCGGCGAGCATGATTTCCCTGATTGGGTGCCGTTTGGCGACTATCTCTACTACGGCCCGGACGTCGTCGCGCTCGGCGTTGAGCTTTCCGTCGCGACGTTGAGCGAGGCCTACGCAAAGGGCATCTTCCCGTGGCACATGGAAGGTGTGCCGCTGCCCTGGTGCTGCCCTTCTCGCCGTGCGATCCTCGATTTTGCCGATCTCCACATTCCGGCGAGCCTCGCCCGCGCCCGCCGCCGCTCGAGTTTGCGATTCACTATCGACGAGGATTTCCGCCACGTAATGGAAGAGTGCGCTCTCGCCCGCCGCCCCGGGCAGAAGGGAACCTGGATTACGCCCGCGTTCATCGAGCGCTACACCGAACTCCACCAGGCCGGAGGAGCGCACAGCGTCGAGGCCTGGGATGAATCAGGCAACCTCGTCGGCGGCGTTTACGGCGTTGATGCCGGTGGCGTCTTTTGCGGCGAATCGATGTTCTTCACCCGCCCAAACGCCTCGAAACTCTCGCTGCTTTTCCTCATCGACCACCTCCGCTCTCGCGGCTCGACCTGGCTCGATATACAGGTAATGACCCCGCACATGAAAGCGCTCGGGGCCATAGAGATTACCCGCCGCGAATTCCTCGCCCGCCTTAAACACGACACAGCAGCGGCCCGCGAATTGTTCCCCGCGAAATAAGTGATAAGTTATAAGGCAAAAGTGCCGATAACGGATCTTCCAACTTAGTACTTTTCACATTTAACTTATTCCGAAAAACGATGCCGAATTTTCTAATTTACGGAGCGAATGGATACACCGGCGAGTTGATAACGCGGTTCGCTGTTGAGCGCGGGATGCGGCCGATCGTTGCCGGGCGAAGTGAGGCGGCGATCAAGGCGCTTGCGGAAAAGCATGGGCTTGTGCATCGCGTTTTTTCGCTTGATGAAACCGAAAAACTCGATGCGGCATTGAACGAGGTCGCGATGGTGCTCCACTGTGCCGGGCCTTTCTCGCTCACCTCGCGGCAGATGGGCGAAGCCTGCCTGCGGACCGGCACGCATTACACCGACATCACCGGCGAGATCGCCGTCTTTGAGGCATGCGCCGCGGGCGACCGGTTGGCCAAAGATGCCGGGATAATGGTGATGCCCGGCGTCGGGTTTGACGTCGTCCCGAGCGATTGCCTCGCCCGCCGGCTCAAGGACCGGCTCCCTTCGGCCACGAACCTGACGCTCGCCTTTTACGGCAAGGGCCGTATCTCGCACGGCACACAGGCGACGATGACCATGAACATCGGCAAGGGCGGAGCCATCCGCCGCGAGGGCAAGATCACGCCCGTTCCGGCCGCCTGGCGGACCCGCGAGATAGACTTTGGCGAGGGCGTCGTTAAGCTCGGCGTAACGATCCCCTGGGGCGATGTCTCGACCGCGTTTTACTCGACCGGCATCCCGAACATCGAGGTCTATACCGTCGCGCCGCCGAGCGCCTTACGGCTTATGAAGCTCAGCCGATTCATCGGCCCGCTGCTCGCGACCGGACCGGTCCAGCGCTATCTGCAAGGCAAAATTCCGCCCGGCGGCCCGAGCGACGAGGAACGCGCCCGCGGCAAAACGCTCCTCTGGGGCGAGGCCAGCGACGACGCCGGCAACCGGATCGAAGAGCGGCTCACCGTCCCCGAGGGCTACACGACCACCGCGCTAGCCGCGCTCGAGATAACCCGCCGCATACTCGCCGGCGACCTCAAACCCGGCTTCCAAACCCCCTCAATGGCCTACGGCCCCGACCTCATCGACGCCGCCATCAGTCAAACAACGGTTTGACCCGCGGCGTTTGGAGTCCCGGCTTTAGCCGGCTGTTTGGAGTCCCGGCTTTAGCCGGTCCGCGGCTCCGCCGTACTAGTCGTCGAAGACGGTGCCATTGATGTAGCCCACGTCGCAAGACGTGGGTGTGTTCCCCATGTGAACCCGGAACCGTCGAAGACGGTGCCATTGATGTAGCCCACGTCGAAAGACGTGGGTCGCGTTATCCAGATCAACCCGGAACCGTCGAAGACGGTGCCATTCTGTCCGTCAGAACCCCGACCGAAAGGGAACGCTCACACCTTGCGCAGGCCCGCACGTAAGTAAGGGCGGTTCATCCGACTTAACGTTCGCCCGTCCGTCAACCACACAGGCGGAGACCCGACCCGTAGGGAGGGTGTCACTTGGAATGATGAATCAGAACGATGGGCACTGGCCCAAAACAACTTGGTTATACGATATTGCGATTCTTGCTTTGTTGTACTGCTCAAGAACTTGCGTGAACAGCAATTTCGCCCTGACCGCTCCGAGCATTGCGAGATACCGCCCGTGATCCACACGCGAACGAAAGATCTTCTTCCGGTCATTGCCTCGAACGATCAAACGATAAAGCTCACCCTCAACCTCCAACCGAATTCCTCTTGCCAACTAACACCCCCAAGGTCTAAAATTGCACAACCAAGCGGAAAGAATCGCATTATCACATGCCTGTACCCTGCTTCATGCGAAGTTTGAATGACACCAAGGCACGTTACGACGTGTTCAAGAGGGAGTGTGGTAGGGCATGAAAGATCGACTCTTTCTTTTTATTTTTCTTGCCGTTGGGGCAATGACCATCACATGCCAGAGGCCGCCGGAGAATAATGGAAGTGATACCGCGAGACATATCGACGACAACATAGCTGCAGGTTGTATTGGATCAGAGCAACTGAAATTCGACATGGAAGATCATGCCGTGTGTGAGAAGAAACAATTGCTCCCAATAATTTGGAAGCAGATCGTGGAGTCGGACGCATCGAGAGTGCTGAAACGTCAGTTGTCAGAGAGTAAAAATCCGGGCGAGTGGGTGGAGGCTGGGCAAATAGATATTAACCTTGACGGTAATTTGGATTACGTTGTCGTCGCTGTTGCTCCCCCGCTAGCGGGACCAAGCGTGACGCCATTCTGGGTCTTTCTGGCCGGCCCATCGGGTTACGAATGTGTTCTGAGCACGACAGCTTTATCCCTTGAGTTCTCGTCTCGGCCGTCGAATGGTTTTCGCAATATCAAAGCATCATGGGTCTCGGGGAACGAGTACACAAACTCCACTTTTCACTTTGAAAAAGGAAAATACCGATTGAAGAACTCTGAAACAAGAAAGATCGAATAACACAACAAAACTTGAAAGGGCAGACGGCAACGGGATCAGGCCTGCGATTTTGCGATTCTCGCTTTGTTGTATTACTCAAGGGCTTGCGTGATCAGGACTTCAAAGGCAGTTGATCTAATTTATTCACATCCATAGAGCCCGATGCGATAATTTGGATAATATGACGCAACCGCAGGCGACAGCAGAGATCTTTTGGACGGCGTATCGGGGGATGAAGCCGGCCGAGCGCGAGTTGTTTCTCGGCAAGCTGATGAAGGACAAGCAGCTTGCGGACGACCTCCGCTGTGCCGTTGTGATTGAAAAGCGAAAGAGCGAACCGACGATCTCGCTCGATGACTATCTCGCCGATAGAAATACGTAGAAGCGTCACCGAATCGCTTGAGAACGGCTACCTCTTCTTTCGTTTTCGGGTGGCGACGGAGATGGTTTTGGCGAGGGAAAGGTAGAGGGTGTTGCCGGCGAGGTCGGGGGTGATGAACTTTAGGGTGGATTCGACCTCGATGTTGAAGTGGCGGCAGAAGGGGGCGGAGTTGATCCGCCAGCCGCAGCTATCGGGCATGACGGGAAATGCCTCGGCCTGTCGCGTGTCTGCGGGTTCGATGGCGATGATGTCGCGGGCCCGGCTGTAGCTTAAACGGACGGCCGAGGGCCTGCCCAACGCGGTGTACATATTTCGGTTTAGCCGGATCAGCTTCTGCGGGGTGATGGTCACATGGAGCCGCTGGGCAATCGCTTCATTAGGCCCGCCGAGGAACGTTTCAAAATCTCTGCCCATCTTCATAAGACACCTTCGCGGTCGAACGCCGTTCATCGAACGTGCGATAGTGTCTTATAGATAGCACAACAATGCATCTGCGGTCAAGAAAGATCTTGGTCGTGCACGGTTGAAATTTATCGTTCTTAAAAGCGTCTCATCAAACTCGTCGTTTTTGCCCGTTTCGCTCAAAACCTGGTTATTGGACACGAAAAACGCGTCACCGGAGGCCGGAAACGCGTCACTGGGAGATAAAAACGGGGTATCTGGGAGCAAAAACGCCCGTTTCCAGATACCCGGTTGTGTTTTTGTTTCGTGTAGCCAGCTAAAGCAGGTACTCAAAACGACGGGCTGAAGCCCGCACTCTGAACTCTGCAACTTCCGCTAGACGTCCAGGTTCTTCACATCCAGGGCGTTGTCTTCGATGAACTTGCGGCGGGGTTCGACCTGGTCGCCCATTAGGACGGTAAAGAGCCCGTCGGTCTCGACGCCGTCCTCGATCGTCACTTGAAGCAAAGTTCGTTTCTCGGGGTCCATCGTCGTCTCCCAGAGCTGCTCGGGGTTCATCTCGCCGAGGCCCTTGTACCGCTGGATCGAAAGGTCCTTTTTGGCGAGTGCCGTCACCTTTTCGAGCAGGAGCTCGCGGGTCGGCACCTCTTCGGTCTTGCCGTTCTCACCGAGCATGAAAGGACCCGGATAGTCGGCATCGAGCTCGCGTTTTAGCTCGACCGCTTTCTGAAACTCGACGTAGCTCGCCATGTTCCAGTCGAAAATTGTCTTGGTGCCGTTCGGGTAGTTTACCTCGATCTCCCAGAGCCCGTGTTCGAGGTCAGGGATCAGTTCGGTCGAGAAACCGGCAGCGGCGACCGTCGCTTCGACCTCGGCCATAAGCGCTTCTTCGGAAAAGACCTTTTTGAGCCGGACTTTGTGCTTGTTGAGCACGCCCAGGCGGCCGGCAAAAGCCTCAAGGATCGCGCCGAGCAAGGCTTCATCGTGCCCGAGACGGCGGGCAAACCGCTGCGCATATCGCTGATGCTCGATGGTGTTTTCGAGCATTTTGGTAAGCTGCCGCCCCTCAAGCGAGCCGCCATTGGCGCTGACCACGAGGTCGGTCGTCCCCTGACGCATAAGGTAACGGAACATCGACTTTTCGTCCTTGATGTATTCTTCCTTGCGGCCCTTCTTGACCTTATAGAGCGGCGGCTGTGCGATATAAACGTAGCCGCCCTCAACGAGCTCCGGCATCTGCCTGTAAAAGAATGTAAGCAGCAGCGTGCGGATGTGGCTGCCGTCAACGTCGGCGTCCGTCATCAGGCAGATCTTATGGTAACGGAGCTTTGAGACATCGAAATCGTCCTTGCCGATGCCGGTGCCGAGCGCGGTTATCAGCGCCTTGATCTCACCATGGCCGAGCATCTTGTCGAACCGCGCCTTTTCGACGTTAAGGATCTTACCCTTGAGAGGCAGGACGGCCTGGTTCTTGCGGTCGCGGCCCTGCTTTGCCGAGCCGCCTGCCGAATCGCCCTCAACGATGTAGATCTCAGAGAGTGCCGGGTCTTTCTCCTGGCAATCGGCGAGCTTACCGGGCAGGCCCGAACCGTGCATCGCGCTTTTGCGGACTATCTCGCGGGCCTTGCGCGCGGCCTCGCGGGCGCGTGCGGCATCGACCGCCTTGCCGACGACTTTTTTCGCCACCGAAGGGTGCTGCTCGAAATAGTCGGCCAGCTTTTCGTTAAGGAAAGATTCGACCGGCCCTTTGACCGGCGAATTGAGCTTGCCCTTCGTCTGGCCCTCGAACTGCGGCTGCGGGATCTTTACGGAAATGACCGCGACCAGACCCTCGCGGACGTCATCGCCCGAGAGCGTGACCTTCGCGTTCTTGGTCAGCCCCGAGCTTTCGGCGTAGTTGTTAATGGTCCGGGTGAGTGCCCCTCTAAGGCCCGAGAGGTGCGTTCCGCCATCGACGGTATTGATGTTGTTAGCAAACGAGAAGATCTTTTCGTCGTAGCTGTCGTTATACTGCATCGCGATCTCGATCGAGAGATCGTCGGCTACGTGCTCGAAGTAGATCGGCTCGTCATGGAGCGGGCTTTTATTGCGGTTAAGATGCTTTACGAATTCCGCTATGCCGCCCTTGTAATAGAATTCGTGCGACTTCTCCGGTTCTTCGCGTTCGTCCTTGATCGAAATGCGAATGCCTTTATTGAGGAACGCCTTTTCGCGGAGCCGCTCCGAGAGCCTTTCAAAGCTGTAAACCGTCGCTTCGAAGATATCGGCATCGGGCTTGAAGGTGATCTTTGTTCCGCGCTTCTGCGTCGTTCCGGTCTCCTTGAGCG
>ERZ761602.8061-NODE-8061-length-10809-cov-4.057839_pt1 | contig 10809 bp, 7 predicted proteins | sample MGYA00512165_ERZ761602 | MGnify/ENA primary metagenome ERZ761602 (study PRJEB28899, sample SAMN02445085) | bioreactor sludge metagenome | biome: EBPR sludge; isolation source: Thorneside wastewater treatment plant | place: Australia: Brisbane, Thorneside...
CCGCTTCATGATTCCGGCGCACTACAGGCACGCCAGAGGGGTTGGCTATTTCGATTCGCGCTGTAGGTCAAGTGCAAAGCATGTGCCAAGAGAGTTTCCGGTCGGCACATTGCGCGCAAGTCATTGTTTTGTAATAGGTTATCTGTTTCGGGGACGAGACGGACTCCTGCGATGGGGCGGCGGGGCGCGTCCTGATTCCAGAATCGGGACGGCGATTTGTACAGAATCTTAACTTTGGCGGGGTGCCACTTTTACGCTAACCCCTTGCCCGGAATCACTCTGGCAGGTAGGCTGTTCCCTTTGGCAATGCAAGAGCGGTGCACGTCATGAGGGCAGGAAGACTGTTTCAGCTAAGCGCGAGTATCCTGTTTTCGGCTTGCTGTGCAACCGCTGGTGACACACCCGCGAAGGAGACCCCAGTGACCTCGGCGAATGCCGCCCCGAAATTCACCAATCGACTTGTGAACGAAACCAGCCCCTACCTGCTCCAGCACGCGCACAATCCGGTTGATTGGTATCCGTGGGGAGAGGAGGCCCTCGCCAAAGCGCGCGCCGAGAACAAACCCATCTTTCTCAGCATCGGCTATTCGGCGTGTCACTGGTGCCACGTGATGGAGCGGGAGTCGTTCGAGAACGAGGCGGTTGCGGAGGTTCTGAACAAGGACTTCGTGTGCATCAAGGTGGACCGCGAAGAGCGGCCCGACCTTGATGAAATCTATATGACCGCTGTGCAGATCATGACCGGCAGCGGTGGCTGGCCGATGTCGGTTTGGCTCACGCCGGAGCTGAAGCCGTTCTATGGCGGCACCTACTATCCGCCGGTGGACGCGTTTGGCCGACCTGGATTCGTGACCGTATTGAATTCAATTGCACAGGCTTGGAAAAACAAACGTGCAGATATCGACAAAAGCGCCGAGCAACTTACGGAGTATGTGAAACAAAGCACGGCGGTAAGAGCGACCGAGCCCGGCGAACTCTCGTATGCGATTGTGGAAGAAGCGGTCGACGAACTGCGCGGTACCTTTGATCCATCGTATGGCGGTTTTGGCGGCGCGCCGAAGTTTCCGTCATCGCCGTCGATTGCGGTGTTGTTGCGGCACTATTACAACACGGGCGACAAACAATCGCTGGAGATGGCGACGTTTACGCTTACGCGCATGTTCAGCGGGGGAATGTACGACCATCTTGGTGGCGGATTCCACCGGTACTCCGTGGATGCGCAATGGCTCGTGCCACACTTTGAGAAAATGCTGTATGACAACGCGCAACTTGTGCCGGTGTATCTCGAAGCATACCAGGCGAGCGGCGATGCGCTGTTCGCGCGCGTGGCGCGGGAAGTGCTCGATTACGAGCTGCGCGAGATGCAGGACGACGCAGGCGCGTTTCACTCGACGGAAGACGCGGACAGCGAGGGCGAAGAAGGGAAGTTCTACGTGTGGACACAGGACGAGATCATGGCGGTGCTCGGCGACGCCGATGGCTACCTGTTCTCGCAGTTCTACAATGTTCGGGGGAACGGAAACTTTTCATCGCACGAGCCGTATCACGCGGGCAAGAACATTTTGCACATCACGCGGCCTGCGGAAGCCGTGGCGAAAGAGTTCAGCATGTCCACCGCCGATTTTGAGGCGAAGATCGCGGCATGTCGCGCGAAACTCCTCGCCGAACGCGCCAAGCGCGTGCGACCCGGGTTGGACGATAAAGTGCTGACTTCCTGGAACGGTTTAATGATCTCCGCGCTGGCACAGGGATATCAGGTACTGGGCGATGCGCGGTATCGCGATGCCGCGGAGCGCGCGGCGAAATTTCTGCTTACGAGCATGCGCACGCCGGAAGGACTTTTGCGGACGCACCGCAAAGGGGAAAGCCGGTTGCCGGCGTATCTCGATGACTATGCGTTCACCGCGCTAGGGTTGACCGACTTGTACGAAGCGACCTTTGACGAGCAGTGGCTTACGGCCGCAGACGAAATTGCGAAACTGATGATCGCGAAGTTTTGGGACACGGATGCAGGCGGGTTCTTTTCGACCGGGGCGGAACACGTGAATCTTCTGACGCGCACGAAGCCGACCTACGATGGCGCGGAACCTTCCGGCAATACGATGGCGGCGACGGCGCTGTTGCGATTGGCAAAACTTCGTGATGAGAAAAGCTATCAGGATAAGGCGTTGACTGTGCTTCGGATTAATGCGGCGAACATGGCAAGCGCGCCGCGCGGATACATGAAGATGATCTGCGCGGTGGATTTCGTTGTGAACGCGCCGAAGGAAATCGCGTTCGCAGGCGCGGCGGAGGGCGAAGATACGCGCGCGCTGATGAACGCGTTGCATGCGCGCTTTGTGCCGAACAAGGTGGTTGCGTTTTACGATTCCGCAAAGGCGGACGCGGACCTCGGCACGCGCATCCCGCTGTTGAAAGACAAAACGCCCGTGAACGGGAAAGCCGCGGCGTATGTATGCAAAGATTATGCGTGCCAACTGCCGGCCACCACGCCGGAGGAATTTGTAACTGTGCTTGGCGCGCCCAAGGGAGAAGCAAAGTAATGCGTCGATTGTTGATGGTGCTCGCGGCGATCTCGTGTGGGCTTGTTGCGCACGCGCAGATGGTGTCGAGCAAGGACAAGGTAAGCGTCGCCGCGAAAACACAGCAGGACGGCGTATTGCCGGGCGGCACGATGCGCGCGGCGATCGTGATTACCGTGCAGGACGGCTGGCACATCAACAGCAGCAAACCGCACGAAAAACTGTTGATCCCCACTGCGCTGAAGCTTGAACCGTTGGAAGGCGTCACGGTTACCGAAATCATTTATGCGCCGGGCGTCGATCAGAAGTTTTCTTTCTCCGAACAGCCGATGTCGGTATACGATCATGAGTCGCCGATTGGCATCACGGTGCAAGTGGCCGAGACCGCTGCGCCGGGAGCGTTGACGTTGAAGGGTTCGTTACGTGTGCAGGCGTGCAACGATAAGAGTTGCCTGGGCCCTGCGAACATTCCCGTGGAGATTCCGATCACGGTGCTTGCGCCGGGTTCGACGCCGGTGCAACAGGAAGCAGAATTGTTCGCAACGATTGCCAGAAACGCGGAGGCGCTTGCGCCGGAAACGCCTGCTGCGCCTGCTACAGGGAGCGATGCGCCGAAGCCCACGGATGTTGCGGCTGCAGTTACGCAACCGTGGACAGAGAGCTTGCCAAAATTCACCATCGCCGCGCAGACCGGCGGTTATCTCAACTCGACGGAATTCACGGCCTGGATCGACCGCGCGGAGAAAGGCGGGGGCACGCCGGAGGCATCCGGTTTGTTCGCGCAATTGGGCAGCGTGTTCAGCGGTGGATTCACGCTGAAAGGTCTCGGCATTCCGCTGGTGATTCTGCTTACGCTGGTGGGCGGCGTCGCGCTGAACCTCACGCCTTGCGTGTTGCCGTTGATACCCGTGAACCTTGCGATTATTGGCGCGGGCGCGAAAGCGGGATCACGATCCAAAGGATTTTTGCTGGGCGGAATGTACGGCCTGGGCACGGCGCTGTTGTATGGCGTGCTTGGTCTGATCGCCGTGTTGGGCGCGGCCAGCTTCGGCACGCTCAATGCGCAATGGTGGTTCAACGGGTCGATCGCGGTGGTGTTCATCGTGCTGGCGCTGGCGATGTTCGACATCATCATGATCGACTTCACGAAATATCAGAGCAAGCTGGGGATCAAGAAAGATTCCGGCAATTTTATTTTTGCATTTGTGATGGGCGCCATCAACGCGCTGCTTGCGGGCGCTTGCGTTGCGCCGGTGGTCATCGCGGTGGTGTTGTATTCGCAGGATGCGTATGCGGCGGGATCTACCGTCGCGCTTGCGCTGCCGTTTCTATTGGGCGTGGGCATGGCGCTGCCGTGGCCGTTTGCAGGCGCGGGGCTCTCCTTCCTCCCGAAACCCGGCATGTGGATGGTGCGCGTGAAGCAGGCTTTCGGCGTGTTCATCCTCGGCTTCGCGCTTTACTACGGCTACCAAGCCTACGAACAATTCAGCGCGCGCTATCTTGTGGACCGCGAAGCGGTGCTCGCGAGTGCGCAAAGCAAGAACGAAGCTGGATGGGTTTCTTCGCTCGATGAAGGTCTCACGCTCGCGTTGAAAGAGAACAAGCCCGTACTCATCGATTTTTGGGCCACCTGGTGCAAGAACTGCCTCTATATGAACGACACCACATTCAAGGATGCCGAAGTGCTCAAGCGGCTGGATGGGTTTGTGAAGATAAAGTATCAGGCGGAAGAACCGGATCTGTCGCCGCACAAAGAGTTGTTGTCGAACTTCGAGTACGTGGGGTTACCGTTGTACGTGGTGCTGACGCCGAAGACGGAGTAGAACGCTACTCGGTACGTTGGCGCTGTCGCTCGAAAAAGACTATTTAAAATTCATCGTGGAAGTATGAGATTTCAAGGTACTTTTACCTGGCGTGACTTGACGCAGATCCCTGCTTCCTCTTCATAAGCCACTGTCGTCTAAAGATTTGCGTTGCGCGTGTTCACATTCTCCTTCATCAGCGCGACGAACAGCTCTTCCAGCGTCACGGGGGCGGTGGCGTCGACGGTTACGCCGCTTGCCATGAGGTGGACTTCGGCGTTGGATTGCGTGTCGAGGAGGAGACGCCAGCGGCTGCCTTCCAGCTTCTGGACCCATACGCCGCCAACTTCATGCGGGCGCGCGCCGTTTGCCGCGACGCAATCGACCATCTTGAATCGTTCGACGAGTTCGGCGGTTGGGCCTTCGAGGAGTAGCTTGCCATTCTGGATCACGCCGACGTGATCGCAGAAACGTTCCAACTCGTCGAGGTTGTGCGAGGAGATGAAGACGGTGCGGTTTTCATCCTGAACGGCATCGAGGAGTTCGGCGAACACTTCGCGTTTGGACACTGGATCCAGGCCGGAGAGGGGTTCATCAAGCAGCAAAAGCGTGGGCCGGTGCGCGAGGGCAATGACGAGATTCAGTTTTGTGCGCGACCCGAACGACAAGGTGCCGATGGAATCGTTCAGGTTGAGGTTGAAACGCTTTAACAGGTCTTCGCAATAGGCGTCGTCCCAATCGGGATAAAAACTGCGAACGAATCCGATGGCGCGGCCGACGCGTCCCCATGCGGCGAATGAGAGGTCGGGGCTAACATATCCGACGCGCGATTTCACGGCGACTTCGTCGCGCGCGTGGTCGAACCCCAACACTTCAATGGTGCCGGCGTCATTTTTCCCCATGCCCATGACGAGATCGATGGTGGTGGATTTTCCTGCGCCGTTCGGTCCTATGAAACCGTATATTGCGCCTTTGGGGACGGTGAGGTCCAAGGGGCCGAGGGTGAACCGCGGGAATTTCTTTTCGAGGCCACGGATTGTCAGTGCGTTCTCGGACATGTCAGAAACTCCATGGTGGGTTGAGTGTGTGATTGAGAATGCTGTTCACCGCGAAGGCGCGAAGAGCACGAAGGGGAGAAAGAAGAGAACCACGGGGATTCGGGGCGCACGGGGGGAGTCGAGGGCCAAAAAAGAATTATTGGACGGCATTCTGCTCTCATTGAGTTTGTGCCCATTTTTTGTAGAGGCTTGAACTCTTCAGAACAATTTTCTGCATGAGCAAACCGGAACCTAGCCAGGCCGTGGCCATGAAGAGAAGATAACTCAGGACGAAAAGGTTCCATACAACGCCGGAATCGAGAAACAGGGCCATCGATAACGGGAATCCGAAGACGAGCAACGATCCAATCATGGCTAGAATAACTCCCAAGACTTCCTCGAGTGCGTTAGATAGCATCATTAATACGTGGATATACGATACGGATACGATTGATGCTGTAAAAAGACATGCAACGTAAGCTGAAGATACCTCCGGTGAAATAGCCGATAAGCCAATTGCAATTGCGGCGGCGGTCAAGAGTGGCCAGATGGGTACCATAGAAAGGCTTAGCGCAACGCGCCTAGTTGTGACCGGCAATGTGCGTATTAGCCTGATTCCACTTTGATCCGAAGCGATTGCGATGAAGGAGCCGACGAGTGCGCAAAAATTGATCGTCCAGAAAAAAGGAAATTGTAGCATAGATTCCAAGGCGGCGAAACCTAACGCAATAAACATGACGCCAGTAGCCGGGATCAGGGCGAAAAGGGCCACAAGCATCGCGCGAGAGAAGTGGCGAGAACCGAAGAATCCACCTACTTGAGGAACATATTTCGCGAATTGCGAAGATGCAATCGCAGCTTCACCCGCTTGCGCCTTCGAGTCCATGGGGCCTCGCCAAGCGCGTGAGCGACGCCAATACGCTCCAACTGCAGCGATAGAGAGACCTCCGATGAGCACTGCATTCCAGAAGTGCAGATCGGAGAATCGCAATGGGGCAAAGAAGTACGCGGAGATAATAGCGGGGAAATTTGTGGACCAGCCGAGGAGGAGTCGAATAAACGGGCGGTCGGGGAGTGTGTGCTGAAACGCGCCCACACCGGCGTAGGCAAGACAAAGGAACAGGATGATTGGGAAATCGAAAATGGCAACTGGCTGGAATTGGCTTGGTTGGAGCATCCAAAGCGCGAGAAAGCCAGTAGTTGCGTATAGCGCCGGTATGCCGAACAGTACCAAACGCTCCGTTTGGCGTATGAAGTCCAAGCGTTTGATTGGCAGGGCATAGATTAAACGAAGTGGTATGGCCGGACCAAGCACGGCATTGGCGCACGTAAAACACATGCCATACATGATCATGCGAACGAATGGCTGAACCAGGACTTCCAGCTTTTCCGTTTCGACATCGTCGGCTGCGAGAAGTCTGAGAATGGATAAAAGCACGGGCATTCCCAGACAGGTAAAGGTCCCTATGAATGCAACGATTCCCATGGCGTTCGTATGAACAGTGCTCCACCAGAGTCGCAGGGGAAGCGAATTGAAATGCCGCAATGACTCGACAGTCTTGCGCGCGACTTGTCCGTGGAAGTAGTGCGTGCTCATGTCGGTACCGCTCTGTGACATGTTTTGCGCGGGGACGAGCTGTGTGGTTGGAAATGCTGTTCACCACGAAGGCACGAAGGACACGAAGGGGAGAAAGAAGAGAACCATGGGGACACGAGGAACACAGGGGAGTGTGGAAAGTGATGCTGGGTGCAATCTCCAAGTTTCATCGGTTTGCTTTTTTGTGATAAGTGTCCTCGCAACATGACAAGCCCACTTTCGGCGCGTAGCGCCTTGGAGTGCGCGCGTGAAGCGCCGCTTTGGTTGCCTTTGATCGAGAGACGGCCAACTTCCGGCATGACGAGTATTTCCGTTTCGCACTTCATGTATGACGCTGCTGATATACCTGGGTCGCCAGCGCTGAACTGCCCAACACCATCAAGAATGGGCCAGCGAAGGGCAAGACCAGCTTTGCATTCTCTGGGCTCAGACAGAACGGAATCGACAACACAAACAGAAGTATGGGAAGCAGTGCCATAACTACATCGATCATGAGCATGATCAATGAAAACAAACCCGTAATTCGAGCGATTCCAAATACGGGACCTGCATACCTTAATGGCCCAATGACCAATGTTGCGCCCGTGGCATAAAGTAAGGCGTGCAATTGCTGCGCCGCAGACTGGTTCCAATACGTGCTCAGCAATGGACTGCAGCCGACAAAGGTACCAACGCATACGACGGCGCAAACTGCGATTAAGTACGCGCAACGAATGTGTCGCGGTATGGGCAAACTGCGGAGGACTGTCTGGGCCGCACTCTCGTGCATGAAAGCAAAGCTTGTGGCGAGGATTGCCAATAGCGACGCGCAGCCCGAAGTGTGGAGGGCTGACTCGGGACTATCGCCTACGGATTGGTCGCCTATAACGTATGCTATAAAGGCAAGAGCGATTCCATACCAAATGCCAATGAAAAGTCCCAATAACCCATACCAGGGTAATCGCCTTGCCAATGGGTAACGCATGCGTAAAGATGGCATGCGATCAATACCTCTGTTAATATGAACGCTAGAAGAGGCAGGGTCAGCAGTTGCACCGTTGACCTTGGAAGCAGCAATCAATTCTGAGGAATCTTCGCGCGCGGGTATATTCAGTGGTGGTGGACCAGCCGGAACCACATTCGCGGTTACAAGCTTTCCTCGCCCGCTGTCGAGAAGGTCTCTTGTCCACCACATGATTTCCCTACTGCCTTCCGAGAAAAAATAGGACCACCTTAAAAATGACAGCGCAAAGGCGGTACCGCTACATAACAAAAGTAACCCAAGAGAACTCGTCCACGGCATGGCGGGTAAGAAGTTGACAATGGCAGCGAATAAGCCAATCCCAATTACGCCGCGAACTAAAACGTCATCGACAAGAGTCACGAAGAAGAAATATGTACCTTGCATTGCAATGAAAACGAGAAAGAGCTTGATAACGGCCACTGTAGGAAATTCGCCACCGATGGAAGTCGCGGCAACCCATGCCCCTAAGGCCATGGAGGCAGTCTGGAGGACAGGTCCGACAACGACGAATACAAGCCAAACCGCACGACTGAAATGTTCAAAACGCAGGGGAAGCATTCGAAACGCACGTGATGACGGGTCAATCCAAAGCATTACGAAGACACAGACTATCGGGGTCACCCAGATTGCGGCCCTAATCCACATAGTGCCCTCGGTATGTTCATTCGCTTGTCCCGCAGAAACCAGCAGGTGTTTTCCCGTGAAGTAGAGCAAAAAAATATACGGCAACATGTCAAACCCGCTTCGGAATAGGGCCATTCGATAAAAACGATACACTCCCATTGTCTAAATCAAGTCTGCTGTTCGTTGCAGCGGTTGTGAGCGCGTACTCATGTCGGGACCGCTCTGTGACATGTTTTGCGCGGAGACAAGCAGTGTGTTTGGAAATGCTGTTTACCACGAAGGCACGAAGGACACGAAGAGGAGAAAGAAGAGAACCATGGGGATTCGGGGCGCACGGGGGAGTTTGGGAAGTGATGCGGGGTGCGATCTGCCGGTTTCATGAATTTACTTTCTCGGGGTAGCTGTCCTTGCAACATGGCAATCCCACTATCGGCGCGTAGCGCCTTGGAGTGCGCGCGTGTAGCGTCGCTTCTACAGTCAGTACGATAGTGACTTGAATATCTCATGCGCGGAGATCGCGTTTGTTTGTTGCCCGCATGGTCCAGGCATCACTATTTCCGAAATAGGTACTCATGACGCGACTCTTCATGAATTGCTGCCCAAGTCAAAGTCGAGATGGCGAAGTATGCTGCGGCGAAAGACTGAATCGCTGCGTGACAGAACCTGGTGCAACGCTATGAGGCTGGAAACGGCAAGGGCGAATCCAACTGCGAAGTTCAAGTCTAGCCGGGTTTCCAGAGTGACAAAGAGGATAACCGGGCTGATGGCGACGAAAGCGAACCAGAATGCGGTCCCTGCGTAGGTACGTTTACTGGCGAACCCGATGGCTGCCCCGAAGACGGCAAGACCGAAGCCAAAGCAGATCGCCGTCACGTAGTCGATTGCAGACACGTTGAACACTGCGCTACGCATCGCTAACGCGATGACTGGGTATCCGACAGCGAGAATGGCGTAAGGAGTAACCAGCTTAATGCAAAGTTGGCGGGGACATAAGGGCAAGGACCTGTAGACTGGTAGCGTCGGGCGCAACGCAAGGGTGAGTAGCGCCGAAAGCAATCCGCCGAATGCAGACGAAGAATAAAGCACTTTGGAATCGTCCAGTTCATTGTGCGCATAACCCCAGCCAATTGCCACGGCGAACAATAGAAGGAGAAACGTGACGTACGGTGCGGTGTAGAGATTGCTCAAATTACGAAAGGTGGTCTGGGAAATGCGCGAATTCCTAAGTCGTGACGATTCCGTTGGACCAGCAATGAGGCGGTGTCTACGGAAGTAGGAAAGAATTGTTAAAGTGCCAATAGCGACAACATAAATTTGCGCGCTTGCGGTAAGTCCATATGGACTAAGCGGCGAAAACATGCACCATAAGAGCACCGAAGCGACCGTAACGAAACCCGTTAGCGCTCTGCTGAAACGCAGTGTATCCAGAAATGCAAGGCTACCAGCCCAAAGCACGGCAGAAATGAGCAGCACTATCCAATCTAGAGGAAACTCGCTCCGTCCCGTCACCGCGAGAATGCCGACGAACGAAACGCCAAACGCAGCGATATTCACCAACGGGAGTATGACCACAGCAATCCACCAAGCCGTCGTACGAACGCGATCCGCTTCCACGGGCAGCGTCATCGCCGCACGACGCCAGATCGCATCGCGCCGCAAAAGGAGGGCAAGTCCAGGTATGCAAGTGTATAGCGTAAAGAACAGCAGCATGTAGCGCAGCAGAAAATCGCTCGCAAATTCCTGCAGATCGGAAAGGACGAGATAAACCAGCCAGAGCGATAGCGGGAGGAAAACGAAACTCATCAACCACTCGTACCAGCGAATGCTGCCAAGCAGTAGGTGGAGCGTGTTGTTTGGAAACAATCTCATTCGCCCTCGCCGTGAACTGCAAATCGGGCGCTTCCGAAATCGATTCCGTCGAGCATGCCACGAATTGCCGATTCCACATCCTCCTCCGTCATGCCGGCGTCAAGGCATTTTTGGAGGGCTTCGCGTAGTTCGCGTTCGGCTTCGTTGCGTTTGGCGTCGCGGGTGATGGCGTCACCCTCATCGGCGACGAAGGTGCCGAGTCCCTGTTTGCGGTAGATGATGCCTTCGCGTTCGAGTTCTTCGTAGGCGCGTTTGACGGTGATGACGCTGACGAGGAGGTCTTCGGCTAGGACGCGGAAGGAGGGTAGGGCGGAGCCTGGGGTGAGGCGGCCGTCGGCGATGGCGCGTTTGATAC
>ERZ761602.8062-NODE-8062-length-10808-cov-4.514368_pt1 | contig 10808 bp, 12 predicted proteins | sample MGYA00512165_ERZ761602 | MGnify/ENA primary metagenome ERZ761602 (study PRJEB28899, sample SAMN02445085) | bioreactor sludge metagenome | biome: EBPR sludge; isolation source: Thorneside wastewater treatment plant | place: Australia: Brisbane, Thorneside...
CCCATGTACAGGCCGATCTCTGCAAGGCCGAGCCCGAGGCTGCGCCCGAAATAGGACGGCAGCCAGAACATGAGGCCGTAGCCGCACATCGAACTGCAGGAGGCGCCGAAGGAAATGAACCAGAACGTCGGCTTGCCGACCACGGTGGCGAGCACGTGCCGCACCGGCGGGCGTTCCCCGGCGGGTGGATCGAAACGGCCGCGTTCGGGCTCCGGCACGCCGAGCTTGAACACGGGCACGATGAGGAGCCCCGCAAGGCCCACGGCGATGAAGGCGAAGCGCCAGTCGACTTCGCTTGCAACCCACCCGCCGAGCATCACGCCGAGCGCCGAGCCTATGGGAATACCGAACGAAAACACGGCGAGCGCCCGGGCGCGCTGATCGGGCGGGAAATAATCGGCGATCAGCGAATAGGAGGGCGCGACACCGCCCGCCTCCCCCACCCCGACGCCGAGACGCGCGAGGAAAAGCTGCCAGAAGTTGCCGGCAAGGCCACACGCCGCGGTGAACAGGCTCCAGAGGCCGAGCGAGATGGCGATGATGCGGCTTCGGCTCATGCGGTCCGCCGCGACGGCGATCGGGATGCCGAGACCGGAATAGAAGAGCGCGAAGGCGAGCCCGCCCATCAGGCCGAGCTCCGTATCGGAAAGGCCGAGCTCCGCCTTGATCGGCCCCGCGAGGATGCCGATGATCTGCCGATCGATGAAGTTGAACGTGTAGACGAGCAGAAGAAGCCCCAGCACGCGGGTTTGCGTGCCGGGGCGAGGGTTGGGGGTGGAGGAACCGTTCAGAACTTATACCCGGCCGTGACAAACACCTGGCGGGGGTTGCCGTAGTAGGCCGTGAGCACGCCTTCGTTGCCGAGCGTCGGGATGAGGGCGCCCGCCAGTGTGCGGTTATAGGCGCCGGTGTCCGGATTCTGGCTGAGGAACACGTAGCCGGAAGTGATGTACTTCTTGTTCAGCATGTTCTTTCCGTGGAGGCCAAGGCTGAAGCGGTCGCTGTCCGACGTCCAGACCAGGCTCGCATCCCAGAGCGAATAGCCCTTCTGGTCGAGCCCCTCGGCGGGCAACTCGAACTGGTAGGTCTTGCTGCGGTAGGAGAGCGTCGTGCTGACATTGAGCGTTCCCGAAGAGACCGGCACAGCGTAGGCGAGCGTACCCGATGCCGTCCACTTCGGCGTGTTCTGCACGTTGCGGCGATCGGCAACATCGATGCCGCGGCTGTCGATGAACCGCTTGTAGTCGGCATTGATGTAGCCGAGCGCCCAGTTGAAGCTGAGCTGATCATCCGTGGCGCCGAAGCTCTCCGCGAGCACCGCATTGCCTTCGAACTCGATGCCCTGGATGCGCGCCTTGCCGGCGTTCGTCGTCACGCCGATGAAGGTCTGCTGGCCGCCGATGACGGTGCCGACCGAACCGGGGATCTGCACGTCCTTGTAATCGGCGTGGAAGGCCGCGAGGCTGAAACGGACGCGGCGATCGAACAGCGAAGCCTTCCAGCCGATCTCGTAGCTGTCCACGGTTTCGGGAGCGAACGAGAGGAAATCGAAGATCTCGTCGTAGCTGCGAACACCGTCGCTGTTCGCGTCCGGCGCCGCCGTGCTGACGCCGCGCGGATCGAAGCCGCCACCTTTGAAGCCTTTGGAATAGCTTGCGTAGAGGTTGTGATCCGGGTTCGGCTTGAAGCTGACCGAGGCGCGCGGGGTGAATTCCTTGAAGTTCGCCTTGCCCGTGAAATCGGACGTGGTGGCAAAGAGTGTGCCGCCGCCCCCGAAAAAGGGCGAGCCGCCGCCAAGGTACGTCTGCCTGAGGATCGTCGAGCTGCGCTCGTCCCACGTATAGCGACCGCCGACAGACAGGCTGAACTGGTCGCTGAGGTCATAGGTGAAATCGCCGAAGACCGCGAAGGTCTCCGTATCGACATCGCCGAAGGTGAGCGCGGTGACACCGCCCGGCAGGCGCACATCGAACGCCGTCTGCGAGCTTGCATCGAGGAAGTATCCGCCGATGAGGCCGCTGAAACCGCCGTTCTGGTAGAGGAACTGGATTTCCTGCGAGAGCTGCTTGTTGTTGTACGTGGCGGGCACATCGACGTTGACCGACGGAAGCGCATCGAAATCGATCGGCGTGCCGCTGTCGTCCTTGCGATAGGAGGTGATGCTGCGCAGCGTGACGACGTCGGACGGGTTCGCCTCGATGAACAGCGCGGTGCCCCACGCCTTCACTTCCTGCTTCGGATCATCAAGCCCGCCGCGGCTGTCGTAAACGTCGTCCAGCACCGGCGTGCCGCTCGTGATTCCGGCGATCAGGCGGTGGCCGCCGCGCGGATTGCTCTTGTCTTTGGTGTAGTCGCCCGAGAGACGAATGAAGACGCTGTCGCCGTGGACCTCGGCAGTGGCGCGGCCCGCCCAGATATCCTTGTTGTAGTTGTCGTCGCCCGTGGTGAGGTTCTTGCCGAAGCCGCCGCGGCTCAGCCGCGCGACCGAGCCGCCAAGGCGGAGCGTGCCATCGCCGACGGGGATGCTGCCGGTGACGACGAGGTCCGCCTGCTCATCGGTGCCGAGCGAACCACGCAGGCGCAGCATCGGATCGGCAGCGAGCTTCTTCGTGACGTACTTCACCGCGCCGCCGATGGTGTTGCGGCCATAGAGCGTGCCCTGCGGGCCGCGCAGCACCTCGATACGCTCAACATCATAGATATCGAGCACGGCCGCCTGCGGACGGTTGAGGTACACGTCGTCGAGATAGAGGCCGACGCCCGCTTCGAAGCCCGCCACCGGATCCTGCTGACCGACGCCGCGAATGAAGGCAGTGAGTGTGGTGTTGGTGCCGCGCGACACTTCGAGCGTCACGTTCGGCGCAGCCTGGCTGATTTCGGTGATGTCGAGCGCACCCTGCCGCTCAAGCGCGGCGCCGCTGAACGCGGAGATCGCGATCGGCACGTCCTGCAGGCTCTCCTCGCGGCGGCGGGCGGTGACGACGATCGCGTCCTCGATCGCCTCGCTGGCCGCAGTGTCCTGCGCGAACGCCGGAAGCGGCGCGAACGCGGCAAGCGCGGTGGTGGCGACAAGAACGGAATGAATCGAAATGCGGCGCATTCTTCCTCCCCAATGCTGTAAGGCCGAGCCCGATGGCTCTTGTGTTGAATCGCCAATACTGAAAGTTGAACCACCTTTCAAATTGAATTATGGGGTCGGGAAAGAATGAAGGGGAGCTCGATGCCAACCGATGCAATTCCGCAACACACGGACCGCGAGCCGCGGACCGCGCGCGGGCGCAAAACACAGCGCGCGCTGCTCGACGCCGCCGCGGTCGAATTCGGCGAAAAGGGCTTCCATGAGGGCTCGATCAGCGGGATCACGCGGCGTGCGGGCGTGGCGCTCGGCAGCTTCTACACCTACTTCGAATCGAAGGATGAAATCTTCCGCGCGCTTGTGCGCGACATGTCCGCCCGCGTCGGCCAGCGCGCCGGTGAGGCGATCGCCTGCACCACGGATACGCTTTCGGGCGAGCGCGCGGCGCTGAAGGCCTTCCTGGAGTTCGCGCGCGAGCACAAGGAGGTCTACCGAATCATCGACGAGGCCGAGTTCGCGGACCCCGAAAGCTATCGGCAGCACTATCAGGGCACGGCGCGCCGCATCCTCGACAGGCTGAAGGTGGGCGCCGCGCGCGGCGAGATTCGCGAGGACGTGAGCGAGGCCCACGCCTGGGCGATCATGGGCATCAACGTCTTCCTCGGCCTGCGCTACTGCGTGCTCGACGATTCGTCCGACCCGGAAACCGTCGCGACGCTCGCCAACGAGATGATCGCCGAGGGGATTCGGCGGCGCTAGGCGCTCCGGCGCGCGCTATCAGTCTTTGATTGCGGGAAGCGGCGCGGCCTCGATGTCGTGCGCGGGCGGTTCGGTGAGGGCTTCGCGGCCTTCGATCGCCGGGCCTTCCTGAGGAAGCGCAGCGGCGGCCCCCCGCGTCTTTCCAACTGACGGATTGGCGATGCCTGCGCGGACGGCCGCCGAGATCGTGGGCAGCGTCGCCGAAGGCGGGCGGTAGCCCGGCGTCGCGGCGTCGGGCACCGGCGGCGGCGGCACGGTGCTGCCGTCCGACAGCGTCTCGGTGAGTGCGGGAAGCACGACGGGCTCGTCGATGATATCGCCGGTGTCCGGCAGTACGGCAAGTTCAGGCTCGGAGAAGCCCGGCGCGGGGCCTTGCAGGACCGGACGCAGTTCGCTGGTTGCAGGTCGCGCGGTATCGGGAAGATGCAGGAACGCGGAGATGCGGTCCCACCCGAAAGTATCGACCGCGTAGGCGAGCGCTGCCGCGATCAGAAGGCCGAGTGCCCCCGTGGCCGCGATGAAGCCGCGCGCGCCGAAACGGCGGCGCGGTTCTTCCGCTACCCACGATTTCATCGGCTGTGGCGCTTCGGGTTCCGGCTCCGCAACCACGATCGGCGCGGGCTGCAGCGGCGTGGTGCGCTGCGGCCGCTGCGGCGCTTCGAGGACATAATCGGGCTCCGCCGCGGGAAGCGGCGGGCGGGCGGCGATCGCCGCGAGCACGTGGCGCTGCTCGACGACGACCCCGCCCTCGAACATCGCCTCCAGAAGCGCAGCACCGGCAATCTGCTTCAGAACGCGCGGATTGCCCGAGACCGCCTCGACAATCGCTTCCTGCGCGGCGACCGTGAACAGATCCGGCCGGCCCGCGGCGGCAGACGCATCCACGAGGAAATCCGCGATTTCGCTGCCCGCCATCGGCGCCAGCCTGACGAGCCGCCCCGGCTTGCCGAGCCGCGAAGATTCGAGCGCTGCAAGCACGGCGGTGACGCGGTGCTGCGCGGCCTTGGCGAGCACGGCTTCAAGCACGCGCGGCGCAGCGGCATCGGCCTCGTCGACGAGGATCGCATCGAGATTGGCGAAATCGGCCTGTGCGGCGAGCGTGGGGCCGGCGAAGCTCGCCGCCGAAACACCCCGCGCGGCAAGCTCCCGCGCTGCCGCCGCGAGCAGCTGCGATTTGCCCATGCCCGCGGCGCCCGTGAGCGTCACGCCCTCGCACGCCAGCACGGCGTCCACGATTTCCGAGAGTGCCGTTTCGAAGCCATGGTGCAGATAGAGCTGCCCGTGCGGTTCCTGCCGGAACAGCACATGCTTCAAACCGAAATGCCGAAGAACGTCCATGAAGATCCATCGCGCCGTGGGGCCGGTGAAAGAGGAACGCCTACAGACCCGATACGGCGCATGTGCCGCAGCGCGGCCGGAGCGTCAACGTCATGACGTCATGAAAGTCGCCGATTCGGCCTTGCACTCATTCGATACGGCCACGGCGCCCGGCACCGCCGGCGAAACGCGCTGCGCCCACCCGACCCTCATCCGAGGCCAGCGTTTCCATGCCGAGCGCGAACTCGCGCGCCATCGCCTCCGCTTCCGGTGAACCCCACTGGCCGCGCGCTGGCGCGGTCGTTGCGAAGACAGGCCTGCGGGAACGCAGAGATCGTTTCCGCCAGCGCGACCGCGGCCTCCAGAGCCGCACCATCCTGCACGACGCGGTTCGCGAGGCCCCAGCCGAGCGCCTCCTCCGCAGCGATAGCCCGCCCGGTGAGGATCATGTCGAGCGCGTGCGATTCGCCGACGAGGCGCGGCAGCCGCACGGTGCCGCCGTCGATCAGCGGCACGCCCCAGCGACGGCAAAACACGCCGAACACCGCCGAGCGCGCGGCGACGCGCATGTCGCACCAGACGGCAAGCTCCAGCCCGCCCGCAACGGCATAGCCTTCGATCGCGGCGATCACGGGCTTCGAAAGCACGAGGCGGCTCGGCCCCATCGGGCCGTCGCCCGCGGTATCGACGCGGTTGCCGCGCGCGGTGCCCATCGCTTTCAGGTCCGCGCCCGCGCAGAAATTACCGCCCGCACCGGTCAGCACGGCGACCGACAGCGACGCATCGGCATCGAACGCATGGAAGGCTTCGACGAGCGCGGCGGCGGTGGGGCCATCGACGGCATTCCGCGCATCCGGACGATTGATCGTCACGACGAACACCGGGCCCCGGCGTTCGGTGAGGACGTTTATTTCGGAAGAACCTGCCGCCATGCCGTTACCGCAACCGAGGCGAACAGCCCGGCCTGCGCATAGGGATCATCCGCCGCGAACTGGATCGCGGCCTTGCGATCATCGAAGTCGATGATGAGCAGCGAGCCGATCGGCCGTCCCTCTTCATCGAGCAGCGGCCCGGCGACGAGGAGACGATCGCCGACGCTTTCCAGATGTTCGAGATGCGCGGGCCGGGTTGCGGTGCGCAGGTCGCCGCTGGCGGGCTTGTCGATGCAGTGGATCGCGAAAAGAGGCATGATTCCCGTCTAGAACGGAAAGACCGTCGTTGAAAGAGCGGTTTGCGTGCGCCCAGCCCGGCGAGACTTTTGGGATACACTGCGCTATGCCGGGGCATCAGCGAGGCGTGCGGGGGTGCGGTGCCGCAGTGGCTTGAAGCAGGCTTGTGGGGGTTCGGCAGCGGCTGTGCGCTGCTGATCGGCGCCGCGTTCGCCACGCTCCGCCGCCCGTCGCAGCGGCCGATCGCGGTGGTGATGGCGTTCGGTTCGGGCGTGCTCATCTCCGCCGTCGCCTTCGACCTGATGGACGAGGCCTATCGCCAGGGCGGCTTCGATGCCGCCGCCGTGGGCTTCCTGGGCGGCGCGATCCTCTACACCGCCGCCAACATCGCGATCTCCCGCCGGGGCGCGCAGCACCGCAAGCGATCCGGCTACAACCCCGGCGAAAGCCAGACACCGGCCGCGGAGAGCGGCGGGCTCGCCATCGCTGTCGGCGCGCTGCTGGACGGTATCCCCGAATCGATCGCGATCGGCGTCAGCCTGCTCGACGGCACAGGCGTCAGCCTTGTGATGGTCGCCGCCGTGTTCCTCTCGAACGTGCCGGAGGGGCTTTCAAGCGCCGCGGGGATGCGTGCGGCGGGGCGCGGGCCCGCGTATATCTTCGGCGTTTGGGGCGGCATCGCGCTTGCCTCGGGGCTGGCGGCGATGCTCGGCAACCTGCTGCTCGCGGGCGCCGACCCGAACGTGCTCGCCGCGACGACGGCAGTTGCGGCAGGCGGCATCCTCGCCATGCTCGTCGACACGATGATCCCCGAGGCCACGGAGGAAACGCCCGAATTCGCAGGGCTCATCGCGGTGACTGGATTTCTGTTCGCCTTCGTGCTTTCGAAGCTCGGCAGCGGATGAGCGCGGTTGACGGGGAGGCCTCCCTCCCCTATAGGCGCCCACTTTCAAGCCACGGCTGAAACACAAGATTCGAGGACGAAAAGCATGTCGCGCGTTTGCGAGCTGACCGGTAAGGGCCGCCAAGTGGGTCACAATGTGTCCCACGCCAACAACAAGACCAAGCGGGTGTTCCTGCCGAACCTCCAGAACGTGTCGCTGATTTCCGACGCGCTCGGCCGCACGGTTCGCCTGAAGGTTTCGACGCACGGCCTGCGCTCGGTGGAGCATAACGGCGGCCTCGACAACTGGCTGGTCAAGACGCGCGACGAGAAGCTGAGCCTGAAGGCGCGCCGCCTGAAGCGCGACATCAAGAAGAAGCTGAACGCCGCCGCAGCCGCCTGAGCGGGTTCATTTTTTAAGATTTCGAAGGGCCGGTGGAGATGATCCGCCGGCCCTTTCTCTATTCGGCCTGAGCTGAATGGCGATCGGTCCTACGGAAGCAGTTCGAACTTCAGGAGCAGCGTGCGCTGCGCGGCGTTGAAGTTGTCGTCGCTGACGAGATAGATGAACACGCGCCCCTCCTCGCGGCGGATGTCGATCCCCTCCATGTTGTCGATGCTGACAGGCGGGCGCAGCCGCGCGATCTCGCGGCCCTGCACGGTGGCACCTTCCTTGATCTCCGCGAGCGGCACCTCGACGAGCGCCATCGCCACGCCGGTAAGCGGCGAGAACGCGCGGTTCAGGATGATGAGACGTTCGTCGTCGAGGAGCGCGGCGTCGGTCGGCGAGAAATTCGCGGGCGGGCGGTAACGGAACGCAAGGTTCGCGCGCGTGCCGTCCGGGCGCTTCACCGCGCCGATGGCGATCGCGGGCCGGTCGCCGCCGTCCGGCGCCTCCTCGGCGATGACGAGCGGTACGCCGCCCGGCAGCATGACAAGTGTCTCCGCGCCGCCGTTCAGCGGCCAGTCCTTCATTTCGGGAAGCGTGTAGACCTGCCTTGCCCGCCATTCCGGCTGCCCCAGAGGCACCACCCACAGGCTGTTGGACCGCTCGAAACCGACGAGCGCCTCCGCGCCGCCGGGACTGAGCACGAGCGATTCCGCATCGCGCGTCGCCTTGGCCCCGGCCGCGCCTTCGCGATCGAGAAGCGCACCGCCACGGACATTTTCGATGCCGACGAGCCGGCCATCCCGCTCCACGCGGTCGAAGCTGAGGAGAAAACCGGTATCACCGACCGCATAACAACGATCCGGGCAGCGTAGCCCCGAGAGACCGCCGAACCATGACGTCGCCGAGCGCAGCGCCACACCGCCCGCATAGCTGAGGCGTCCCTCCCCCTGCCTTGCCGCGTCGCGCGCATCGAAGGGCACGGCGATGCTTTCGACGGCAAGTGGTTCAATCGCGGGCGGGGCGGCGTTGCCGCAGGCGGCGATGGCGAGCGAAAGCAGGACGGGGACGCGCATGGGCAAGCGGCATAAGCGGGGCCAACGGCGAATGCAAACAGCGGCCCGCGGGCCAGGGAGACCGCGAGCCGCTGTAGGCGTCTATCCGGGGATTACCAGTAGGGGTTCACACCGTAATGCGAATAGACGCGGTGCTGATACGCACGGTCGAGCGCCGTATCCGTATTCGCCTCGTCAAACGTCGGACCGCTGCGAAGCTGGTCTTCGGTGACGTCGAGACGGTAGCCGTCCACATCCGTGTCGTACTTCAGCGTCGACCACGGCAGGCTGTGATACTGCTCGCCGATCCCCAGAAAGCCGCCGACGGAGACCACAGCGTCCGTTACACGGCCACCGCGTTTCTCGATCATCAGCGACTTGACCGACCCGATCCGTTCGCCGTCGCGGGCATAAACGGAGGTGCCGTCCACCTTCTCCGAAGAGATGAGGTCGTTGGTCTCGCGCGTTCTTTCGTTCTGCATGATGAGCTCTCCTCCTTTGGATGTGCCTGATCAACGGAGGCGTCCCCGGCCTGTTCCCGCCATCGGGACGAGCCGTGCACCAAAACACGCGGTTCATCGCATCCGCCCCGTTGACGCGCGCCGCGCAGACGGCATTGTGCGCGCGAGGAGACAGGTATGCGCATCGGAATTCCGGGAGTTACGGCACGGCTGGCAATGATCGCAGTGGCGGGAGGCCTTGTCCTCGCAGGGTGCGAGAAGAAGAAGGACGCGGAAAAGTCGGCCGAAAGCGAAACGGCCGCGTCGCAGCCGTCGCAGACGCCTGCGGCCGCGCCCGCCGCGCGTCTGCCCGAGGGCAATCCGCCGCCGCCCTCCGAACTCTCGCGAGACGGTCCCGCCATCACACGCGGCAAGGCGCTCGCCGAAGCGAACTGCACACGCTGTCACGCGACGCAGGCGGGACAGACGAGTTCGCACGCCTCGGCACCATCATTCGCGACGCTGTTCACGAACTACCCGCCCGACTACATCGCCGAAGCTTTCGCGGAAGGCGTGTTCGTCGGCCACGGCGACATGCCGGCGTTCGAGTTCTCGCCCGAGCAGATCAACGACCTCGTCGCCTATCTCAAGACGCTCGGTCCTCCGGGCTGAGCGGATCGCAGAGCGCCGGCAGGCGGCGCGCATCGTCGACACCGTCTGCAAGGCGCTTCAACACAACGTCGAGAAGCGCGCGGCCCGCCATCCGCGCATCGTCGTCCTGCCCCGCGTCGAACAATCCGCCGACATTGATGGCATCGAGCAGCGCCTTCGCCTCGCTGACCCGCCCGGCCAGCGCAAACGCCGCGCATGACTGGCAATTACTGCACATTCGGTTTGCCGATTGGCATCTCACGGAAACGCACGGCATCACGCCGCGAATCCGCGACTCTGGTGTCCAGCATGTTTCGAACCCGCCACCCCTTTCGGGGCGACGCCTCCTCAGGCAACCGCTGAAAGCGCCTCTTCGGACGGCAGCAGCGATTCCTTCACCCCCCAGTTGCGGCGGATCAGCGTCAGCGTTTCAGGCGTGACGTTGATCCGCATCGCGGCGATCGATTCCGTGCCGTCCTCGCGCGGCAGGCCGAGCAGCTCGATATCCCAGCCCACCGACAGGATCGTGGGCACCCAGCTCGAATGCGTGACGAAGATCAGCTGCTTGATATCGCGCATCAGCGCGAACTCGATCGCGGCGACCGTGATGTTCTTGCGGCCCGTCCACTGGGCGAGCTTGTCCTTCACGTTCGGATTGGCGCACAGGCGCGTCATCTCCCACGCGGTATCGTCCGCCGGAACCGGGCTCTGCACCATGTCGGCGAAATGCTCCGCCATCAGCGTCGGCACCGAGCACGGCAGCAGGCGGATCGAGGCGACGTGGTTGCCCTCCGCATCCACGTCGATGATGTAGATGGCGTCGTCGGTGTCGTACTGGTCGATTTCCTTGTCGCCGACGACCGGGATGTTCCACTTCAGCCAGTCCACGAACACGCGCTTGCGGTCCTGGTGCATCTGATCGATGAGCGCCCGATATTGCGACTTGTTCTTCGCCGTTATGAACTTGATCATAGCCCCCTCACGAAACACCGCGCCGTACAGCGCACCAGCAGTATTTCCTTCTTAACTCAAAAATATGCATGGTTACTATCCCGGTAACTACCGGGGGC
>ERZ761602.8063-NODE-8063-length-10807-cov-6.873791_pt1 | contig 10807 bp, 11 predicted proteins | sample MGYA00512165_ERZ761602 | MGnify/ENA primary metagenome ERZ761602 (study PRJEB28899, sample SAMN02445085) | bioreactor sludge metagenome | biome: EBPR sludge; isolation source: Thorneside wastewater treatment plant | place: Australia: Brisbane, Thorneside...
GATTTCTGCCTGTCTCGTGGGCTCGGAGATGTGTATAAGAGACAGGGTTTAACCCAGGCCTGGAGCGCACGGTTGTGCGCGCCCCATTGCTCGTCATAAAACCAGCCGCGTTTGCATTTTTCTTGCAACGGCCTACAATCGCGAACTGCTCCCCTGTGCCTGCGCCGGCGGCGCAGCCCGGGTGCGGGCAGGCTGCCAACTTTTGGCAGAGCGCATGGCACGCAGCGCAAACGTGGAGGTCACGATGAAAACTCGTTCCCTTTGGCTCGCCGGCGGGCTTGGCCTGACCCTGATCGCCGTCGTGATGGCGCTGGCCTTTCAGGGCGCGCCGCCCGCCGTCCAGGCGGCGGCGCTGGCTCAGACCGAAGGCGGCTTCATCACCATCACCGTCAAGCCGGGTGAAAGCCTGGCCACCTATCCGCGCCTGTACGGCGTCAGCGGCTCGGCCATCCTGGCCGTGAACAGCCTCAAGGACCCGAACCTGATCTATCCCGGTCAGGTGTTGGTCCTGCCGGTGGTGCGGACGTTCACGCCCAGCCTGACGACGCCGTTCTATTACACGGCCGTCTCCGGCGACAGCCTGGCGGCCGTGTCGCGGCGCTTTGAGCTGGATCCGGGCGCCATCGCCCGCGCCAATGGCGTGGCCGAGGTGACGCCCGGCGTCACCTACCTGATGCCGGCCGGCCCGCACATCTACGTGCTCAAGAAGGGCGACACGATCGGGTCCGTGGCCGCGCGCTACGGCGTCACCGAGCAATTCATCCTCAACGGCAACACCATCCCGAACCCGGGCATCTTGTACGCCGGCCAGGAGATCTTCATCCCCGTCATCCTGGATGCGCGGCCGCGCCCCATCCCGGACCTGGCCGCGCCCACGGCCGTCCCGGTGGATGAGAGCGGCGCCACCCTCACGCCGCAGCCGACGGCCACGCCGGCCTCGGCTGTGCCGGCCGGCTTCGTGCAGATCACGGTCCAGCCCGGCGACACGCTCGTGACCTACGTCAAGCGTTACGGCGTCACCGCCCGCGCCATCATCGACGCCAACCCGCTGCTGCGCGTGAACCCGGCGCTGCTCCTGCCGGGCCAGAAGCTCCTGATCCCGACCACCGGCACCGTCACAGCCACGGCCACGCCGACGGCGACGGCGGTGGCCAGCGCCACCCCCGGCCCCACCAGCACGCCCGGCCCGACGGCCACGCCGAACCTGACGCCGGTGCCGAGCACGTTCATCCAGATCGTGGTGCAGGCGGGCGACAGCCTGGCGACGTACGTCACCCGCTACTGCGTCACCGGGTCGGCGCTGCTGGCCGCCAACCCCAAACTGCAAGCCAACCCCGGCCTGATCTTCCCCGGCGAGACGCTGGTCATCCCGGTGGCGGCCTCCTTCACGCCCAGCCGGACGACGCCGTTCTTCTACGTCGTCGGCGCAACCGACAGCCTGGGCCTGATCGCGTTGAAGTTCGAGATGACGACCGACACGCTGCTGCGCGCCAACCCCGGCGTCGCCTTCCTGCCCGGGACGACCGTCCTGGTGCCGGCCGGCCCGCATGTGGTCACGGTTCAACCTGGCGAGGAGCTGCGCCAGATCGCGGCTCGCTACGGGACGACCGTGGAGGCCCTGGCCGTGGCCAACAACCTCCCCAACCCAGACCTGATCTACAGCGGGCAGGCGCTGTTCATCCCCACCCGCTACAACGCCGCGCCGCTGCCCTTCACGCCGTAACCGCGCCCGCGCAATGAAAAACGGAGGCTGGTCCTGGCGGGCCAGCCTCCGTTTTATTTAGGGGCTTCCAAGAGTAGGCGCCGCTCAGCCCGCCGCCGCCCTCACCGCCAGCTGGCCGCAGCCCGCGTCCACGTCGATGCCGCGCCGGACGCGGACCGTGCACGGGATATGGTGGCTTTCGAGCAAGGCCTTGAACGCGGCCACGCGCTCGCGCGTCGACGCCTGCCCGGCGTAGCCCTGGGTTGGGTTGAGCGGGATGACGTTGACGTGGCAGGGCAGCCCCTTGGCCAGCTTCACCAGCGCCCGCGCCTGTTCAAGCGTGTCGTTGCGGCCCGCGATCAGCGCCCACTCGAACGTCACCCGGCGATGGGTGCGCTCGGCGTAGTAGCGCGCCGCGCGGAAGACCTCCGCCAGCGGATAGCGTTTGTTGACCGGGAGCAGTTCGGCGCGCAGCTCGTCGGTGGCGGCATGCAGCGAGATCGCCAGGTTCACCTGGCGCTGCTCGTCGGCGAAGCGCTCGATCATGGGCACCAGGCCGACCGTGGAGAGCGTGATGCGGCGCGCCCCGAAGTTGAAGCCGTCCGGGTCGTTGAGCACGTCGACGGCCTTGAGCGTGGCCTCGTAGTTGTGGAGCGGCTCGCCCATCCCCATGACCACGATGTTGGTCAGCCGGTCGTCCCGCGCGAACCGCAGTTCGCGCGCATACCACAGGACCTGCTCGACGATCTCGCCCGCGGTCAGGTGGCGCTTGAAGCCCATCTGGCCGGTGGCGCAAAAGACGCAGCCCATGGCGCAGCCGGCCTGGGTGGAGATGCAGGTGGTGCGCCGGCGGGCGTAGCCCATCAGCACCGTTTCGATCGCCTTACCGTCCGGGAGGTGAAAGAGCGCCTTGCGCGTCTCGCCGTCGCTGGAGCGCGCCTCCGCCGCCAGGGCCAGCGACCCGAAACGGAATTCGGCCGCCAGGCGCTCCCGCAAGGGTTTGGGCAGCGTGCTGACCGCCAGCGGCGTGGCGGCCAGGTCGCGGTAGACGGCCTGCCAGAGCTGGCGCGCGCGGTAGGCCGGCTCGCCCCAGGCCGCCAGTTCGGCCTGCAGTTCAGCTTGGGTCAGATCAAAGAAGGAGCGGGCCGTCAGCGAGATCGCCGTCGTCATGCGCCGTCACCGTTCGCCGAGTTCGCGCAGGCGCTGCTCGGCCTTCTTCTTGAGGTCGGCGTCCGGGCTGAGCTTGGCCACCTGCCGGAAGTCCACGGCCGCCTCGCGCGGCCGGCGCAGGTCCACCAGGATCAGGCCGCGCCGATAGAGCAGGCGCAGCGAGCGCGGCTCATGTTTGAGGGCGTCGTCGATGTCCTGCAAGGCCTGGGCGTAGTCGCCGGTGGCGTGCAGCATCTCGGCGCGGCGGATGCGCGCCGTCACCGCCTCAGGATGGCCATCCAAGACGCGGGTGTAATCCTGCAGCGCCTGCGTGTAGGCCGTCATCTGGCGGTGGATGTCGCCGCGCAGGATCAGGAGCCCATCGTCCAAGGGCGAAAGCTGGACGGCGCGGTCCAGCGCGCTCAGGGCCAGCTCGTACTCCTCCAGCTTGGCGTACAGGCGCGCCTGGTAGGCGTAACACCGGTCGGCCACGCGCGGCACCCGCTCGGCGATGCGTTCCAGCTCCTCGGCCATCTTCCGGGCGCGCGGCCGGTCGGCGTCGGCGAACTCGGCGATCACCAATTCGACATCGACGAAGAAGGTGTCGGTGGGCAGCATGACGGGGCGGCCGGCTCAGCGGCTGTTGACTTCCAGCAGGCGGGTCAGGGCTTGGATGTCCGCCAGGATCCAGGTCGGCTGCACGTCGGCGTCTTCCAGGTCCTCGCGCTGGGTGACGCCGGTGAGCACGAGCACGCTCTGCATGTGGGCGCGCACGGCGCCGAGGATGTCGGTGTCCAGGCGGTCGCCGATCGCGATAGCCGCGGTCGGCGGGACGCCCAGGCGCTCCAGCGCGATCTCGTACATGGTGGGCTCGGGCTTGCCGATGATGAGCGGCGCCACGTCGGTGGCGGCCTGCAAGGCGGCCAGCACGGCGCCGTTGCCGTGCACGATGCCGCGCTCCGTCGGGATGGTCCGATCTGGGTTGGTGCCCACGAAGGTCGCGCCGGCGCGGATGTTCAGCGTCGCCGTGGCCAGCTTGTCCCAGCTCAGGCTGCGGTCCATGCCCACCACCACGTACTCGGCGCCGACCTCGAACAGCTCGGTGAGCACGAAGCCCTGCTCGGTCAGGGCCTGGCGCACGCCGTCCTCGCCAATGGCGAAGACGCGCGTGCCGGCCGGCGCGCGGGCGCGCAGGTACACCGCCGCGGCCTGGGCCGAGGTCAGGATCTCGTCGCGCGCCACCGTCACGCCGAAACCGGCCAGCTTGGCCAGGTACTGCTCGGGCGTCTGGCTGGCGTTGTTGGTGGCCAGGATGAAGCGGATAGACCGGGCGCGCAGGGCGGCGAAGAACTCGCCCAGGCCCGGCAGCGGGCGGCTGCCCTCCCAGAGGACGCCGTCCATGTCGATGACAAAGGCTTGCAGATCATTGGACAGGGGGGTCATATTTCCGATTATAGCGCCGCTTAAAACAAAAAGGCGGACCCCGCAGCCCAACGGCTGGACGGGGTCCGCCCCAGGTGACGGGCGGGGCGCCGGCTTACTTCTTGCCGTTGGCGCCGGCCAGGTGGCGGGTGGGCTGCATGACTTCGTCGATCACGCCCAGCTCGGCGGCCAACTGCGGCGTCATGTAGAAGTCGCGGTCGGTGTACTGCTTGATCTGGTCCTCGGCCATCTTGGTGTGCTTGCGCAGCACGCCGTTGAGCAGGTCGCGCAGGCGCAGGATCTCGCGGGCCGCGATTTCGACGTCGGTGGCCTGGCCCTGGGCGCCGCCCAGCGGCTGATGCAGGTGGATGGTGGCGTTCGGCAGCGCGTAGCGGCGGCCGGTGCCGGCCGTCAGCAGGATGGTGCCGAAGGAGGCCGCCAGCCCGACGGCGATGGTGTCCACCGGCGCCTGGATCATCTGCATCGTGTCGTAGATGGCGAGACCGGCGTTGATTACGCCGCCGGGCGAGTTGATGTACATCTGGATCGGGCGCTGCGGGTCCTCGTGGTCCAGGAACAGCAGCTGCGCCACGATCACGTTCGCCACCTGGTCGTTGATGGGCGTGCCCAGGAAGACGATGCGCTCCTTCAGCAGCAGGGAGTAGATGTCATAGGCGCGCTCACCGCGGCCGGAGCTCTCGATCACCATCGGGATCAGGGCAGTTGGGTCAATTCGGCTCATTGTGTCTCCACCTTGTGGGGCCGGGTTGACCACCCGGCCGGACGCTAGAGACGGGCCGCCCCAACAGGCGCGGCTCGTCTCGCCAATTGGGCGCTTTAGGCGGCCGCGTCAGGCTGGGCCTGGGCGGCCGGTTCTGCCTCGGGTTCGGCCGGGGCCGGCGCCTCGCCTCGGGCGATGGCGGCCAGCCGTTGGATGGCCTTGCTGGTCAGCAGGTCGATCGTCAGCGACTGGCGGGCCCGGTCCGTGTTCAGGAAGCCGGCCACCCGCGTGGCCTGCTCGCCCAGGGCCGTGCTCATCCGGTCGATCTCGCTGGCCACCTCTTCCGGCTGGATATCCAGGTTCTCGTGCTCGACGATGCGGCCCAGGACCAGGGCGCGCTTCAGGCGGGCCTCGGCGCGCGGGCGGTTCTCGTCCCGCAGCTGCTCGCGGGTCTTGCCCTCGATCTTGAGGTAATCGTCCAGGGTCAGCTTCTGCTCCCGCAGGCGGTTGTCCAGGTCGCCGAGCAGGTCGTCGATCTCCTGCTCCAGCAGCACCGGCGGATACTTGACCTGGGTCTGCTCCACCAGCTGGCTGAGCACCTTGTCTGAGTACTCGCGCTCGGCCGCGCGCTCCGCCTGCTGCTGCAAGTCGGCCCGCACCCGCGCGCGCAGCTCGTCCAGCGTCTGGAATTCGCCGACTTCCTTGGCCAGGTCGTCGTTCCACTCCGGCAGGCTGCGGCTCTTGACCTCTTTGACAGTCACCTCAAAGTGGGCCAGCTGCCCGCGCAGCGACTCGTTGGCGTAGTCAGCGGCGAAGGACAGATCGAACTTCTGGGCGGCACCGGGCGTCATCCCGACGATGTGGGGCACGAAGCCCGGCATCGGCCAGTCGGTCTGCTCGTCCAGCTGCACGGCCACGTCCTTGTCCGTCATCAGGAAGTCAGACGGATTCAAGCCCTCGTTCAGGAAGGCGCTGATGTCCAGCGTCGCCACGTCGCCCAGGGCTGCCGGGCGTTCCACCGGCTCCAGGATGGCCTGGCGCTCGCGCAGCGTTTCCATCACGCGCTGGACCTCGTCGTCCGCCACGGTCGGCGCCTCGTACGGCACGCGCAGGGCGTGATAATCGCCCATGTCCACTTCCGGCTTGAGCGGCACCGTGAACTTCAACACCAACGGCTTGAGCTGCATGTCCTCGAGCGCGCCGGGGCCGTAGGCCTCGATCTTTTCCTGGTCCAGGGCCTCTTCGTAGACCTTCTGGCCCAGATCGTCCATGGCCACGTCGTACAGCGCGCGCTCGCCGAACTGGCGCAGCACGTGCTCGTAAGGCGCCTTGCCCGGCCGGAAGCCCGGGATCGGGTAGCGCTTGGAGAGCTGGCGCGCCGCCGACTGCAGCGCGGGCTTGATGCGCTCGTCCGGGACCTCGACCGTCATCTTCAGCGTGCGGTCGTCGTTGGTTTGGGTTTCGATCTTGAGCACGATATCCTTCCGTCGCCCGCTGATGGGGCAAAGTCTAGCACCGCCCATGTAGGCGGAAGATAAGAATGCGGGGGCGGGCGGCTGCCCGTTTGGCTAGGTCGTGGACATGCAGGTGGGGAAGGAGGGATTTGAACCCTCACGGGTTGCCCCGACGGATCCTAAGTCCGTTCTGTCTGCCAATTCCAGCACTTCCCCACGGTTTAAGCGCAGAAGATTATACCATCGGCCCGCCCCCAGGCAGGCGGCGTCAGGCCAGCGCCCGCTGCTCCGGCCCGCAGGTCCACTGGTCGTGCCAGGCCGCGATGGCGGCGGCCGCCGGGTGGACCGACCGGCTGCCGATCTCGGCTACCAGCCGGCAGACGCCGTACTGCGGCGCGACGGCCTCGTAGCGCTGCTGCCACTGGCGGAAGCGGTGCTCGGCCGAGGGCGTGTCCCAGGGATAGCGCAGCGACAGCAGCGGCGGTTTCAGCCCGCAGCGCCATGGCTTGGGCGTCAGGCGGGCGCGGAAGCAAGCCTGGTCCCGGCACAGGCGGACGTAGAGCGGATCGGCGCCCAGCGACTTCAGCAGGTCGCGCGTGCTGTCCGCGCGGGGATCGAACAGGCTGTGGGTCACCAGGCAGCGCAGGCCGGCGCGCGTCCGGTAGACGCGCATCCCCCACCCCGGCTGGCGCTGCGTCCAGGCCTCCAGCGCCTGCACGCGGCGTGCCTCCGGGGAGGCGGGCTTGGCCCCAAACAGGCCGCTGAGCAGGCCGGGGCGGGCCGCGGCCTGGTCGCCGTCGTCAAAATCGATGTCCACGAACATCACCCGGTCCGTGTTGAGCACCAGGGCGCCGTAGCCGTTGCGGGTGATAACGGCCTCCGGCGCGGCCGGGCTGCCGGCCAGCATCTGCACGACCTCCTCCCGCAGCGGTTGCTCCCCGTAGCCGTAGCGGTCCAGGCGGGCGCCGCTCCGCACGCGGGCCGCCACCTCTGCCAGGCGGTCACGCGCCAGGCGCGCGGCCTCGGCCACGCTGACATCGGACCAGCGCCAGATGGCCAGCCGGTAGGCCCGGCCGCCCGGTCCGCCGACAGTGCCGGTCTCTTTCGCCCAGAAATTAGGGATGCGCATGACCACCTCCGCTGAACGCCCGCATGATAACCGCCCCTGGGCCAGCCGGCCAGGGCGGCCTGCCCCAGCCCATGATCAACGCCGGCGACTCGCTTTTACGTTCACCTTTGCTATAATCGCGCTTCAATTGCTGGATATTGTGCATGTTGGACCCCATCACCATTAAGGGCATCCGCGAGGGATTGCTCATCTCTGTCACCGATGCCGGCGAGTGGGGCGACACCGCCCGCACGCTCATGACGCGCATCGACCAGACGGTCGACTTCTTCAAGGGCGCCCGCCTGTCTTTGGACGTAGGGACCCGGGCGGTGCTGGCGGCCGAATTGGGCCGGCTGCGCGACCAGTTGTCCGAGCGCGGCATCGGCCTGGCCGCCGTCCTGAGCGAATCGCCCTTGACCACCCAGGCGGCCCAGGCCCTGGGTCTGAAGGTGGCCCTGGTGACGACGCCGCCGCCGTCGGTCCAGGCCCAGGTGGAGGCCGAGACCGACCCGGAGGAGGCGCGTGAGTCAGCCGTGCTCGTGCGCCGCACGCTGCGCTCGGGGCGCAGCGTCCGCCACCCCGGCCATGTCGTCGTCCTGGGAGATGTGAACCCGGGCGCCGAGATCGTGGCCGGCGGCGACATCTTGGTCTGGGGCCGGCTGCGCGGTGTGGCCCACGCCGGGGCGCCGGCGGCGGTGCTGGCCGGCACGGACGCCAACGGCGACGACGCGGCCGTGGTGTGCGCGCTGGACCTGGCGCCCACGCAGCTGCGCATTGCGCGCCACATCGCCACGTCGCCGGCCCGCAAGGGCCAGCCGCAGCCCGAAATCGCGCGCGTGAAAGAGGGCCACATCGTCGCCGAGCGGTGGACCCCCAAGAGGTGAACAGCTATGCCCGGTAAAGTTGTGACCGTCACGTCCGGCAAGGGCGGCGTGGGCAAGACGACGACCACGGCCAACCTGGCCGTGGCGCTGGCCGCCGGCGGCGAGAAAGTGGTCTGCATCGACGCCGACATCGGCCTGCGCAACCTGGACGTGGTGATGGGCCTGGAGAACCGCATCGTTTACGACATCGTCGACGTGGTGGAGGGCCGCGCGCGCGTCCGCCAGGCCATGATCAAGGACAAGCGCATGCCGGAGCTGTACCTGATCCCGGCCGCGCAGACGCGCGACAAATCGGCGGTCAGCCCCACCGACATGATCAAGCTGTGCAACGACCTGCGCGGCGAGATCGACTGGATCCTGGTCGATTCGCCGGCCGGCATCGAGCGCGGTTTCCGCAACGCCGTGGCCCCGGCCGATCAAGTGCTGATCGTGACCAACCCGGAGGTCTCGGCCGTGCGCGACGCCGACCGGATTGTGGGCCTGCTGGAGGCGGAGGAGAAAGGCCCGGGCCACCTGATCTTGAACCGCGTCAAGCCGGATATGGTCAAGCGCGGCGACATGCTCAGCACCGACGATGTGCTGGACATCCTGGCAATCCCGCTGATCGGCGTGGTGCCGGAGGACGAGGGCATCCTGGTCTCGTCCAACCGCGGCTCGCCGGCGGCCATGGACGACAAGAGCCGCGCCGGCCAGGCTTTCCGCGATATCGCCCGCCGGCTCAAAGGCGAAAGCGTGCCGTTCCCGTCCCTGGAGGACAAGCCGGGCTTCTTCCAGAAACTGGCGGCGCGTTTCTCGCGCTCCGCCTGAGGGCGCCCGCGCACCGGAGGCCGATATGAGCAACTGGTTCGAACGCCTGTTGGGACGCAGCCCGACCACCAGCGCGCAGTCCGCCAAGGAGCGCCTGCAGCTGGTGTTGATCCATGACCGCACCGACCTCTCCCCGGCCGTGCTGGAGACGCTCAAAGACGAGATCATCGCCGTCATCTCCAAGCACGTCGACATCGACGCCGGCGGCGTGGAGATCAACCTCTCGCAGGGACAGCGCGAAAACCGCCTGGTCGCCAACATCCCGCTGCTCTCGGCGCCGACCGGGCGCCGGCGCGCGCGCTGACCACCCTCCCGGCCTGCGGTACAATTTTCCTCATGCTGAACGCCAAACTCTGGCGGCACTTCGACTTCTGGCTGCTCGGGTCCGTCATCCTGTTGTGCCTGATCGGCATCGCCATGATCCGGTCGACCACGATCACGTCGGTGGACCCGGCGCTGCAGGCCTCCACCGAACGCCAGATCATCTACACCGTCATCGGCGGCGCGGTCATCCTGTTCTTCAGCCTGATCGACTACCGCTTCTACGGCGCCACCACCCCGGCCATCTACCTGGTCCTGCTGATCCTGCTGGTGATCGTGTATTTCGTGGCGCAGGCCAGCTTCGGCGCGGCGCGCTGGATCGACCTGGGCCTCATCCGCCTGCAGCCGTCCGAGCTGGGCAAGTTCCTGATGATCCTGACGCTCGGCCACTACATCGTCACGCACGCCAACGAGATCGACCGCTTCGCGTTTGTCCTGAAGACGCTGGCCTACCTGGGCGTGCCGGTGGCCCTGATCTTCCTGCAGCCGGACTTCAGCTCGTGCATCGTCTACGGCGTGATCTGGTTCGCGCTGATGTGGGCGGCCGGGCTGCGCTGGCGCCACATCGCCATCCTGGTCGGGGCGGCCGCCCTGGTGGGCGTGGCCGGCTTCTTCGTGGCCCTGCAAGACGAACGGCTGCAGTACATCGCCCAGCGCATCATCGTCTTCCTGCTGCCCAACCCGGACTCGCAGGCCTACCGCGACGCGTTCTACAACGTTAACCAGGCGCTGATCAGCATCGGCTCGGGCGGCTGGCTCGGCCAGGGCTACGGCCAGGGGCCGCAGGTGCAGCTGCGTTTCCTCAAGGTCCGCCACACCGACTTCATTTTTTCGGCCATCGGCCATGAGTTCGGCTTTGTCGGCGCCGTGATCGTGACGCTGCTGTTCGGGTTCGTGGTCTACCGCATCTACCGCGCCGGCCAGATGGCGCGCGACCCGTACGGCCGGCTGATCTGCTTCGGCGTCGGCACCGTGGTGATGTTCGAGGCCTTCTCCAACATCGCCTCCAACATGCAGCTGATCCCGGTCACCGGCTCGCCCCTGCCCTTCATCAGCTACGGCGGCAGCTCGCTGTGGACGTTCCTGATCGGCATCGGCCTGGTCGAATCGGTCATCCTGCGCCACAAACAGATTGAATTCTGAGCCCATTGCCAGTCTCCAGTGACCCGTCTCGTCCCGGCGAGACAATAGACGTTATTAGAAATAGCGTAGACTGTGGGCATGCTATCCTACGCCCAA
>ERZ761602.8064-NODE-8064-length-10806-cov-3.631383_pt1 | contig 10806 bp, 8 predicted proteins | sample MGYA00512165_ERZ761602 | MGnify/ENA primary metagenome ERZ761602 (study PRJEB28899, sample SAMN02445085) | bioreactor sludge metagenome | biome: EBPR sludge; isolation source: Thorneside wastewater treatment plant | place: Australia: Brisbane, Thorneside...
GCGTACATCTCGGGGGTCGCCGTATCGTTAAAAAAAACCCAGTAGGCTTTGGGCATGGGGACCTCCATTTTGGTACAGGGTGTCGAATGTGGCCCGCGGGCACAAGGCGGATCTTTCCCGGCGTCAAGGATCCGACCAGGGGACTTTAATGCCAGACATTCGGGGCGATCCCGCCATTCTGTCACTTATTCGACAAGTTCCCCCCAAAGATCATAGTCAGAAGCCTCGATAACTTTCACTTTTCTGATGTCACCGGGCTTGAGCCCCTCGAACCCTTCGTCGATGAACAGATTGCCGTCGATTTCCGGTGCATCGGACTGGGTGCGGCAGGTGGCGCCGTCCTCGTCGACCTCATCGACGATCACCGGCAGGATGCGTCCCACCTTGGCCGCCAGTTTCGCCTCGCTGATCGCCTGGGCCTTTGCCATGAAGCGGTCCCAGCGGTCCTGCTTGACCTCGGCGGGGACGTGGTCGGGCAGGGCATTCGCGCGTGCCCCTTTCACGTCCTCGTACTGAAAACATCCAACCCGGTCCAGTTGCGCCGCGTCGAGCCAGTCCAGCAGGGTCTGGAACTCGGCCTCGGTCTCGCCGGGAAAGCCGACGATGAAGGTGCTGCGCAGGGTGATATCGGGGCAATCGGCGCGCCAGCGGGCGATTTCATCCAGCGTCTTCGCCGCGGCTGCCGGGCGGGCCATGCGTTTGAGCGTGTCGGGATGCGCATGCTGGAACGGAATGTCCAGATAGGGCAGCACCAATCCCTCGGCCATCAGCGGGATCAGGTCGCGGACATGCGGATAGGGATAGACATAATGCAGCCGGACCCAGGCCCCCAGGCCGCCCAGGTCGCGCGCCAGATCGGTGATATGGGCGCGGTGGCCCTTTTCGGTCGCATGTTTCAGGTCCAGCCCATAGGCCGAGGTATCTTGGCTGATCACCAGAAGTTCGCGCACCCCGGCCTGCACCAGCCGTTCGGCCTCGCGCAGGATGGCGTGGGCGGGGCGGCTGACCAGCTTGCCGCGCATGTCGGGGATGATGCAGAACTTGCAGGCGTGGTTGCAGCCTTCGGAAATCTTCAGATAGCTGTAGTGCCGCGGGGTCAGCGTGACGCTTTGCGCGGGCATCAGGTCGATGAAGGGATCGGGCGCGGGTGGCACGGCGGCGTGGACGGCGTCGAGAACCTGCTCGTACTGATGCGGGCCGGTGACTGCCAGCACCTTCGGGTGCACACCGGTGATATACTCGGGCTCGGCACCGAGGCAGCCGGTGACAATCACGCGGCCGTTCTCGCGCAACGCCTCGCCGATGGCCTCCAGGCTTTCCGCCTTGGCGCTGTCGAGAAACCCGCAGGTGTTGACGATCACGGCCTCGGCCCCGGCGTAATCGGGGCTGATCGCGTAGCCCTCGGCGCGCAGCCGGGTCAGGATGCGTTCGCTGTCGACCAGCGCCTTTGGGCAGCCCAGGCTGACCATGCCGATCCGTGGCTGGCCCGGGCGCGCCGGGTCCAGGATCAGGGGGCGCGGGGCGAGGTCGGGGCGGAGATTGGGCGGGTTCTGGCTCATGCCGGGGCTATACCCTGCCGCTCGGACCTCGCAAAGCCCCTTCCGCTTGCCTGGAATGCTCATGGGGGGGCGGAGCCGAAATCGGAACGCTCCGGTGGAGCGTTACCAGCGAGAGCACCGAGACCGTGGCGCGGCTGGGCACGCCCCCGGTCCTGGGGGTGAGGGGGCGAGCAGCCCCCCAGCTATCGTTCGCCCCTTCAGACCCCTTCGTCGAAGGGCTCGAAACTCTCGGCGCTCGATCGGCGCCAGCGCTTGAGATAGCCGAAACGCTCGTCATCCTCGCGCAGCAGGAAGCCTTCGGGCATGTAGGGATAGACGTCCTCGCCGGTGACCATGTCGCGGTCGTTCTCGCGCATCAGAAGGTGCCAGGGCAGAAAGCCGGATGGATGGACAAGGCCCGCCGCGCCCGCCATGTCGCCCAGCGCCTTCATCGTGTTGCGATGGAAATTGGCCACCCGCTGCGCCTTGTCGGGGACCACCAGCGCGCGCTGGCGGCTCTTGTCCTGGGTGGCGACGCCGGTCGGGCAATGGTTGGTGTGGCAGGCCTGCGCCTGGATGCAGCCGATGGCGAACATGAACCCGCGCGCCGAATTGGCCCAGTCGGCCCCCAGCGCAAGGGCCTTGGCGATGTCGAAGGCGTGGATCAGCTTGCCCGAGGCGCCCAGCTTGATGCGATCCCGCAGGCGGGCGCCGCGCAGGGCGTTGTGGACAAAGGTCAGCCCCTCGACCAGCGGCATGCCCATGTGGTTGGCGAATTCCAGCGGCGCGGCGCCGGTTCCCCCCTCCTTTCCGTCGATGACGATGAAGTCAGGCGTGATGCCGGTTTTCAGCATGGCCTTGACGATGCACATGAATTCCCGCCGATGCCCGACGCAGAGCTTGAAGCCGACGGGTTTTCCCCCGGACAATTCGCGCAATTGCGCAATGAATTCCATCATCTCGATGGGGGTCGAGAACGCCGAATGCGCGTCCGGGGAATGGCAATCGACACCCATCGGCACGCCACGCGCCTCGGCGATTTCCGGGGTCACCTTGGCCGCGGGAAGGATGCCGCCCTTGCCGGGCTTTGCGCCCTGGCTGAGCTTCAGTTCGATCATCTTCACCTGCGGATCGCCCGCGGTTTCGCGGAACTTCTGCGGGTCAAAACGCCCGTCCGGCGAGCGGCAGCCGAAATACCCGGTGCCGAATTCATAGATCAGGCCGCCACCGCCCGCGCGGTGATAGCGGCTGATCCCGCCTTCGCCGGTGTCATGCGCGAATCCCGCCATCTTTGCCCCGGTGTTCAGGGCCTGGATCGCGTTCGCGGACAGGGCGCCAAAGCTCATCGCCGAGATGTTGTAGAGCGACAGGTCATAGGGTTGTCGGCAGTCGGGCCCGCCGATGCGCACCCGGAAATCATAGCTGTCGATCTGCTTTGGCCGGATCGAATGCGTCAGCCATTGATAGCCACCGCCATAGACCGGCATCTTGGTGCCAAAGGGGCGCTTGTCCTCGACGTTCTTGGCGCGCTGATAGACGATGTTGCGCGCCTCGCGCGAGAAAGGGACCTCGGCATCGTCGTCCTCGATCAGATACTGCCTGATTTCCGGGCGAATCATTTCGAAAAAATAGCGAAGATGCCCAAGAATCGGGTAGTTGCGCAGGATCGCATGGTTGGTCTGCAGCATGTCACGGATCCCCAGCGCCGAAAGGCCGCCAAAGATAACCATGGGAATCCAGAAGCTTGGCCACCAGATCAGGGCGATGGCCGACATCAGCGTCAGCAGGATGCAGGCGATCAGCGTGGCAAAGCGCAACAGGCGCGAGATCATGCAGCGAGGTCCTTTGGTAACGTAACGTCACCGGCAACCTAGCAGGAAGTGGTTAACAGATCACCCCGAGAGATCACCCCGAGACTCAGGTGAACCGGGCCGCGCGCTTTTGCATCCCGGCCATGACGGCCTCGATCTGGTTCGGCGCGCCGATGATCGCCGCTTGCAGCCGGGCCTCCAGCTCCAGATGCGCATCGCCGCCGGGCCAGGCGGCGCGCACCAGTGCCTTGGCGCCGCGCACCGCATCGGGCGAGCGGGCGGCGATCGCGCGCGCGGCCTCGCGCGCGGCGTGAAGGGGTTCGTCGGCGAGGCGGGTGACCAGGCCCAGCGCGGCGGCCTCGGGCGCGTCGATCACGCGGGCGGTCAGGATCAGGTCCAGCGCCTGATCGGCGCGCATCAGGGCGGGCAGGCGTTTGGTCAGTCCCATGTCGGGGATCAGGCCCCAGCGGGTCTCCATGATCGACAGTTGCGTGCTTGGCGCGGCAATGCGCAGATCGGCGCCCAGCGCCAGTTGCAGCCCGGCGCCGTAGGCCACGCCATGCAGGGCGGCGATCACCGGCACGGGCAGGTCGGCCCAGATGGTGCAGGGGTGCTGAAAGCGGTTGGCGGCCTGCCCGGGTGGCGGGGTCTGGATCTCGGCGCGCAAGCCCTCGATATTGCCCGCGAATTCCATCAGGAGGGCGGTGTCGATCCCCGTGCAGAACCCGCGGCCCGCGCCGCTCAGGATGATTGCGCGCAGGCCCGGCTCATCGCGCAGCCGCTCGCCCGCGGCGCTGACGGCGGCGAACATGGCGGCGTCAAACGCGTTCAGCTTGTCCGGGCGGTTCAGCGTGACTTCGGCGATGCCGTCGTCGATCTCGATGGTGACGCGGTCGTTCATGGCGGGCCTCCCTGTGTGCGCCAAGGCTGGCGCAACCGGGCGGCGCGGGCAAGCGGGACGTGAGGTCAGCGGGCTCCCCGTCTGGGGCGCGCCGCACCGGTTTTCTGGCGCCCTGCTATCAGAAGCGTGTCAGCGGATTGATCCCCGCGCGGCGCAGGGCGCCCCAGATCAGGATCATGTACCAGATGTCGGCCAGCGCCATGGTCAGGATGATGACCCAGGCAAAGTAATTGTCCGGGTGATGCAGCAGATAGATCACCCCCACCGTCAACGACGAGCCGAGGAACTTGGTCCAGGCGATGGTAAAGCTCTGGCCCTCGATCGACTGGCGCTGGTGGAACATCGCCACGAAGCAGATCGACATGACCGCGTTCTGGATGAAGGCGATGAACTTGGCCGCCTCGATGTGGTCGCCCTGGAAATAGGTGTCGAACTGCATGAAGAAATAGGCGGCCGAGTGGATGACCAGGAAGGAAAAGGCCAGAAGCGCCACCGAATAGGCGATCCACAGGGGCCGCGACAGGTTGTAGGCGGCGGCGAAGTATTTGTGACCGTTCTTGAAATAGGTGTAGAGGATCACGCAATCCAGAAGGAAGCAGACGCCGAAGACGATCTGCGCCTTCAGCGCGCCATGCGGAACCAGGTTCGAATCGATGCTGCCCTGCGGCGGGATGAACGCCAGGAAGATCAACTCCCAGGTCAGGTTCAGCGCCAGTGCCACGATGGGCATGCCATAGGACCCGTCCTTGAACCCTCGCCAGATGATCGCGACATAGGTCACCATCCAGGTGTAGACGCACAGCTTGTAGGCAAAGATGGTGGCGTCTTGCAGGTGCAGGGCGATCATGGGGTCTCCGTGGATTGGGCGGCCGAGGCAGCATTTAGGACGTATGTCCGCTCTTGGCCAGAGAAAAACCCCCGCTCCTTTCAGAGCGGGGGCCGGAATGGCGCGCGATGCCTCGGGATCGGGCCGTCGATCAGGCGTCGGCTTCCAGCGCGTCGAGCGCGGTCTTCAGCTCGTCCTTGGTGACGCTGCGTTCGGTCACAGTGGCCCGGGTCAGGACCAGATCGACCACCTTGTCTTCAAAGATCGGCGCGCGCAGTTGCTGCTGCATCTGCGGGTTCTTCTGCACGAATTCGAAGAACTGGCGCTCTTGCCCCGGATACTGGCGCGCCTGCGCCAGAATGGCCTGGGTCATCTCGGCGTCGGTGACGCTCACTTCGGCCTTGCGGCCCACCTCGGCCAGCAACAGACCCAGCTTCACGCGGCGCACCGCCAGGCTGCGATGCTCGTCGGTGGTCTCGATATGGTCGTGGTTGTGGTCGTGGACATGCGGGTTCTCGTCATGCCACAGCTGATGCGCGATCTGGCTGGCCTCGGCCTCGACCAGGCTCTCGGGCAGATCGAAGCTGACCGCCTTGTCCAGCGCGTCCAGCAGCGCCCGCTTGACCAGCGCCCGCGCGGCCTGAGCGTATTCGCCCTCCAGCCCCTGACGGATCTGGCCCTTCAGCGCGTCGAGCGATTCGGCGCCAAAGCGGCTGGCCAGCGCGTCGTCGATGGCGACCCCGGCAGGCGCCTTCACGGCCTTGATCGTGCAGGCAAAGACCGCAGCCTTGCCGGCCAGGTGTTCGGCGCCATAGCTTTCGGGGAAGGTCACGTTCACGTCGCGCGCCTCGCCCGCCTTGGCCCCGATCAGCTGCTCTTCAAAGCCCGGGATGAACTGGCCCGAGCCCAGAACCAGCGGGTAATCCGTCGCCGTGCCGCCATCGAACGGCACGCCGTCGATCGAGCCCGCAAAGTCGAACACCACCTGATCGCCGTTTTCCGCCGCACCGTCCTTGTCGGCGAAATCCTGCGCCTGTTTCGACAGGTTCTCCAGCGCCTCGTCCACCGCCGCGTCATCGGCCGACACCACCAGACGCTCCAGCGTCAGGGTCGAGAAATCGGGTTCGGCGATCTCGGGCAGGGCCTCGTAGGTCAGCGTCACGGTGATGTCGTCGCCTTCCTTCCAGGTCTCGCCATTCACCATCTCGATCTTCGGCTGCATGGCCGGGCGCGCGCCGGTGGCATCGAAATGCCCCTGCACCGCGCCGTCGATGGTCTCCTGCATCGCCTCGCCGGTCAGTCGCTGGCCGAACTGCTTCTTCAGCATCGCCATCGGCACCTTGCCCTTGCGAAAGCCCTTGATCTCGACTTCCGGCTGGGCCTCGAGCAGCTTCTGATCCACCTTGGCGGCCAGATCGGCGGCGCTGACGGTGATCGTGTAGGCGCGCTTCAGGCCCTCGTTCAGGGTCTCGGTGAGTGACATGCTGTTCCTCGCATAAGCTGACAGGCCGCCCGGACGGCGGCCTGATGAATCCGCGCCTTCCTAGTGTGCGCGCGGGGGCGGATCAACCCTGAATCTGGCGGGACATGGTGCGGGTGAAGGGACTCGAACCCCCACGCCTTGCGGCGTCAGAACCTAAATCTGGTGCGTCTACCAATTCCGCCACACCCGCACGCCGGTCCTCTAGCAAGCCGCGCGCCACGCGGCGAGAGGGATTCGCCACGATGATGCGGCTTGTTTGCCATATTTTAACCATCTTGGCCGCCATGATGGGCCGGATGTTTCTTATGAGGGTTCATCATGCTGTCGCACATCATCGCCCAACTGCCCCCCGTCGCCCACGCCACCCGCCGTTCGCGCCCCACCGGGCTGATCGCGGGCACCCTCGTGCGCACGGCAGACGGCGACCTGCCGGTGGAATTCCTGCTTGCAGGCGATATCGTGATGACCCGCAACGGCCCGCGTGAATTGCGCGGCACCAGCCTTGTGATGGGCCACGAGATCGAGGTCGTGGTGATCGACCCCGGCGCGCCGGTCTCGGGGTCACTCTCCAGCCGCCCGGTGACCCTGCCCGCCGATCACCAGGTGCTGGTGCGCGACTGGCGCGCGACCATCCTGCATGGCCAGAGCGAAATGCTGACCCCGGTCTCGTCCCTCGTCGATGACGGGTTGATCCGGCGCGAGACCCGGGCAAAAGCCCGCCTGATCCGGCTCCATTTCGACACGCCGCAGATCGTCTGGGCCGACGGGGTCGAGGTCGCCTCGGCCCGCACCCGCGCCCCCGAGGTCGAGGTCCAGCGCCGCCTGCATTGATCCGAAGGCGGGCCTGCTCCTTCATCTTGCCCCAGATACTTGCCTTGCCCCGGTTTCCGACCGGCACCCCGCTTCAATCCCGATCCGCCATCATTCGCCGCAAGACCCCTGGCACGGCCTCGGGCAGGTCCTCGGCGATCAGGCCGGGACCAAAGGCCCGCGCGGCCTCGACATGCAGCCAGGCGGCGGTTCCGGCGGCGGCCAGCGGGGGGCAGGCGCGTGCCAGAAGCCCGGTGATCAACCCGGCCAGAACATCCCCGGCGCCCGCCGTCGCCAGCCAGGGCGCGGCGCGGCCGTAGGCGGCGGAATGGATCAGCGCCGACCCGTCCGGGGCGGCAATCACCGTATCCGGCCCCTTCAGCAGCACCACGCAACCGGCCCTCGCCGCCGCCGCCCGCACGGCATCCAGCCGTGACCACGCCGGTCCGCGCGCAGGCGGCGCCTCGAGCCGCGATGCCAGATCCGGGAACAGCCGCGCGAATTCCCCGTCATGCGGCGTCAGAACGCAGCGCTCCAATCGCGCGGTCTGCGCGAACAGGTCTTCGGGTTTGCCCGTCATCCCGCTGAACTGCGTCAGCGCATCGGCATCCAGCACCACCGCCCGGCGCCCGCTGCCTGCCAGCATCTGCAACACCATCAGCACCAGATCGCGGGTGCGCGACCCCAGCCCCAGGCCCGGCCCCAGGCAGACCGCGCCGATGCGCTCGTCCAACAGCAGGTCGCACAGATCCGCCGAATCGCCCACCTGTCGCAGCATGACGGCCGTGACCTGCGCCGCGCATTCGGCCATGGCCTCGGGCGGTGCGCCCAGCGTCACCAGCCCCGCGCCCACGCGCAGCGCCGCCCGCGCGGCCAATCGCGCCGCCCCCGTCCGCCCCGCGCCCCCCGTCAGCACCAGCGCATGACCGTGGTTGAACTTGTGCCCGCCGCGCTTGTCCAGAGACATCCGCGCACTCAGGCCGGCCGCGCGCACCGACCCCTTCGCCACCGCCTGCGGCAGGCCGATGTCGGCCACCACCAGCCGATCGCCACAGGCGCGTGGCCCCTCGGCCAGATGATGCCCGATCTTGGCGCGGTGAAAGGTCACCGTCAGCGAGGCCTGCATCGCCTTGCTCAAGAGACGCCCGCTGTCGGCGCACAGCCCCGAGGGCACATCGACCGCCACCAGGGGCGCCGCGCGCTGCGCGCGCCATGCGTCGAGCCAGGCCAGATACTCGGCAAGGCCGGGTTCGAAGGGCCGCGACAGACCGATCCCGAACAGCGCATCGACCACCACCTGCGGCGACTGACCGCCCAGGGGCACGCCGGGTCCATCCACCGGCAGCGGCACGACCGCGCCGATCGTCGCCCAGGCGTCGTGCATGGCACGGGCATCGGGGGGCAGGGCTGCGGGATCGCCCAGCGCCTGCACCTCGACCGTCCAGCCCCGTTCCGCCAGCCGCCGCGCCACGACATAGCCGTCGCCGCCATTGTTCCCCGGCCCGCACAGGACCAGCGCCTTGGGCGCCCCCTCCGCCAGCCCCGGCCATTGTTGCAGCATGGCCTCGACCACCGCCGCGCCCGCGCGCTCCATCAGTGCGAGGCCGGTCGCCTCGCCCGACTCAATCGCCGCGGTCTCGATGGCGCGCATTTGAGCAGATGTCAGAATTTCGGTCACGGCGCCCCCGGCCTGGTTCAGAAAGCGATGAAAAAATAGACATTCAGCGCGGCATTGGCGCAGAAATTCCGCAAACGCCGCCCTTCGCCGCGAAACCCCCACCCCCCGCAGGCTATTCGATTGTCGCTCCGGGGGGAACGTGGTCATTGGGCCGCAAGCCCGATACTGACCCGGGGGGAGCCCATGAAGAAGATTGAAGCGATCATCAAGCCGTTCAAGCTGGACGAGGTCAAGGAGGCCCTTCAGGAGATCGGCATCCAGGGACTTTCGGTGATCGAGGTCAAGGGTTTCGGCCGCCAGAAGGGCCACACCGAGCTCTATCGCGGGGCCGAATATGTCGTCGACTTCCTGCCCAAGGTGAAGATCGAGGTCGTGTTGACCGACGACATGGTGGATGCCGCCATCGAGGCGATCATCTCCGCCGCCCGCACCGACAAGATCGGCGACGGCAAGATCTTCGTCTCGTCCGTCGAACAGGTGATCCGCATCCGCACCGGGGAAACCGGTGATGATGCCGTGTGAGCCGGAAACTCTTACGTCAATCAGGGGACAATGAATGAGCGTTGAATCCGTTCTCAAACTCATAGCCGATGAGCAGGCGGAATACGTCGACATCCGCTTTACCGACCCGAAGGGCAAGCTTCAGCATGTGACCGTGATCGTCGATCTGGTCGATGCCGACTTCCTGGAAGAAGGGTTCATGTTCGACGGTTCGTCGATCGTCGGCTGGAAGTCCATCGACCAGTCCGACATGAAGCTGATGCCCGATTGCTCCAGCGCCTATGTCGATCCGTTCTATGCGGAAAAGACCATCGCCATCCATTGCGACGTGGTCGAACCCGACACGGGCGAGGCCTATGACCGCTGCCCGCGTCAGACCGCGAAAAAGGCCGAAGCCTACCTGAAATCCTCGGGCATCGGCGACGCCTTCTATTGCGGGCCGGAAGCCGAATTCTTCCTGTTCGATGACGTGCGCTATTCGGTCACCCCGCAGAAGGTGTCCTTCCAGATCGACGCCGACGCGGCCGCCTGGAACACCGACGCCGAATTCGAAGGCGGCAACCTGGCGCATCGCGCGGGTCACAAGGGCGGCTATTTCCCGGTGAACCCGATCGACGAGGCGCAGGACATCCGTTCGGAAATGCTGTCGACCATGAAGTCGATCGGCATGAAGGTGGACAAGCACCACCACGAAGTGGCGACCTGCCAGCACGAGCTGGGCATGATCTTTGGCGGGCTGACCGAACAGGCCGACAACATCCAGAAATACAAGTACATCATCCACAACGTCGCGGCCGCCTATGGCAAGACCGTGACCTTCATGCCCAAGCCCATCAAGGGCGACAACGGCAGCGGCATGCACGTCAACATGTCGATCTGGAAGGGCGGCAAGCCGCTGTTCGCAGGCGACAAATACGCCGACCTGTCGCAGGAGGCGCTGTATTTCATCGGCGGCATCCTGAAACACGCCAAGGCGCTGAACGCGCTGACCAACCCGTCGACCAACAGCTACAAGCGGCTGATCCCCGGCTTCGAGGCCCCCGTCCTGCGCGCCTTCTCGGCCCGCAACCGCTCGGGCTGCGTGCGTATTCCGTGGACCGAATCGCCGAAGGCCAAGCGTGTCGAGGCCCGCTTCCCCGATCCGTCGGCGAACCCCTATCTGGCCTTTGCCGCGCTGATGATGGCCGGCCTGGACGGCATCAGGAACAAGATCGACCCCGGCCCGGCTTCGGACAAGGATCTCTCCGACCTGCCGCCC
>ERZ761602.8065-NODE-8065-length-10805-cov-235.415163_pt1 | contig 10805 bp, 8 predicted proteins | sample MGYA00512165_ERZ761602 | MGnify/ENA primary metagenome ERZ761602 (study PRJEB28899, sample SAMN02445085) | bioreactor sludge metagenome | biome: EBPR sludge; isolation source: Thorneside wastewater treatment plant | place: Australia: Brisbane, Thorneside...
CCAGCGTATAGGCCTGCGTCGCCAGCGTGTCGAAGTCGAAGGGACGCATCACCAGCGTCGCCGGCAGTTCCTTCATGACGTCGACGAAGACCAGCAGGGCGGCGGTGAACAGGCTGCCGCGCAGGATCGGCAGGTGCACCCGGCGCAGTGTCGCCGCCTGCCCGAGACCGAGGCTGCGCGCGGCGTCGTCCATGCTGTGCGTGATCTTGCCCAGGCTGCTGCCGACTGACTGCAGCGCCACCGCCAGGAAGCGGACGAGGTAGGCATAGACCAGCGCCGCGATGCCGCCGGTGAGCAGCAGCCCCGGGTTCTCGCCCGACCAGTTCTGCCAGGTTGCCGCCAGCCAGTGGTCGAGGCGGGTGACCGGGATGAGGACGCCGACGGCGATGACTGATCCGGGGACGGCGTAGCCGAGGCCAACCAGGCGGTTGAGCGCCGGCGCCACGACGCCCTTCGCCAGGCGGGCGCCGTAGGCGAGCAGGACCGCCAGCGCCAGTGCGATGAGCGCCGTCAGTCCGGCGAGCAGGAAGCTGTTGCGCGCCAGGGTGACGAACTGCGGGCCGAGCGGCGCTTCGCTCTCGGTCAGCGTCAGCCGCAGCAGCAGGGCAGCCGGCAGGACGAAGCCGATGCCCAGCGGCAACGCGCAGCCAGCGGTCGCCAGCCAGCCGCGCCAGCCGGACAGCCGTCGTTCGGCGAGCGGGCGCCGGCGGCCGCTCGTGTTGTGAAAGCGGGAACGGCCGCGCGAGCGCCATTCGAGCAGCAGCAGGACGATGACGAAGGCGAGCAGCGCCGCCGACAGTTGTGCCGCCGCGACGCGATCGCCGAGCGAGAACCAGGCGCGGTAGATGCCGGTGGTGAAGGTCTGGACGCCGAAGTAGGAGACCGTGCCGTAGTCGGCGAGCGTTTCCATCAGCGCCAGCGTCGCACCGGCGGCGACGGCGGGTCGCGCCAGCGGCAGCGAAACGCGGAAGAAACTCTGCCAGGGACCGAGACCGAGCGTGCGCGCGGCTTCGAGCATGCCGCTGCTGCGCTCGATGAAGGCCGTGCGGGACAGCAGATGGACGTAGGGATAGAGGACGAAGACGAACATCGCCGCCGCCCCACCGAGACTGCGAACCTCGGGAAACCAGTAGTCGTCCTTGTTCCAGCCGAAGGAATCGCGCAGCCAGGTCTGCAGCGGACCGACGAACTGCAGGAAATCGGTGTAGACATAGGCGAGCACGTACGCCGGCATCGCCATCGGCAGCACCAGTGCCCAGGCGAAGAAGCTTCGGCCGGGGAAGTCGTGCATCGCCGTCAGCCACGCCGTGGCGACGCCGACGACGATGACGCCGCTGCCGACGGCGACGCACAGCAGCAGTGTGTTGGCAACGTAATCCGGCAGCACCGTTGCCGCCAGGTGCGACCAGGTGGCGCCGGTACCACCGCTGAGGACGTTGCTCAGGACGCTGACGACGGGCATGCCGACCAGCGCGGCAATGGCGACGGAGACGAAGAGCAGGGGGTTGGGGTGGCGGCTGGTCATAGCTGGGCGGATGAATGAGAATTATAATTGACGGGCCCGGATTTCCGGGCAGTCTGCAGCCGCCGGCAGCGCGCAGCCGGCGCGGCGCGGACCTCGGTCACCTGATCAGCGAGTTCTGATGGCACAGCTTGAACTGCAGGGCGTCGTCCAGCGCTACGGATCGCACACCGTCGTCGATGCGGTGAGTTTCCGCGTCGAGTCGGGCAGCATCGCCTGCCTGCTGGGCCCTTCGGGTTGCGGCAAGACGACGCTGCTGCGCTGCATTGCCGGTTTCGAGGACATCGCCGCCGGCGAGATTCGCGTCGACGGCGAGGTGCTCAGTCGCGCCGGGCGTCGCCTGCCGCCGGAGCAGCGGCGGATCGGCATGGTCTTTCAGGAGTACGCGCTGTTTCCGCACCTGACGGTCGCGGCCAACATCGGTTTCGGTCTCGCCGGCCTCGCCGCCAGCGCGCGGCGGCAGCGGGTCGATGGACTGCTCGAGACGATCGGTCTGTCGGGCCATGGCGCGCACTACCCGCACGAACTCTCCGGTGGCCAGCAACAGCGCGTGGCGCTGGCGCGGGCACTGGCGCCCCGGCCACGACTGATCCTGCTCGACGAGCCGTTTTCGAATCTCGACGTCGATCTGCGCGAGCACCTGTCGCTGGAAGTGCGCGAGATCCTCCGGCGCGAGGCGACCACCGCCGTCCTGGTGACGCATGACCAGCACGAAGCCTTCGCCATGGCCGACGAGGTCGGCGTCATGGCCAACGGGCGCATCGAGCAGTGGGACACGCCGTATCGCGTCTATCACCAGCCATGCAACCGCTTCGTCGCCGACTTCGTCGGCCAGGGCGTCTTCCTTCCCGGCATCGTCGTGGACCAGAACCGGGTGCGGGTCGAACTCGGTCTGCTCGAGTCGCGCCTGCCGCTCGAATGTAGCCAGGGATGCGCCGCCTGCGGCAAGGGCTGCGGCGTCGAGGTGCTGCTGCGTCCGGACGACGTGATTCACGACGACCAGGCCGGGTTGCTGGCGGAAGTCCGCCACAAGGCCTTCCGCGGCGCCGAGATCCTGTATTCGCTGCGACTCGACAGCGGCGTCGAGGTGCTGTCGCTGGTCCCCTCACACCACAATCACGCCATCGGCGAGCGGATCGGCATCCGTCTCGACGTCGATCATGTCGTCGCCTTCAAGACGCCGCCGCGACAGCCGGTCGACGGTCGGCAGCCGATCAGTTTCGAGCGATGATCCCGTGGCTCGAGCGGGGAGCGCCCTTTCCGCCGCTGGAGCGGGCGCTGCGCGAACCCAACGGTCTGCTCTGTGCCGGCGGCGACCTGTCGCCGACGCGGCTGCTGGCTGCCTACCAGCACGGCATCTTTCCCTGGTATTCGCCGGGCGAGCCCATCCTCTGGTGGAGCCCGGACCCGCGCATGGTGCTGCTGCCGGCAGAGTTCCGCGTCTCGCGCTCGCTGCGCCGCTGCCTGCGCTCGGGGCGTTTCCAGGTGCGGCTGGACAGCGATTTCGCGGCGGTGATTCGCGCCTGTGCCGAGGTTCCGCGCGCCGGCCAGGACGGGACGTGGATCACGCCGGCGATGCAGGACGCGTACTGGAAGCTGTTCCAGCTCGGCGTCGCCCACTCGGTGGAGACCTGGAGCGATGGCCAGCTGGTCGGCGGTCTCTACGGCCTGGCCATCGGCCGCATGTTCTACGGCGAGTCGATGTTCTCGCGCACCGCCGATGCCTCCAAGGTGGCGACAGCCCACCTTGCCCGCTTCCTTGAAGAAGAGCGATTCGGCATGATAGATTGCCAGATGAGCACCCCGCACCTGGCCTCGCTCGGCGCGCGCGAGATGCCGCGATCGATCTTCCTCGAGCGCCTGCGGGTGCTCGTGAGTCGGGCGTGGGAACCCGGCCGCTGGCCGGTCGATGCCGCCAGCCAACCCTGGATCTAGACGAATGTCGCGACTCAACGACTCGCACCTGCCTTTTTCGCTGCTGCAGTTCTATTCGACGGCACCGTACACCTGCAGCTACCTGCCCGGGCAATCGGCGCGATCGCAGGTGGCGACGCCCAGTCACCTGATCACCAGCGAGGTCTACGGTGAACTCGTGCGCGGCGGCTTCCGCCGCAGCGGCGTCTTCACCTACCGGCCGAAGTGCGACCACTGCCAGGCCTGCGTGCCGGTGCGCGTGCCGGTGGAACGTTTTCAGCCCTCACGCAGCCAGCGGCGCAGCGTCAGGCTGCACGGCGGCCTGCAGGCGCGCGAACTGCCGCTCGCCTTTCGCGACGACCACTACCAGCTCTACCTGCGCTATCAGTCGGCGCGGCATGCCGGGGGCGGCATGGACCAGGACAGCCACGAGCAATACACCCACTTTCTGCTGCAGAGCCGGGTGGACACGCGCCTGATCGAGTTCACCGATGCCGGAGTCCTGCGCATGGTGAGCATCGTCGATGTGCTCAGCGACGGACTGTCGTCGGTGTACACCTTCTTCGATCCGACGCTGCCGTCGGCGAGTCTGGGGACCTACAACATCGTCTGGCAGATCGCCCAGTGCGCTGCCAACGAGCTGCCTTACCTGTATCTCGGTTACTGGATCCGTGACAGCCGCAAGATGGCCTACAAGGCCGGATTCCGGCCGATCGAAGGCTTTGCCGGCGGTCGCTGGCGCGATCTGCCGCTGCCGCCCGGCAAGTGACCGGCTGGCTGCCGGCGCCGGCGACTAGGCGCCGCCGCCGCCGATGTCGGCCTTGCCCGCCACGGTGCTGGCGGCGGCACGCGGCGCGTCCTCCTCGACCGCCACCACGTCGAGCAGCGACTCGATCGCCTGCGCCGAATGCTCGAGCAGCTTGCCATCGGCCGCTGGCAGGCTGCCGGCGGCGGACAGTCGCCGGCCGGCGCCCGCCAGGGTGTGCGCGTGCTGCAGAAGGCGGCCACGGATCGCGTTCAGTTTCTGCACCTTGACGATGCTGGCGGCGCGCAGTTCAAGGGTGGCTTCGTCGCGCTCCGCCTCGTTCTGGCTGTCCAGCATGGCGCGTCGCGCGCCCAGTTCGTCCATCGACGCTTTCCACCAGCCGAGGAAACTGGCGCGATGGTCGAGCAGCGTATTGAGCGACTCGCCCATGGCGTTGATCTCGTTGCGGCCACCCGGCACCGTCGGCACGTGCCCGGTCGGCGTGCCGTAGGCCAGATCGTCGAGCACTCCGGCCATGTGGCGCACCGGGCGGACGATGCGCGCGGTGATGCCGAGCGCGAGGACGACGGCGAGCAGCAGCGTCGAGATGGTGACGATCAGGCCGAGGCGAACGCTGGCCTGCGCATCCTCGTCGATCTCGCGCGCGCGGCTGCTCATGGTCTGGTTGGCCTGCGCGACGTTGGCCTCGATCAGCGGCGCCACCTGGTCGGCGGCGGCATTCATCTCGGCGGTCAGGGCGACGATGCTGGCCCGTTGCGAAACCAGGACCAGGAAGCTGCGCTGGTAATCGCGCAGCAAGGCCAGCAACTGCGCCTTGTCGGCCTCGGCGAGGGCGGACTCGCCGATCTGGGCGCGGATCGTGCGCGCGATCTCGACCACCATCGGCGGGTAGGACTCGTCGCCGCGCAGCAGGAAGTCCTTCTCGCGACGCCGCAACTTGAGGACGTTCGTCTCCAGTTCGGGTACGTAGTGGCTGTGGAGGATGGCTTCGATCCGCTGCGCGGCGTCACGGAACGGTCCCCTGCCGCCGCCGCTGTAGCCCGGCTTGAGTGCGCTCTCGGCGTAGGTCTCGAAGCTTCTGGAGTACGTCGCCAGCTCGGCCAGCAGCTTCTGTCGCGCTGCCGGCGGCAGCTCCGAAGCTTCCACGCGTTGGCGAAAGTCGGCGATCAGCCGCCGCACCCGGTCACGGTAGGTGGCTTCCTGGCGCAGGGCGAGATCCTTCTCGCTGCGGCGAATCTGCAGCAGGACGGTGAGCAGGCCGTCGACGCTGTACTGTGCGGACAGTTCGTGCAGGCGATGGATCTTCTGCCGGAAAGCGCCCTGGATTCCCGAGTTCTCGTCCAGTCCCATTGCCCGCCAGGCGTCGGCGACGGCGGCGAAACGCTGCTGGTAGACGGTCATCAGCGTCTGCAACTGCGCGGCCGTCTGCTGCGACTGCTGATCGACCTGGGCCAGCGCGCCCACCTTCTCGTGCATCGCCTGCAGGTGCCGGTCGACGGCATCAGCGAAGCGCTCCTGATGCAGCAACAGGAAGCTCTTCTCGGCATCGCGCGCGGCCGCCATCTCGATCTCGATTTCAACCGCCAGTGACTTGCGCACTTCGAAGATTCGCTGCAACTGCTGGTAGTCCTCGACCACCGAGCGCAGCGTCTGGTGGTAGTGCCAGATGACGCCGGCGAGCAGCAGGCCGACAAGCGCGAAGCCGATGCCGATCTTTTCGCCGATCCGTAAGCTGCTCGATAGCTTGTCCACCTGTCGCTCCTGGCGAAAAACAAGGGTGTCGCCCCGCCCTGCGACCGTTCCGCAGCGGCCAGCCCCGACGGGGCAGGTGTCGCCGACAAGGGCCTCGGCGGCGGGCAGAGACCGCTCCGCATGCGGCAGTATATCCGTACGGTCGGAGACTTGTCGAACGTCGATGCCTGCCCCGCAAACATCGGCTCGCGTCGCTCCCGGTCGGGCCGCTCGCCGCTCGCGGCGGCACTTCGCCCGTCTGCCGGCGGAACTTCGGCGGCAGGGCGAGGTCTGTCGGCGGTCGCCTGCGAGGCGATCTCCGCAACCACCGGTACACGATGAAGAACATGCGAACTCGCGTCGCCGGCTTGCTGCCCGTCGGCAGGTGGCGACGTCCGGTGCGCGGCGGCCCGGCCGTCATCGCTGTCGTCGTCAGCGTTTGGCTCACCCTCTGCCTCGCCTTCGCGCCGTCGCTGGCGCAGGCAGCAGAGGTGCAGGCGGGCATCGTCGCCAGCGCGCGCGCCAGCGGTCACGACGGCGACGCGGCGGCCGTCATCGCCCACGATCACGACTGGTTCGACGCGACGCGGCAGCGTCCGGTGCCCGTGCGCCTGTACCTGCCGGCCGCGGCTGCTGGCGAGCACGCGCTGCCGTTGGTCGTGTTTTCGCACGGCATCGGCGGCTCACGGAGGGGCTACAGCTATCTCGGCGCCTACTGGGCGAGTCAGGGTTACGCCAGCCTGCACCTGCAGCACGTCGGCAGCGACCGTTCGTTGTGGACCGGCAATGTCTTCAGCCTCGTCGGCCGTCTGCAGGCCGCCGCCCAGGAGGACGAAGCGATCGCGCGCGTCGCCGACCTGCGCTTCGCGCTCGATCAGTTGCTGGCGCATCCGCAACTCGCTGCGCGGATCGATCCCGCGCGCATCGTCGCCGCCGGCCACTCGTACGGTGCCAACACCGTCATGTTGGCGCTGGGTGCGCGCATCGAACGCCACGGCCGCGTCATCGATCTCGCCGAGCCACGTCTGCGGGCCGCAATCCTGCTCTCGGCACCGCCGTTCTACGGCGAAAGCGACAGCGCGAAGATACTCGCCGGGATCACGGTGCCGACGCTGCACGTCACCGCCACCGAGGACATCATTCGCATCCCGGGCTACTACTCCGGCGCCGAGGACCGCATCGCCGTCTTCGCCGGCGTCGCCGGGCCACGCAAGGTCCTGGCGGTGTTCGCCGGCGGCTCGCACAGCATGTTCACCGATCGTGCCGGCAGTGGTGGCGTCGAACTGAACGCGCAGGTGAAGGCGGCAACCCGGGATCTTTCGCTCGCCTTCCTGCGCAGTGTCTTCGGTGGCGGCGATGCGGCGCTGCGCGACTGGCCGGCGCGCTACGGCAGCATCGTCGCCCGCTTCGTCGCCGAGGGATCGTAGGCGGCGCCGCCCCGGGGCGGCCTGCACGACCTGTCAGCCGCGATCCTTCTCGGACGCGCGCAGGCTCAGGCGCACGAGGTCGGCGATGCTGCCGACCTGCAGCTTGGCCAGCAGTCGCGCCTTGTGCACCTCGACGGTGCGCGGACTGATCGCCAGCTGGCGCGCGATCTCGCGATTGTGCCGGCCGGCGACGACCTGCGCCATGACCTCCCGCTCGCGCGGGGTCAGTGTCTGCAGCAGGTTGGCGACGGCCGTGTCGCGTTCGGCATCGTCCTGGCGCAGATGCTGTCGCGCGAACGCGTCCTCGATCGCCGACAGCAGCCGGCTGTGATCGATCGGCTTCTCGAGAAAGTCGACGGCCTCGCTGCGGAAGGCCTGGCGCGCCGATTCGACATCGCCGTGGCCGGTCATGACGATCACCGGCAGCCAGGAGCCGCTCTCGCGCAGTCGCTTCTGCAGCGTCAGGCCGTCCATTCCGGGCATCCGGATGTCGACCAGCAGGCAGCCGTACCAGTCGGGACGACGCGCGGCAAGGAAGCTTTCGGCGTCGGCAAACAGCGCCACCGAAAGACCCTGCAGCCCAAGCAGCAGCGCCAGCGCGTCACGCACCGACTGATCATCCTCGACGATGAAGACCGTGTTGCTCCTATGCGGCATCCGTCACAGCCTCCTCGATCGGCAGCGTCAGGCGGAACAGGCCGTGATCGGCGACTTCGGCCGCCAGGGTGCCGCCGTGCGCCTCGGCGATTGCCCGGCTGATCGCCAGACCCAGACCGAGGCCGCTGGCCTTCGATGTATGGAATGCTTCGAAGAGATGTTCCTCCATTTGTTCCGTGATCCCCGCGCCGCTGTCTTCAACCGTGATGCAGACCCGACCGGCGTCGTCCTGTCGGGCTGACACGCGTACCCGTCGTTCTGCCGGCGGTCGTTCGGCCGCGGCCTCGAGGGCATTGGCGAGCAGGTTGCGCAGCACCACCTCGAGCTGCAGCCGATCGGCCAGCAGGGCGCAGGGCGGTGCCGGCTGCAGCAGCAGCTCGATCCCCTGTTGCTGCGCCTGCGCCGAGAAGCGCGACGCCGCCGACGACAGCAGTTCGCGCAGCCAGATCCGCTCGAGCCGGGTCGTGCCGGTGCGAAAGAAGTCGCGCAGGCGGCTGACGACGTCGGCGGCGCGCTGTGATTCGGCGACGATGCGATCGATCACGTCGCGCAGCCGGTCGCCGCTATCGCCCTGCGCGAGCAGTTGCTGGCACGCCCGCGTATAGGCGAGCAGCGCGGTCAGAGGCTGATGCAGCTCGTGCGACAGCGCCCCGGCCATCTCGCCGGCGGCGGCGAGCCGCAGCGTCTGCTGCAGCTCGGCATTCAGCCGCTGCTTCTCGTCGACGACGACGCCGATGAAGAAGCCCGACAGCGCGAGTACCAGGACCAGCACCTCGAGTTCGATCAGCGTCAGCGGCGAGAGACTGAGCAGTTGCGTCGCGAGGACGACGCCGATCTGGGTCAGGCCAATGGTGAGCGCGGCGCCGGCGAGCCCCTGCCGGGCGGCAGCCCAGGCGATCGGCAGGAAGAGCACCGGGAAGTACTTGAACTCGGTCATCCTGCCGGCGACGAAGGTGAGGACGAGAACGCTGCCGGTGGTCAGCAGGCTCAGCGACTCGCGGCCGAGCAGCAGGCGGCGCAGGCGGCTGCGGCTGCGCTCGTCGAGCAGCATGGCGAGCAGCGGCATCGAGATCAGGATGCCGACGGCGTCAGCCAGCCAGGTCGCGAGGAGCACGACGCCGCCGGCCGTCGCCGGCAGGTGTCCGGTCAGCGCCAGCCCGGCGATCAGCAGCAGGCTGTTGAGGAGCGTGCCGATGACGATGATCGTCACCCACTCGATCAGGCCGCGCCGGTCGATGAACATCCCCTTGCGGCCGATGCGGCGGCGCAGGGCTGCAGCGATCAGCCAGTAACCGGCGGTGAGTTGCAGCGCCAGCGTGCCGGCCAGCGGCCACGGCAGCGGCACCCCGCGCACCCACACGTCGGCAGCGAAGATGGCCAGTGCCAGCAGCGGCGCGGCGCGGCCGCCGTGGCGGACGAGGAAGAGCAGGCCGAGCGCCGCTGCCGGGCTCCAGGGCGTGACGTCGAAACCGTGCAGGCGATGGATGTGGCTGGCCCAGTCGAGCGTGACATAGCCGCCAACGAGCAGCAGTGCGTCTTGCCAACCGAGTCGCCGGGTCATCGATTTCGGCATGATGGGCCGTAGCGGGTTGATCGAAGCGTCATTGTGCCGCTGCCACGGCCGTTTGGGTATCGGGACGATCACGTAAGGGTTTGCCTTACGTGTGTCCGGAAAGCTTGCTGCACGGGAAGTCGGCGCGCACCACCGGGCTTGCGACGCTGGCAGCATCACTTACGTTGCTGCCCGAATTTTCAGCCGTGCAGAAGCCTGCGATGATCGGTCGTCCTGTCATCGGCAGGCGACGAATCCAGCAATCCAACGATACCCGGAGATAAGACAGATGAACTCTCGCTCGATGTGGTGCCAGCTTGCCGTCCTGACGCTTGGCGTGACGGCCGCCGCCGGCGCATCCGCCCGGACCGAAATCCAGAACAAGGGCTCCGACACCCTGGTCAATGCCGCGCAGGCGCTCGCCGAGCAATACGGCAAGGTCAATCCGAAGGTGGCGGTGGCGGTCTCCGGCGGCGGTTCCGGCACCGGTATCGCGGCGATGATCAACGGCACCGTCGACATCGCCAACTCCAGTCGCAAGATGTCGGAGAAGGAGATCAAGGAGGCGCAGGCCAAGGGCCGGCAGCCGATCGAGCACATCATCGGTTACGACGCACTGGCGATCTTCGTACACAAGAGCTTCCCGGGCGACACGATCACCGTCACCGACCTGGCGAAGATTTACGGCCGGGACGGCGGCGCCAGCAAGTGGAGCGATCTCGGCATCACCATTCCCGGCTGCAAGGGCGACATCGTCGTCGTCAGCCGGCAGAACAATTCCGGTACCTATGCCTACTTCAAGGAGGCGGTGCTCGGCGAGAAGGGCAAGTTCCGCCAGGGAACGCTCGACATGCACGGCTCCAAGGACGTCGCCGACCTGGTCGAGAAGACCCCCTGCGCGATCGGCTACAGCGGTCTCGCCTACGTCACCGACCACATGAAGGCGCTCTGCGTCGCGCCGGCGGCCGGCAAGCCCTGCGTCAAGCCGACCGAGGAAACCGCCTTCAACGGCACCTATCCGATCGCCCGGCCGCTCTTCATGTACACCAACGGCGAGCCGACCGGCGAGACGAAGAAGTATCTCGACTGGATCAAGGGCGACATCGGCCAGTGCATCATCGACAAGGAAGGCTACGCGCCGGTCAAGAAGGTGAAGTGCAAGTAAATCCGTTTGCGGCGGGGCGCCGGCGCTGCCGGCGCCCCGCCAGAGCCCGTGTTCCCGCGCCTGAGGAAGAA
>ERZ761602.8066-NODE-8066-length-10805-cov-11.185023_pt1 | contig 10805 bp, 8 predicted proteins | sample MGYA00512165_ERZ761602 | MGnify/ENA primary metagenome ERZ761602 (study PRJEB28899, sample SAMN02445085) | bioreactor sludge metagenome | biome: EBPR sludge; isolation source: Thorneside wastewater treatment plant | place: Australia: Brisbane, Thorneside...
GAGAAAGCGATTCTGTTCTTTAGTATTCTTCCATGATTATACGCTTGATTTCTAAATTCTCTTTTTCTGGAGATGCTTGATGCAGTGCTCGATTTATAAAAGCCGGCGAAAACAAGATACTTATCTTTATCTGGCCATCAAGGACGATTTTTCCCGCCTGCCCGAACCTCTATTGAAGCTGCTGGGTGAGCCGGTGCATGTCATGGATCTGGAACTGCACCCAGAACGGCGATTGGCGCAGGAAGATACTGCTGAGGTGCTACGCAATCTTCAGCAACGCGGCTGGCATTTGCAGATGCCCCGGCAGGAATGGCCGGAGACGGAGGCCAAGCATTGAAGAAGCGTTTCCATGCAACTGCAATTAGCCGGTCAACCGCTTCAGGGCCTCACGATACTTGGCAACAGTCTTTTGGACGATCTCCGGTGGCAGTTCCGGTCCCGGTGGTTGCTTGTCCCAATCCAGCGTTTCCAGATAATCGCGCACGAACTGCTTGTCGAAACTGGGCGGGTTGACGCCGGGCTGGTAGTGGTCTGCGGGCCAGAAGCGCGAGGAGTCCGGAGTCAGTGCCTCATCCATCAGCACCAGACGCCCATCCTCGTCCAGTCCGAACTCAAATTTGGTATCGGCGATGATAATGCCCCGTGCTAAAGCATAGTCTGCGGCTTCCCGGTACAGCCGCAGGCTAATCTCTCGCATCTGTTCCGCGAGATCTTCCCCGATTCTGGTGACGACATGGCCAAAATCTACATTCTCGTCATGCTCGCCCAGCGCCGCTTTGGTGGAGGGCGTAAAAATTGGCTCCGGTAACCGGTCTGCCAGTCTCAATCCATCCGGTAGATGAATTCCGCAGACCATACCGCTCTGTTGGTAATCCTTCCAGCCCGAACCGATCAGGTAACCGCGCACAATCGCTTCCACGGGTAAGCCCTGAAGCCATCGTGCCACGACCGCCCGGCCAGCCACACAGTCACGTTCCGCAGGATCCGTCAGCGCCTGCTCCAGAGTTTTTCTGGCGATTTGCAGATGGTTGGGGACGATACGCCGGGTGCGCTCAAACCAGAAATTCGATACTGCGGTCAGCACCGCGCCCTTGCCGGGAATCGGCGTCGGTAGAATGACATCGAAAGCCGACAGCCGGTCACTCGCCACCATCAGTAGATGTTGATCATCTACAGCATAGAGATCGCGGACCTTGCCGCGATAGACGAGCGGCAGGCTGGCGATTTCAGGCGCAGCGGTGGCATTCGAGACGAACATGTGCGGGTCACTCCTGGACGAAATCAAGCCGAAGAACATATCAACGCCGCACATTTTAATACGGTTCCTGTATCGGCGTCGGTATTTTGCATACCAGCCAATGCCTCGGGTTGTTGTGCAGATAGGCGATAGCCGGACTACACTTCATGAAGGCTCCCGTCCAATAAACGAGTCACCGTATGCCGGAACAAGATGAGTTCCTATCCTTTCTCGATGAGGGAAAGCAATCTCCTGCCTCGCCAGGCGGGGTAACCGAGCGGTCATGGCAGGTATTGATCGTTGATGATGATCTTGACGTTCATACCACCACTGAATTTGCTCTGGGCGATGTCATAATCCAGGGCCGCCGCCTGGAATTCCTGCACGCCTACTCCAGCCGTGAAGCTTTGCAACTGCTGCGGCAAGAAGCGCATGTTGCCGTGATTCTGCTGGACGTGGTTATGGAAACCGAAGACGCCGGTCTCCGCATCGTCCGTGTGATCCGTGAGGAGCTTGGACTGATGCATACCCGCATCATTCTACGCACGGGTCAGCCGGGTTATGCGCCGGAAATCGACACTATCAATCGTTACGATATTAACGATTACAAAACGAAGAGTGAGTTGATTCGTAACAAACTCTACACGACACTAACCACCGCTATCCGTTCTTACGACCAGTTATGCCGGTTGGATGCCAGCCGGCACGGCCTGGAGCAAATCGTTGCTGCTAGCAACCAATTCATTGTCAAACAAGGGCTGCAAGCCTTTGCTGAGGGAGTGATTACCCAAATTGCGGGATTTGCTGGCATCGAGCCGGAGGGTTTGATATGCGTTTCCACTCACCTTACCAGCGCCGCTGATAACTCTGCGCTTAACTTTTATCCTATCATCACCGCTGCTACTGGCCGTTATCGCCACCTGATTCAGCACCAATTGATAGAAATTGACGATGCCCGGATCGTTGAGCATTTCACACGCTGCCTGAACGAGCGCCGCAATTTGATCGATGAATGCAGCCTGACTCTGTTCTTCGCAGGTCACGAAGGCCAAGATTTCGCTGCATTCGTTGATTCAGCGCTTCCATTGCGCAAGCTGGACCAGCACCTGCTTGAAGTATTTTGCGTCAATATTGCCTTGTGCGCTGATAACGTCGCTCTGGTGTCTCGTCTACAGGAGTATGCTTTTGTTGATCGTTTAGTACGGTTACCGAACCGGCAGGCCTTCATCAACTTGATCGACCAGCGCTTGAAAGAGCGTGCGTGCAATCAATGGGTTATCGCCCTGATTGATGTGGATCAATTCACCGAGGTCAATGATATGCTGGGTCATGATTATGGAGATCGCCTGTTAGGCGCGATCGCCCGCCGGCTGGAGCAACCCCCGCTGGATCGTTGCTTGATCGCCCGAGTGACGGGGGATAAGTTTGGTGTCTTTGGTGAGGAAGGGGTGGTACAGCCGGATGTCTTGCAATCTATTCTCACTGCACCCTTTGAAATTGATGGCGGAGAGCATGCGGTTTCAATATCAGCCGGTTTTGTGCAGCTGGGCGAAGATTCCAGGTGCGGCGAGGAATTGATCAAGGATGCCTCTATTGCGCTGAAACATGCCAAATCCAACGGCTTTGGCCAAGTGGCTTATTACTCTGATTCTGTGGGCACGGAAATCCGTGAGCGCACTCGCCTGTTACATGATCTGCGTTGGGCTTTCAATCATCATCATCTATTTGTGGTCTACCAGCCTCAAGTGAGCTTGCATGATGGCGCAGTGACCGGTGTTGAGGCGCTGCTGCGCTGGCGGACTGAAGATGGGCAATTTGTGTCGCCCGACCGCTTCATTCCGGTGGCTGAACGCTCCGGGCTGATCGTCAGCCTCGGTGACTGGGTACTGCGCACCGCGCTGCACGCCGTGACCCGGCTGCGGGCAGCAGGTCACGATCGGCTGCGCATGGCGGTCAACGTGTCGGCAACCCAGTTCCGTCAGCCCCAGTTTCTGCAAACCGTACAGGAAACGCTGTGTGATACCGCAACCCACGCTAAGGATCTCGAACTAGAAATCACCGAGTCGGTCGCCGCACTAGGCTTCGACTATGTGGAAAAACTGCTGCGTCAGTTGAAAGCGATCGGTATTGGCGTCGCCATTGACGACTTCGGCACCGGCTTTTCGTCACTGTCCTACCTTGATCGCTTGCCTGTGGATCAGTTGAAAATTGACAAATCCTTCATCTGGGCACTGGATTCGCAACGGCCGGGGCGGCGCATTGCCGGCATCGTCATCGAACTGGGGCGAAAGCTGGGGATGCACGTTCTGGCCGAGGGGGTCGAAACCGCCACGCAAGCCGCTCTGCTGCATGATCTGGGTTGTGACAGCGCTCAAGGCTACTATTTCGGAAAGCCGATGCCATTGGAAGATTTGTTGCAGTGGCTATCCACGCAAAATGGAGCGATATCATGCTGCGATTGATCGCGAGTTTCTTGATCCTGGTCCTGGCACTGGCCGGCTGCGGCGACTCCAGCAGCGGCCCGGTACGCATCGGTTTCATCAGTGGCATGACGGGGCGTTTTGCCGACTTCGGGCTTCCGGGACGCAACGGTGCGCTGCTGGCGGTGGAACAGCGCAATCAAGCAGGTGGTATCGAGGGCCGTCCCATCGAGCTGTTGATCCGGGATGATGCCCAAGAGTCCGGAATCGCGATCAAGGCTGTTCAGGAATTGCTGGGCCTCCGGATCGAAGCCCTGATCGGCCCGATGACCAGCGGCATGGTCAAGGTGATCCTGCCGGTAACGGAACCCGCGGGTCTGGTGGTGATCAGCCCGACCTCGGCAGCGGTCGAGTTCTCCGGCAAGGACGATCGCTTCTTTCGCTTGGCGTCCACCATGCGAGAATCCATGCACCTCTCCGCCACACTCCACTACCGGCGCGGGCTGCGGCGCATAGCGGTTGCCTATGACATCAACAACCGGGTTTTTTCCGAAAGCACTCTGGAAGAATTCCGCGCTGCGTTCGGCGAATTGGGGGGCGAGGTTCCGATGGCTAAGTCCTTTGATTCGGCCAAGCCGCCGGTTTTCAGCGATTTGATCCAGGAACTTTTATCCGCCCAGCCCGACGCATTGCTGTTCATCAGCAGCGCTGTCGACACGGTACTGCTCGCCCAACAGGCGCGTAAGCTGTCTCCCGGCCTGCCGCTGATCGCCACCGAGTGGGCGGCAACCGAGCAGTTGATTGAGTTGGGCGGGCATGCTGTGGAAGGTTTGTATCTGGGTCAATTATTTGATCGGAATAATATCTCCTCTCGTTATCAATCTTTCCGGGACGCCTACCGGATCCGCTTCCAGCAAGAACCGGGATACACCAGCGTCATGGGCTACGACGCGGCCAGCGTGCTGCTGGACGCCCTGAGCCGGCGCGCCAAAGGCCAGCCGCTCAAGGAGGTGTTGTTGCGCGGCTCCTTCGAAGGCTTGCAACAGACGATTGTCTTTGATCGCTTTGGAGACAGCCAACGCCGGATCTTCACGACCGTGATTCGCAACGGTCAATTCGTCGTCATTGAGTAGCCAGGCACCATGCGCGTATGGCGATTGCGCACCTTTCTAGCGTTTCTGCTGGTAGCCACCTTGCTGGTGACCTTGATGATCGTTGGCAGCGCTGTCTTGTTTGTGCGTCTGCCGCAGATCGCCGAGGAAAATCGCCGGCTGGTGCGCATCGAGGCCGAGGAGCTGGTCACCCGCATGGAATTCCTGATGGATTCTCTCCAAATCCGTCTCAATCCCCTGGAGATCGCTCTACAGAATTTTCTTCCCTATGAATCGCACCTGCTGCTCGACAGCATCGCGGTCAAAGGCTCGGCATTCACAGCCGTTTACATTCTCTCTCCAGAAGGGAAAGTAGAAGCCATCGGAGGCGCTTCCATCGAGCACCAGCGACACCTGGATCTGGTCGGCAACGACATGTCGGCCAACTCCCTATACCAAACCGTCCGGCAGGAACGGCGGCCGATCTGGAGTGACCGTTACCTGTCGGTGCTCTCCGGCCACATCACCATTGGCTTGGCGATCCCGATCCACGACCGCGTGATCATCGGCGAGATCCCGCCCCACTATCTGGTACGTATCCTGGGTATCGCGCGCATGCTGCGCAACGAATCGATCTGGTTGATCGATCAACGCGGGGAGTTGATTGGCGACACGGATTCTCCGTCGCAGGTTGGCCTCATCAATCTGCTCGGGCTGCCGGTGGTGCAGAAGGCGGTACACGGTGAGTCCCTGCCTGGCATCTTCGAGTATCAGGGCCGTCGCTACTACGTGGCGGCTCAGCATTCGCAAAAGCTGGATTGGTACTTTCTCGTGAAGCTGCCAGCAGGTCTGGAGGACCCCGACATCCGCTCTACTCTGATCATGGTGACCGTGAGTTTTTTCGGTCCCTTGCTGATTGGCGCCTTGTTGGCACCTTTGTGGGCCTCTTATATGGCCCGGCCCGTAGGTGAGCTCATGGAGCGTGCCCGCCAAGTCGCCGAAGGACACTCCAAGGCCATTTGGCCACGCAGTTCGATTGTCGAACTCAATCAGTTGTCCACCGACCTTGAGCATATGGATGGCGCCATCCACGAGCGGGAACAGCAACTTCGCCTGCTCAACACCGAACTGGAAAACCGGGTGACGCAACGTACTGCCGATTTGTCCCAGGCCAACCATGAGTTATCCGAGACCCTCGATACCTTACGTCGTACCCAACGGGAATTGGTGCGCACTGAGAAACTGGCGGCGCTCGGCGAACTGGTGGCAGGCATCGCTCACGAACTCAACACGCCGATCGGCAACGGCTTGATGGCCGCTTCGGCACTGCACGACAAGGTTCGCGAATTTCAAAAGGCTATACAAGAAGGATTACGCCGTTCCACTCTGGACCACTTTGTTACCTACGCAGAGACCGCCGCCGATATCACGACGCGTAACTTGCACCGTGCCGCTGAACTGGTAACCAGCTTTAAACAGGTGGCGGTGGATCAGACCAGCTCCCAACGGCGAACTTTTGATCTGAAAGAGGTCATCAATGAGATTCTGCTCACTCTGCACCCCATGTTAAAGCGTACTCCTCATCAGGTCATGATGGAGATTCCGGATGGATTGTGGCTTGACAGCTATCCCGGCCCCCTCGGGCAAACACTGGCCAATCTGATTAACAATGCTGTATTACACGCTTTTGACGGAGGTGAGTCAGGTGTCATTCGCATTACGGCCAATTCTGCCGGCGAAGGCCAGATCCGGGTAAAGGTTAGCGACAATGGAAAAGGCATTCCCAGGGCTCTACAAGAACGGATTTTCAATCCCTTCGTCACCACTAAAATGGGCCAGGGTGGCACTGGATTGGGGTTGCATATCGCTCACAATATCGTCACCGCCCTCTTGGGCGGCGAACTCATCGTGTGCAGTGACGAGGGTCAAGGTAGCGAGTTCATCATGCTGCTGCCGGAACAGGCGCCTCGTACGGCGAGCGGCACCGAGGGAACCGGTCTCCCGCCCATTTGATCAGCAGTAAATCGATTCCATTGGCATTTTGCAACACCGCGTGTCCGTCAGTTGCGGTATGCTTACATCATGAATCTGACTGACTCGCTACTTCCTGCTGATCTTTTATTCTCTGCCAACTTCGTCTGGTTGCTGGTTGGACTGTACGCTTTTCGTTGGGCCCCCTGGCGTGTTTTGCGGGTCAACCCCCAGCTCCAGCATGTCTTTCTGGGTGCTTCGGCGGTTTTATTCCTAATGTGGATTTTCGAGATCGGCGTTCGTCCAGCGCTTGGGTTTCATCTCTTGGGAGTGACCGTCTATACCTTGATGTTCGGTTGGTCGCTGAGCATCATCGGTTCCAGCCTGATCATGCTAGCCGTGACTGCCGGCAGCGGCGATTGGGCGGCGCTGGCCATGAACGCGCTGTTATTGAGTGTGCTGCCAGTCTCGGTCAGTTATGGCGTGTATGCGCTTGTGGACCGCTACCTCCCCCATCATCTCTTCATCTATATTTTCCTCTGTGCATTCTTCAACGCGATGGTGACTGCCGGTGTGACCGTGTTGACGCTGGCCGCCCTGCTGATCGTCACTGAAACCTACAGCTTTGCCCGTATTAGTAACGAATATCTGCCGTTCATACCGCTTTATCTTTTTCCAGAAGGGTTGATCAACGGTATGCTAATTACAGCCCTGATCGGTTTACGGCCAGACTGGCTGAAAACTTACGACGACGAGCGCTATCTGAAATCTTGACGTACACCGGCGACGATAGAGGTCTTGATTAAGCGTGTTTGGAAAACTGTTTGGCGGAGCTTTTGGCTTTATGGTCGGCGGGCCGCTGGGTGCGCTGCTGGGCGCGGCAGTCGGCCATAATTTTGATCAAAATCAATGGAAAGTTGCATCGCCAACGCCTGAGACGACGGGTCGCGATCATGCGCGGAGTGTATTCAATGCGACAGCGTTTCAGATCATGGGCTACATTGCCAAAGCCGATGGCCGGATTTCGGAACGGGAAATCGCGGCAGCTCGCGCCATGATGGATCATCTTCAGTTGAACGCCGGCCAGCGGCAATCCGCAATCGATGGCTTCACCAAAGGCAAGCAGCCGGAATTTTCGGTGGAAACCGCTATCGAGACGTTTCAGCGCGCTTGTCGCAGCTATCCATCGATGTTGCAGCAATTGTTGGAGTTGCTGCTGAATATTGCCTACGCTGACGGCAGCTTGCATCCACAAACCCATGCCCGTTTGTCGTCCGTGGCCGAACGTTTGGGTATTCACCGCTTACAGTTTGAAACCCTGCATACCTTGTTTCGCGCCCAGCGCTGGGCGCATCAGTCTGGCCAGGATGGTTTTGGGGATTCCAGCGGCGCAGGAACTGGCTGGCAACGCGAACGCCAGCACGATCGGCGGCCGGCCACCGCTGTCAACTCGCTGAATCATGCTTATAGCATACTGGGTGTAAAGCGTGAGGCTGGTACCGAAGAGATTAAACTGGCTTACCGCCGCCTGATCCGGCAACACCATCCCGATAAGCTGGCATCCACGGATGTTTCACCCGTGGAGCTGGCCCGCGCTACCGAGAGAACCCGCGAAATCACCGCTGCTTATGATCGCATTCGGGAAGCACGCGGATTTTAGCATCCTCTCTCTTGACAGAGAGAGCAGGGTAGGGGGATCAGAGCGTCCTTGCAGGAAGCTATAACACCCCTCGTTCGGCCAAAGACACCGTTTGCCCATCCCCAATCACCACATGATCCAGCAACCGGATGTCGACCGTGGCCAAGGCGTCTTTCAGCCGTAAAGTAATGGCCTCGTCAGCCCGGCTGGGTTCAGCGACTCCGGAAGGGTGATTGTGGGCCGCGATCACTGCGGCGGCATTGTGATGCAAGGCGCGTTTCACCACTTGGCGCGGATGCACGGCGGAACTGTCGATAGTCCCAAAAAACAGCTCTTCGTACTGGATAACGCGGTGCTTGTTGTCCAGGAACAGGCAGGAGAATACTTCATGGGGATGGTGACGCATCCGTGCCATCAGATAGCGGCGGGTATCGGCCACACTTTGAATGGCGTCGACCCGTTGCAGGGTATCTTCCAGATGGCGGCGAGCCAGTTCCAGCACGGCCTGTAGCTGCACATATTTGGCCGGCCCCAAACCATGCGTTGCGCAGAATCTGGCCTGATCCAGTTCCAGCAACTGACGGAGGCCGCCGTGCTGCTTGAGCATGTCGCGCGCCAGATCAACGGCGCTGCGGCCCGGAACGCCGACCCGTAGAAAAATCGCTAGCAGCTCAGCGTCGGAAAGGGCAGCGGCGCCCCGTTGCAGCAACTTCTCCCGAGGGCGTTCGTCATCGGGCCAATCGCGAATGGACATGGGGGTTTCCTATATAGCCATATCATTAAAGTGGTTTAACTATTATTGGTTCGAACGCGTCATGCAACTAAAGAATTGTTAGTTTCATTGAATTGGGATTGTCGGCTTAACACTCAGTGTTGTAGACACTATCAGGTCTTTTTACACTTTGGATCTTATGAGTGTACGGCGGTGGAAGGTCATGAAGTCTGGTAAGTTTATTGAAAAAAATGATTGATTTTAAAATATTTATTTAGAAAATTATCCTCTTTGTCGTTGCTAAATCCGTTTTCGTCCTCACCTAAGCTAACGAGAGAATGTCAGGATTTTTTACAATCCTATCCAAATTTTTTGCATTTTAATTTTTTCTTATTTGAACGATGTTTTTTGTCTCTAACTAGAAGCATATATCATTTTATCATCCCAAATAAATGGTATTATAATGGGGTTATTCTGGCTATTGATATTAAAAACAATATATTATTTTCCATGAGAATAGCACTGACGCTGAGCACTATATATTGTTTATATATAAGATAAATTTATGTAGTTAATGTTTAATATCCGACTTTATTCTCTCAGATTAAAATGCGATTTTTGTCTATAAAATGAAACGTAAATAATTATTTTGTGATTTGTGGTGTTGTCAGAAAATTTTACACTCCCAATTTATCTTTCATATTTTTATTATATATTTTAATTGATTATATTTTATGGACTATTATTTGCTTGTGTTTGGAATGGAAACCTGAATGCAATGTAATGCAAACCAAATCCAATGTTTTCAGGTTTTCTATCCGAACCATTATTTGGAGAAACACAATGAAGACCATGCGATTTATTGCTTTTGCCTGTGCCGGAGTCCTGTTTGGCTCCAGCTTGATCAGTCAAGCCAATGCAAACCCACTCACGGTAACCAATCCTTATCTACAGCTCTTAAACGTCAGCGGCAATTCAGTCGGCGCGACTCCCGGTTGGAGAATCCGGTTCGGTGCTAACGATGTGGTTCCGAACGGAGCCGCCGGAACAACTGGACTAGCGACGACGACTTATACAGGCCAAGCTTGTTTAGGTTGTCCGGTTGAGGTGCCTATCCCCTTTTCCTCCGACCCGGTTTCTCCAAATTTTTTCGGTCGGACCATTCCATTCGACTCTGGACTGCTGGATCCGTGGACGCTTACGTTTACAAACGGTGGAGATACATCGCAAACCACCCTCGGTTTTAATGGGGCGACGGCACCGCCTGCGTTCGTCACTAGTATCACCCTATCCGGCAGCAGTGCTAACCCTACTTTTACCTGGACCCCGCCACCCAGCACAGTGGTTGATGGCTATCGTATCAACATCTACGACAAATCGCAGAACAACGCCCTTGTCGTGAACAAGAACCAGTCCGCAACTGAAACGTCCTACACTGTTGATCCAGCCGACTTCACGGTTCCTGGTTATGAGTTCACTCTTGGGAAGAGCTACTCAATCGAAATAAGCTTACTGCAAAAACGGGATCCTTCATTGGATGACCTGGCTAATGGCAATGTCTATGGGTTATCTCGTGTGTATGCCGACTTCACTCCATTGGAAGACGGCAGTCCCCTCGTCAATCTACCCGTCGTAAGACTGGATGGCGCTTTTGAATACGACATCCTGATCGAACGAGGAGTAACCTATTACCTCGACCCTGAAGTTGCAGTAGGCTACGACTTTGCAATAGGTA
>ERZ761602.8067-NODE-8067-length-10803-cov-4.554801_pt1 | contig 10803 bp, 7 predicted proteins | sample MGYA00512165_ERZ761602 | MGnify/ENA primary metagenome ERZ761602 (study PRJEB28899, sample SAMN02445085) | bioreactor sludge metagenome | biome: EBPR sludge; isolation source: Thorneside wastewater treatment plant | place: Australia: Brisbane, Thorneside...
CGCCTGTGCCCCCGACCGCCGTTGCGTCGGCGGCCAGCGGCGTGGACGGCGCCGTGGCGCGGGAGATGGCTTCCGTCAATCAGCGGCTGTTCGGGAACAGCTACTTCCGTGCGATCGATGCACTCGTGCTGCTGGCCGCCTTCAGGCTGTCGGCGATGCTGGAGTGGCTGCCTTGGATGGCAGCGTTCCTTGCCGCGGCGGTCGCGGACGGCGCGATCAGCAGAGTGATCAAGTCCAAGGAGTTCCTTCACCACGATCCGGAGCGCTTCGCGCTGTACGCATCCGTGTCGATCCTGCTGGCCTGCGCCGCCGTCGTTGCGTTGGTGCTGCCGGTCGGGGTGCATCCGCTGGTCAGCCCCGCCGTCGTGGCAACTCTCGCTGTCCTCTGGGGACGCAGCGTTGCGCACTTTCACAAACGCTGAATGGCGCAGTGCTTGGTCACCCCTCCTCGCCAGAATGCTCGGTCAGCCTTCGCCGGTGGCCAGTCGTTCGGAATCAGCCTGACTTCAGGCGCTGCGCTTGAACATCCCACCCACGTAGTTGTACCGCCCGTCCTTCATGAACGAGACGTGCCGGTCCTCCAGCTCTTGCTTCATGGCCGGGCCGCCGACGTTCAACAAGTCGGATAACTTGGCCGGCGACAGCACGGAAGCGGTGAGCACCTGCCGCGCCTCGCCTCGCTTGGCCTGCTTGTTCAGCTTGGCCTCCCGGGTCTTGACCTCCTTGTAGAGGCCAAGCTTGGGGTAGGTCAGGTCCAGTTTGCGCAGGCCCTTCGGATCGACGAAGGTCAGCCTGGCAGAATGCTGCAGCCCGCGATCAGAATGCGCGGCCATCGATCTTGGCCTTGACACAGAGTGATGCGACGAAGAACAGAAGCAATACCGGTGATCGATTTGTTCGCCGGGCCAGGAGGGCTGTGCGAAGGTTTCTCGTCCGTCGTAGATGCGACGGGTGCGCGTCGCTTCGCCGTCAAGGTCTCGATCGAGAAGGATCCGGTCGCTCACCGGACGCTGCTGCTGCGCGCAATCTTTCGCAAGTTCCCCAAAGGCAAGGTCCCTGCCTGCTACTACGACTACGTCCGCGGCAAGATCAGCCGCGAGCAGTTCCTGGCGCACTCTGACATCAAGGCCGCCGCTGAGCACGCGGCCAAGGAAGCCCGCTGTGCGGAACTTGGCGCCATCGCTCCCAGGGAAGTCGATGGTTGGATCCGCGAAGCGCTGGGCGGGCAGACTGATTGGGTGCTCATCGGGGGACCCCCTTGCCAAGCTTACTCGCTCGCTGGCCGCTCCCGACTGCGCAGCAAGGACGTGAAGAAGTTCGAGGCTGATGCCAAGCACTTCCTCTACATCGAATACCTGCGGATCATTCAGGAGTTCGCCCCGGCTGTCTTCGTGATGGAGAACGTTAAGGGGATGCTGAACTCCACCAACTCCGGCAAGCGAATCTTCGAGAAGATCCTCGCCGACCTTAAGGCGCCCAAGGCTGGGCTGAGCTATGAGATCCGCTCATTGGTGGTTCACAAGGCGGAGGGTGCGCTGGACCCCAACGACTATGTGATCGAGGCCGACGACCATGGCATCCCGCAGAGCCGGCACCGTGTGATCCTCTTTGGCGTCCGATCCGACTTAGCGGCTGCAATACCCGCCCTAAGGGACCGACCGGAGGACTTCCTCCTTCGCAAGCAAGACAAGAAGATCGGTGTCAGCGCCGCCTTGGCGGGCTTACCGGAACTGCGAAGCCGCCTGTCCAAGGAGCCTGATTCGCAGCAGGCTTGGTTCAACGCTGTCAGAGAGGCTCCGAACGCGCTGATCGGCTGGAGGGTACCGCTCCGCGCCACCATCGAGACTGCCATGGAGAAGTTCATCAAGAAGGCGGAGAAGCAGTCGACCTACGGCGGTCCGTTCGTCGAGGCAGTCGTCGACCCGGGCAACTTCATGCCCAGAGATCTGCAGGACTGGTATCTCGATCCGAGGCTTGGTGGTGTTCTGCACCATGAGACGCGTAGCCACATGCGCTCGGACTTGCACCGCTACATGTTCGCGGCCTGCTTCGCCGCGACGCAGAAATACGCTCCGGACCTGCGCAACTTTCCGCCTAGGCTCTTGCCTGACCATATGAACGTCGACGAGGAGACCATCCCGTTCAAAGACCGCTTCCGAGTGCAAATGGGCAAGCATCCGTCATCGACCGTTGTGGCCCACATCAAGAAAGATGGCCACTACTACATCCACCCTGATCCGGGCCAGTGCCGCAGCCTGACTGTCCGCGAAGCTGCGCGCCTGCAGACCTTCCCCGACAACTACTTCTTTGAGGGCAATCGGACGGAGCAATACGGCCAGGTTGGCAATGCCGTTCCTCCCCTGCTGGCCAAGCAGATAGGCGAGGTCATCCTGGACCTGATGACCTCTACGCGCAGGCGGCAAGGCTATCGATCAGAGATTGAATTCGGAGATTTTCTTTTGGGCAACGGATGAGGCGTTACGGCACGCCCTCCGGCGCAGGATTGCCGATCCATAGCCACGCTCTGGGCGCTGATCGACCCAGTGGCTGCGCCGCAGTCGATCCAGGCTCGCAGCGCTTCGGGCAGGGCAGCGGCAGCTTTGGGATCGCGGGTGGAGCACTCCCAGACTATCAGCACCCGCCAGCCCATCTCTCCAAGCTTGTTCGCTGCGCGTTGGTCGCGATCGACATTGCCCTGCAGCTTGGTCGTCCAAAATGCGGTGCGCGTCGACGGTGTCTTGGCGAACCTGCAACCCTCGTGCGCGTGCCAGAAGCATCCATGGACAAAGATAGCAATCTTCCGGCATGGCATGGCGATGTCGGGCGTCCCAGGCAAATCGAGACGATGCAACCGGAAGCGGTGTCCCATCGCGAACAGCGCCTTGCGAACGCGAAGCTCCGGCAGGGAGTTCTTGCCCTTGATGCCGGACATCATCTGGCTGCGCTTGGCGGGGCTAACAACATCGGCCATGGTCGGTCACGATACGCCACGTTTACCCGGGCCACTGATCAGGAGGCCTTGACCTCCGGGATGCCGTCGGCCGGCTCCGAGTAGCTCGCGCCCATCACGGCATCCTTGCATTCCGGCCGCTTGGCCCACTCCGACACCATGCGCCCGCCGGAGGTGGCGTGCAGCGTGTCGTTGACCTCCTTGGCCCACTTCGCAATCTGCCCCATCAGCTCGGGCGAGACGGCCTGCTTGGCCCATATGCGATCGAGTTCGATGCGCGCGCCCAGCTTCTCGGAGAGCACAGCGAGCGTGTAGGCGGTGACGTTGGCCTGGAAGGCTTGGAACATTGGCCGGATCATCTTCTGAGCGTCGCGATACAGCTTCGCCTTGGCGATCATCGCCTTGTAGTCGGCCACGGTCGGGAGAGGCGCCTCTTGTCCGTCGGCCGGCGAGAGCGCGGCCATGAAGCGATCGAAGTTCTTTTGCGAGCCCATGCTCACGATGTCGGGCTTGCAATCCCAGGCGTTCAGGTACTTGGCTAGGTCGGTCTTAGTGATCCGCCGCGCCGGGGGGATGGCTTCCTTCAATGCCTTGAGGCGGGCGGGCGTATTGCCCTCGCGCGCGAGCAGCGTGTTGTAGCTGCCGGCCGCGCGTTCGTAGAACCATTGGCCTACGCCGTCGGGGCAGTAGACTTGGCGTGACAGCTTTTCGATCTCGACATGGAAGGGCTTGTTGGCCGAAAGGTCGGACTGGCGGACTGCGTTCTGGCTGTTGGCGTAGCGCGAGATATCCGACACCAGGGCCTCTTCCTTGGTGGAGTCCTGCGCCTTCATGACGATGATCTTCGCGGGCACGCGGACGCGGCGGAGATCCGTGTCGGAGTACTTCTTCTTGGTGAAGTAGAGCGAGGCTGTCGTCTGGCCGCCGTTGACGATTTGCAAGCCCTTGAGCCAAGCGATGCCCTGCTCGCCCTCGGTGGTCTTGCCCAGCACCATTTCGTCGGCCACGATCACAATGCCGTTGTTGTAGGCCATGAATCGCTCAGGCGAGGTGCGGAGAGTCGCTTGGATGCCCGCATTGACGCCCTTGCCCTTGACGCTGAGGAACGAGCGGACGTTGGCCTCCAACAAGCGGGCGCCGAACTTCTCGTAGAGCAGCCGCAGCGCTTCGCCCGGGATCGCCGTCATGGCGTAGTCGTAGTCGTCGCTTTCGCCGGGCACATAGACGCAGGGCAACGGGGAGCCCGACACCTCATTGAAGTTGACCACCAGCTCGTCGCGCGGCTTGCCTTCCGAGGTGTGTCGGTGGAGACGCTCGATGTCCATCACCTCCAGGCGAACGGCCTTGCCGCCGATGTCGCGCGTCTTGAAGCTCTTGGACTTGGCGACCCGGTCGGTGATGACGTAGACGCGGACCTGTTCGAGCTCGTTGTAGATGTGCTGCAAGGTGTTGGCCAGCGAGGCCACATCGCTGGACTGATCCAGCCGCTGGGCCATCCTCCCCTCGGCGCACAGCGTCAAAAACCGCAGGCAACGCTCGGCGGCCACCTTCGTTTCGGAGTCCGGGATCGGCGTGGGCTCCTCAACTCCGGCATACAAGCTCACGAACAAATCGAGCTGGTCGCTGTCGTCGGAGATCGAGTAGCCGCTCAGCCGCAGGATGGCGTTGCCCACCGTGCCTTCATAGTGGCACTCGACCGGCTCGAAGGTCATGCCGATCTCCGACATGTGATCCATCACGATGCCGGCGAACACCAACTCCTCATAGAGCGCGCCTTCGCGCATTTGGGATTTGACGGCCGACTGCGTCTCGCGCAGGAAGTCCGGCAGGGTTGAACTCATATCGCTCCCAATTTCTTCAACGCTTCGGCCGCCGGTATGCTCGGCCCCGCGGCCTTGTCCAGATCGATTTCGTAGTTGGCCCTTGTAACGCCCAGCGGGACGCTGCCTGGCGTGAGGCGGGGGAAGCCTTCTTTGACTTCGACGACGCGGGTATCAGCCAGCGCGAACCGGCGGACGTAGCGATCCGCGTGGGCGTCGAAGTAGCCGGCGGCGATCAGCCGCTCGCCAAGCAGGCGCATAGCCTCGGGTTCGCGGGCCGCGACATCGCGCATCTCCGCCACCAGCTCCGGCAGGCTTTGCCCTGTATCGGTCTGGCGCAGCCGCGCTCCAGCCACGAAGAGCGGCTGGCGCACGGAATCGTCGAGCTGTTCGAGCGAGCCGATCTTGGCCGGGAAGCCTGCCGCCGAGAGGGTGGCTTTCACCTCCAGTGAGCCGGTGCCGATCTCGAAGTCGCGCACCCCATCGAGCGGACCCACCCACGATTCGATCGCGGAGGCCGGCGGAAGGCCTGCGTCGATGATCGCCCGCAGCAGCGTGAGCTCGCCCATCAATCCGACTTCGGACTCCGGGCTCAGTGACTGCGCGCCCTTGCGCATGAACTCCTGCCAGGCGCGGATGCGCCCAAGGAAGACGCGCAGCAGTCGCTTCTCGTCGGCGCCAGGCTCGGCGTCCATCGCATGGGCCACATCCGCCACCATGGCTGCGAAGAGTTCCAAGCTGCCGTGAGGGCTGCGGGTGAGCGCGAGCCAGGTCAGCCCGTCGCCCTTGGGCTCTGCGCGGGACACCGCGAAGCCTTGGCCGTCTGGAAGCTTCTCGGCAGCGGGGATCGACGAGGCGGAAAAGCTCGCAAGGAGCGCCTCGCTTTTCTCCGGGAAGCTCAGGCCGGCCAGCAACGAGCATGGGCCTATCTTGGCTATGGAGATGCTGCGCCAGCCGGAGGCATCCGCGCTGTCCCCCAGCGAGTGCCAGGCGAGCTCGATGTCGTCAATCAGCCGGGCCATATTCTTGGGTCCAAAGCAAGTGGTCCACCGCGTATTCGACCTTCACGCCGGAGTCGCTCGACGGGAAGCTCACGCCGAATGCCATGACCGGATCCTTCCGGCCCGCCAGCGCTTCGCTGCCGGCTTGCTGCGGATCGAGCGGGTAGAGCAGCAGCAAGCCGCGTTGCGGCGCTGGGGCGACGCCATCGGCCTCGGATCCCTTGCCGCGGATGAAGCGGACTGACGGGCCGTTGGGCGTGTCAGGTTCACTGGGCTTGACGCCGTGCTTCTGGCGGCCCGCATCGGGGTTGAACATCTTTTTGGTGCGGGCCAGCGCCGCGCTCCACGCCGCGCCGTCCAAGTCGATCGCCTCGTCGCGGGGCGACAGCAGCCGGCCGATCGCGTATCGGTCCGCGATGTCTTTGTCGGCGGTGCGCTTGGTCATCTTGTCGATGGTCAGGCCGCCCGCGAAGGTGTGCTTGTCGCCCGATCCGCCGCCTAGCAGGGCGACGGTCCACGAGGTCAGCTCGTTGGTCGCGGCCATGGAGCGCACGAAGTCGCGGAGCAAGGCGCTGTTGACCTTGCGGGCCTTCGGGTGGGTGATGAAGGATTCGAAGAAGTCGGCGATGTGATCCGCCGCCACGCCGTTCCAGAGGAAGCCTTCCCACTGCTGCTCCTGGGAGCCGCGGATTCGCTTGGGGTTGGTCTCGTCGGGAGCTCCGCAGGCAGCGATGAGCTTGTTGGCCGTCAGGAGGTTCTGATCAAGGACCTTGCCGTCGTTGTGCATCGACACGGTTTCGAGCAGATCGCCGCTGAACGACAACTGCAGGTTCTTCGCCGTGCGCATCTTCAACGGCGAGGTCACCAGCAGCACGGGATGGGACTGCACGCGCAACCCGTAGTCGCGCGGGATCGCTCCGCTCTCGGCCATCGTGTCGAACTCTTCGCGCAGCTCCTCGGAAGCGTCAGCGATGTGGCCGAACCATTCGACCAGCTCTTCGGTAGTGAAGAGGCGGCAGAGATCGATGTAGCCAGGCCGGTAGCCAAACCAACGGCCCATCTGCATCAGCGTGTCATACATCTTCGTGGTGCGCACGAAGTAGCTGGTGCACAAGCCTTCGAGCGTCAGGCCCCGCGCGAGCTTGTCGCCGCCGATGGCAATGACCTTGAGCCCTTTGGCTCCCTCCTCGGCGTAGTCCAGCGCGTCCTTGGCCTTGCCGTTGACCATGCGCACGTCGATGTCCGAGAGGACATCAGGCAGCTTGGCGTGGACCTCGGCCCAGGCCAGCGCAGACGGCGGCTCTTCGGATGCCGTGAGCTTGGAGGCGATCACCTCGGTCGTGGGGACGAAATCCGATTCCCACAACGCGCGCAGCTCGTCGAGCAAGGCGGCATGGTCGATGCCGCGTGTGATCCGCAGCTTCATCTTCTGGACGAAGTCTTCTACCTGGCGATGCACCTCCTTTTGCACGAGCGTGTAGCGCGTGACATGGACCAGCATCGAGGAGTGTTGAGCCCCTTGGCTTCGCGACTCCCGCGCCGCGCAGGCCAAGACGAACGAGTGGATGGCCTGCCGTAACGACGGCGGCAAAGCGTCTTGACCCATGTGGGCTGGAGCGTGGTCTTTCGGATGCTTCGGCGGCATCCAGCCCCCATGCCCATCTTCGCTGGCGTGGTCTTGGAACACGCGGATCAGCGGCAAGCCGCTGCGCCCGTCGGGCGTCTGCAGGCCGAAGACGCGCGCCGGGCCGACGTAGTTCGATGGCGCGGCGAGATTGACGATGAAGGACTGGGGGAAGAGGTCGGGGCCCTCCTCAGGCGTCGCGTTCTGGCGGTGGATGAAGATGTTCGCGAAGGGCGTGGCCGTATAGCCGACGTAGGCCTTCTTTGCGAAGGAGTTGAGGATCTTGCGGATCCGGCTGTTGATGGCCTTGGGCTCGTGGTCCTCGTCGGGCTTGCCATCGGCGCCGATGTGCTGCTCGCCAGTGTCCACCGAGGCATGGTCGGCCTCGTCATCGATCAACAGTAGCGGAAGGTTCGACACGAAGCGCCTTCCGTGCTCATCGGTGGCGTCGGCCACATGGCCGCGGATCCACTTGAGCAGGCGCTCCAGCACGACTTTGTGCTTCTTGACGACGAACAGCCATGGGCGCTGCTCCGGCGTGATGGCCAAGTGCTTGGCGACCTTGGTGTTGAAGTCGCCCGTGTTGGTGCGGTTGGTCGCGCAGTTTGGCTTGATCTCGAAGTCGCGGCCGTGTTCGCCGACGCCGATCAGCTTGACGATGTCGCCAGTTGCCGAGGTTTCGTAGCCCAGGAAGCCCTCTTCGAGGCGGATTTGCGTCTGCGAGCGCAGGTTGTTGTGCAGGCCCGCCAGGATGATGATGATCTTGTAGCCGGCATCGGCCGCCTTGCAGATCAAGCCCGAATAGTTGGCGGTCTTGCCCGACTGGACGTGCCCGACCACAAGGCCGCGGCGATCCCATGCCCCCGGGCGGCCGGGGTCCTCCATCCAGCCCAGGATGCGGTCGGTGGATTTGTCCAACGCATCGACGGCCGTGACGGACATCTTGCGTTCAAGCATGTCGCGGTAGCGCGGCCAATATCGCCAGTCCTTCTTGCGAGCCGCGCCGAGCCAAGCCTCATGGTCGGTCGAGTCCGACATGCCTGTTTCCTGCCCGATCCATTGGCTGTATCGGCGGATCAGCTCTGCAATGGCCGCGGCCTTGTCAACGGAGCCTTCGTTGCCCGGCGCGACGACCGAGGCTGCGATGTTCACCTTCTCGGTGATGAGGGCCGCCGTGATCGGGCCCTTATCCTTGTCCGCGACGAGCAAGCTCTGGGCGATGCTGAGCGTTGTCGCGGTCGAGGTGCTGAACTCTGGCATTGGCTTCTCCCCTCTTTCTGTTCTATGCCCTAGGCTCGTCCAGGGCCTCCAAGCCCCGCGATCAGCGCCGGATAGTTTTGGAATGGCTCGGTGGATAGCAGCGAGCGCCTGGCGGCTTCGACCGTCATGCCGCGGCGCCCGATCATGTCGGCGAAGAGGGTGTTCAGGACGGTCGCGACCGCTTCGGGCGGCTCGCCCGCGAAGCCTGTCTTGGGTGTGTCTTTGTTCTCCGCGGTGTCCAGCCAGATGCGCTGCACCGGCACCGACTCTTCGATCACCGTTAGCATGGCCTTGATCAGCGGCGCGAGATGGCCTGCGCTCTCCAGCACGGCTGCGACCGCAGGGTGCTTCGATTCGATCCTATAGCGGATGCCATCCTTCACGCGATCGACTCGCCACGCTTGCTCGACCGGGGTGTTTCGCTGCGTGGGCATCGGCGCCCCGCGGTAGGCGAACACCCGGCGGGCGCGCTCGCGCGTGTCCTCGGCCAACCGGGTCAACCACTGGCGCAGAGCCACAGGAGGCCGGGCCGTCGATTTGCGCACATCGATCTTCCAGTCGGCGTCGGCGGTGTTTGGGATGTCGAGCTGGATGCGGGCCAGGCGGTGCGCCTCTTCACGGTTCCACGCCTTCGAATTGCCGAGGCCCAGCCAGCCGCCAGCGACCAGCAACCGCTCGTTGCGGTAGACGTAGAAGCCTTGCTGAGCGGTCCAGCCGGCTGGCCCCTCGTTCTTCTTGAACTCGTCCTTGGACAGCTTGTCGTGGTGGGGCAAAACGTGGCATTGAGCGACCACCAGCCCACTGTCGGTCCGCATCGGCGCAGGCGGCGAGGTCCACGGCTTGGCGGTGTGCCCCGCCATGAACGGATCCCAGGGCTCGATGGGGCGGTTGTTGATGTAGATCCTGATGCGGGCGCGAGGGCCTTGCAGCAGGCGATGGAAGACCATAGCGAGGTGCGCCTCGACCACGACCGTCATCGCCAGGAAGTCGTCCACCGTGTAGCCGGCGGTGACGATGCGGTCGAGCTTCTCCCAGAGCACCAGCGTCCCGGAGGCTTTGCCGTCCAGACGGGCGAGGTGACGCCCGGACCCGTCGGCTGGGCCTTCGAAGAGCAGCCAATCGCTATGCGGATCGGCCGCGAGCTCGTCGAGATCCCACCGCAGGCAGCTCCGCTCGCCGCCTTTCACACTGGCAACGGTCAGGCGACGGCACTGCGAGAGCGATGCGGTTTTCAAGCCCATGCCAAAGCGACCAAGATCATGGGTCTCGCGCGTCGCCAAGGGATTCTTGTCCCCGAGCCGCATCGCACCTTCGAGTTCAGGGTCGCTCATGCCGCGCCCATCGTCCACGATCAGCACGCGGCTGTCGGACCCGTCCCACTGGAAGTCGATGCGAACCTCACCCGCGCCGGCGGAGATGCTGTTGTCGACGATGTCGGCCAAGGCCGCCGCTGTCGAGTAGCCCAGGCCTCGCAGGGATTCGAGCATCGCCATCGCGCGCGGCGGCGCCTTGCGGGTCTTCGCGGTCATTTCCAATAGCCTTTCCCTGGCCAGAACGCGAAGCCGAAAGCTAGGAGCTTGCGGATCAGCCGGCGGTGCGTGTTGTCGCGGGGCTCCAGAAGCTCCACCCAAATGCTTCCGGCACTCTGCCGCTCGTCATTGACGGGGATGCCAAGTCCAAGGGCCTTCGCGAGGAGTTGGTCCAGGGCAGAAGGTTTCGAGCCGACCGGCTGCGCAGGCTCTCGTGGCGGCCGAGGCACCGCCTGCAGCTTCGACTTCGTCGGCTGCGGAATGGGTTCGGCTGTGTCGGGCGCTTCGTCGCCTTCGGCCTCTGGCGCGCTTTGGGCGAGGGGGTTCTCCTCGGGCTGCAAGCCCATCGCCAGGCGGGCGAAGGGCTCCGACCGACCTGGATGCCGGAGCTTCCTGAGCGCCTTGGCTTCGATCTGCCTGATCCGCTCGCGCGTGACCTCGAAGTGCATGCCGATCTCGTCCAGCGTCAACGCTTCGTCGACCCCGATGCCAAAGCGCATGCGCAGGATGTGCTCTTCCCTACGGTCCTTGGTCGACAGCGACGAGATGTAGCGGTCCACCGCTCGATTCAGTTGAATATCGTCGACAACGTCCGCGGGATCCGGCGACGCGTAGGCGC
>ERZ761602.8068-NODE-8068-length-10802-cov-360.810273_pt1 | contig 10802 bp, 9 predicted proteins | sample MGYA00512165_ERZ761602 | MGnify/ENA primary metagenome ERZ761602 (study PRJEB28899, sample SAMN02445085) | bioreactor sludge metagenome | biome: EBPR sludge; isolation source: Thorneside wastewater treatment plant | place: Australia: Brisbane, Thorneside...
CGTGCCGAACGCCATGGCCGGGCAATGGATGCGAACGCCTATCTCGAGTGCGTGCGGCGCGCTGCCGCCACCTGAGCGGCACCTTGGCAGCGCACGGCTGCCGCCGCGCGGCGCGGCGCTGCTGGACAATGCCGCCGAATCGGGGGGGCAGTTGCTGCAGTGATTCAGTTGGCCGACGATCCGCCGCTCCTCGACCGCAGTGCGCAAGTGCGGGCCTTCTTCCTCCTCGCTTACACGCTTGGCTGAGCTTGCCGGATTATTGCAGGAACTGGAACGGTGATTTGCGCCGCACGGTGATTCCCGTCAGAGGACTTTGCGCCGAACATGTCTACCCGTGACTGGCGCTCGTATTGGTCTCCCGGCAACTGCCCCGCGTCGTCGCCTCGTCCCTCACTCTCTGGAGAATCATCATGTCGGCCACACCCGCTACCCCCATCAAGCTCTATCGCCACCCCTTGTCCGGTCACGCCCATCGCGCGCAACTGATGCTGTCACTGCTCGATTTGCCGACGCAACTCGTCGACGTCGACCTGATGAAGGGCGCGCACAAGCAGCCCGAGTTCCTGGCCCTGAACCCGTTCGGCCAGGTTCCCGTGATCGACGACAACGGAACGATCGTTGCCGATTCGAACGCGATTCTCGTCTATCTGGCACGCCGGTACGGAGGCGAGCGCTGGCTGCCGAGCGACGCCGTCGGTGCAGCCGCGGTACAAAGGTGGCTGTCCGTGGCCGCCGGACAGATCGCTTTCGGGCCGGCGGTGGCGCGTCTGGTGACGGTATTCGGGGCGAAGAAAAATGCCGACGAAGCGATTGCCCTTGCGCACGCCGTCTTGAGCGTCATCGAGAGCGAGCTGTCGCGGCACACCTTCCTCGTTGGTGACGGGATGACCATCGCCGATGTGGCTGCCTATACCTACCTCGCGCATGCCCCCGAGGGCAACGTGTCCCTGGACGCTTACCCGAAGGTGCGCGACTGGCTGGCCAGAATCGAAGGCCTGCCCGGTTTCGTCGGCATGCAGAAGACCGCCGTTGGACTGGCGACGTGATCAGCGGAACCGGGAGTTGGCAAGGATGAGCGCGGCAACAGCGTCCCCCTGGCACCGCGGCGAACGCGAGCTGCAACAGAGCGTCGGTGTCGCCGAGCGCATGGAGGTCTTTGGTCGCCAGGTCATCCGCGACTTCATGCCGGAGCAGCATCGCACGTTCTACCGGCAGCTCCCGTTCCTGGTGATCGCCGCCGTCGACGCGACCGGCGATCCCTGGGCGACACTCGTCGAGGCGCGTGCTGGTCTGGCGCAGTCAGCCGATGCGCGGCACCTGCAGATCAACGCCTTGCCTGGGCAAGGGGATCCCGCTGGCGATGCCCTGATGCCGGGTGACGGCATCGGCGTGCTGGGCATCGAGCTGCAAACGCGCCGCCGCAACCGCGTCAATGGCAGAGTCGTTACGCGCGACGACCGCCAGCTGACGCTGCAGGTCGAGCATGCCTTCGGCAACTGTCCGCAATACATTCAGGCGAGAGAGTTCAGGTTTTCCGGTGATCCCGCCGAGCCTTTCGTCGGCCGCACCGAAGTCCTGGTGAAGCTCGACGCCGAGGCAAATGCCATGATCGGGGCTGCCGATACCTTCTTCGTCGCCAGCTATGTGGATCCGGAGGGGGATGCCGGCAGACGGCAGGTCGACGCCTCGCATCGCGGCGGCAAGGCCGGTTTCGTGCGTATCGACGGCGATGTGCTGACCATCCCCGATTTTGCCGGCAACCTGCATTTCAACACGCTTGGCAATCTGCAGGTCAATCCGCGGGCCGGCCTGCTGTTCATCGACTTTGCCAATGGTGATCTGTTGCAGCTCACCGGCCGCACCGAACTCGTCCTGACGAGTGACGAAGTCAGCAGTTTTCAGGGGGCCGAGCGGCTCTGGCGTCTGCACGTCGACAAGGCGGTGCGCCGCCGCCACGGTCTGAAACTGCGCTGGCGTCTTGACGAAATCTCGCCCAATTCGCTGATGACCGGGTCGTGGGAAGAAGCCCTGGCCCGCCAGCAGGTACAAGCACTGCGCAACCAGTGGCGGCGCTTTCGCAACGTACGCATCACCAACGAAAGCTCGACCATCAAGTCGTTCCATCTCGAAGCCGCCGACGGCGCCGGATTGCCACTCTTCAAGGCGGGGCAGCACCTGCCCATCCGGCTGGCCGTCGCCGCGGGAGCCGCGCCGGTCATTCGCACCTACACCCTGTCGGCGGCGCCGTCGGATGGCTGCTACCGCATCAGCGTCAAACGCGCAGGACGGGTTTCGCAGTTCCTTCATGACCACACAGTCGTCGGCGATGAAATCGAGGCCCGTGCGCCACTGGGCAATTTCGTCATGGACCCGCATGAAACCCGACCGCTGGTGCTCCTGTCGGCCGGGGTGGGCATCACCCCCTTGCTCGCCATGCTCCGCGAAGTGGTGTACGAAGGCGTGCGTACCCGCGGCGTACGCCAGACCTTCTTCGTGCATGCGTCGCGCACCCTGGCCGAGCGGGCCTTCGCCAGCGAACTGCAGGAACTGTTCGAGCGTGCCGATGGTGCGGTCGAGGCGGTGCGCATCCTCAGTCAGCCCGAACCCTCGGCCGTTCTCGGCAGTGACTATGACGTTCAGGGCCGCATCGACGTGCGCTTGCTGAAGGCCATCCTGCCCTTCGACGATTTTGACTTCTACCTCTGCGGCCCGGCGGCGTTTGCCCAGGACCTGTACGACGGCTTGCGGGCGATGCAGATTGCCGACGAGCGAATTCACGTGGAGCAGTTTGGCCCCTCGTCGCTTCGCCGGCGGGTAAGGGAAGCGGTCACGGAACCCGCGCCGCCCACCCTGCCGGCTGCCGAAACTTCCGTCGCGGTCGTGTTTGCGCGGTCGGCCAAGGAGGCCCGCTGGCAACCGGGTGACGGCAGCCTGCTCGAACTGGCCGAAGCGCGCGGGCTGACGCCGGAATTCAGTTGCCGGGGAGGTTCCTGCGGCACCTGCAAGACCCGGATCCTGGCAGGCCAGGTCAGCTACACGTCGCCGCCGGCGGTCGCCATGGGGACCGACGAGATTCTGATTTGCTGTTCGGTGCCAGCGGCGGGAGCCGGCGGCGCGGCCGGCCTGGTGCTGGACTTGTAACCTGCCGATGCCAGCTTCGCGCCGCCAGCGGGCATCGGCAAGGAATGACTCGAGGAAAGGGGTTTGTCCATGAACACGCTGGAAGTTGATGTCGCCATTATCGGCGCCGGCACTGCCGGAATGTCCGCCTACCGCGCCGCGCTGGCGCATACCCGCAGCGTCCTGGTCATTGAGGGTGGGCAGTAAGGGACCACCTGCGCACGCGTCGGTTGCATGCCCAGCAAGCTGCTGATTGCCGCCGCCGAGGCCGCGCATGCGGCAAGGCACGCCGACGCCTTTGGTGTCATCGTCGATTCGCTGCGCATCGATGGCGTCGCCGTCATGCAGCGGGTTCGCGATGAACGCGACCGCTTCGTCGGCTTCGTCACCGAGGCGGTGGACCATTGGCCGGCCGAGCACCGCCTGCGCGGTCGCGCCCGTTTTCTCGACGGTCACACGCTGCAGGTTGGCGAGCACACGCGTGTCGAGGCGCGGCGCATCGTCATCGCCACCGGTTCGCACCCCAACGTGCCGGCCGAATGGCGCGAGGCCGCCGGCGATCGGCTGATCCTCAACGACGACGTCTTTGCCTGGCAATCGCTACCGCAGTCCGTCGCCGTGCTCGGTACCGGGGTGATTGCCCTGGAGCTGGCGCAGGCCTTGCATCGACTGGGCGTGCGCGTCTGTGTCTACGGCCGCAGCGAGCGCGTCGGCCCGCTGACCGACCCCGCCCTGCAGGCCGAAGCGCGCATGGTCTTCGCAGAGGAACTGCCGATGCGCCTGGGGGCGTCCGACCTGTACCTCCAGCGTGTCGGGAACGAGGTCGCCGTCCGCGTCGGTGACGAGGAACCGGCCGCTCAACGCTACGAGTGGATACTGGCCGCGAGCGGCCGCCGTCCGAATCTGCAGGCACTCGACTTGCCGCAGAGCGGCCTGCCGCTGGACACGCGCGGGGTCCCACTTTTCGATCCCGGTACCGGCCAGATCGCCGACAGCCGCGTCTTCATCGCCGGGGACGCGACGCATGAACGGGAGATCCTCCACGAGGCGGCGGACGAAGGCCGCATCGCCGGTGACAATGCCGGCCGCTTCCCCGATGTGCGCTTGCGTCCGCGTCGCGCCCCGCTGTCGGTGGTGTTCTCCGATCCGCAGATCATGCTCGCCGGACAGAGCCATGCGCAGTTGCTGCGCTCCGGGGTGGACTTTGCCGTGGGGGAGGTCTCGTTCGAGGATCAAGGGCGCAGCCGTGTCATGCTGAAGAATCGCGGTGCCTTGCATCTCTATGCCGAGCGGCGCAGTGGTCGCCTGCTGGGTGCCGAAATGCTCGGTCCGGCGGCGGAGCATCTGGGGCATCTGCTCGCCTGGTCGGTGCAGCGAGGCGACAGCGTACAGGAGATGCTCGACAGTCCCTTCTACCACCCGGTCATCGAAGAGGGTCTGCGAACGGCGCTGCGCGGGCTGCAGCGCGCCCTGCGCATGGGGCCGCCGCCCGTCGAGCATTGCCTGGACTGTGGTCCCGGCGCGTGAACTTCGTCCCTGCAGCCGCCGCATGATCCGCGTCTGCACGGCCGAGGCGCCGACTGGCGTCAACCGCGGCCAGCAGCGCAGTGTCCGCTGCGACAAGCGACCGCCGATTCAGTTCAGCGCCCGCTACCGAGTGCGGGTACCATCGTCGTAGCGCTCGAGCGCGCCAAGGCCGTGGTGGCTGTTCCGCTTGCAGCACCTGGCAACTGGTCGAAGCCGCCACCCCACCCGTCCGCCCACGTCTTGCCGCTACGCCGGACCGGTAGTGCCCGTGCTGGTGAACGTACTTCCTGGCGGTGCGTCCATCCAAACCGGTGCGCCGTGCAACTTCTTCATAGGTGCCCAGGCGCTTGTAGAGCAGCTGACAATAGCGGGCAAGCAAGGCGCTTGCTCCGAGCCGGCCGCCGTCGATCGCTTGCAGCAAGGCGTCGCTGCTCGCTCCGGCTGACGCCTCGATGGCGGCATCGTAACGTCCGGTGAGCAGGACGCGACGCACCGCCTGTTCGCGTTCGCGCATATTGCCCGGCCACGGATAATCGGGTGGCAGGCAGCCGGCGAGCGCGTCAAGGACGCGTCCGCCGACCGTTGCGTCGGGAACGCCGAGCATGCGCGTCACCAGCGTCCGGCAAAGCGCTGTGGCTGGCGACTGCCGATCGGCGTGAAACTTCGCTCCTGCAATACCTGCAGGAGCTTGATCTGAATCGGAATGCTGGCCTCGCCGATTTCGTCGAGAAGCAGCGTGCCGTGCGCACTCGAGCGCGCGAGACCGCCGTCGCAGTCCTCGATGGCGCCGGTGAAGGCACCCTTGCGATGGCCAAACAGCTCGGATTCGATCAGGGTCTCCGGGAACTGTGACAGGTTGATGGCGATGAAACTCTCGGTGAAGTTGGCGGCGAAACGCCGCTGGTGCCACAGGTAGGGAATGTGCCCCGAACGGCCGATCGCCGCCGCCGCCTGACCCTTTCCGGTTCCTGTTTCCCCCAATAGCAGGGTCGAGAAATCTTCCATCCGTTTCCACAGATGGGTGTCGAACAGCTGCATGTCATGGGTGAAAACGCTGTTCCAGAGAGCCCGCCGCAAGCTTTTCATCGATGGACTCTCGCCCACCAGTCCGGCTTCGATGAAGTAGTACGCCGGCCGCAACTGGTGAAAGAGGGCGAAATAACGTGCCGCTTCTTCTTCAGAAAAGCCTCGGCGTACCAGTTCGCCGAGGAGTCGGTCGGCCAGCGTCGCGTCAACCCGCGTTTCCCGTCGACTGGCCTGGCGCCTTCGACCGGGTCACATGCATCAAGGCCGGTCGGAGCACGAAGCACTTGCGGAAGCGGCGCTGGATCTACTACTCTTCAATCATGACCTACTCCGTTCCAGGTTATCTGGCCTACCGCCACTACGGCCCCACTACGATCGTCATAAACAACCGCATCAAGACCGCGGTGTTCCTTCGCGACGTTGGCCAACGAGTCTGGCGGCGATTGCTGGATCGCAAAGAATGGCAGCCCGAAGATCTCCCCATACTGCAAAGGCTTGGCAAGTTAGGTCTCGTCGACAGTGCGCATTCGGAAGCGGCTCCAGCAGATCTCGCGACGCACAAGTCCTGCGATGTTCCGCCATCCGGTGCCATCAGCTTGTGGTCTTTCCGCAACAACATCCCGCTGAGCGGACATTTCGAACTCACCGGGCGCTGCAATCTGCGCTGCCTTCACTGCTACTGCACCTTTTCCGAGAAACAGGACGCGCTTTCAACGCACGACGTGTTCCGCATCATCGACGACCTTCATGACGCAGGCACTTTGGGGTTGGTATTGACCGGTGGGGAGATCTTCGTCCGGCGCGACATTGGCGACATACTCACCTATCTTCAGGAGCGACGCTTCATCATTCGCATAAATACCAACGCCACCCTGCTCAAACCACCGATTCTGCGCCTCGTCGCCGACCTGACTAATGTCTATCGCATTCACGTGAGCCTCTACAGCGCGAACGCCGCCGTTCATGATGCAGTGACAAAGGTCAAGGGTTCATTCGAGAAGACGCTCTCCAACCTTGAGGCGTTGAAGGATGCGGGGCACGATGTGCGTATCAACTGCTCCGTCTTACGTACCAACGCGGCATCGTATCAGGAAGTGCGTACCACAATCGGCGATGGACTCGGTATCCCCGTGCGCTTTGATCCCTTCATATTTCCGAAGGACGACGGCTCGTCGGACAATCTGGTCGAGTTTATCGGCCGAGCAACGCTTGCTGAGTTCGATATGTTCAATGGGCGACGCGACCTATCGGAACCTAAGAAGGCCAAACTGTGCAAAGCGGCGTTTTCCTTCTTTGCGATTGACTCGACTGGCAACGTCTACCCCTGTCTCAAGATGAAGAAGAGCATGGCGAGCCCGCTGGGTAAAGTACCGCAGCAGCGTTTCGGCGATGTTTGGCGGTTCTCTGAGCAAGTGAAGGAGATCCGTAAGGTGCTCGACAACAGGCTGAGAAAGTGCTCCATTTGTGAGCTCGAGATTTGAAAGCTTAGACCAGGAGGCCGTCATGAACTCGGACAAGCAGATCAGTATGGATGAAATCCTCAAGGAGCTCGGTGTCGCTGCCGCAAGCAGCGACGGAATTCATCAGTTCGATATCCAAGACAAGTTCTTCATTGGACAGGGCTGCGAAACCACATTACTGCCGGAGCCTTTGGGCGAAGCTCCACCCGCCGATCGGGCCACTATATCTAGGAATATCTCCATCTGCTGCACCAAGTAGTGCTCGCCTGAAAGCCACCCACACAGGCAGCCGATGCGTTTCACAGCAGTGCAGTGCTCGCAGCGACGCGAGGCGCTCAGTCAACCTACTGTTCGCCCGCGTTCAGATGACTCTACAGGGGCGCAGCATCGATGCCGCCCATGCCGATGGCTAAGCCGAACACCAGGCCGGAGATGGTGTCGATCTGGCCGGGCATCAGGCCCCGGGAGCAAACCAGGAGGGAACCGACGGCCAACGCCGATTCAGTTCAGCGCCGGGTCTGCCCGCAGACGTTCGACCGCCAGATCAAGAAACGCGCGTACCCTCTGCGAGGCATGCTGTCCCTCGCGGTGCAGCACATGCACGGGCAGCGCGGGTGGCTCGAAGTCGCTGAGCACGGCCTGCAGCCGGCCGCTGCGCAAGTGTTCAGCGACCTGGTAGGAGAGCAGACGGGTCAGGCCCAAACCGCCCAAGGCGGCCGCCACCGCCGAGTCGTTGCTGGTGGTGGTCATGCGCGCCTGCAGCTTGACCACGCGTGGTGAACCGTCCTCGATCAGTCGCCATTCCGGCGTCGGCGTGACGCCCGCCGCCGAGACGATCCGGTGGGCGAACAAGTCATCGGGCGTACGCGGCTCGCCACACTGTTGAAGATAGGCCGGGGCCGCACAAATGACCCGGCGCACGCGTCCAACCGGCACGGCCTGCAGCGAGGAGTCGGCCAGTTCGCCGATACGCACCGCCACATCGACGCCTTCGTCGAGCATGTTGATCACACGATCGAGAAACAGACAGACGGCGCTGACCTCGGGATAGCGCAAGAGGTATTCGGTGACGATGGGGGTGACGAACTGGGCACCGAACAGCACCGGGGCAGTCAGAGTCAGACGCCCGCGTGGTGCCCTGTGCGTGCCGCCGACCGACTCGTCCGCTTCGGCAACGTCGGCCAGAATGCGCCGACAGTCATCGGCATAGCGTGCACCGGCGTCAGTCACCCGGACGATGCGCGTGCTGCGCGCCAGCAGACGAACACCGAGCTGCCGCTCGAGTTCGTTGATGGCTCGCGTCACCGCCGATGGCGACAGGTTGAGCTTGCGCGCCGCGCCGGCGAAGCCGTTGGCATCAACCACGGCCACGAGTACCTTCATGTGCTGAAGTCTGTCCATGCAGTCGCGAACTCCCTTGCGCCAGGATCTTGCCTTGTCCGGGTGACGGTGCGGAGGGACCTCCCGCAGGCCATGCCTGGAGGATTCTAGTCGATTTCTCTGGCCTTCCTTGACGGTCGGGCGCCAGCGCCCGGCGAGCGTGCTGCTGTCGTTGACGGTGAAGCGAGCCGCTCTTCCCGGCACTTCCTGGTACGCTGCCACTCTCGATAGGGTCGTCTCAGGTCATCAGGTCCGTTCTGAGGCAGTACGACCGTCGACAGGCACATTCTCGCCGCTCGCCAGCGCGCAAGCAGGAGCATCGACCGGATGTGCCTGAACGTCCATGTTCCCCAATTACAACGGATGGGTGGCGTGGTGTGGTATCTGCGAGGGCATTTGGGGCAGCGCTTTGCCTCGACGGGTGGGATAGCGCCAAAGACTGAACAGTTCGTGGCGGCGATTGAAAACTTTGCGAAACGCCCACCGCTCGATCCTCGAAGGCGCCGATGTGAAGGCCGCCGACCTGATCCTGCAGCACCCCGAGTACCATGCGCTGCTCGAGGATCCGGCAACGGCGATCGAGCAGGAGTTCAGTCCCGAGAGCGGGCAGATGAACCCTTTCCTGCATCTCTCGCTGCACCTGACCGTTGCCGAGCAGGTCAGCATCGACCAGCCGCCGGGGCTTCGTTCTGCGTACCAGACGCTGCGCTCGCGTGTCGGCGATCACGAGGGTGCGCACGCGCTCCTCGAATGCCTTGACGAGACGATCTGGCGTGCCGAGCGCCATGGCCAGGCGATGGGCGCGAACGCCGACCTCGAGTGCGTGCGGCGCGCCGCCGCCAGCTCAGCGGCACCCTGGCAGCGCACGGCTGCCGCCGCGCGGCGCGGCGCTGCTGGACAGTGCCGCCGAATCGGGAGGGCAGTTGCTGCAGTGATTCAGGGGTGTCTCAACAGTCAGCACTACTCCGGCAAGTGTCGTGGCGTCTGCCCGTCCTGCACCACCCGCCGCATGGTCGAGACCGCCGCGCATCTGGCCGATCACGTCATCGCGCGCCTGCCGGTGCGCCAGTGGGTGCTCTCGGTGCCCACGCGGTTGCGGGATTACCTGGAACATGATCCCGCAGTTCTCAACGTCGCACTGCACATCTTCCTGACCGCCATCGAGCGGGTATTGCGACCACACAGCCCCGGCGCCAGTGCAGCGTCTCGCCCCGGCGCCGTGATCTTCATCCATCGCTTCGGTGCGCTGCTCAACACGCATCTGCATTTTCACTGCATCGTGGTGGATGGTGTTTTCGAGGGCGATGCGCAGGATGGCGCGGTGCTTCATCCGGCCAGCGGACTGGATGCGTCGGCAATCGGCAAGGCTCAGGCCGCCGTGCGTCGGCGACTGCTGCGCGCGGCCCTGCGGCGCGGCCTGCTGTCGGCCGACGATGCGCAGGTGATGGCCGAAGGGGGAGACGGCGGTGGCTTCTCGGTCGATGCCCAGCTGCGCATCGAGGCGCGCGAGCGCGACGGCCTGGAACGGCTGCTGCGCTACGGTTCCCGTCCGGCCTTTGCGCTGGAACGGCCACGTGAAATCGACCCTGATCCCTTGGTCCATGAGAGCGTGAAGCGGGGGCCGGGAGGAAGTGTCAGCCTGATGCTGACGCCGATGCAACTGCTCGATCGGCTGGCGGCGCTGATTCCGCCACCGAGCAAACATCGGCACCGTTACCATGGGGTGCTGGCGCCGAACTTGCCACTGCGCGAAGCGGTCACCGCGCGAGCACACCCGACCGAACGTGCCGTCGCACCGACGCGGATCGAGTCGCTTCGGCCGCATGCGGCCGCGGCAGAATCACTGCATCGCCAAGCCGATCAGCGTATCGCGTGGTAGGACACAAGGCGAACAGAGCCGCTCGTCGGGGGCGACTCGTGCCTGTGGTCACCTGAGCGGCGAACTTCCGCCGCCCGGGTGACCACAGGCGCCGACAACGGCCATTCCGGAGCGGGTTTTCATGGGCGATCAGGAATCTTGGACACGAATGTCGCGATTGACACGGACGGGAACCGACGAGATACCTCCAAGAGTGGCATTGAAACTCCGATCCTTCTATCCTTACCTGAGCCGGCGGCCTTAAGGTTCTCAACAGAAATCAAGTGCTCGTAAAATGCTCTCTTGGGCAGCCCTGAAGCATGACCGGCGCAGCCCAGTCGTAGCAAGGCTTGGCGGCCACCGCAAAAAAGCTTTCGCAAAGGGGGGACTAGACAATTTTGGAGGCCTTTGGCAGAATAGGCTGAGGTTAG
>ERZ761602.8069-NODE-8069-length-10800-cov-10.106375_pt1 | contig 10800 bp, 7 predicted proteins | sample MGYA00512165_ERZ761602 | MGnify/ENA primary metagenome ERZ761602 (study PRJEB28899, sample SAMN02445085) | bioreactor sludge metagenome | biome: EBPR sludge; isolation source: Thorneside wastewater treatment plant | place: Australia: Brisbane, Thorneside...
TCGAGCTGCTCGACCGTGGCATCGGGCGCGTCGCGCCAGTCCAGCGCGATGTCCAGCCCGGTGGCGCGCAGGTGGTCCTGGATCGCGTCGAGGCGCTGCGGGCACTCGGGATGGCCGGCGCCCATGTCGTGCAAACGGCATTCAGGCGGGCAAAAGAAGGCGGTTGTCATGGCATGAGCGCCTGCGGAAATGGTTTAACGTGGCCTGGATGGACCTGACCGCCGCCCGCCACCTGTCCCGCCTAGTCGACCAGATCGCGACGATCATCGTGGGCAAGCGTGGACAGATCGAGGACAGCGTCGCCTGCCTGATGGCCGGCGGACACCTGCTGATCGAGGACGTGCCCGGGGTGGGCAAGACCACGCTCGCGCATGCGCTGGCTGTCTCCATGGGTCTGAAGTTCTCTCGGGTGCAATTTACCGCCGACCTGATGCCCAGCGACCTGATCGGGGTCAGTGTTTTCGAGCGGACGCGGGAGAGCTTCGTCTTCCATCCCGGGCCGGTCTTCGCGCAGGTGCTGCTGGCCGACGAGATCAACCGCGCCGGCCCGAAGACGCAGAGCGCGCTGCTCGAGGCGATGGAGGAGCACCAGGTCTCGGTGGACAACGTCACGCGCGAACTGCCCAGGCCCTTCTTCGTGATCGCCACGCAGAACCCGAGCGACCAGCTGGGCACCTACCCGCTGCCGGAGAGCCAGCTCGACCGTTTCCTGATGTGCATCACCCTCGGCTACCCCGACCGCCTGTCCGAACGCGCGCTGCTGGCCGGGGCCGACCGGCGCGAGGCGATCGACCGCCTCGAGCCGGTCATGCAGCCCGAGGACGTGCTCGCCGTGCAGAAGGCGGTGCAACAGGTGCACGCCTCGGAGGCGCTGCTGGACTACCTGCAGGCGCTGGTCGCCGCGACACGCTCGGGCCAGTGGTTCGCCGAGGGCCTGAGCCCGCGCGCGGCCATCGCGATCCTGCGCGTGGCCAAGGCCCGCGCGCTGATGGCCCAGCGCGACTACGTCGCCCCCGACGACATCCAGGCGATCCTGCCGCAGGCCGCCGGGCACCGCCTGGTGCCGCTGCCCGGCGCGGGCCGCGGCTCGCTCGAGCAGGTGCGCGCGATGGTCGAGGCCACGCCGGTGCCCTGAGGCCGCGAGCCTCCCCTCGCCTGCCGTGACCGTCACCGCCGCCCGCTCCGCGACGCCGGCCCCGCGGCCGGCGCACACCGGGCGCGAGCGTCGCGCGCTGCGCCGGCGCCTGAACGACTGGCTCGAGAACCGCATCCCGCCGAGCGACTCGTGGACGCTGACGCAGCGCAACATCTACATCCTGCCCACCAAGGCCGGCTGGGGTTTCTGCGCGATGCTGCTGATCATGCTGGTGGGCTCGATCAACTACCAGCTGAACCTCGGCTACGTGCTGACCTTCCTGCTAGCGGGCTGCTCGGGCGTCTCGATGCACATGACGCACGCGACGCTGAAGGGCCTGACGCTGCGGCTGCGGCCGATGGGCTCGGTCTTCGCCGGTGAACCGGCGCCCGTGGAGGTGGTGCTGTCCAGCCCGGGCTCGCGCCGCCACGGCATCGGCGTGAGCTTCTTCGACACGCGACGCTTCGGGCTGATCCAGGGCTTCATCGACGTGCCGGCACACGGCAGCGCGTCGGCCCGGCTGTCGATGGTGCCGGAGCGGCGCGGCCGCCACAAGGTGCCGACGATGACCGTCGAGACGCGCTTCCCGCTCGGCCTGTTCCGCGCCTGGAGCGTCTGGCGCCCGGCCGGGGAGGTGGTGGCCTGGCCGCGTCCGGAGACGCCGAGGCCCGCGCTGCCGGGCAGCCAGCCGGCACCCGGCGAGGGGCGCCACCAGCGCCGCGGCGGCGGCGGCGAGTTCGACGGCGTGCGGGCCTGGCGTCGCGGCGACTCGATGCGCCACGTGGTCTGGAAGAAGGTCGCTCGCACCGGCGAGCTCGTCAGCCGCGACGCGAGCGCGTCGATCAGCCGCGAGCTGTGGCTGGACTGGACGGCGGCGCGCATCGCCGGGGCCGGGCTCGAGCAGCGGCTGTCGCGGCTGACGGCCTGGATCCTCGAAGCCGAGCGCAGCGGTCAACCCTGGGGCCTGCGGCTGCCGGGCCGCGACATCTCGCCCGCGCTCGGCGACGCGCACCGGCTCGCGGCGCTGGACCTCCTCGCGTTGTGGCGATGAACCCGGTCCTGGACCCGCTGATCGCCCGCCTGCTCCCCCGCTGGCCCGGCTGGCCGCACCTGCCGCGCGAGGCGCGCGACACGCTGTTCCAGCTCGGCGTGATCGCCTGGACCGTCGCGCCGCACCTGCTGCGCCTGCCGGCGTGGTGCGCGGCGATGGTCGTGGGCATCCTCTACTGGCGCATGCGGCTGGCCGTCGGCAACCTGCCGCTGCCCAGCCGCTGGACCATCGTCGGCGTGCTGGCGGTCGCCGTCGGGCTGACGGCCTGGAGCGAGGGCACGCTGCTCGGCAAGGAGTCCGGCGTCACGATGCTCGTCGTGCTGATGGCGCTGAAGATGCTCGAGCTGCGCGCGCGGCGCGACGCGCTGGTCGTCTTCTTCCTCGGCTTCTTCATCGTGCTGACGCACTACCTGTACTCGCAGTCCCTGGCGATGGCGATGGTCACGCTGGGCTCGGTGTGGGGCCTGCTGACGGCGCTGGTGCTCGCGCACATGCCGGTCGGGCGCCCGCCGATCATGCAGGCCGGCGCGGTGGCACTGCGCGCCGCGCTGTGGGCGCTGCCGCTGATGGCCGTGCTGTTCGTGCTCTTCCCGCGCATCGCGCCGCTGTGGGGCGTGCCGCAGGACGCCGGCGGGCGCACCGGCCTGTCGGGCTCGCTGCGCATGGGCGGCGTGGCCTCGCTGGCCAACGACGAGAGCATCGCGCTGCGCGTGCGCTTCCTCGACGGCCGCACGCCCTCGCCCGACCAGCTCTACTTCCGCGGGCCGGTGCTCGGGGCCTTCGACGGCCGCGAGTGGAGCCGGCTGCCCTCGGGCCTGTCGCCCGGCATGCGCGCCGCGGAGGTCCAGCTGATCGGCGCGCCGCTGCCTTACGAGATGACGCTCGAGCCCAGCCGCCTGAACCTGCTGCCGCTGCTCGAGCTGACGCCGGAGCCCGACGATGGCCTTCCGCTGATCGAGGGCCAGGTCGCGACGCTGCGCGCCGACCTGCAGTGGCAGCTGAACCTGCCGGTCACCGACCGCTTGCGCCTGCAGGCCCGCGCCTGGCCGATGCACCGCCACGGCCCGCGCCAGGAGCCGCCGCCGCTGCCCGCGCTGACCCAGCTGCCCGCCGGCTTCAACCCGCGCACGCTGGAGTGGGCGCGCCGCTTCCGCAGCGACGACCCGACGCTGGCCGGCGCCGACGCGCGCACGCTGGCCTCGGCGCTGTACCACCACGTCGCGAAGGCCGGGTTCACCTATACGCTCGAGCCCGGTGCCTACGGCACGCACGCGGTCGACGAGTTCTGGCTCGACCGCCGGCTGGGCTTCTGCGAGCACTTCTCGGCGGCCTTCGTCGTCGTCATGCGCGCCTGGGGCGTGCCGGCGCGCATCGTCACCGGCTACCAGGGGGCCGAGCGTGACCCGGTCGACGGCTGGTACGTCGTGCGCAACAGCCACGCCCACGCCTGGGCCGAGTTCTGGCAGCCCGGCGAAGGCTGGGTGCGCGCCGACCCGACCGCGGCCGTCGCGCCTGAGCGCATCCGCCGCAGCCTGCAGCTGCAGCCGGAGCGCGGCTTCGTCGCGCAGGCCATCGGCACCGTCAACCCGGCCTTGCTCGAGCAGCTGCGCGCGGGCTGGGAGCGCTTCGACAACCGCTGGAACCAGTGGGTGCTGAACTACTCGCGCGCACGGCAGTTCAACCTGCTGCGCGAGCTGGGTTTCGAGACCCCGAGCTGGGCCGAGCTGAGCTACGTGCTGATCCTGCTGCTCAGCGCCGCGGCGGCCGGCGCGGCGGGCTGGGCCCTGTGGGACCGGCAGCGCCAGGATCCCTGGGTGCGGCTGCAGGCGCGCGTGCAGCAGCGGCTGGCCGTGCTGGGCGTGGCGGTCGGGCCGCAGGATGCACCGCGCACCCGCGCTGCCCGCGTGCGCGCGGCCTGCGGGGATGCCGGGGAGGAACTGGCCGCCGCCCTGGAGGCGCTGGACCGCGCCCGCTACGGCCCGGATGGCAGCCGGCGCGTGGACCCCCGGTGGTGGCGAGGGTTTCGGTTGACCGCGGCGAGAATGCCAGCTGCGCCTGCCGCGCGGGAGCTCAGCGCTTGAATCGTCGTCGACTCGTCGTGCGCTCGGCCGCCTGGGCGGCCGCGATCGCGACCGGCCTGCCCGGGGCGGCCCCGGCGGCAGCTGCCGGCGATCAGTCGCCACCTCGGCGCCGCGAGCGCGACGGCCGGCCACGGCATCGTCCGCCCGCCGTGCCGCCGGCCCGCTTGTACGCCGGGCACCCGGCCGCAGCGGCCTTCGCCGCCGAGCTGGCACAGCGCCGCGGCTGGGACCTGGCCTGGATCGAGCAGCAGCTCGGACGCGCCCGCTTCGTGCCGGCCGTGCCGCGCCTGATCATGCCGCCGCCGGCGGGCACCGCGAAGGACTGGGCCGCCTACCGCGCGCGCTTCGTCGAACCGCGCCGCGTGCAGGCCGGGGTTCGCTTCTGGGACGACGCCGCCGGCTGGCTCGAGCGGGCCGAGCAGCAGTTCGGCGTGCCGCCCGCCATCGTGGTGGGCATCGTCGGCGTCGAGACCTTCTACGGCCGCATCATGGGCGACTACCGCGTGCTCGATGCGCTGGCGACGCTGAGCTTCGACTTCCCCACCGGCCGTCGCGACCGCAGCGCCTTCTTCCGCGGCGAGCTCGAGGAACTGCTCGCCTGGGCACGCCGCGACGGCTTCGACCCGGCACAGCTGCGGGGCTCGTATGCCGGCGCCTGGGGGCTGCCGCAGTTCATGCCCGGCAGCATCCTGCGCTACGGCATCGACTACGACGGCGACGGCCGCGTCGACCTCGCCGGCAGCACGGCCGACGTCGTCGGCAGCGTCGCGAACTACCTCGCGAGCTTCGGCTGGCAGCGCGGCATGGCGACGCACCACGCCGTCGCGCCGCCGGTGGACACGCGCGACCGCGCCGCGCTGCTCGCCCCGGACATCGTGCCGAGCTTCACCGCGGCGCAGATGCTCGAACGCGGTGCCGAGCTGAGCCCGGCCGGGCAGGCGCACGCGGGGCTGCTCGCGCTGGTCGAGCTGCAGAACGGCGACGCAGCCCCGAGTTTCGTGGCCGGCACCGCCAACTTCTACGCGATCACGCGCTACAACTGGTCGAGCTACTACGCGATGGCCGTCATCGACCTGGCCGCGGAGGTCGAGCGCACGCGCCAGCGCCGCCCCGGCCCTTGAGCGCCTGCGGTGGCGCCCGGCCGCTGGCGGCAGCGTTCAGGCCATGCCGCTCCAGCCGATGGCCAGCAGCAGCGCGGCGGCCGCGGCCAGGGCGAAAGCCGGCAGCACGCGGGCGAGCTTGCGCCCGCGCCGGAACAGGCGACGGTCTTCGGGCCAGGCCAGGCGGGACACGTTCATTGACATCCAGTCTAGGAATCCGCACGTTCGCTTGCATCCCGATGCCTAGGGATCGGCATTCGTAACAACGGCAAGCGATCGCATATCATCGCGGCGGCATTTGCTTTGGATCCAAAGCATTCCACTCGACCCATCGCTGGAGCGCGGCCCATGAAGATCGTCTGCATCGGGGGAGGTCCCGCCGGCCTGTACGTCGCGCTGCTGCTGAAGAAGCTCGACCCGGCGCACGACATCACGGTCGTCGAGCGCAACCGGCCCTACGACACCTTCGGCTGGGGCGTGGTCTTCTCCGACGCGACGATGGACAACATGCGGCGCTGGGACGAGCCCTCCGCCGAGGAGATCCAGCAGGCCTTCAACCACTGGGACGACATCGAGCTGCTGTTCAAGGGCCAGCGCATCCGCTCCGGCGGCCACGGCTTCGTCGGCATCGGGCGCAAGAAGCTGCTCAACATCCTGCAGGCGCGCTGCGAGGCACTGGGCGTGAGGCTGGTCTTCGAGACCGAGGTCGACAGCGACGAGGACTTCCCCGATGCCGACCTGATCGTCGCCAGCGACGGCATCAACTCGAGGATCCGCCAGGCCCACGCCGACGTCTTCCAGCCGGACATCGTCACGCGCCCCAACCGCTACATCTGGCTCGGCACGAACCGCCTGTACGACGCCTTCACCTTCGACTTCCGGCGCACCGAGCACGGCTGGTTCCAGGCGCACATCTACAAGTTCGACGAGCAGACGACGACCTTCATCGTCGAGTGCCCGGAACCCGTCTGGCTCGCGCACGGGCTCGACCGGGCCGACCCGCAGCAGTCGGTGGCCTTCTGCGAGCAGCTGTTCGCCGACAACCTGCAGGGCGCGAGGCTGATGACCAACGCGCGCCACCTGCGCGGATCGGCCTGGCTGAACTTCCAGCGTGTCGTCTGCGGCCAGTGGTGGCTGCGCAACCGCCACGGCGCGCATGTCGTGCTGATGGGCGACGCCGTGCACACCGCGCACTTCGCGATCGGCTCGGGAACCAAGCTGGCCATCGAGGACGCGATCGAGCTGACGCGGCAGGTCGAGCGCATCGGCAGCTCGCCGGCGCAGCTCGGCGACGTGCTGCGCGCCTACCAGGAGGCCCGGCGCATCGAGACGCTGCGGCTGCAGAACGCCGCGTGGAACGCGATGGAGTGGTTCGAGGTGGTCGGCCAGCGCTATGCCGACACGCTGCCGCCGCCGCAGTTCATGTACTCGATGCTGACGCGCAGCCAGCGCATCAGCCACGAGAACCTGCGCCTGCGCGACGCCGCCTGGCTCGGCGGCTTCGAGCGCTGGTTCGCCGGGCGCGCCGGCGTCGCGCCGCGCGAGGGCCAGCCCGTGCCGCCACCGATGTTCACGCCCTACACGCTGCGCGGCGTGACCCTGAAGAACCGGGTCGTCGTCTCGCCGATGGCGCAGTACTCCTGCGTCGACGGCGTGCCCGGCGAGTTCCACCTCGTGCACCTGGGCGCCCGCGCGCTGGGCGGCGCCGGCATGGTCGTCGCGGAGATGACCTGCCCGTCGCCCGACGCGCGCATCACCCCCGGCTGCCCGGGGCTGTGGAACGATGTGCAGCAGGCCGCCTGGCAGCGCATCGTCGACTTCGTGCACCGCGAGACCGACGCGAAGATCGCGCTGCAGCTCGGCCACGCGGGCCCGAAGGGATCGACCTGCGCGCCCTGGCAGGGAGCCGGTGCCGACCGGCCGCTGGCCGAGGGCAACTGGCCGCTGCTCGCGGCCTCGGCCGTCCCCTACCTGGACGACGGCGCGCTGCCGAACCCGATGACCCGCGCCGACATGGACCGCGTGCGCGACGACTTCGTGCGCGCCGCGCAGCGCGCCGCGGCCATCGGCTTCGACTGGCTCGAGCTGCATTGCGCGCACGGCTACCTGCTGTCGAGCTTCATCTCGCCGCTGACCAACCGGCGCAGCGACGCCTGGGGCGGCTCGCTGGAGAACCGGCTGCGCTACCCCTTGGAGGTCTTCGAGGCGCTGCGCGCAGTGTGGCCGGCCGACCGGCCGATGTCGGTGCGCATCTCGGCGCACGACTGGGTCGAGGGCGGCATCACGCCGGCCGACGCGGTGCAGATCGCCCGCGCGTTCAAGGACGCGGGCGCCGACATGATCGACTGCTCGTCGGGCCAGGTCAGCGCGCAGCAGAAGCCGACCTACGGGCGCATGTACCAGACGCCGTTCGCCGACCGCATCCGCAACGAGGCGGGCATCGCGACGATCGCCGTCGGCGCGATCACCGAGGCCGACCACGTCAACAGCATCGTCGCCGCCGGCCGTGCCGACCTGTGCGCGATCGCGCGGCCGCACCTGGCGAACCCCGCGTGGACGCTCGCCGAGGCGGCGAAGATCGGCTACACCGACCTGGCCTGGCCGAGGCCCTACCTTTCCGGCAAGTCGCAGATGGAGGCGCTGTTCGCGCGCGAGAAGGCCGCGGCCGCACCGGTGCGCACGCGAGGCGACGGCGGCTGACATGCGGCGCGCGCCCCAACCGCCCTCGCCCGCCGTCCCTGGCGCGCAGCGCCTGCACTGATGGACGCCCCGCTGCGCAGCGGCCTCGAGAGCCGCGCCGCTCCCGACGACCACCAGGCCCTTCGGCTGTGGTTGCGGCTGCTGTCGTGCAGCACCGAGATCGAGAACGAGATCCGCCGCCGGCTGCGCGCCACCTTCGGCATGACGCTGTCGCGCTTCGACTACCTCGCGCAGCTGCACCGCTCGCCCGGGGGCCTGCGCATGTCCGAGCTGTCGCAGCGGCTGATGGTCACCGGTGGCAGCGTGACCGGCCTGACCGACGAGCTGGTCAAGGACGGGCAGGTCGTGCGCGAGGGCGACCCGCAGGACCGCCGGTCGCAGCGCGTGCGCCTGACCGGCGAGGGCCGCGCGGCCTTCGAGGCCGCCGCCGGCATCCACGAGGCCTGGGTCGTCGAGCTGCTCGGCGGCCTCACGCGGGCCGAGCGTGCGCAGCTGCTGGAGCTGCTCGGGCGGCTGCGCAGGCAGCTCTGCGACGCGCTCCAGGCGCCCCGCCCCGGCAGCCGGCCGGCGGCGCGCCGCAGGGCGCAGCCTGCCGAACGCCGCTCCACGCCCGCGCGACGGAGCCCCCCCGACCGCCCCTCGGAGACCCCCCGATGATCGACCCCGACAAGACCCTCGACCCGGCGCTGGCCGCCGGCAACCGGCGCCCCCTGGCGGGCCACGAGGCGCGCCACTTCGGCTGGCGCGTCGACGATCGCGTCGGCGTCGTCACGCTGAACCGCCCGGAGCGCAAGAACCCGCTGACCTTCGACTCCTATGCCGAGCTGCGCGACCTGTTCCAGCGGCTGCGCCACGCCCCCGACGTCAAGGCGCTCGTGCTGCACGGCGCGGGCGAGAACTTCTGCTCCGGCGGCGACGTCCACGAGATCATCGGGCCGCTGATCGGCCTGCCCGCGCCCGAGCTGCTGATGTTCACGCGCATGACCGGCGACGTCGTCAAGGCGATGCGCCACTGCCCGCAGCCCATCGTCGCGGCCATCGACGGCGTGTGCGCCGGCGCCGGCGCGATCCTCGCGATGGCCGCGGACCTGCGCGTGGGCACGGCCCGCAGCAAGACCGCGTTCCTGTTCAACCGCGTCGGGCTGGCCGGCTGCGACATGGGCGCGTGCAACATGCTGCCGCGCATCGTCGGCCACGGGCGCGCGAGCGAGCTGCTCTACACCGGCCGCGCGCTGCCGGGCGACGAGGCGCACGCCTGGGGCTTCCTGAACCGCCTCGTCGAGCCCGCCCGGGTCGTCGACGAGGCGCTCGCCTGGGCGCGCGAGCTCGCCGAGGGCCCGAACTTCGCCAACGGCATCACCAAGACGATGCTGCACCAGGAATGGACCATGGGCATCGACGAGGCCATCGAGGCCGAGGCGCAGGCGCAGGCGCTGTGCATGCTGACCGAGGACTTCGGCCGTGCCTACCGGGCCTTCGCCGCGAAGAGCCGGCCGCGTTTCGAGGGCAACTGAGATGACGCGACCGACGCCCGGCCGACCGGCAGGCCGCACCACACGACGCCGGGCCGCCGCCGAGCGCCACGCCCGCGGCGCGCAGCACGGAGGGTGAACCGGTGAGCGACACGCGTGACCTGCAGTGGCCGTTCTTCGAGGACCGCCACCGCCGACTGGCCGATGAACTGGATCGTTGGGCACGCCGGCATGTGCGCGACCGGCACGGATCGGAGGTCGATGCCGAGTGCCGCGCGCTGGTGCGCGAGCTCGGCGCCGCGGGCTGGCTGCGCCATGGCGTTGCCGGCACCGAGTTCGGCGGCGCCGCCGAGCTCATCGACACGCGCGCGATCTGCCTCGTGCGCGAGACGCTGGCGCGCCACAGCGGCCTGGCCGACTTCGCGTTCGCGATGCAGGGGCTCGGCTCGGGCGCGATCTCGCTGGCCGGAACGGCCGAGCAGAAGGCGCGCTGGCTGCCGCGCGTGGCACGCGGCGAGGCGATCGCGGCGTTCGCGCTGTCGGAGCCCGGGGCGGGCAGCGACGTCGCGGCGATGGACTGCGCCGCGCACGTCGACGGCGGCCACGCGGTGCTCGACGGCGAGAAGACCTGGATCAGCAACGGCGGCATCGCCGACTTCTACGTCGTCTTCGCGCGCACCGGCGAGGCGCCCGGCGCGCGCGGCATCAGCGCCTTCGTCGTCGAGGCGGACACGCCGGGCTTCGAGATCGCCGAGCGCATCGAGGTCATCGCGCCGCACCCGCTGGCGCGGCTGCGCTTCGCGCACTGCCGCGTGCCGCTGTCGCAGCGGCTCGGCGCCGCCGGCGAAGGCTTCAAGATCGCGATGCGCACGCTGGACGTCTTCCGCACCTCCGTGGCCGCGGCGGCGCTGGGTTTCGCACGGCGCGCGCTCGACGAGGCGCTGGCCCGTGCGACGAGCCGCCGGATGTTCGGCCAGCATCTCGCGGACTTCCAGCTGACCCAAGCCAAGCTCGCGCAGATGGCCACGACGATCGACGCGGCCGCGCTGCTGGTCGCCCGCGCCGCGTGGATGCGCGACCAGGGGCAGCCGGTGACGCGCGAGGCGGCGATGGCCAAGATGGCGGCCACCGAAGGTGCGCAGCAGGTCATCGACGCCGCGCTGCAGATGTGGGGCGGCCTGGGCGTCACGCGCGGCCAGCCGGTCGAGGGCCTGTACCGCGAGATCCGCGCGCTGCGCATCTACGAAGGCGCCACCGAGGT
>ERZ761602.8070-NODE-8070-length-10799-cov-4.447040_pt1 | contig 10799 bp, 13 predicted proteins | sample MGYA00512165_ERZ761602 | MGnify/ENA primary metagenome ERZ761602 (study PRJEB28899, sample SAMN02445085) | bioreactor sludge metagenome | biome: EBPR sludge; isolation source: Thorneside wastewater treatment plant | place: Australia: Brisbane, Thorneside...
CATGTCCGGTAATGGCTCCCGGTGGCCCCGTTATCTACGCCGCGCCGCCGCGGCGGACCACGCGGGCATTGTCGCGGCCCGACATACCCGGCGCGCATGGCTTCGTTTGGTGCGATTGTCTCGATACGCAAGCCCGCGGCGTCGCCGAACGCCGCGGCGAAGGACGACGCGCGCGCGATCGAGGCTCGTGCGAGGGCGGTGAAAGACGGGGCTCTCGCCGGGCCCGAGCATGAACGCCAGCGCGATAGGCCGCCCGGCCCCGCGGCGCCTGCACCCGGTCTTTGCATCTTCTCCGTCGTCTGTGGTTAACCTTCCTTCGTTCCGCCACTCCCGCTCCACACCGCCCGACGCGACGTGACCCCGCACCCCGCCCTTCCGCCGCTGCTCGCCGGCGACGAGCCACCGCCGTTCGAGATTGCGAACGCCGCCGGCGCGGCGCCGATCGTGTTCGTCTGCGACCATGCCAGCAACCGCGTGCCGCGCGCGCTGCGCCGGCTGGGGCTGGCGGCGGCGCCGCTGCGCGAGCACATCGCCTGGGACATCGGCGCCGCCGACGTGGCGCGGCGGCTGGCGCGCCGCTTCGATGCGCCGCTGGCGCTGACCAACTATTCGCGCCTCGTCATCGACTGCAACCGGTCGCCGTCCGATCCCACCTCGATCCCCGCCGAGAGCGACGGCATCGCCGTGCCCGGCAATCGCGGGCTTTCGCCGGGCCTGCGCCTGCAGCGCGCCGACGCGCTGTTCAAGCCCTATCAGGACGCGGTCGCGCGCCTCATCGCGCAGAAGGCCGAACACGGCCCGCCGCCCGCGGTGATCTCCCTTCATTCGTTCACGCCGGTGTTCCAGCGCACGCGCCGGCCCTGGCATGTGGGCGTTCTCTGGAACGAGGACCGGCGCCTCGCGATCCCGCTGATGGACGCGCTCGCCCGCCATCCCGGCCTCGCGGTCGGCGACAACGAGCCCTATTCGGCGCGCGACGGCGTCGGCTACACGATCGCGACCCACGCGGAGCGCGCCGCGCTGCCGCACGTGGCGCTGGAAATCCGGCAAGACCTGATCGCGACCGCCTCGGGCGCCGATACCTGGGCCGGTATCGTCGGGGAGGCGCTCGCCGCGGCCTTCGCGGCGGCGGGCATCGCGGCCGCGCGCGGCGCGCGCGCCGGCACGGGGAGCGCCGCATGACCTCCGGCTTCCCGAGCTTCCGTCTCGGCATCGAGGAGGAATACCTCCTCGTCGACCGCGCGACGCGCGACCTCGCCCACGACCGCCCCGACGCGTTCATGGCGGCACTCGAGGCGCGGCTCGGCGACCAGGTGAAGCCCGAGTTCCTGACGAGCCAGATCGAGCTGGTCACCAAGGCCTGCGACGGGATCGCCGACGCGCGCGCGGAGCTGCGCCGCCTGCGCCGCATCGCCGCCGATGTGGCTGCCGAGTTCGGCCTCGCGATCGTCGCCGCCGCCACGCATCCCTTCGCCGGCTACGAGGCGACGACGCCGACCGACAAGGAGCGCTACAAGATTTTGGCACGCGACCTGCAGGGCGTCGGCCGTCGGCTGCTGATCTGCGGCATGCACGTGCATTGCGCGCTCGACGACGACGAGCTGCGCATCGACCTCATGTCGCAGGTGGCTTACTTCCTGCCGCACATCCTCGCGCTCAGCACGTCCTCGCCGTTCTGGCGCGGCGAGGATACGGGCCTCAAATCGTACCGCATCGCCGTCTTCGACGGGCTGCCGCGCACCGGCATTCCCGAGCAGTTCGACAGCTGGGGCGAATATCAGCGCCACGTCGACATGCTGGTGAAGACCGGCCTGATCGAGGACGCCTCGAAGCTGTGGTGGGACGTGCGGCCGGCGGTGCGCTTTCCGACGCTCGAGATGCGCATCACCGACGTGCCGACCCTGATGGAAGACACGCTCACGATCGCGGCGCTCTACACGTGCATCCTGCGCATGCTGTGGCGCCTGAAGCGCGCGAACCAGCGCTGGCGGCGCTACGCGGCGATGCTGATCGGCGAGAACCGCTGGCGCGCGCAGCGCTACGGCATCGACGAGGGCCTGGTCGATTTCGGCAGGGGCGAGATCGTGCCCTACGCGCACCTGCTCGGCGAACTGATCGAACTCGTGCGCGAGGACGCGGCCATGCTCGGCTGCGCGGCCGAGGTCGCGCGCGCGCCGGAGATTCTCGCGCGCGGCACCAGCGCCCATCGCCAGCGCAAGACCTACGCCGATGCGCGCGCCGCCGGCGCCGGCAAGCGCGAGGCGCTCACGACGGTGGTGGATGCGCTGATCGCGGAGACGGTGGAGGGCGCGTAGTTCCCGCTCGCCCCGCCGACGCTTCGCGTCGGCCGGCGAGAAGATCTGCTACTTCTACTTTCCCTTCGGCGATGCTCGCCGCGGGCCGCGCAACGTCTTGACGTCGCCGCGCTTCTTTTTCGTCTTGTCCTGGAGCTGGCGGCGCGCCGCGTCGAACGCGTTGCGGATCGCGACCAGCGGGTCCTGGTTCCACTGGTGCCCGGCGGTGCTGGGACGCACCGCCACCTCGGCGCGCCCCGGCACGGCGAGATGGATTCGCACCTGGTAGAGCTTGCCCTTGTGCTTGTGCTTCTCGGGCGCGCTCACCACCACCCGGCAGGCGGTGAGCCGGCCGTGGAACTGCTCGAGATGCGCGATCTCGTCGAGGATGCGCCGGCGCACCGCGTCGGAGGGATCGATGTGCTCGAAGACGATCTGCGGTTCGGTTTCCATGCGCTGCCTTCCCTGCCCCGCTCTGCGGTTGGCCATGACGTGTATCGCGCGCGGCGCGGCGGCAAGCCTTGATCAAGATCAACGGCGCCTTCACCCCAATCCGCATCTGGACAAGGCGGCGCGGCCGGCACAGTTTATCGCAGACGCGCCAAGATCGAGGATCGCCATGGACGACAAGACCCGGACCGAGCTCGAAGCCGCCGCCTTCCGCCGTCTCGTGCAGCACCTGCGCGAGCGCACCGACGTGCAAAACATCGACCTGATGAACCTCGCCGGCTTCTGCCGCAACTGCCTTTCGAAGTGGTATCTCGCGGCCGCGCAAGAGAAGGGCGTGGCGCTCTCCGATCCGGAGGCGCGCGAGACCGTGTACGGCATGCCCTACGACGAGTGGAAGAAGAAGTATCAGACCGAAGCGAACGCCGAGCAGAAGGCGAAGTTCGCGATCTCGCACAAGCATTGATCCGCCGGCGCGCACACCGGTTTCGGCACCCGACATGAAACGAATCAAGCGCGCGCTCGTCATCGGCGGCTCGCTCGGCGGCCTGTTCGCCGCGAGCCTGCTGCGCGGCATCGGCTGGACCGTGACCGTGTTCGAGCGTTCGACGGGCGCCCTCGCCTCGCGCGGGGCCGGCCTCGGCACGACGCGCGAGCTGGTCGAGACGATGCGCCGGGCCGGCGCGCGGTTCGACGTCTCCATCGCCGTGCCGATGACCGGCTATGTCTGGCTCGACGCCGATGGCCGCGTCGTGCATGCGCAGGAGAGGCTCAACGCCTCGAGCACTTGGTCGCGCGTCTACCAGCCGCTCCGCGAGGCCGTTCCCGACAGCGACTATCGGGCCGGCATGACGCTCGAGCGCGTGGAACAGAAGGGCGAGCGCGTCGCCGCGCATTTCGCCGACGGCACGAGGGCCGAGGGCGATCTGCTGATCGCCGCCGACGGCAATTTTTCGACCGTCCGCCGCCAGTTCATGCCCGACGTCGGGCCGCGCTATGCCGGCTACGTCGCCTGGCGCGGCATCATGGAGGAACGCGACGTTCCGGCTGCGATCCGCAGCGCGCATTTCGACAAGATCGCGTTCTCGTTTCCGGCCGGCGAGATGTCGCTCGCCATGCCGGTGCCGGGCCACGACGACGACACGCGCCCGGGCCACCGGCGCTACTACTTCATCTGGTACCGGCCGACGACGCCCGAGGCGCTGCGCGACCTCTGCACCGATGCGAACGGCCTGCACCACGGCATCTCGATTCCGCCGCCGCTGATCCGCCCCGAGGTGATCCGCGCGGTCAAGGACGACGCCGCGGAGCGCTTCGCGCCCGATCTCGCCGAGGTCATCGCGCGCACCGAATTGCCGCTGCTCCAGGCGATCTCTGATTTCGAGTCGCCGAAGCTCGCGCTCGGGCGCGTCGTGCTGCTCGGCGACGCGGCGTTCGTGGCCCGGCCGCACGTCGCCGCCGGCGTGAGCAAGGCAGCACTCGACGCCGCCACGCTCGCCGACGCGCTGGCCGGCGAAGCGGACGTCGACGCGGCGCTCGCCCGCTACGAGCGCGAGCGGCTCGACTTCGGCCGCCGCATCGTCGCGCACAGCCGGCGCCTCGGCACCCTGCTCGACGGCCGCGAGGTGCCGCCCGCGCAATGGACCGGCGACGACGCCTATCGCGATCCGCGCCGCGTGCTGCGCGACTACGGCGCGCCGCATCTCGTGCACGATCTCACCGCGCAGGACCTCGTCGCGTAGCCGCCCGCGGCATCGTCCCCGCTGTTCACAGGCGGTGGATAGCGCGTGAGCGAATCCGCATTGCCGCCGCCGCGCGTTCCGCTAGCTTCGCGCCGATCGCATCGCATCGAAGGGCGCGCACCATGGCGGACGGAACGGGGCCGATCGAACACAAGACCAAGGCGAAGGCGGGCCCGGTGGCGGCCGACGTGCTCAGGAAATACATCGAGCGCATCGAGCGCCTCGAGGAAGAGAAGAAGGCGCTGGCCGGCGACATCCGCGAGATCTACGCCGAGGCCAAGGGCAACGGCTACGAGCCGCGCGTGATGCGCAAGGTCGTCTCGCTGCGCCGCATGAAGGACGCCGACCGCCAGGAAGAAGAGGCGCTGCTCGAGGTGTATCGGGCCGCCGTCGGCGTCTGATCGCGCCGCCGGCCCTCACGTCCCATCCGCCGCAAGGGCGGCGGTTGGGCCCCTTCTCTCCAACTTCGTGGGAGAGAGAAGAAATCGGCGCGCGCGCGAACTTCACTTCTCTCTCCCGCTTGCGGGAGAGAAGGGGCACATTGCGGCGCCTTCTGCGCCGCAATGGGAAGTGAGGGCCTTCGCTCAGTTCAGTGGACGCGCCGGCCGGCGGCCTGATCGGGCACTTTCAGTCCGAGCGCCGCGATCTGCTTGTCGAGATCGCCCTTCCACATCTGGCGCAGCTCTTCGTTGCCCCAGCGGCGGATGCCGTAGGCCACCGCGAGATCGCTGAATTTCGACTTGGCCGCGCCGAACGTGTCGAGCGCGTGCGGATACCACTTGTCGACCGATTTCTGCGCCTCGGCCAGGCCGGCCTTGGCGAGATCCTGATAGCGCCGGTTCTGCACGATGTCCTTGGTGCGGCGCGCGCCGAACGAGGCGTGGAAGCGCTCCTCGTTGACCATCGTCGTCATCTCGCGCGCCAGCGGCGCGAAACTCGAATCCTCGAACGCGCGCAGGTGATAATAGGCGACGTTGTCGAGCAGGAAGCAGAACACGCAGAGATCGGCCCAGCTGTCGAACGGCACGTTGAAGACGTGCAGCGGATGCTCGCCGCGCTTGAGCGTCAGCAGCCGGTCCGCCATCGCCTCGCCGTCGGGGCCGAAGCCCTTCAGCATCTTGCAGTCGATGAAGCCCTGATGGGCCTCGTCGGCGCAAACCTGCGCCTGCGCGAAGCGGTCCTCGGCGGTCGGCCCCTTGTTGATCCATTCCTGGTGCTGCTCGACCGAGGCGAACTCGGTCGACGCCAGCGCGTACACGATCTTGACCAGCGTCTCGCGGTATTCGGGCGGCATCTGCTCGGGCGCCTCGATCTTCCGCATGCCCTTGAGCTCGCCCCACATCACGCTGCGCGAAACGGCCATCGTTCTTCTCCCTCGAAACGGACGGAATCTAGCAAGAGGCGGGGAGGCGGGGCGAGAAAAGTTTGAACCAAGGAGCGCACGGAACTGATGCTCTGCGCGCCAGGGGCGCGCACGAGAGTCCTTCACCGTGTCCTCCGCGACCTCCGTGGTTCGGAATTCTTTGCTTCTCCCCGTCTCCTGTTCCCTTGCCCTACCTGTTCGCCAGTGCGACGCCGAGCGCCGTGAGGGCCATGCCGGCGAGGCCGACGAGGCCGAAGGTTTCGCCGAACAGCGGCCACGCCATCAGCGCGGCCACGGCCGGCGTCAGATAGAACAGGCTCGCGACCTTGGCCGCCGCGCCGCGCCGGATCAGCCACATCAGCAGCGCCACCGTCATCACCGAAAGGACGAGCGCGAGCCACGTCACGGCGATCGCGAAATCCCGCGTCCAGGCGACTTGCGCGGTCTCGAAGACCAGCGCCAGCACGCCGGTGACGGCCAGCGCCGCCGTGAACTGCACGACGCCGCCGGCGACGAGATCGACGCGCGCGCAGTAGCGCTTCTGGTAGATCGTGCCGATCGTGATGCCGGCCAGCGCCGCCACGCAGAGGCCATACCCGAGCGCGCTGCCCTGCCCCAACGCAAGCTTCTCGCGCAGCACGAGAACGAGGCCGGCGAGGCCGAGCAGGAGGCCGGCCCACTGGACCGGCTTCACGCGCTCGCCGAGCAGCGGCCCCACCAGCGTGGCGGTGAGCAGCGGCTGCATGCCGACGATGAGCGCCGAGACGCCGGCCGGCACGCCCTTCTCGATCGCCGCGAACACGCCGCCGAGATAGACGACGTGCATCAGCACGCCGACCACCGCCGAATGCCCGGCGCCGCGCAGGCTTGGCCACGTCGAGCGCAATGCGAGCGCCAGCGCGAGCAGCAGCGGGATCACGATCAGGAAGCGGATCGCGAGGAACGTCGCCGGCTCCGCCGACGGCAGGCCGAGCTTGGCGAAGACGAAGCCGGTCGACCACAGGACGACGAAAAGCCCCGGAACGCCGACCGCGAGCGCGGTGCCGCGCCAGCCGGCGCCCGCTGCGCCGTTCGCGCTCACGCCTGCTTGGCTTGGATGATGCTGCGGCGGACCGCGCGCGTGCGCGTGAACTTGTCGAACAGGGTCGGGCCGTCGCCCTTCCTGATCGCGCGCTGCATCACCGAGAGGTCTTCGTTGAAGCGGCCGAGCATTTCGAGCACGGCTTCCTTGTTGGTCAGGAAGACGTCGCGCCACATCGTGGGATCGGAGGCGGCGATGCGCGTGAAATCGCGGAAGCCGCCGGCCGCGAACTTGATCACGTCGCCCTTGATGTCGGCCTCGAGATCCACCGCCGTATCGACGATCGTGTAGGCGATGAGATGCGGCAGATGCGAGGTGATCGCGAGCACGAGATCGTGCCGCTCCGCCTCCATGATCTCGACGTTCATGCCGGCCTGCCGCCAGAGCGCGCGTACCATGCGCACGGCCTTGGCGTCGGTGCCCTCGGGCGGGGTGAGAATGCACCAGCGCTGATGGAACAGCTCGGGAAAGCCGGCCTCGGGCCCCGAATGCTCGGTGCCGGCGACCGGATGGCCGGGCACGCAGTGCACGCGCTTCGGCAGCGCCTTGGCCATCGCGTCGCGCGCCATCGTCTTGCACGAGCCGACGTCGGTGACGATCGCGCCGTCTTTGAGGTGCGGGGCCATCGCCTCGCACACCGGGCCGATCGCGAGCATCGGCACGCACACCACGACGAGGTCGGCGCCGTCCACGGCCTTGGCGATCTCGGCCTCGGCACGGTCGATGAAGCCGATCTCGAGCGACTTGGCGCGCACGGCGGGCTTCGCGTCGTGGCCGACGATCTCGCCGGCCATGGCCTGCCGCTTCAGCGCGCGGCCGAGCGAGGAGCCGATGAGGCCGAGGCCGATCAGCGCCACGCGCTCGAAGCGGACCGGCGCGCCGGTGCTGCGCGGCATGGCTTCAGCGTTTCATGAAATCGGCGAGCGCCGCGACCGTCGCGCGCATCTCGGCCTCGTTGCCGATCGTCACGCGCAGGCAATCGGGAAGCCCGTAGCCCGCCACCTTGCGCAGGATGATGCCGCGCTTCAGCAGGAACTCGTTGGCCGCGTTCGCGTCCTTGCCGTCCGCCTTGGGGAAGCGCACGAGCACGAAATTGCCCACCGACGGCGGCACCTCCAGGCCGAGCGCCCGCGCCTGATCGGAAAACCAGGGCAGCCAGTGGTCGTTCATCGTGCGCGCCTGGTCGATGTGCGCGACGTCGGCCAGCGCCGCCACGCCCGCGGCCTGGGCCGGCAGCGTGACGTTGAACGGGCCGCGCGTGCGGTTGATGGCGTCGACGACCGCCGCCGGGCCGTACATCCAGCCGAGCCTCAGCCCCGCGAGGCCGTAGATCTTGGAGAAGGTGCGCGTCATCACGACGTTGGGCGCCTTCTCGGCCAGCTCCGTGCCCGCGGTGTAGTCGTTGCGCGTGACGTATTCGGCGTAGGCGGCGTCGATCACCAGCAGCACGCGTGCGGGCAGCGCCCGGTGCAGCCGCTCGATCTCGTCCTTGGTGAGATAGGAGCCGGTCGGGTTGTTCGGGTTCGCCTGGAAGACGATGCGGGTGCGGTCGGTGACCTTGGCGACCAGCGCGTCGATGTCGGCGCGCAGGCCCTTCTCCTTCGCCACGACCGGCTTGGCGCCGGCCGCGAGCGTCGCGATCGGATACATCGCGAAGGCGTGCTCGGTGAACAGCACCTCGTCGCCGGGCCCGGCATAGGCCTTGGTCAGCAGCGCGATCAGCTCGTCGGAGCCGTTGCCGCAGACGATGCGCGCACGATCGAGCCCGTGATGCTTGGCGATGGCGCCGCGCAGGTCCGCCGAGGCGCCGTCCGGATAGCGGTGCAGCTTCTCGGCCATCGCGCGATAGGCGGCGATCGCGCGCGGGCTCGGGCCCAGCGAGCTTTCGTTGGAGGCGAGCTTCATCGGCTCCGCGATGCCCTCGGCCTTGGAATCGCCGGGAACGTAGGGAGCGATGTCGAGAATTCCGGGACGGGGCTGTGGTCCGCTCATGGGCGCAGGGCGAATTCGACGGCGCGCGGGCCGCTCGGTTCGAGGGGACGGGGATAGGCGCCGAGCCAGACCGCGCCGGCCGCGCCAAGACGGGTATCGTCTGGCCTCACATACTCCGCATGGGCGAAAAGCGAAAGGGTCTTGGCTCCGATCTCGAAGCAGGCCATGACCGCGCCGGCCGGCGCGGCGACCCCGGCGCTGAGCGTCACGTCGTCGCCGCTCGGATCGACGATGCCGCGGCCGATCGCGAGCGCCTCGGTGAACGGCGCGTCCGGCAGCGCGAAGAACGGCAGCCGGCTCAGCACGAACACCGGCGCGCCCTGCCGCCGCGCTTCGATGAGCGCCGGCAGCCAGGCGGCGCCGCCGAACGGCGTCGGCGCCGGCACCACGGCGAGATCGGCTCCGCCGGCGAGCACGCGCTCGAGCGCCTCGGCCGCGCCGGCCAGAACGGGACGGCTGCGCGGGCAGAAATGCGCGACGGCCTCCCACTCCGCCGCCGGGTCGGCGACGACGCGCAGGCCGCCCTGGCGCTCGTAGGATGCGGCCATGATCGCGCGCCAGATGCGGAGCACGCGGTCTTTCTCGCCGGAATCGGCGAGCCGCGCGAACAGCCGGCGCACGATCTGCGCCTCGCGCGCGGGCCGGTAGACCGGCGCGTCGCCCGCGGCCTTGCCGCGCCCGACCTGGGCCACCAGCGCGCTGCGGCGCACCACGAGGTCGAGCAGGCCGTCGTCGACGGCGTCGATCGCGCGGCGGAGTTCCTGGAGCGGCGGCGTGTCGGACATGGCGGCAATCTATCCTAACCGCTGCGCGCCGTCACAGTGCGGCTGCCACCGCAGAATCGCGCCGACCGCGACGACGCGTTGCAGGAACCGCCGCCCTTAACGTTCTGCAAGCAGCTCGCAGAGGGCCGCCCGCAGCCGCGGCAGATCGTCCTGCACGATCCGCCAGACGCGTGCCCGGTCGATGATCGCGTAACCGTGGATCAGAATGTTCCGGAAAGCGACGATCGCCCGGAGTTCCGGTATCTTTGCCGCCAGGGCGTGATCGACGCGCGTGAGTTGCGAGAGCGCCTCGCCGACGATCTCGAATTGCCGTTCGACCGCCGACCTCAGGACGACGTCGCCGTCGAATTCGGCGAAGGCCTTGTCGTGGGTGATCGCATCGATGATGTCGGCAGCCTCGCGCGCATCCCAAAGCAGGCTTCGCGGGTCACGCTTCAAAGACCGGCTCCCGCTCCCGTCTTATGCTTTCCTTGAGATAGGGATTTCGCAGCGCGCCGGACTCGATGAGATCGACGGGGCGGCCCAGCAGGGCCGCGAGCGAATCCTTCAAGTCGAGATAGGTCGTGAAGGAAAGTGCGTCGGGATGGTCGCGATCGAATTCGACCACGAAATCGATGTCGCTGGTCGCTGGATCGAAATCCGCGCGCGTGGCCGAACCGAACAGCTCGAGCCGCCGGACATGATACCGGCGGCACAATTCCGCGATTTCGGCGCGAAACTGGTCGATCAGCGGCAGCATGGCCCAGCGCCCTTGCTCTCGTGCTGAATCGGGAACCGCGGTCCGCGGCCGGAGTGCGACGCGCGCACTCCGGCACGCCATAGGCCCCTACGCCGGAAGATTTGCGCCGTCAAGCGAGGACCGGAGTTCCCGGCGTCTTGCTGGCGCCGTTGCCGTACCCATAAGATCGCCGCCTCGCTGGCGCCGCGTGCCGGCACAATCTCAAGGAGGGCTCGCACTCATGAAACTCGCGCGTTGGCTCGGTATTGCCGCCCTGGTGGCGGGCACGGCGCTTGGCGGCACGGCCGCGGCGCAGCAGCAATTCTTCCGCATCGGCACCGGCGGCACCGCCGGCACCTACTACCCGGTGGGCGGCA
>ERZ761602.8071-NODE-8071-length-10799-cov-3.759401_pt1 | contig 10799 bp, 7 predicted proteins | sample MGYA00512165_ERZ761602 | MGnify/ENA primary metagenome ERZ761602 (study PRJEB28899, sample SAMN02445085) | bioreactor sludge metagenome | biome: EBPR sludge; isolation source: Thorneside wastewater treatment plant | place: Australia: Brisbane, Thorneside...
GAAGACGGCATACGAGATTTCTGCCTGTCTCGTGGGCTCGGAGATGTGTATAAGGGACAGGCCAAGCACCGGCCGGCATCTTGCCGGCGACCGAACCCAGCAAACGCGCCTTTGCCGACATGCACTTCCAGGCCTTCCCGGATGTGCAGCAGGTGATGTTCGCGCTGTACGGCAACCGCGAGGCGCTGAACTACGGCCTGAACCAGCAGACGACGACGCTCAAGCCCGTGGGCCTGCGGGTGGATTGCCTGGCACGCGCCACCTTCTTCAACCAATGGCTGGATCACCCGGACGCCTGGGCCAAGTTTTCCACCCGCTGGCAGACGGCACCGTTTGTGGCCGAGTTCTGCCCGTTTGAAACGGGCGATGCCCAGACCAACCCGGCAGCGGCGCGGCAGCAGGCGGCGCAGTTTCATATTTCCAGCATTGGTAATGGCAACTTCGCCCCCAGCGTGCCGCGCGAGCAGCGCTGGGCCTCGCTGACCGATGCCGAACGCCACGACCTGTTGATGCTCGGCCGCGAAGCCGGCTACCGCTACGCCCTGCAGCGTGCCACCGTCACCCTGCGCGGCAGCGGGCAGCTGAACCTGGCCCTGGCCCTGCAGAACCTGGGCAACGCGCCCAGCTACGAGCCCTGGCAGTTGCGCGCCGAGCTGGTGAATGCCGGCGGCGCGGTGGTGTGGAGCGGCAACCTGGCGATGGATTTGCGCAGCTTGCTGGGCAATGGCAGCAGCCAGACCACGGCGGCCGGCTGGCGCCTGCCCAACAGCCTGCCCAAGGGTGAGTACAGCTTGCGCCTGGTGGCGCGTTCCACCGCCACCGCACCGCGCCGGGCGCTGCAGCTGGCCAATATGGAACGCGTGGGCGAGGGCGGGGTGGTGCTGGCGACCCTGCGCAATCGCTGACGCGCGCTTGCGACTACGCTCCTGCTTCATGAGTCACCTGATCTTTGTCTACGGCACCCTGAAGCAGGGCTTTCGCAACCACCGCATCAATGAAGGCGAGCGCCTGCCCGGGGTCTTCCACACCCTGGCGGCGCTGCCGCTTTATGTCATTGGCCCCAACCATCTGCCCTGGCTGGTGAACGCCCCGGGGCAGGGTGAGCCGGTGGCCGGCGAGCTCTACGAGGTGGATGACGCCGGCCTCGCACGCATGGACGAGTTGGAGCAGATCGAGCGCCCCGACTGGTACCGCCGCGAGCCGCTGCAGGTGCATGGCGAAGACGGCAAGGTCTGGGACTGCGAGGCCTACTTCGGCGCCGCCCGCCGGCTGGAGTTGGATGCGGTGCATCTGGGCCCGGTGCCGGCCTACACGCAGGCGCACGCGGCCCTGCGCGAACACGCGCTGGCTCGAGGCTGAGCGAATTCCGCACGCTTTGGCGTGTGGCGGGCCGATCAGGTGGGCATTGACCCTCCATTTCGCCCCCGGCCGCCCGATAGCCCCTCATAACATGACCAATCCCGGGACTCTGCCCAGGATCTGCCATGCCCAAAGTCGTGCCGCTTGCCAAACCCGCCGCCCCCCTGCCCGAGCCGCAGGCCTCGCTGGACGCCGCCCGTCAGGGCCGGCTCAGCCTGCCCGAACTGATGAGCCTGGCCGGCCAGTGGCAGGGGCAGGGCCAGACTGAGGCGGCTGCCCAGCTGTACGAGGCCTGGCTTTCCCATGCCGGGCACCCCGCCGCGCACCGGGCGGTGGCGGCTTTCAACTGGGGAACCCTGTTGGGCAGCCTGCACCGCCATGAAGCCGCCCAGGCCGTTTACCTGCAGGCCCTGGCCGACAAGCCCGACTTCGCGCAAGCCCGCCTGAACCTGGCCCATCAGTACGAGCACCTGGGCCGCAGCGAAGAGGCGCTGGCCGCCTGGCGCGAGGTGTTTGACGGCGTCGAGCACATGGACAGCGTGGGCGCGCACAAGCTTGATCTGCAACTGCATGCACTCAAGAACAGCGCCCGCCTGCTGGAGCAATTGCGCCGCTACGACGAATCCGAAGCCCTGATGGTGCGCAGCCTGGAGCTCAAGCCCGACCAGGGCGATGTCATCCAGCATTACGTGCACATCCGCCAGAAGCAATGCGAGTGGCCGGTGTACCGCCCCGTTGGGGCCGTGACCGAGAACCAGCTGCTGACCCATACCTCGTTGTTGGCCATGCTCAGCGCCAGCGACGATCCGGCCCTGCAGTTGCTGACGGCGCAGCGCTTCGTGTTCGAAAAGGTCGTCAAGTACGCCGGTGCACCCTTTCACCAACTGCACGGGCCGGCGCAGCGCCAGGGGCGCTTCCGCGTGGCCTATCTGAGTGGCGACCTTTGCACCCATGCCGTGGGGCTGCTGACGGCCGAACTGTTCGAGCTGCACGACCGCAGCCGCTTTGAGATCGTGGCCTACGAGTGGAGCAAGGAAGACGGCACGCCGCTGCGCGAGCGCCTGAAGGCTGGCTTTGACCGCCGCGTCAGCCTGCACGGCGTAGAGGCCGAGGCCGCAGCACGCCAGATTGCTGCCGATGGCGTGGACGTGCTGGTGGATCTGCAGGGCCTGACGAATGGCGCCCGACCCGACATCCTGGCCTACCGCCCGGCTCCCGTGCAGGTGTCCTACCTGGGCTTGCCGGCCACCTCGGCCGTGCCGGGTGTGGATTGGATCCTGGCCGACCGCTATGTGATGCAGCCCGACTACCTGAAGTACTGCAGTGAGCGGCCGCTCTATATCGGCCCCTGCTACCAGGTCAGCGACCGCAAGCGCCCGATGGGCGCGCCGCCCACGCGCGCCCAGTACCAGTTGCCCGAAGCCGCCTTTGTGTTCGCCAGCTTCAACAACAACCACAAGATGAGCGACACCCAGTGGGCGGCCTGGATGCGCATCTTGCGCGCCGTGCCGGGCTCGGTGCTATGGCTGCTGGCCGACAACCGCTGGTGCGAGGCCAATCTCAAGGCCGCCGCCCGCGCCGCCGGCGTGGACGAGCAGCGCCTGATCTTTGCCCCGCGCGTGCCGCCGCACGACTACCTGGCCCGCTTCGCCCTGGCCGATCTGGTACTCGACACCTTCCCCTACAACGCCGGCACCACCGCCAGCGACTGCCTGTGGGCCGGCGCGCCCATCCTGACGCTCTCAGGGCGCAGCTACATCAGCCGCATGTGCGGCAGCCTGCTCAGCGCCGTTGGCCTGCCCGATCTGATCACCGAAACCCTGGCCGACTACGAGCGCCTGGCCATCCAGATCGGCCGCAACCCGGCGCGCGCCGCCTCCTACAAGCGCTACCTGCGCGAGCAGGGCCGGCAAAGCCCGCTGTTTGACATTCCGGCCATCGTGCGCGATATAGAACGCCAGTTCGCCCATCTGGCCACCCAGGCACGGGCGGGTTTGCCCTTGCGGGCCTTGGATTGACACCGAGTGCCGTGAATGCCTGACAAGCCGGACCCCTTCTTCGACGAACCCCCGCGCGGCGCTGCCCCGCGCGGCGGGCGTTCGCCGTTGCAGGTGGCGCCGGCCTACACCCCGCCGCCCAGCGAGGCCAAGGCGCCCGCCGGCGCCTCCGGCCGGGGCGACCCGCTGCTGCAATGCCTGGCCTGGCTGACCGCCTTCCATGGCAAGCCGCGCTCGCCCGAAAGCCTGCGGGCCGAGCAGCCGGTCGATGAACTGGTCACTCCCAACCAGGCCCTGCGCATCCTGCGCGAGAGCGGCTACAACGCCGGCCTGCTGCCCAAACGCATCCCCGAGATCAACCCCCTGCTGCTGCCGGCGGTGCTGCTGCTGGGCGAGGGCGATGCCTGTGTGCTGGTGCGCAAGCTCGACGGCGAGGGCCCAGTCCGCTACGAGGTGGTGTTCCCGGACGGCGACGGCCAGGCCGTGCAGGCCGGGGCCGACGAACTGGCGGCCGAGTACAGCGGCTTCCTGCTGGTGGCCACGCCCAAGCTGGACAACAGCAGCGAGCGCCGCGCCGAGCAATTGCTGGCCGGCAGCGACGAGCATTGGCTCTGGGGCACGCTCAAGCGCTTCACGCCCTACTACCGCGCGGCCATGGTGGCGGCGCTTTTGTCCAATGTGCTGCTGCTGGCCATCGGCCTGATCACCGCCGTCATCTTTGACAAGGTCATCCCGACCCGTTCCACCGTCACCCTCTGGACTCTGGCCATCGGCGGATTCATCGCGCTCAGCTTCGATCTGTTCGCGCGCCAGCTGCGCAGCCATCTGATCGATCTGGCCGGGCGCAAGACCGATCTGATCGTCGGCTCCAAGCTGTTCCGCCACACCCTGGGGGTGCGCATGGAGCACCGCCCCGAATCGGCCGGTGCCTATGGCTACCAACTGGGCCAGATCGAGGTGGTGCGCGACTTCTTCGCCTCGGCCTCGCTCTCGGTGGTGTCCGATCTGCCCTTTGTGCTGGTCTTCATCGCCATCACCTTCATCGTTGCCGGGCCGCTGGGCTGGGTGCTGGCGCTGGCCGTGCCCATCCTGTTCGGCCTGACCTGGGCCATCCAGCGCCGCCAGCGCCGCATGCAGCAGGCCCAGCAGCAGGAGCAGGCCGATTTGCAGGGCACCCTGGTCGAGGCCCTGGAAGGCCTGGAAGACCTGAAGACCTCGGGGGCGCAGGGACGCTTCATCCGCCGCTATGAAACCGCCACGGCGGTGGCGGCCGAGGCCTCGCTGCGTTCGCGCACGCTGATGGCCCTGTCCAACAACCTGACCATGACGGCCCAACAGCTGATCACGCTGATCATCCTGGTCTGGGGCGTCTACCTGATCAAGGACGGCCAGACCACGCAAGGCGCCCTGATCGCCGCCGTGATGTTTGCCAGCCGTGCGCTGGCGCCGCTCTCGGCCCTGGTCTCGCTGACCACCCGCTACCAAAGTGCCAAGGCCTGCCTGACGGCGCTGAACAAGCTGATGGCCAAGCCGCAGGAACGCGAGGCGCACCGCGCCTACGTGCCGCTGCGGGACGTCAAGGGCCGGCTGGCGCTGAACGATGTCGGCTTTTGCTATCCCCTGCCCAGTGGCGTGGAGGGCAACGCCCCCAAGGTGCTCAAGGCCGTGGGCCTGAAGTTCGAGCCGGGCGAGCGCGTGGCGGTGCTGGGCCGCATCGGCTCGGGCAAGAGCACCATCCTGCGCCTGCTCGCCGGCCTCTACCAGCCCAGCGAGGGCGCGGTGGAGCTGGATGGCGTGGACCTGCGCCAGATCGACCCCGCCGAGTTCCGTGCCCGCATGGGCTTCGTGGGCCAGGAGCCGCGCCTCTTCAACGGCACCCTGCGCGACAACGTCACCATGGGCCGGGGCGACATCGACGCCACCCGCCTGGCCGAGGTGGCGCGCCTGACCGGCCTGGACCGCGTGGTGGCCGGCCACCCGCAGGGCTGGGATCTGAACGTGGGCGAGATGGGCGGCCAGCTGAGCGGCGGGCAGCGCCAGCTGGTGGCGCTGGCGCGCGCGCTGGTGCACAAGCCGCAGATCCTGCTGATGGACGAACCCACCAGCAGCATGGACGCGCAGAGCGAACTGCAGTTCCTGCGCCAGCTCAAGGAAGCCATGGCCGCCAGCAACGGCAGCCTGATCGTCGTCACCCACCGCCCGGCCGTGCTGGAACTGGTGCAGCGCATCGTGGTGGTGGACGCCGGCCGTGTGGTGATGGACGGCCCGCGCGACGCCGTGCTGGCGGCACTTTCCGGCGCCCGCCCGGCGGCGGGTGAGCCGGCCGAGGCGCAGAAAGTGCGCATCCATCCCACCGTGCAGCCGGTCGCCAAGTCGTCCACCCTATGAACGGCCTGGGGCCCAAGGATGGCCAGTTCCTGAGCCCACTGGCCGCCGCCCAGGTAGACGAGGCCCTGCCGCGCTCGACCTGGGTGCTCTACCTGATGGTGGGCTTCGTGGTCTGCTTCATCACCTGGGCCGCGCTGGCCGATGTGGACGAGGTGGCGCGGGCCGAAGGGCGCATCGTGCCCGACGGCCAGATTCAGATCATCTCTTCGCTGGAGCCGGGGCTGCTGGGCGAACTGCTGGTGCGCGAAGGGGAGCTGGTGAGCAAGGGGCAGGAGCTGGTGCGCCTGGACCCCACCCGCATGGAAGCCGCCCAGAACGAGGGCCAACTGCGCCGTCTGGCCCTGCTGGCCATGGCCAGCCGCCTGCGCGCCGAAGCCTTGGGCAGCGAGCCCAAGTTCCCCAGCGAACTGGCCGATGCCAAAAGGCTCACCGACGCCGAAATGGAGGCCTACCGCAGCCGCCGCAAGCTGATGGAAGAGGCACTGGCCGGCATGGCCAATTCCATGGCCCTTGTGAACAAGGAACTGGGCGTGGCGCGCCAGATGGCCGCCCAAGGCCTGATGAGCAATGTGGAAGTGATGCGCTTGACGCGCCAGCTGGGCGAAATGCAGGTGGCGCGGCAGGAGCGCATCAACCGCTTCCGCCAGGAAGCCACCAGCGAACTCGTCAAGGTGCAGAACGACCTGGCGGCCGTGGAAGAGCAAATGGTGGTGAAGGACGATGTGCTCAAGCGCACCGTGCTCAGCAGCCCGGTGGACGGGGTGGTGCGCAGCGTCAAGATCAATACCGTGGGGGGCGTGGTCACCACCGGGGCGCCGATTCTGGAAATTGCCCCCATGGGCGGGCGCGTGCTGGTGGAGGCGCGCGTGAAGCCGCGCGACATCGGCTTTGTCGGCATTGGCCAGAAGGCCGAAGTCAAGCTGTCCGGCTACGACGTCAACATCTACGGCGGCCTGTCCGGCCGGGTGGACTACATCAGCCCCGATGCGGCGGGCGAGTCGGAAAAGAGCGCCGAGGCCGGCTACTACCGCGTGCTGGTGGTGAGCGAGCGCAACACGCTGAAGAAGCTCAAGGGCAAACAGCTGCCGCTGATTCCCGGCATGGCCGCCACGGTGGACATCCGCACCGGCGAGCGTTCGGTGCTGAGCTATCTGGTGCGGCCGATGCTGAAGAGCCGCGAGGCCATGACGGAGCGCTGAAAAGCCCCGTGTTCGACTCCCTGGCGCGTGCCATGCCCGCGTGCGGCGGCCCCTAGACTGCGGCGACTTTCTCTGGAGCCGCCATGTCCGAAGCCGCAAGCCGCTATGAGCTGTCCAACAACTGGTTCGAGGTCGGCGCGCGCCCGGTTTGGGAAGCACTGGTCCCCAGCATCAAGCCCGCGCGCATCCTGGAGATCGGCAGCTTCGAGGGTGCGAGCGTTTGCTACCTGATCGACAAGCTCGGCGGCCAGCAGGCGCTGGAGCTGCATTGCGTGGACACCTGGGAGGGTGGCATGGAGCATGCTGGCCTGAACATGGGCGCGGTGGAGCAGCGCTTTGACGCCAATGTGGCCAAGGCCAGCGCTGCCGCCGCGCACCCGGTGGCGGTGCACAAGCACAAGGGCTTCAGCGATGTGCAGCTGGCCAAGCTGCTGGTGGAGGGCAAGGCCGGCCACTTTGACTTCATCTATGTGGACGGCTCGCACCAGGCCCCTGACGTGCTGTGCGACGCCGTGCTGGCCTTCCGCCTGCTGCGCGTGGGCGGCGTGCTGGTGTTCGACGACTACATCTGGGGCTTCGGCGGCGCCGCCTGCGACCCTCTGAACGCCCCCAAGATCGCGGTGGACGCCTTCAGCACGATGTATGCGCGCAAGCTGGCGATGCTGAATGCGCCGTGCTTGCAGAAGTACTTCCAGAAGACGGCGAACTGAGGTCTCAGCCCGGCCTTGACCCACCGCCTGGCCCCGCACTGGCTTGCAAGGCCAGGCAGGCCGCCTGCACCGCATCGCGCCCCTCGGCCTGGCGTCGCAGCAGGGTCAGTTGCGCCTCGGCATGGCGCTTGTAGCTGTCCAGCGCGGCGCGCCAGTGGCCCTGCGCCTCGGCCAGGGCGGATTGCTCCAGATGGGCCTGGGCCTGGCGTTCGAGCTCGGGGCTGTCGGCCAGCAACTGCATGGCCAGGGCCATGTGGGCGCAGGCGCTGCGGTGGTGGCCGGCCAGGCGCTCCAGGCGGGCCAGGTGCAGCTCCAGCACGCCGCGGTCGGCACCCAGGCCGGCGCGTTCGATCTGCCCGCTGTGCCGTTGCAGCAGGGTGTGGGCCTGCTCGGTTTCGCCCAGGGCCTGCAGGGCTTCGACGGCGCGTTCGATGGTGCGGATCAGCAGGTGGTGCTGGCCTTCGGCGGCCAGTTCCTCGATGCAGCTCAACAGCTCGTCCACGGCGCTGCGCAGCATGTCGCCCTGGGGTCGCTGCAGCGCCTGTTGGACGCGGTACTGGCGGTGGTTGGCCGTGCAGACGAAGCGCAGGCCGCGCTCTTTGGGCGGCAGCAGGCTGAGGGCCTGTTCGGCGGCCGAGCAGGCGGCCTCCAGTTCACCCAGTTCGTGCAGCGCAGCGCCCGCGTTGTTCCAGAAGATGCAGTGCTCGCGCTCGGGTTCCACGCTGGGTAGCAGGCCGGCCGCGCGTTCCAGCAGGCGGCGCACTTCCGCCTGCGCGCCCAGCCGGGCCACGGCAATGGCCTGCAGGCCCAGGCTGCGCACCAGGCGCGCCGGGCAGGGGCCGTCCTCACAGCGCTCGAAGCAGGCCAGTGCGGTGTAGCCAGCCTGCACCGCCTCGCGCGGCCGTCCGGCGTACTGCAGGCACAGGGACAGCAGGTGCTGGCAAATGCCCTGCAGCATGGGATTGCCATCGGCCACGAGCTGGGGCCACAGGCGCTCGCAGGCCTGCTGCACGCGGGCCAGGTGGCCGTCGCGGCAGTCTTGCTCGGCGGCCAGCATTTGCTCGGTCAGGCTGCCGGGCGGCGGTGGCGGCTGCTTGCGGGCACGTGTGCGGCGTGGCGCGCTGGGGGCGCTGCCGACCTGGCTCAAGCTCGCCACCAACTGCGCAAAGCCTATCGGGGCCGGTCTTTCGGTGGCAGCAGGGGCGGGCTTCTGGACGGACGAGCGGGGCGGCATGGCGGCGCAGCGGGGGGAGGGCAATGGCGCGAGATCCTACGGTGCGCGCCCCCAGGCTTCGCCCCGAGCCGACCCGGTAGGAGCTGACGTCAATCGTCAAGGCAGGCTTGCCTTGGCGGGCCCCCCGTGATCAATGCCGCACGAACACCACGGCCGCACGCGCCGGGAGCTTGAAGCGACCGGTTTCCGGGTCGAAGCGCGCCTCCTGCCGCACGCGGGCGTCGGCCGCCGAGGCGGCCTGCTGCACCGGGTGCAACTGCAGGCGCTTGCCCTTCAGGGCCTGGATCTGCAGTTGTTGCGGCTGCTTGTCCACATTCACCAGATAGACCAGCTCGGCATAGCGGGCGCCGGGGTAGCCGCTGCCGTCCACAGAGGCCGCAATCACGGTGGGCACTTGATCCGGCCCGGTGTTGTGGAAGTGCAGGCGCTGCTGAATGTCTGCGGCGGTGCGCAGGCGCAGCAGGGTGGTGCTGGCGCGGATCTTGAGCAGGTCGCGGAAGGCGTCGCGGGTCCAGGCGATGTCGGCCGGCATGGGCTTGATGCCGGCATCCGCCAGCAGCGGCCGCGCCACCGCCCAGTTGGCCTGGTTTTCGCCCTGCAGGGGCAGGCCGGTGCCGAAGTAGTTGTCGGCGTAGCTCCAGTCCAGGCGGTTGAACCAGTCGCCAGCGTCGTAGCTGTTGCGGTCCAGGCTCTTGCTGCGCAGGGTGTCCACGCCGGCGTGGAAGTAAGGCACGCCCTGGGCGAAGGTGTTGAGCGCGGCGGCCAGGATCTGCACGCGCGCCCGGTCGGCCTGGCTGGTGCCGGGTGGCAGACGGAAGGCGTTCAGGTCGAACAGGGTGTGGTTGTCGTGGTTCTCCACGTAGTTGATGACCTCGCCGGGTTCGGCCACATAGCCCACCACCTGGCCGCCCAGTTGATCGAGGCGCTGGCGGGCGTCCCAGTGGGTGTGCAGCTCATAGCTGCGCACGGAGCCGGCCAGGCCGGCCTTGATCTGATCCCCAGCCCACAGCAGGTCGCCACGCGTCTTGGCTCCGCCCTGCGGGTTGGGGTCGTAGAAGGCGCCGTTCACGTAACCCTGGTTGCCGACGAAGCCATTGCCCTCGCCAAAGCTGCTGCCGCGCACGGCGTCGCGCAGGCGATCGTTGAAGCTGCCGATGCCGCTGCCGGCCAGATTGAGCTGGCTGGCCTGCACGAAGCGGCGGTTGTCGGCCACCTCGCCGAAGTTCCAGCCCTCACCCAGCAGCTGCACCTCGCGGCCCAGCTCGGCCTTGAGGCGGGCGCGGATGGCCGCCATCACCGCCAGCGGCTGGTGGCCCATCAGGTCGAAGCGGAAGGAGCTGATCTGGTACTCGCGCGCCCACAGCAGCACCGAATCGCTCATCAGCTTGGCCATCATCAAGTGCTCGGTGGCGGTGTTCTCGCAGCAGGTGCTGCGCTCGATGCCGCCCTCGGCATTCAGGCGGTGGTAGTAGCCGGGCACGATGCGGTCCAGCACCGAGCGCTCGTTCTGACCGCTGGCACTGGTGTGGTTGAACACCACGTCCAGCCCCACGCGCAGGCCCAGTTGGTGCAGGGCCTGCACCAGGATGCGGAACTCGCGCACGCGGGCAAAGGGCTCGTTGGCCTCACTGCTGTAGCTGCCCTCGGGGGCGTTGAAATGCTGCGGGTCGTAGCCCCAGTTGAAACAGTCACTCCCCTGGGTGGCGGCCACCAGGGCCTGCTGGGTCTCGTCGGCCGGACCGCCGACGGGTGACGGCGTGCTGCAGCCGGTTTCGGGCACGCTGCTGAAGTCGTACACCGGCAGCAGGTGCACATCGGTCAGGCCGGCATCGGCCAGGGCCTTGAGGTGCTTCATGCCGGCGCTGCTGTGCTCGCCAAAGGCGGCGAACTTGCCGCGCAGGGCGGCGGGCAC
>ERZ761602.8072-NODE-8072-length-10798-cov-12.375500_pt1 | contig 10798 bp, 9 predicted proteins | sample MGYA00512165_ERZ761602 | MGnify/ENA primary metagenome ERZ761602 (study PRJEB28899, sample SAMN02445085) | bioreactor sludge metagenome | biome: EBPR sludge; isolation source: Thorneside wastewater treatment plant | place: Australia: Brisbane, Thorneside...
TTGTTACTCAATTATTTAAAAACAAACGATTACAACCAAGAATGGTTTAAACACGGCGGTCAATCCACTATTGATGCCTATGAAAAAGTTTCGGATGCCACTCGTTTAGAGCATATTGATTTTTTAGAAAACCAATTAAAAGATTACTATTTAGACGAACAAAATCGCTTGTTTATTCATGCCGGCTTTACCAATGTAAACGGAATTGCTTATGAATATTTTCCTCGTTTATTTTATTGGGATAGAACATTGTGGGAAACTGCTCTTTCTTTAAATCCAACTTTATCAAAAGACAATTTATTCTACCCAAAACGATTCACTTTATACAATGAAATATACATTGGTCATACACCAACCACTCGAATCAATGAAACCATTCCTATTAACAAAGCATGTGTTTGGAATATTGATACTGGTGCTGCTTTTCATGGTCCGCTTACCATTTTAGATGTTAATACTAAGCAATACTGGCAAAGCGAGCCTTTGTCACAATTGTATCCAAACGAAAAAGGAAGAAATTAGTAGTTTAATGTTAAAACAGAATTGTTTACATTTGTAAAAATTTTATAACGATGAAAAAACTATTTACATTTGGATTGATTTTGAGTGGTTTCTTAGCTAATGCACAAGCTTACAGCGGAAAAGGAGATCAAAAATTTCAGGTCGGGGCCAATATTCAAGACCACGGAACCGGAATTGTTTTATTTTATGATTACGGAATTGGCGAAAACATGTCAGTTGGTGTGCAAACCGGATACCTTTTGGGTGTTGATGAGCCTTCAGGATTTGAAGGAGCTAAATTTGAAGATCGCTTTGATTTAAAAGCTCGTTTCAACGCAAACATTGGAAGTGTAATTGGCTTACCTTCAAATTTTGATGTGTATCCTGGTTTAAACTTAGGATTAAGAAACTTTGGTGGTCACGTAGGTGCTCGCTATTTCTTTTCGGAAGGATTTGGATTATTTTCAGAAATTGGTTTTCCAATTGCATCGTACGACAATGACCCTATTGGTTATCAGAAATTGAATAACCAATTTCAATTTAATATCGGAGCTTGTTTTAATTTATAATCGAAAGTGAGTCCAACCGAAAAAAAAATAAGAGATCGCAGTGATTCTAAATGTGAAATCAGCGGTTTAGAGGAAAATTTAGTGGTGTATACTGTTCCTCCGAAAACAGAAGAAAGTTTAGAAAACAGTCTTTTAATTACTCAAAACTTAAAAAATCAAATCGAAAATCCGGAAACAACAAATCCGGAGGATTGGCGAGGCTTGAATGAAAGCATGTGGAGCGAACATTTACCTGTGCAAATTGTGTCTTGGCGGATGTTAGCTCGATTAAAAAACCACGATTTACTGGAGATGATGTATTTGGAAGAAGATGCCTTAGAATGGGCAAAAGCTACCGGAGAAGGTGATGACGACGAAGGTAAAATCATTCACAAAGATTCTAATGGAAATATTCTGAAAGATGGAGATTCTGTGGTTTTGATTAAAGATTTGGATGTAAAAGGTGCTAATTTTACTGCTAAAAGAGGTGCCGCTGTTCACAATATTAAATTAGTTTGGGATGATGCAAATCTTATTGAAGGAAGAGTTGAAAATCAAACTATTTTTATTTTGACGCAGTATGTGAAGAAAACGAAATAATTGATACGATTTTCACGCATTTTTATCATTCCGACGAAGGAGGACACGAGCGATAGCGAACTGGCGAAGCAATCTCATTAAGTTGGAATGACAAGATTACGAAGTTAAAACCCTGCTAAACTTTAAACTTAGCAGGGTTTTTGTGTATAAAACAAAACAAAACATGTCTTAATTAGGTTGAAGTTCCACCGTTAGTAGTTCTGGAATAACATGGCAAACATCAGCAGTTACAACAATTGGTTCAGAGGTAAATGTTTGATAACCTTCTTTAGAAACAGTTACCACATACGTCCCCACTCGTTCCCATGCTCCGATAAAAACAGGAACTTCTTCGTTTGGAAATTGTTCTAAAGTTTCCGAATAGGAACCGTCTTGAGCAATTACAGTAACGCCGGTTGATAGAAGCTCATCTGTTACAGCATCTTTTACGGTGATGTTTAAACCGGCTTTTGCTTCTTGTGTACAATAAATTTCATCATCATCCTCGCAAGTCATTGCAAGTAAAAATGGCGTACAAGCCAATAGTAAAAAAATCTTTTTCATGTGTTTATTTTTTGATTATTGAATAGATGCTAAAACAATGAAAAAGTTGCGTAAAAAAACCCTGCAAATAATAAAATTTGCAAGGTTTTCTTTTCTCTTTCTTCTTTTTCTATTCTTGTAAACTACAAATCAAATTTAATTCCTTGTGCCAAAGGCAAACTAGTAGTATAATTGATTGTATTGGTTTGTCTTCGCATATAAATTTTCCAAGCATCAGAACCTGATTCGCGACCTCCGCCTGTGTCTTTTTCGCCACCAAAAGCTCCACCGATTTCGGCACCGGAAGTTCCTATGTTTACGTTGGCAATTCCACAATCGGAACCGGCAACGGATAGAAAAGCTTCTGCTTCACGCAAATTATTAGTCATAATTGCTGATGATAATCCTTGTGCAACACCATTTTGAATTTCGATCGCATTGTGCACATCGCCGGAATATTTTAGTAAATATAAAACCGGTGCAAAAGTTTCGTGTTGAACAATTTCAAATGAATTGTTTGCTTCGGCGATTGCGGGTTTTACATAACAACCACTTTCATAACCTTCTCCGGATAAAACACCGCCCGGAACGATTAGTTTTCCGCCTTCGGAAACTACTTTTTCTAAGGCTTTTTTGTATGGTTCTACAGCATCAACATCAATTAGCGGGCCAACGTGGTTGTTTTGATCTAACGGATTTCCGATGCGTAATTGATTGTAAGCTGAAACAATGGCATCTTTTACTTTATCATAAATACTTTCGTGAATGATTAATCGTCTAGTAGAAGTACAACGTTGTCCGGCAGTTCCAACTGCTCCAAAAACGGCTCCAATAACAGTCATTTTGATGTCGGCATCCGGAGTGACGATGATGGCGTTGTTTCCGCCTAGTTCAAGCAATGAATTTCCTAAACGAGCAGCACAAGCTTGAGCAACAATTTTACCCATTCGGGTTGAACCGGTTGCAGAAACTAAAGGAACACGTTTATCGTGCGTCATTAATTCTCCTACTTTGTAATCACCGTTGATTAAACACGAGATTCCTTCCGGTAAATTATTTTCTTTCAAGACTTCGGCAATGATGTTTTGACAAGCAACGCCACAAAGTGGAGTTTTTTCGGATGGTTTCCAAACGCAAACGTCACCGCAAATCCAAGCCAAAGCGGTATTCCAAGACCAAACGGCAACCGGAAAGTTAAAAGCCGAAATAATTCCGACTACGCCAAGCGGATGATATTGTTCGTACATTCTGTGTCCGGGACGTTCTGAATGCATCGTTAAACCGTGTAATTGACGTGATAAACCAACTGCAAAATCGCAGATGTCAATCATTTCTTGTACTTCACCGTAACCTTCTTGGAGTGATTTCCCCATTTCGTAGGAAACTAATTTTCCGAGTGGTTCTTTGTATTTTCTCAATTTTTCGCCAAACTGACGAACGATTTCGCCACGATGAGGAGCCGGCATTAGGCGAAAAGTTTTGAACGCTTCGGTGGCAGCTTGCATTACTTTTTCGTAATCGGCTGCGGTGGATGCTTTTACTTTTGCGATTAATTGACCATCTACGGGAGAATAACTTTCGATGAGTTCGCCATTGGAAAAATGGTTGTTTCCGGTGGAAGTTCCTTCGTTGATGGGTTTTATACCTAATATTTCCAGGGCTTCGGTCATACCGAATTGTTGTGCGATTGTTGACATTATAACTTTTTTAAAGGTTTTTGTTATATTTTTTTGCGAAGATACCGATTTTTTTTGTTTTGGAAAACTGATTTTGTTGTGGAGCAGTGAATTGCAGCCCCGATGGTAGTGGAAAGCTTTTTCAAGAAAAATTTTTAGTTTTGCTGCCAAACAAAAGCGACCAACGGAAGCTCTTTGGGTGGCTTGCAAAACTTAATTTTTCTTGAAAAACTTGTAACGGACAGTGGGAATTGTCTGCCGTAATTTTAGTTTCAAGTTTGCTTCGCCAGTCGCCTTTTAGGCTCGTGTCAGGTTTCAAGTTTACTTGGCGACGAATCGGGGATCGGTTTCCATAATTGTGCCGCAATTTTGGCAGGTTCTAAGTTCTTTGGAGTTATAGAAATGTTGAAAATGGGCTAAAAAGTCTTTTTCGATGTCTTTGAGTTCAAAATAGACTTCGTATAATTTATGGTTACAATTGTCGCAGAACCAGAGTAATCCGTCGGGAATTTCTTGTCCGATACGTTTTCTTTCGACGACTAAACCGATTGAATTTTCTTGACGAACGGGTGAATGTGGCGTTTTGGCGGGTAGTAAAAACATATCGCCGGGACCAAGTTGCATTGCGATTTTTTCTCCGTTGTCTTGAACATAAACGGTAATGTTACCTTCAAGTTGGTAGAAAAGTTCTTCGGTTTCGTTGTAATGATAGTCTTTTCGGGCGTTTGGACCTGCAACAACCATTACGATGTAATCACCGGAATCGACATAGATATTTTTGTTTCCAACGGGTGGTTTGAGTAGGTGACGGTTTTCTTCAATCCATTGGTTAAGATTGAATGGTTTTTGGATTGCCATAATTTTATTTTTGAACTGTAAATTTACGAAATAAAAAAAGCCGAAATGAATCGGCTTTTGAATTTATTTTACTTCTTTTATCAGATAAGCATAGACGGCAAAGTGATCGCTGAAACCGGGTTCTGCCGGTGAATTTCTTAGCGGATAACCTTTATATTGACCTGTAGTCTGCACTAAATAAGGTTTGTTGAAAACGCCTGCTTTCCAAAAACGGAAAGAAGAGTAATCTTTTCTGATGAAAGGTTCAGTGAAAATTATTTGGTCGAATAAATCCCACGCATCGCGATACGCAAGTGAACCGATTCCTTTGTTAGACATTTCTTCCATTGGGTTGTATGTTCCACCTGGTTCTACCTCTTCTTTTTTGGCTTTTGCTCCTAAGAATTTTTTTACGCTTTTATTATACGGTCCGTCGTTTAAATCGCCCATCGTGATTACTTTGGCATCTGGGTTGATTTTTTGAAGTGAATCGATGATTTTTTTGTTCAAAGCTCCGGCCGCTTCACGGTAAGGGCTGCTTCTTTTTTCGCCTCCGGAACGGGATGGCCAGTGGTTTACGATGAAATGCATTTCTTCGCCGTCAAGATAACCGGACACTAATAATTGGTCTCTGGTGTAAACACGTTTACCGCTACCGTCAATATTTTTAATAATTAATGGAATATTCGCTGAACTTGTTGGTGTGAAATGTTTCTTTTGATAAAGGAAACCGGTGTCGATTCCTCTTCCGTCTGGAGAATCGTAGTGTACTATTCCGTAATCTTTGGAAGCTAATTTGGGTTGTTTAATAAGGTCTTCTAAAACGCCTCTGTTTTCAATTTCGCAAACTCCTAAAACAACAGGAGAATTGGTTTGTTGTTCGCTGGTTCCTATTTCAGAAATTACTCTAGATAAGTTTTGCAGTTTTTGTTGATATTTTTCGTTTGTCCAACCTTGAGCCGGTGTATATTCTGAATCATTTACATTTTCGTCGTCTTTGGTATCGAATAAATTTTCAAGATTATAGAAAGCGACGGTATGCACTTTAAATTTTTTGTCCTGAGCAATGACACTATTCATTGAAGAAATCACAAGAAAAGCGGCAAGAAATTGTTTAATTTTCATAAATTGTATATTAAATTACTGTCAAGTTTGATACAAACTTCGCACCAAAAGTAAATAATATTATTAAATAATGTACATTTGCGGGCTGTTAAGAAATAATTAACTTAACACGAGTTAAATTAACTTTATTTTTATTTATGAAAAAACTTGTTTTTAGCATTTTACTTGTAATGCAAGTGTTTTTTGGATTTGCACAGAACTCAGGAGGAGTCAAGGGTGTTGTGGTAGATTCTAAAACTCAAAGGCCATTACAGAGTGTTGTTGTAACTATTCAAAACACAACGTTAATGAAATTGACAAATTCTGAAGGTGCATTTGTTTTAGAAAGCATTCCAGAAGGGGCTCAATTTCTTCAATTAAAAAGTGATGGATTTACGCCAAAGCTTTTAAGTATTGATGTTGTAAGCGGAGAAATCTTAGACCTCGGTGTTATCGTTGTTGAAGAAGATGTAACAATTGAACAACAATTGAGTTTGATTACAATTACAGAAAACGATTTGGGTGATGATGGAACCGGTTCAGACAATACTGCAGGTTTACTTCAAGCCTCAAGAGATCCATTTCAACAAACAGCTGCTTTTAATTGGGGACAAGCTCGATTTAGAGTTAGAGGTTTAGACAATGAGTATGGTACTACTATGATTAATGGTATAGTGATGAACAAAATTCTTGACGGTAGACCACAATGGGGTAACTGGGGTGGCTTGAACGATGCAACAAGAAATCAAGAGTTTACAATGGGTTCTGCTCCATCAGATTATACATTTGGTGGTGCTCTAGGAACACAAGAAATTAATACAAGAGCATCTTTATATAGAAAAGGATCAAGGATTTCATTTTCCGGAACAAACACCAATTACAATTGGAGGATGATGGGTACTCATGTTTCCGGTATGGATAAAAACGGTTGGGCTTTTGTTATATCTGCCGGAAGAAGATGGGCTGAAGAAGGTTATTTTGAAGGAACAGATTATAGTGCAAATTCTGTATTTGCCAGTGTTGAAAAAAGAATTAACAGCAAGCACAGTTTAAATTTTACCTCAATCTATGCTCAAAATAGCAGAGGTCGAAATTCTTCTAACACAGACGAAATCACTAGTATTGCTGGAACAAAATATAACTCTTTTTGGGGATGGCAAGATGGAAAGAAAAGAAATTCCAGAGATAGAGATGTTGAAGAACCTATTTTTATGCTAAGTCATTATTGGAAAGTTAGTCCTAAAACCAATTTGAATACGAATGTATCCTATCAATTTGGTAAAATAGGAAATTCAAGAATTGATTTTCAAAATGCTAGAAATCCTGACCCAACATACTACAGAAATTTACCGAGTTATTTTACGTCTCTTTATAGTACAGACATTGGCAACGTTCCTCAATCTGCATTTCAACCCGGAGGTTTAGGAGGGGTTCCAACACCTGAATTAATTGGAGCATTAAACGCACCTTTCTTATCAAACCAACAAATTGATTGGAATTTAATGTATAATTCAAATACTGAATTAGTTGGTGAAGATGAAAATGGAAATGAGATTAGAAATCCAATACAAAGTAAATATGTTTTATATGAGGACAGAATAGATGATAAGTTATTAACTGCTAATTCTATTTTAAATACACAACTAGCTGATAATATTGTTATGAATGCAGGCTTTACCTTCAGAAGGTTAAAATCTGAAAATTTTCAATATTTAACAGATTTATTGGGTGGTGCATTTTACAACGATATAGATAATTTTCAAACAGGATCGGCTCAACAAACAGACTTAAACAATCCTGATAGAATTGTTGGTGTTGGCGACCGATTTGGATACAACTACAACTTGTTTGCAAATAATATAGACGCTTTTACTCAATTTAAGTTTACTTACAGTAAAGTAGATTTTTATGTAGCACAATCATATTCCAGAGCAAGTTATCAAAGAGAAGGGCTTTACAGAAATGGAATCTATCCAAATAATTCATTTGGAAAAGGGGATAAACAAATATTTGACAACTTTGGTTTTAAAGGTGGTTTAACCTATAAAATAACCGGAAGGCATTTATTAAATTTCAATGGTTTATACATGAGCAAAGCTCCTTCATTGAGAAATGCATTTCCAAATGCTCGTCTAAATAATAGAACAATAGATAATCTTGATAGTGAAACAATATCTTCTTTTGATGCAAGCTATATCATAAGAGCACCAAGACTAAAAGCAAGATTAACAGCATATTATTCAAAAATTCAAAATGCAACGGAAACATCCTTCTTTTTTGCAGAAGGAACTTTTGAAGATGTTGATGATGATGGAGGTGATGCTTTTGTGGCAGAAATTGTTACTGATTTAGATAAATTGAATATTGGTGCAGAATTAGGTATTGAATACCAAATCACATCAACTATCAAAGCAACTGCCGCTGCCGCTTATGGACAATATACTTACTCAAACAATCCTACAGTAACGTTGAACAATGATAATAATGCTGCATTAAACAGACCAACACTTATTAATATAGGTACTGCCAAAATGAAGGATTATAGACAGCCAGGAATGCCTCAACAAGCCTATTCGTTTGGTTTAGAATACAGGGATCCAAAATTTTGGTGGATTGGAGCAAATGTAAACTACCTTGCAGACACCTATATAGATGTTTCTCCAATTTTAAGAACAAATACCTTCTTTAGAGATCCTGCTAGTGTTAATGGAGCAAGCTTTCCTGAGGCAACAGAGGAAAGAGCCAGAGAATTGCTTAAACAAGAAAAATTTGATAGCTTTACATTGGTTAATTTAGTCGGAGGGAAATCGTGGAGAGTGAGCAACAAAAACAGAAATACAGTCGGTTTCTTTGCCTCTATAAACAACATTTTTGATGTAACTTATAAGACCGGTGGATTTGAACAAGCAAGAAACGCTAATTATAGAGAACTCAATCAAGATGTTTCTAGCGGAACACCTGCTTTTGCACCACGTTATTTTTATGGTTTTGGAAGAACCTATTTTATAAACTTCTATTTCAATTTCTAATTTAAAAAAAACATATACTATGAAGACAACTTTTTATAAATCAATGCTATTACTAGCAATTACAGTAGGAACATTTTCCAGCTGTGTTAACGATGACGATTATCAAACCCCAACTTTTGGATGTGTAGATACATCTTTAGTAAAAACAAAAGAGGTTGCTGAAATACCTGCAACTTCAACTGTTACTCAATATACTGAAAATGATGTTATAGAAGCATACGTAGTTTCTAGTGATAGAGGCGGTAACTTTTTTAAATCTATCTCTATGCAAACATTAGATGGAAGTAAAGCTTTTAGTGTGCCGGTAGATATAGAAAGTTCATTTGCTTCCTATGAACCAGGTAGAAAAGTATTTATTAAAATGCAAAACTTATATACTGATGTGTCTTTTGGAGGAATGAGAATTGGTGGTTTATTTGTAAGTACATCTAACATCCCCTCTGTTGGTAGATTATCAAGAACTCAGGTTCAAAGTTCAATTATAAAATCATGTACAGTTGTTAATGAAGATGAGTTAGTTCAAACGCTATCAATCAGTGAACTTTTAAACGACAGTAATATCAATAAATTGGTTGAACTTAATGCTGTTCAATTTGTTGAGGCTGCTTTAGATAAAACATATTATGTTGAAGGAGCTTCAAACACTGTTGGTGGAGCTACAAACCATTTATTAGTAGATAATTCAGGTCAAAATGTAATTTTTAGAACAAGTAGTTTTGCTGCTTATGCGGGAAAACCTGTTCAAACAGGAAGCGGTAAAATCAGAGGTATTCTAACAAGGTTCAATAATGATTATCAGTTTGTTGCTCGTTATGAAAGTGATATTAAACTAGATCAGCCTAGATTAGCTCCACCATTTTTCACCGAAAACTTTGAAAGTTTACCAAATACCGGTAATAATATTTGGGTTAGTTTACCAGGATGGTCCAATGTATCCATGAATGGAACAGAAAGATGGGAAGCAAGACTGTTCAGCAATAACAAATATGCTCAAATGTCAGCTTTCGGTACTAACGAGAATAATGTAGATGCTAGATTAATAACACCTGCAATAGATTTAAGTCAATTTACTAGTTCTTTCATGAGATTCGGAGTTAAAACTGGTTTTTATAATGGTGTTGGATTAACCGTTTGGTACTCTACAGATTATAATGGAGGCGGTACTGCGGGTGAAATAAATGCTGCTACTTGGACAGAATTACCAACTTCAATTGCTTCAATCACAGATACTTCATATGCAACAAATTTCTATGGTATGTTGGTTGATTTATCTTCAATTACCAGTAACAATGTTTACATTTCTTTCCGTTACCAAGGTTCAAGTACAGGAGTAACAACAACTTATCAAGTTGATAATGTAGAATTTTTAGGACAATAATTAATATGAAAAAAATATTTATAGTACTTTTAACCATCTCAACCTTTCTCTCTTGTGAATCAGATGATGGTATTACCTATGTTACTCCTGATTATTTATCTGGTAAATGGGTTTGGGATCAAATAGGAGCAATTAACGCTCAAAATGTTTTGGTATATCAAAGTTATGTAAATGATGAAGGTTGTGAAAAAAACAACTTGATTCTCAACAACAATGGTTCCTATGAAAAGAATGATTTTCAACTAGTCGGTTCAGTTTGTGAAAATTCGCAGCAATTAGGCAGTTATGAATTAAATAATAATATTTTATCGCTAAGTTATATTGATGAGGAAGAAGAGGAAGAAAATCAAAACGTTACCGATTACTTTACGATAATATCTTTGACTTATACTGAAATTCAAATTAGTTATACTGACAAAGATACTGATGAATTAGTTTTTCTTAAATTAATAAAAGAAGAAGAATAATATAAATTTATATTTTATCAAAAGAGGCTTAACAGCCTCTTTTTTTATGCTTACAAAACATATCATAGTCAACTTGACTGCAATATGTTTAAGAATTAAAGCTCAAATTTATCACGATTATATTTCTGTTTTTGAG
>ERZ761602.8073-NODE-8073-length-10798-cov-5.765615_pt1 | contig 10798 bp, 7 predicted proteins | sample MGYA00512165_ERZ761602 | MGnify/ENA primary metagenome ERZ761602 (study PRJEB28899, sample SAMN02445085) | bioreactor sludge metagenome | biome: EBPR sludge; isolation source: Thorneside wastewater treatment plant | place: Australia: Brisbane, Thorneside...
CCGGAGAAGGACTCGTACTCGTCCGACTCCAGATGGTGGACGGCGGACACGATCAGATACTTGCGGTTCTGGTCCTCGCGCGGGCAGTTGGCGAGGCTGAACAGGTAACCCGCCGCCAGGCCGGCGGCGTTGCCGCGACCCAGCGCGACCTCGTGCTGGGCGAGAAACTCTTCCAGGCGGATTTTGGAGTAGTTGTTGCCGTCTCCCAGCTCGGTGTATTCGCCGGGATGATCGTACATTTCGAAGCCGGCCAAGGCGTGGCTTTTCGGCCGGTTCAGCACCGCGCGCAAGGATTTGCGCGGGGCGGTGAAATCGTAGTCGTTCAGGACGTAGGCGCCGGGCTGCACGCTCTGGCCGACAAACCACTCGGTGAGGCAGTCCCGCTCGCGGTGGTCGTGAGCATCCGGCGGAAAGTAAGGAACGGTTTCGTATCTCGGGAATTCCTCGTGCGAACCGATCCCGTCGGACAGCACCAGAACGTTCTTGCCGTTCTCGTGCTTGAGGTAATAATACATGCCCTCCTGCTCCATCAGCCGGCTGATGAAGTTGAAATCCGTTTCCCGATATTGCACGCAATACTCCCACTCGCGATAGCTGCCGCTCAGCGCGTCCTGAAAATCGGTGAAGCCCTGCTCCCGAAAGATGCCCTTGATGATGTCGGGAACCGTCTTGTTTTGAAAGATGCGGCAATCGGAGGTGCGGGTCAGAAACCACAGCCACGGGCTCAGCTCAGCCCGATAGACGCCATACCGCAGGCCGCGGGTTCCCTCGTAGCTGAAGCGGGTGACGAGACCGTTGAAGTAGCGGGTTCCCTGGCGGTAGGGCATCTCAAGCCGGACCGTCATGTTGGTGCCGAGGACATCGGCCAGCCTGATGTCGGTCTTCTCGCTGAACAGTTCCAGTTGGCACTCGAACAACTGGCTCAACTGTTCTCTGAACGTCATGCGCCCGAACAACAGCACGTCCTCGCCAAGAACGCTGTTGACGGCAATCATTCGATGTTTTTGGGTGGTGGCCATGGCTTCAGACTCCGCATCCCCGCTGCCGCCGGCAGCACGGCTATTGAGTTTAGCAGCAAACCCCGACAAAAAAGGCGGCTACCCGCGCGCGAACACGATCAAAATCGCGTTAATCGCATTAGACTGTAGGGGTGTTCACCGCCTCGGAGTTCCCGCGTCATGCCAGGCCGAATGGAGTTTCAGCTCGATCTGCCCAAGTCCGTCGCGGCCCCGCGCCGCCACGACCCGAGCGCGGCCCCGCGCTTCCTGATCATGGCCGATCTGAGCGGGCGCGGCCAGCGGGAAGCGTCCTCCGCCCTGGCCGATCTGGCGGACCGGCCGCTGCTGAAAGTGGACGCCGACAGCTTGAGCGCGGTCATGGCCCGGCTGGCGCCGAAGCTGCGGCTGCCCTCGAACGCCGGAACCGGCGTGACCACCACCGCGATCAGCTTCGCTCAACTGGACGACTTTCACCCCGACGCGCTTTATCGCCGGCTGGAGATTTTCCAGATTTTGCGCCGCGCCCGCGCTCGCCTGCTCAACCCCGCCAGCTTCGCGCAAGCCGTCGCCGAACTGAACCCCGAGCCCGCTTCGGAGACACCCCGCTCCGAGCCGGCCACCCCCGCCGGAGACAGCGATGCCGCGCTGCTCGAACGCCTGCTGGGGCGCTCCTCCGCGCCCGCGCCCCGGCCCGTCGATTCGGGAACATCCGCGATCAACGCCTTGCTCAAGGCGATCGTCCAGCCCCACATCGTTCATTCCGATCCCCGGCAAGCGGCTTGGGTGGCGGCGGTGGACGCGGCGATCGGGGACCAGATGCGGGCCATCCTGCATCAACCCGCCTTTCAGGCACTCGAAGCGAGCTGGCGGAGCGTGCACGACCTGATCGCCGATTTCGACGGCGATGCGATCCACGTCGAACTGCTCGATGTCACCCGGCAGGAATTGTTGGCCGACCTGCGCGCCGCAGCCGGAGATCCGACCGCGACGGGGCTTTACACGCTGCTGATCGATCGCGGCGTCCGCTCGCACGGCGGACAACCGTGGTCCCTGCTGGTCGGGGATTTCAGTTTTGGCGCGACCCGCGAAGATGTCGCGCTGCTGGCATCCATGGGCAACTTGGCGGCTCACGCCGGCGGCCCCTTCCTGGCGGCCGCCGCGCCGGGCGCGCTCGGCTGTTCGTCGCCGGGCGACTTGACCGATCCCGCGCGCTGGGCGCCATTGTCGGCCGACGACCGAGAGCATTGGCGACTGCTGCGAGCCAGCGCGGTGGCGCCTTGGCTCGGGCTGGCGCTACCTCGGGTGTTGCTGCGCTTGCCTTACGGCCCCAAGACCGACCCGATCGAGCAATTCGCTTTTGAAGAGATGCCGGGAGGTCGGGATCCGGATGCCTACCTCTGGGGCAATCCGGCTTTCGCGTGCGCGCGTTTGGCCGCGTCGAGCTATGTCGAAAACGGCTGGGAAGACGGCCTTGGCGATACCCTGGAACTCGACGATCTACCCGCCCACGTTTACGAAGACTCCGGCGAGCGGGCGATGCAGCCCGGCACCGAAACGCTGTTGGGCGAGCGGGCGTCACAAAACCTCTTGACGCGCGGTTTTATGCCGATTTTGGGGCATCGCCAGCGCAACGCCGTGCGACTGGCGCGGTTTCAATCGCTGGCTGATCCGGCGATGGCCTTGGCGGGTCCGTGGCGATAGGGCCACGAGAAAAACGCTTTGAATCGCGTATCTCTCAGACCCATCGTCCCGTATGGATCGCAGCCGCTAAAGCGGCTGTTCTTCCATACCGGCTTCATCGGGCAACATGTCATCCATCCGCCGCATGACGTCGGCGAGTTGCCGTCTCAAAACCCGGACCGCCGGCTCCAGTTGCACGATGCGGCGCTCCATGCGCTCCAACTGGGCATCCTGCCATTCCGGGTGCTGCAACAGCGATTCCATCGCTCCTTCCAGCTCGATCAAACGCTGCTCCATCGCGTGACTGACGCGAAGCAAAGAGCGATTGCCGCCACCGGTACCTTGAACGCCGCCCTCTCGGCTCTGGTTGAGTTCCTGGCCGACCGCCTCCACCGCGTCCGTCGAAAACTCCCGCAGCTCTTCCAGAAAGCCGTATAACAACAGCCGATCACAGAAGACATTAATTAGCCGTGGAACGCCTTGGGTGTATCGGTAAATCGCCGGAAAGGCATCTTCGGCGAAGGTCGGCTGCCACCCCTGCCAACCGACCACGCGCAACCGATGTTCGATGTAGTTGCGATTTTCGCTCTCGCTGAGCGGCGTCAAGTGACTGGAGGCGATCACGCGCTGACGCAGTTGCTCCATGCCCGGCTCTTGCAAGGTGAGGCGAAACTCCTCTTGGCCCAGCAAAAAGCTCTGCAATAAAGGCGTCTCGGAAATCTGAAAATTGGAGAGCATGCGCAATTCTTCGAGCGATCGGGGCGGCAAGTTCTGCGCCTCGTCCACCACCAGCAATACCCGGCGTCCCTGTCGGGCATGGCCGCGCAGAAAATCCTCGAAATGCTTCAGCAATGCCGCCTTGCCCATCTGCTCGTAAGGCAACCCGAACGCGGCCACCACGCTCCGCAACAGCTCGTCAGCTTCCAGTTGGGTCGTCACCAACTGGGCGGCAACCACCTGGTTGCCGTCGAGTTCTTGAAAGAGATTTTTCACCAGAGTGGTCTTGCCGGTGCCAATGCCTCCGGTGATGACGATGAAACCTTCCCCCTGGCTCAATCCGTAACGCAAATAAGCGAGCGCGCGGGTGTGGGCTCTGCTGCCGAAAAAGAACCGCGGGTCGGGGCTCAACTGAAAAGGCTTGGCGCTAAAGCCGTAGTAATCTACGTACATATCCAGATTTAGAATTTCATGTTAAAGCGAATGTTAAGCCGGTTTTCGCGAAATCCCTGCTCGGCGGGATCGGCATCGTTGCGGTAGTACCGATAACTGATCAAACCACCCGAATCGGGGGTAAAAACTCGCGCCAGCCCGAGAACCGACACCCAATACTCGTTAATTTGAGCTTCGCCGAGTTGATCCTCACCAAGATCATCGCGCTCCCAACCCAATCCGAGGAAAGAAGCGGTACGCGGGGCGAACCGCCACGTCCAAAGCGCGCCAGCGCCATGGATGTTTTCGCTGGATGTGGCATCTTCGTTCTCGCGATCTTCGTTGAAAGCGTTAATCGACAAGCCGGTGGGGCCGCGCCGATAGCTGACGCCGCCATCGAACCGCTTGCGTCGGAAGTTTCGGTCCGTCAGGCCAAACGGCCCTTCGGAAACCACGGGTTGACCCTCATCGTCCAAGGGCAATGGCTGGCCGTTTGGTCCCACCCCGAGCAGATTGCCACCGAACAACTGTTGCTCGTTGGTGACCTCATCCGTGTAACGCGCCGACCAAACGCTATGGGCGGTTCGGTGGTCGAAGACACCTTGCCATCTTACCCCCGGATCCACTCCTACGCTCTGGTCGCGACGGCTGATCTGTAAACTGGTGCGCGGAGAAGGATTCCAGCGCAGCGCGATTTCATTGAGATCCGGGCCATACGATCCTTGTAGCTCCAAAAAGCGGCTGGGAGACCAGATCGCGCCCAGCCCCCAATATGCGCCATTTTGGCTATTCTCAAAATCAGCCACTTCGTTATTTTCGTAACCCGCTTGGGCCAACAAGGCCCACTGCTGGTTCAAGCGATAGCTGAATTGGCCACTTATCTTTTCGCGCCGGTCATCACCGCTACCAGTGGCATCGATATCTTCTGGAGCATCCAGCTTTTGTTGTTGATAAAAATAGTCGGCATTCCATTTTAAAGCGCTGAATTGGCGGCCGCTCGCCAAGCCAAACTCGATGGTTTGGGTCTGGCTGTCGGAAGTATCAACTGGTGCGGCGGTTTGCTGATCGTTATCGACATCTTCTTCATCATAAAACACATCATCGAAGCGGTAGCGCAATGACACATCGGCCCAGCCGCTCAAATTTTGGCGCCAATACGGACTCACGCCAAAACGATAACCTGTCGCTTGATTGTCTGTCAGCGCAATATCGCTAAAGATTCCGACCGGATTAAACAATTCCGACCCGCCGGGCAAACCCATATCTAAATTGTTAAAAAATGAAAGACTGGACGGTATGCCACCAGATGCGCCCAAATTACCGGCATCCGTCCGCCCCCTCGAATCCACTGGAACCTGCGCGATCGATCCGTAGGCATCCAGAAACAGGTTTCCCTTGAGAAGCTCGGTCGTACCAAAAGCTTGTAACTGATTGTTGATCTTGTTGGCATCGCTGTTATTGGTGTATAGCAGCCCTTGGGCGGTGTAGTCCAAACGAAGGTCGAGCCGACCCCCTCGCCTGCGAACCGAAATGCCCGGATCAACCTGTAAAATAATATCCTCTTCCGCCTCGGCGGCCGGTACCAGTTTGATGTTATCGGAATAGGTTGTACCGACGCTAATTCGCGGAGTCACTCGCCATTTTCCCGAGCTAAAATCGGCTTCTTGCGCCACGCCAAGTGGGGTGACGCCGAGCATTAATGCCCCGAAAAAAAATGGGTGACTTGAAGCCAAGCTCCAGAAATGCTTTACGGCAATTTCGTGGCTCGATAATCTCATTTACGCTATTCCAAATAATGTGGCGAGCACGCTCCTATCGCGCTCCAAATTCCCCATCGCTACTAGGAGGGTATTGGTATCCATAACCATAGTCAGAGGGATGAGACGCCAGCAGATCGCGAGTTTTATTCAACACAAACCCGATAATTTGGTTGGGGTTAAGCAGAGCCAAAGCGTTTTTTACCGAGGATTGAGGTGTCTTCCCGGCTTCAACGACCATGACGACTTGGCCCATGAGACCGGTCAAAATACTGGCTTCGGTCGTAGCCAATAGCGGTGGTGCGTCAAAGATGACGATGCGATCCGGATAGCGTTGACTCAACTCGCCGGTCAATCGGCGCATGCTGTCGCTTGCCAATAGCTCAGCCGATAAATGATGCTTACTGCCAGCAGGTAAAATCGTCAGCGAGGGAATATTGGTATTGATCAGAACATCGGCCAATTCCAAGCGATCATCGATCAGGAAATCCACCAAACCCAAGTCAGCCTCAAAGCCAAGCATCTTGGCGACCGATGGCCTGAGAACATCGGCATCCACCAACAACACTCGACGATTCCTTTCTGTAGATATGCTCAAAGCCAAATTACAAGCCGTGAAGGTCTTTCCTTCGCCCGGTCGAGCGCTGGTTACCACTATCAAATTGAGGTGCTTGGCGAGATTGACTCCTTTGCCATCAATATTGATAAGCAACGAGCGTTTGATATGGCGATACTCTTCCTTGATCCGGCTACGCTGCGCATCGACCACCAACAAACCACCGGATCGGATCCGCTCCATATCGAGCGACATAGATCGTTGAGTGCGCTTGGTGGCCGTGGACTCGATAATTCTAGGTGGCGCTTGATCGCTTGTTGTACTCGTCGTTCTTTCGATTAAATCCGTTTTGTTTGAAACAGACTGATGTACGAGAGATGGAGACGGCGCGATTGAGCCGAGCGATTTGCTGGACATTGCCTTCTCGATACTATCCATCATCATTTTACCCATTGCGCCGACGATCATAAGATTTCGAATTTTTCCGCGATCACTAACCCCGCATAGATCATGACCAAAATTCCACCGAGACACATATAGGAAACTATCATTCTACGCTCTTGACGAACGGCAACCGGCGAAAGTATCTGGCTGACACTGCCAAATACAGGGAAATTTGCAATCTGCTTAAGACCATATCGGCTGTCGAAAGTGGGCCAAATCTGGGCGATCAAAAACGCCAGCCCCAATCCAGCGCCCAATCCAGCGCCCAGCACCGCAGTCATCAGCAAAAACCGTTTGGGTCCGGTAGGGCTCAAAGGTATCTGCGGTGGATCGATGATCTTATAGCGAAGATCTTGCTTGGATTGCTCCGCTTGGTCGGACAGCCTGAGCGATTCCCGGCGCGATAACAGCTCATCGTACTTTTTTCGGTTGACTTCGTAGTCTCGATTCAGTGCGGCAAACTCGGCTTCAATCTGGGGCAATGTGCTGAGTTGTGCCTGTAATTCTTTGTATCGATTAGTGTACTCATCAACTCTTACCCTCAGCGAGGCCAAGTTCGCCTCCTCTTCGGCAAGCCTGACCTTGAGTTGTTGATAGACGGTGTTGACACCTTGGCCACGGGTGCCACCACCGCTCTCGGCAAGGCTGGCCGCATACCGGGATCGATCATGTTCTCGCTGTTTTCTCAGGTCGGCAATTGTCTGGCGTAAAATGCTGACATCTGGATGCTTGTCAGTAAATTTGATCAATAATTCATCGAGGTTCTGCTCCAAGCTTTGGATACGCTGATCAATCGGCAAGACCACTATTTCGCCATCGCCTTTAAGCTGTTGCTGCAAGGCTTGGTTGATCTGCTGCTGAAGCGAGTTTCGGCGATTTTCGGATTGAGAAAGCTCCAATCGTCCAGACGAAAGATCGGTGGTGGCTTGTTGCAAGCGGACGTTATAAGTTTGGCCTTCCGAGGGCATTCGGCCAGTGTTTTTGATTTTAAATTGCTTGAGTCTATTTTCGGCCTCGCTGAGCCGCAGCTCGTATTCAGCGATCTGCTCATCTATAAATCGTTGCGCGGCTTCCGAATCGCGGCGACTGCCACCAACCAAATTGTTCTCGAAAACAGCTAGAGTTGACTGCACCACTTGCTTCGCAAGTTTTGGATCACGATTTTCAAAGGTGATTGTGTATAAATTCTCCTTGCCAGAACTGATTAAACTAATTTTTTTCTGGAGTTCAGCAATTATTTTGTCTTTTGAATTTGTGTCCTGAATCTGGGTATCAAGCCCCGATGAAATAGCAATTTGCTCTAAATTCGGGCGGCTTAACAGCGTTTTCATGATCAAACCAATCTGCGTGTCCGGATTGACTTCCACCGTCAAGCCTTGCAACAGGGGCCTCAATATCGTTTGGGTATCCACAAACACCCGCGCCGAGACCTCGTACTGGTCGGGCAGTTTTAAAACCACCGCCCAACCTATAATGCATATTACCCACGCACAAACCATCGCATACCAGCGATTGCGCCAAATCCCCCTTAGATAACCGAGCCACTGCTCAAAAATCTCATTCATTGCTCATGCTATCCAATCGCTATTCAATAATGATGGCATCTGCTAAAACCACGACTCCGGAACGATCAAAATATCGCCGGGCAGCATATCCACATTGGCGGTGATATCACCATTGAGCAGATCATCCAAGCGGACTTCGTGCTCTTTTTGTTTTCCATCTACCACCCGTACGACTTTGGTTTTGTTGCCCGCAGCGAACTCGCTCAGCCCGCCTACCGCGATCATCACATCCAACAGCGTCATTTTATGCCGGTAGGCGATCGCTCGCGCTTGCGGGCCAGTACCGCGACTCGCTTGATCCCCTCCTCCGACGGACTGCGAGCCGGACACTTGGCCGATCACGCGGATTTGCTCGCTGTAGGGCCCGATGCCATTCGCCACGATCACGGTGACGATGGGCTGGCGGATGTACGTTTCCAGCGCTTTTTCCAAATCCCGCGCCAGTTGGTTGGGGGTTTTGCCGCTGGCCTGCAAATCCTCGACCAGCGGAGTCGTGATTTTCCCGTCCGGGCGAACGGTAATGGTTTGTGAAACTTCAGGATTACGCCATACGAATATTTGTAGCTCATCACCGGGTCCTATCTGGTAACTATAGGTTTCCGGCGATGAGGTTTGGGTACTGTAGCTGGTCGATGGCGGCAAACCACCTTGCGGCTTGGCGCAGGCAACAAGCGTAAGCCCTGCCGCGACGACTAACCCAAAGTTGGCCGCTTTACCGAAATTCCCGAGGTTTTGCATCCGTCACAACTCCCAATACCTTGAAAATCCGTGAAATCATTCCGTTCGAGTCGCTGGCTTAGCCCAGCGGCCATTCGCTGAATCCGCCTTCGGCTTGGCAATATAGCCTCGAATTGCACCGAGGAAACTCAATGCTCGAAAATCGATGATGGGGGATATGGTAACGACTTGTGCCTCCGACGGTCCATAGTCACCATGAAAACAACCACCTCGCAGACAGCTTTCATCGTCATTCGAAATATAGGCAAACGCTATGCCGAAGGGGACTATAGCCGCACCATCTTCGCCGACCTCAGCCTCGATATCAATCGCGGCGAGTTCGTTGCCCTGCTCGGTCAATCCGGCTCCGGCAAATCGACCTTGCTGAACCTGCTCGGCGGAGTCGATCTTCCCGACGCGGGGACCATCCGGGTCGGCGATCAGATTATAACGGACCAAAACGAGTCCCAGCGCACCTTGTTCCGGCGCCGCCATATCGGCTTCGTGTTTCAGTTTTTCAATCTGATCCCGACCCTGACCGTCGAGGAAAATCTTTTCCTGCCGCTGGAGCTGAACGGTTTGGCGACGCCAGACCGGCAGGAGGCGGCTTTGGCGCTGCTCGATGAGATCGGCTTGGGCGATCGTCGGCGCAGCTTCCCGGAACGGCTTTCCGGCGGCGAGCAGCAGCGGCTGGCCATCGCGCGGGCTTTGGTGCACGGGCCTGCTCTGTTGCTGGCGGACGAACCGACCGGTAACCTGGACATCGCCACCGGCGAGCGGATTTTGGATCTGCTGCTCGATCTGCATCAGCGGGCGAAAACCACCATCATCATGGTCACCCACAGCCGCGAGGTGGCCGCCCGCGCCGGTCGGGTTTTATATCTCGAATCCGGAGAAATTCGGGAGATCGCGCGGTGACGCCCTCGCTTTGGCGGGCGTTGCTGCGCTATCCCCTGCGGCATCCCTGGCAATTGGGGTTGGCCATCCTCGGCATCGCTCTGGGCGTGGCCGTGGTGATCGCGGTGGATTTGGCCAACGCCAGCGCCCGGCGCGGCTTCGATCTCGCCATGAGCCGGATCACCGGCCACGCCACGCATCGGATCGTCGGCGGCTCCGCCGGAGTCCCCGAAACGATCTACACCCGTTTGCGGGTCGAGCGCGGTTTTCGGCCGGCCGCTCCCGTGGTGACCGGCTATCTGCCCTTGGCCGACCGGCCGGGCCAACTGCTGCAAATCCTCGGTATCGACCCGTTCGCGGAGCGGCCGTTCCGAGACCCCGCCGCCGACATCACCGGGAACGGTTTCGATTTGCGCGCCCTGCTGCTGAATCCGGCGGCCGCCCTGCTGCCGGATGCTCTGGGCGAAACTGTCACGCTCAAAAAAGGCGCGCAGCGTTTCACTTTGCAACGCGTCGGAACTCTGGATGGACCCGAGTTAGACGGTTTGGCTCTCACCGATATCGGTACCGCGCAAGAGCTGTTGGGACAGCCCGGACGGTTGAGCCACATCGATTTGATTCTGCCGGAAGGCTCCGTCGGAGAGCGGTTGGCCGCCGAGCTGCGCGCCTGGCTGCCGTCCGATTTGCGGCTGGAGACCTCCGAAGGGCGCAATCGGGCCACGCGCGACCTCAGCGCCGCTTTTTCGCTCAACCTGACCGCGATGAGCCTGTTGGCGCTGATGGTCGGCATGTTTCTGATCTATAACGCGATGACCTTTGCGGTGGTGCAGCGGCGCACGCTGTTGGGGATCCTCCGAGCGCTCGGCGTCACGCGCCGGGAATTGCTCGTCGGCGTGCTGGGCGAGGCGCTGTTGCTCGGCCTGGCCGGGACGCTGCTCGGCTGCTTGCTGGGGTTGTGGTTGGGCTCTGGCCTGGTGCACCTGGTCACCCGCACCATCAACGATCTGTATTACGTGCTCAGCGTTCGGGAGTTCA
>ERZ761602.8074-NODE-8074-length-10798-cov-3.995625_pt1 | contig 10798 bp, 10 predicted proteins | sample MGYA00512165_ERZ761602 | MGnify/ENA primary metagenome ERZ761602 (study PRJEB28899, sample SAMN02445085) | bioreactor sludge metagenome | biome: EBPR sludge; isolation source: Thorneside wastewater treatment plant | place: Australia: Brisbane, Thorneside...
CGGCAAGACCACGACGCTGAAAATGCTTTCGGGCCTGATTCATCCAACGAGCGGCACGGCCCGCGTGGCGGGCTTCGATCCGAGTCGGCGGGAGAATGCGTATCGGCGACTCTTCGCGCTGGTCCTCGGCCAGAAGAACCAGCTTTGGTGGGATCTACCTGCGATGGAGTCCTTCAACCTCCTGCGCGCGATCTACGCCATTCCCGCGGACTCCTTCAAACGCACCCTGGACGAACTGATCGCGCTCCTGGATGTCGGGGCGAAGCTCAACGTCATGGTACGCGAGCTTTCCCTGGGCGAGCGGATGAAAATGGAGCTGATCGCGGCGCTGCTGCACCGGCCGCGCGTGCTGTTCCTCGACGAGCCGACGATCGGTTTGGACGTCGTGTCGCAGAAGGCGGTCCGTCACTTCCTGCGCGACTACAACCGACGGCACCGCGTCACCATCCTGCTAACGAGCCACTACATGGCCGACATCAAGGAACTGTGCGAACGCGTGATCGTGATTCATAAGGGCACCAAAATTTACGATGGCGCGCTTTCGCGCTTGGAAAGCGCGGGAGGGGCGCGTCGCAAGATTATTACCTTCATACCGACCGCGGAATCGGGCGCGGCCTTCCACGATGCCTGGACGTCACGTCACGCCGCCACGACGCATCGCAACGCGGACGGGAAATTTACCCTGAACGTCCCGGGAGACCAGGTGGTCCTCGCCTCCCAGGAAATCCTCTCCACTGGGCCCGTCGCCGACATAACCATCGAGGACGTCCCGCTGGAAGACATCATAGCCGAGATATTCAGCGGGCGTGGATGAAGGGAGGCTCGAGCATTTCTGCATTTGGACGCTCATGTTGAGTCAAAGAGCCACAACAGACTGAAGTCCACTGCAGGGGGCGGCACGAACTTATGCGAAAAGGAAGTGGTAATCTTCTAACCTGGACAGGTCACCTCACGTTGATCTTCCAACATGCTTCTCCTCACCCAGTTCCGGCGCCACGCTAACAAGCGGGCTCTACCAGGGGCACCAATGCCGCTCCATTGCTCTGCTTGCCGCCCAGCAGCAGACATCCTTATCCCCAACACCAGAATCCAAACGCGCCAAGTGTCCTTCTCCAGCGCACCCCGCAGGGTATCACGCTAAAAAGCCGCTGAGAATATAAAACGGTCCGCCTTCATCGCGTGTGTGCGTCATAGAACTCGGGAAGAGACCAAGCAACGCCGTTCAATGAGACGAGCTCAACAAGCCCGTTCAGCAAAGAACCAGCAGCTAGCTTCACCTCGGAACAACTATCTAGACTGCTCACTGTCACCGCGCCCAACCCAGTCTTATCCTCAAGGAACTCGACCTTTCGACCAAGCCCGAAAGCCGCCAGTGGCAGGCCACGCCTCAGTCGCATTTCACGCCACAATTCAAGATTAGTTTGCAACAATCTACAATGCACCGCATGGCTTGCAGCCAATAACTCCCCATTTACCGCCTTCTCCATAATCCACATATAGTCACACAACGCCCTGTTAGCCCTTTCCACGATATCTTCATTAGAAAGCCTGACCCCCGGAAGCTCTGAGACTGCTCGATAAAAGCCCCCCCACTCGATCTGCCCCTTTATAAAAAAGAAGCCTCCGTGCAAGCAAGTCGCCATCTCGTTCAGCGCTTTACGCACCCCCGCCATCCTTACATGAAGACCCAAGGCGACAACGATACTCGCCAACTTCGCCTTCGCCATGGGCACGACAACTACATCTAAACTAAGATCGCTATAGCATATAGTCCATTTATCGATACCACTAACCGTAGGGCGACATGAAGACACGACAAACTGCGCGCCCTCAATTAGGTTCCTCCAGTCAACGCATCGAGGCCACGATCGATCACGTGCAATAATGTGTAAGTCTATATCATGTACCATCTGCACCCCTAAAGACCTTTGTGCCATCCCATCCTTCGCTGCTGAACCGAATACTACGACAGACGCGAGTTTAGACTCTCGGCTTAAAGCCTCCCGGCATAGGTCAACTGCAAACTTACACTCTTTCGCCAACATCTAAAGCTCCTACCAACTTTTGAAGGAGAGGAGTATCTCGACCCCTTCGTCGCCAGGCCCAGCATGAATACCTCCATAGTGAAGCCTCAGGATCTCCTTCGCTAAAAAGACACTAACTCTTCCGTAGTTAGGACTCGCTCCATCAATCGACTCCGGAATGATTCCTTCAAGCTCCAACCTATCACCATTAAGTGACACCAAAGCAATAGTCTCCGGACCGCTACCAGTAGACCGCACTTTAATACTCAATCGCTTACCACCTTCACCAAATGAATTCTCCACCAAGGTATTTACCAGAGACACAATTGCAAATTCCAACAGTTGCCTATTGGCATTAAGAGCTATGGGGTCGGGACCAACCTCCACCTTCACGCCCAACGTTTCACCCACATCCTGAATCATTTGTCGCACATCGATAACAGACGGCTCGGACTCATGGATTCGTTGCATTAAATCAAGATTCTTATTTAGCACCTCCAGATTGCTAATGTCCTTTCGAACTGTCTCGAGCAGGTGTTCAGGAACAAGCTTCCCCCCCTTGAGTTGCCGAAATGTAGCAAGCGAAACTAACGAGTTTCCAACCTCATGGCTCAATGTAATTGCCAACTCCCTCAATACCTCGCGACGGCTCGCTCTTTCACGGATCATCGCGTCATGAATTTCGGCACTAGCCTCCTCCCAATACGCCCATACTCCCCCATTCTCAGTGACAATACCGGCGCTCGCCCTAAACGGTTGTCCGCTGCAGGGGGCAATTTTTATTGCCCTACCACTTCGTCGCACTTCCCCAATCAGATCACGAACGACCAACGGCAAATTACGAGGCACACTATCATTAGGAGCTAGTACCAGCGAACCGGGAAAGTACTTAACTCCCAGCACCCGCTCAGCAGTGGCGGCTGAGAGGCGAGTCAATGCAAGACATCTAACGAAGAGACTGCGGAACATTCGCGCAAACTGAATCGCACGGTTGCGATCTTCGTCGTCGTATTCCCGACCATCTTCGCGCACCCCAAAGGCGATAACTCCCAACAGTCTCGCGTTGTCATGTACGGGAGCCAACATTCGAGCTCCCCAGAGAGCCATTCGACTTCGTACGGTAAGTTCCACAATAGGATCAGGAGGCAAGCCTCGCCATGACACGTCGATAACTGCAGGATGACTTTCCAAATACGTCACTAAAGGGTCGGAGGCAGCAAAATAAGAAGTACCTTTATCCGCTCGGAAGCCATCCAAGTCCCTAATAAAAAAAACGCAATGCGAGGATCTCAAGATGGTTCGGGATGCTCGACGGAACTCCGTCAATAATCGCTCTCTGCTCTCCAAACCATCGACTGCACCCTCCAGGAAATCCCACAACTCGTTCGCTGAAGCAACGGAACTCCGTCCGGATCGACTTGAGAAGTCTTCCCGCTGATTTCGACTTGCAACCAAGTCAACTATTGAACGCTTCTGAGCAATCTCGAACAAAAGGGGAAACAACTCTCGCAATCGCACACGACTTTCATCATATGACAAACATACTCGAAATCGATTAGACAGTTTCGCCTGCTCGAATGGAATGCTGCGCGGCGTTCCTACATAAACTGCGCAGCACTTTTCGACAACACTCTCGTATAAAAGCTCAACAGCCGCATCTAACACTACTATTGCGTTAAGATCCTCAGCCCTAGCTGGCAGATGTGTCTCAGAGTCTAAGCGCAAAACCGTGGAGCCAGCTGGCAACTGCTCTTCCCACTCGTCTGCAAGTGCATCCTCACGTGAGGCAAGAATCACGATTGGTGACATGGAAATCGTACTCGAAATACAGCCCCCACTCCGGGTTCATATGCATCAACGGAAATAGATGACGATATGTTCGACAAGATGTCGCTGCAAATCGCAAGACCCAGACCAAAACCTGTCGACTTCGTTGTTTGAAAGGGCTGAAATAACTTCGGCCGAATTTCAGGAGAGATGCCACTTCCACTATCTGAAACAGCTAGCTCAACCACATCTGCGGAGTTGCAGGTTTCAAGCCTAATCCATCTGTGCCCCGATTCACTCAACTCCGCTGCTTGGATAGCATTAAAAACCAGATTGAGTATTACTTGCTTCGCTGCGGAAGCGTCAGTAAAGACCTCATCTGGATCCGCTTTTAGTTGTGCATGCAAATTGATACCTTTGTGTGCAGCTTTAGCCGTAACGAGGTCCAATGCAGTGCTGAGAAGAGAATTCAAACTCACCTTCTGAATTAGATATGCACGAGGTGAAGCCAAGTCCAAAAGTTGCTCAGTGAGCAGGTCAATCCGTGAGACCTCATCAGACATAAGCTTAAAAAACTTTTGCCGGAACGCAACGTCCCCGTAGTGCTGTGGGAGCAGTTGCACGAAGGTCTTAATGGTCACCAGCGGATTTCGGATTTCATGGGCCAAACTTGCTCCCAATAGTCCAACAGTAGCGAGTTGCTCGGCACGTTGAGCTTTCTCGGAGAAGTGCGCTCTTTCGAGTGCCGCCTGGATAATTGCCGCCAACTCCAATAGTTGAATGACCTCCGGATATGTGTAGGGACGCCGTGCCGCTCTTAACGCGCACCCCAATACCACAGTTGTAGATGCACCCTGCTCTACCACGACGATGCCCAGCTCACTCTCCTCAAGAAATTTTAGAACTTCTATACGCTGCGGCGTCTGACGCTCACGGGAAAGACGTTCAGGTGTCGCCCACCTTAAGACCTTCAAAATTCGAATGATCGAGGGACTTAACGGTCCCCCGCTCCCTTCAAACTCAAGATGCTCATTCGTTCCGGACAGCAGTAATGATCGCTCAGAGTGGCTCCAAGAGCGCAAAAGGCTCTTAAACTCTTCCTTAAGTCGTTCAGGACGAGTCTCCTTCTGTGCAAGAGCGAATGCTGCCTTACGAGCTCCATCGCCTCTTGGCAGCAACTGCAACTTCTCATCAATCCATCCGTGGACAACACTATAACACGTTAATACAACTGCTGCAGTCATGACAAACATAATATAGCCACCCATCTCCCCCCCCACTAGCAGATACGCAAGGTAAGCGCCGCCCCCGCATATCAGGAGAAGAATTGCTCGCTCCAAGCCAACAAGTACAATTTGGCGTGCGTCGAATATGCGATGTGACGTTATTGCGTACGCAGTTCCCGCATAAAATATCAAGATAGCCAAAGGCTGCAGTGCGCGAAATACTCCACTTCCGGTAAGTGATGCTAGTGCGCTAAGTGCGTACACCATTGTCGCCACAGCACAACCACCGCCAAGCCACACTTGAAGTTCGAGCTTCCTCGCTCCTGTCAGAGATCTCAGGCTCAGTAACGTTCCCCGGAACAGCAAACCATACAAAAATATTATAGACACATAATACACCCAATATCCCCATCCCCGAAGGCGCTCCACTTCCGTGGAGTGAGATGGAATAAATACCTCCGAAAACGGTATCAGGAACAGTACAATTGCAGAAAGCATCCATCCCACATTCCTTCGTATCCACTCTCCACTCCTAACTCGAAGAGTTCCGAGTATTCCCTCTCTCACCGCCCAGAGACTGATTGGCGCCAACCCGCCAGCCGCGTGGCTCCAGCGAAGCCAAGTCAGTGCATTCGATGGCTGCGTGATCAGGAAATGCTTGCATACAAGCCAAGCGGCTACGGTCGCTGAACATGCGAAGATCGCACGATTGACACTCCGACGTGGATTTGCCCAGAGCAGCAACCAGCCTATCACTCCGACAATTATAGCGCCGAGAGCAGCAGTCGTCATCTTCCAATTGGGCTACTTCAACGCCTCATTAGCGCGCAGAAATAGCGCAGAATTCGAGCCAGACAGGCCATGTGAATTAACTAACGTGATTCGACTTCTAATATAACGAGGCGAGGCGGAGAGATTTAGCGCGCACGAAGGATCAGGATATTTCCAATTTACTGTCGGCGGGATAAACCTCCGCCGCATACCCAGTGCAGCAGTGCCCACCTGAATTGCACCAGCCGCAGCGAAAGGGTTTCCGATCGCTCCTTTTAACGACACAGCTGGAATCAACTTCAAATCAGAACCAAAAACACGATGTAGTGACGCTACTTCGGCGGCATCTATCTCGCGATGTCCTGGGCCCCATGCACTAATATGCTCAACTTCGGAAGGATGAAGTCGGGCGTTGGCCATAGCTTCCTTTATGGCAACTTCAAGTCCGACCCCGAGTTGCTGCGCGCCATCTGAAGCATATGCGTAGCCTTCTATAAAGGCGTATCCCTCCCGGGGGCTGGATTCTGGTTCGATTACTGCCATGCACGCTCCCTCGCCAATTACACCTGTAGTACGCCATAGATCAAAGGGCCTGCAAATACGGTCTACGCGTTCACTTAGTCCTGGAGAAAGGCCTGCCATCCTAAGCTCCAACATCGGATGGAAATAGATTGGAGCTTCTGTGCCTCCAGTGATCGCCAGATCCGTCAGTCCGCTAGCGACAGCCTCTGCAGCGTGTCCCATCGCATCGAGGCCGGAACAACATGCGCTTTGCAGAGCCAATGTTTTCGCACCTCCAACAAAGTGGGCGACCGCAGCACCGACCGCAGCTACGGGTGCGTGAAATACTACTCGGCTCAATGCGAAACGATGTCCCTTCGTTAATGAGTTTTCGATAGTCCTGCTTATAATGTCACTATCCATCAGCGAGGTCCCCGTCATAACGACGGGATCATATCGCCCAAGGTTAGCTCCATCGAGCCCCGCGTCTCGCAAAGCAAATTGAGTCGCAACGAGGGCGAATTGTGTGTGACGCGGCAAGCGGTCGACCTTACTCCCACCCAAGAACTGGTTGACATTAAATCCGTCAACTTCAGCTGCGACAAACGGCCCCGCATCCGCTGGGAATCGAGTGACGCGCCCTACCCGACTTCGCGACTCAAGTATGCCCGCCTCGAACTGTAGGTTTCCGACACCTGCAGGAGTTACAAATCCAAGCCCGGTAATCTTTACCCTCCGCCTTTTCATCCCTGAAGCGCCAGAGGGAACTTCATTCTCACAATGGTACCCTTTCCAGGTGAAGACTCTATAGCAAATGATGCGCCATGCGTTCCGCACAGATGGCGGCAAATGCTCAGACCCAAACCTGTGCCACTGATCTTGCTTGAGAATCCCCCGTGAAGCGCCCGCTTGATGCGATCGCTGTCCATTCCAACCCCATTATCTGCAATAGCAACTTCAATTGATTCAGTTTGTCGTGCGAACGTAACAGCCACATTTGTCGCATTGGCCTCTAGTGAGTTCTTAAATAGGTTCTGAAATATTCGCATGAGTTCGAATCTGGAACCTCGAATCCAAGCGTCGCCAAGGCCGGAGGCCTTGATGGCCACGTTGCCAAAAAATATTACTTGCCGCACTTCTTCAGCGATCGCTACGAGATTTACCTGAGTGAAGCCTTCAGCTTGGCGAGAGGCGAGACGCCAATTCTCCGAAAGGTGGTGACAGTATTCAGCTGCCTTCTCGACCATACTCGCGTACTCGAGAAGCTTTTGCGCACTTCGGACGTCTTTAGAAACTAGTGTCCTTGCTTCGTCTGCTACTAGTGCCGCATAACCGATCACTACCGTAAGAGGATTATTCAGATCATGCACCAGTTCTACCGATGCACGTCCCTGCCAAATATGGGGTTCATTCTGCTCAATCTCATGCTTCAACGCGATGCTCAATTCATGCGCCTCTATCGCTGAGTCTGCCTGTGCCCTCCGAAGTCGCGTGGCGCAGACCTGGCGCCTCACCGCGTCGATTAACTCGTTTATATCAGGGGGCTTACGTAGATACTGATTTGCCCCTGCGACCATCGCCTGCTGTGCGGTAAGCAATGTCCCGTACCCCGTTAGCATTATAACGGAAACATTGGCATCCACCTTTCGTATTTCCTCCAAGGCGCGGATTCCATCCATTTCGGGCATACGTATGTCGAGTACCACTGCCGCAAACTTTCGAAGCTTTATCTTGGCGATCGCTTCACGAGCTCGGTCAGCCGTCTCAACCGAAAACTCTGAGGAAAGACTAAACGCAATCGACTCGCGAGGTCCATACTCGTCGTCAACCACCAGGATCGGGAACTTCTCCGGTAGATCCGACGAGTTAGCGCTTAGAGTTGTGTCGGTCAACATGCGATGTTAGGTTATACGATACAAATGCACCACAGGACATGTCTAGTGAGACTGCTTGTGCATCGCACATACCTCGGTGTCAAGGCGGGGACTGCTGGGGGGGGGGCGATGGTGCGGTTCTCGGGAAGCTCCAGCAGGAACGTGATTTGTCAGTTCCAGTCCTTAACCCTAGTATGCCGTTGAAGAACCCGCGACTGTCGATTCCGAGAGCGCTCGTTGTATCAGAATGAGCATCGTGCGGGGCTTCTCGGCTATTTGCGCGGCGGAGGGCGCTCTCGCGCGGGCGCTGGCGGGGCGTTTTTCGGGGTTTCGTGGCGTCCGCCGGCACCACAAGCCCGGCGGACGTCACGACCGCGCCAGTTTCGGCGGGCCAAGCGAGAGTCGTGCCATCCGTACGAGTTTTCGAGCGGCCACGACATACTGCGCGGTTGCATGCGTGCGTTCCACGCCCACATACCGGGTACTTACGCCGGTTGTCTTGGCCCAACCGAAGAATCTCCTCGATCTTGCGGCGGCATTTTTGGCTAAGCTGATGGGCCTTCTAACGCACCTTCACCCCTATCAGCCGACATTCCTCCGGTGGCGCAGGATGCGGCACGATAGCGTGGCCGCAGGTCCCTCGATGAAGGGGCGCGAACAGTATCCGAGGTCCGCTCCCGCCGTGCGCGGGGTGAGTCTGCGATGCTGCAACTCGTCGATTTGGTTGAGCGCCACATTAGCTTCCGACGCGCCGACCGCCGGATGCACCGCGAAGGGAACGCACAGCCCATGGCGATTTTCCATCGCGGCATGACCCGTGAACGCGAGCTTCGCCTCGCGGCCGTCGACCTTGCGCACGACTTTCGCTTCGGGATCGGTAGCGGACGAGGGCGTGTCGTCGCTTCTAACCTTTGAAGTCAGCCCAGCCGTTGCTATCGCCCGGCCCACCGTGGCGATCATCCTTCTTCGTTCTGAAATTCTTCAACGCGGCTCACGATTCGATCAGCGTCGCATCCACCGAAAAATGCTGGTCGGACAGCCTGCCACGATTCTTCGCCAGCCACACGACCTCGGCGAAGAACAGATCTGCCAACCTGCTTCAGCAGCCGAGTCTGGTTCTGCGAGAACGTGGAGATCGAACGTCGTCTCGTCCCGATTCAAATCCAGGAGCCACCGAACAAGTAGGTCGTACCGCAGCCGCTCGCAGAACTGCCGTTTCGAGCGAATCGAGTAAAGCGGCATCAGCACCCTCGCCATCAGCGACCGCTCCGGCGGAATCAACGGCCGTCCGCTCGCTGCGTAGATCTCGTCGAAGTGCGCGTTCATCCTTCCCAGCACTTCGTTCAACAGACGCTTCATCGTGCGAATCGGCTGATCCGCCGGAATCATCTTCCCTGCCTTGTTCAGACACGTGAAGCTCACTTGAGATTGCTTCACGCCGCGCATGCGGCCGGACGCTCCGTCCCGCTTCGCCTTGCGCGATCATGATGCTTTTCAACATCCTGCTAGCCCGGGGTAGAGCTTTAACAACGGTCCAAAAGCTCACAGGGGACCCCAATGGAACTGGCAACGCCAAAGGTGGTGCACGGCAAAACCGGGAACGTATGTGCTCAGTGGCGCAATTTGGAGGACCAACTCTCCGCACTCTTTCTCGAGCTTATGCCACAACTATGCATTTAGAAACTAGTTCGAGGATCAGATCCGCGCGTGAACGCGATTGACTTTAGCACCCGAGCTGCAAGAACACAGCGGAACCAGACAGCTCCCCTCCGTAGGTTCAAGTTAGTCGCCCCCAGAGACTTGCATCTCGCATTGTCTGGAGCTGCGGTACTATTAAATTCTCGAATTCTACCGTCTATCGTTCAAACGCGCAGCCCCCACGCCGGCTCGTCTCCACTTTTTCCATCCTAAGTGCGCGAGTCACCATTACATCGAGTATTAGTGAAACGTCTCACTTCTCCGAACTAAGACGTGAAGGAGGGGCGGGAATTGGTACTCGTCTGCCTGGCTCCAGCACCAACTCAGAGACACATTCCTGAAGTCCCGGACGCGTGAATATACCGCAAACATGGGTCTTTCTTTCCTTGCGGCAACATAAAATGAAGCGCTTAACTCCCCACTGACGGAGCTTTAATGGCCTCATTCAAGGACTTATCAGGAGCACTCCATCATGTAAGAAAGTCAACCCAGGGTAATTCCTGACGAAATAAAATGATACATCTGACGCTTGTAAGTGCGATTGGTTCGTTAGGGCTAGGCTTATTCATTGTTCGCTTGAATTTCCTTAGAGCTTCCAATCGAGCTTTTTCATTCGCGCTCCTTCTTCAAGCAGGATGGCTATTTTGCATCTACTCAAGTATAATGGCTGGCACTTCTCAGTCCGCGCAACGACTCACTCAGATCGATTTTTGGCTCCGAGCTAACGCGGCTATTGTAGCAATGTTTCCAATCTGCCTATGGCTCGTTGTAATCTCCATCTTGCATGACCGACACTTCCCGCGTGCTGCGTTAATGCCAAGTGTTGCAATCTCGTGCATAAGTTCTTACTTATTCTGGCTCTCTTGCTCCGCGAGTTTTTCAATAATAACGCCGGGCGGGCTCATTCTTCGCGGTCATTCCTATTATATTTTCGTTT
>ERZ761602.8076-NODE-8076-length-10794-cov-6.298724_pt1 | contig 10794 bp, 8 predicted proteins | sample MGYA00512165_ERZ761602 | MGnify/ENA primary metagenome ERZ761602 (study PRJEB28899, sample SAMN02445085) | bioreactor sludge metagenome | biome: EBPR sludge; isolation source: Thorneside wastewater treatment plant | place: Australia: Brisbane, Thorneside...
AACACCCACCTGCTCGCGCGCAAGGTCATCGAGCGCGCGGGCCTCACCGGCGAGCACTACATCACCGTCACGCCCGGCGAGTACGCCAAGATGCTGCTCTCGGCGATAGGCGGTGGTGTGGTGATGGGCTTCACCACGCTGCTCAAGTTCCTCATCGTGAAGCTCGGTCGCCCGCCGCTGCAGGAGGGCTTGCTCGCGAGCGCGAACTACGCGGGCAGCTTCCTCGTCGTGCAGCTCATCGGCGCGACGATCGCCACCAAGCAGGCGAGCATGACCGCCGCAGCGATCGCCGGCACGATGCACGAGGGCGACGCCGACCGCGAGGCGCTCGTCACCACGATGGCGCGCTTGCTCCGCTCGCAGATCGCCGCCGCGATGGGCAACGTCGTCATGGTGGCCGTCACGGCCTTCTGCATCGACCTCTGGTGGACCTCGAGGCACGGTGCGCCTTTCCTCACCGACGAATACGCGCACAAGGTCCTCGCCGAGCTGCACCCCGCCGAGAGCGGCACCGTGTTCTTCGCGGCCTACACGGGGCTCGCGCTCTGGGTCTCGAGCCTCTGCGCGGGCTGGCTCGAGAACTGGGCCGTGTACCGGCGCCTGCCCGAGGCGATCGCCGAGCACCGCGTCCGCCGGTTCGTCGGCGCGCGCGTCACCTCGTGGGCCTCGCGCGTCTTCGCCCGCAGCATCTCCGGCATCGGCGGCAACGTGAGCATCGGCTTCATCCTCGGCATGACCAGCGTGCTCGGCCGCTTCATCGGTGTGCCCATCGACGTGCGGCACATCACGCTCTCGACCGGCCAGACGACCTTCGCGCTGCACCGCCTCGGCTTCGAGGCGCTGTTCACCCAGGAGGCGGCCTACGCCTTCCTCGGGCTCGCCTGCGTGCTCTCGCTCAACCTGAGCGTGAGCTTCCTGCTCGCGATCGCCGTGGCCATGCGCGCTCGCGAGGTGAGCTTCGGCCGCGCGATGCGCCTCTTCGGCGACATGTTCGTGGGCTTCGTGCGCTCGCCGCTGCGCTTCTTCCTGCCGGTCGAGCGCGGCGCGGCCTCGCCTCGGCCGGGTCATTGAAGCGTCGAGGCGCCCGGCACGCCCGCGAGGCGCCTCTCGACGGTGCTCAGGGGTAGAGCAGCCGGTAGCTCCACGCCTCGCCGTCGCGCTCGTAGACGTGCCGCTCGTGCAGGCGGCTCGGCTTGCCCTGCCAGAGCTCGATGCGCCTGGGCACGACGCGGTAGCCGCCCCAGTGCGGGGGCCTCGGCACCGCCGCGCCTGCGAAGCGCGTGCGCATCGCCTCGACACGCGCCTCGAGCGTGGCGCGCTCGTCGAGCGCTTCGCTCTGCCGCGAGGCCCAGGCGCCGAGCTGGCTCTCCGGGTGGCGCGTCGCGAAGTAGGCGTCGCTCTCCTCGTCGCTCACCCGCTCGACCTCTCCCTCGACGCGCACCTGCTCCTCGCCCTTGGGCCAGTGCAGACAGAGCGCCGCCACGCCCTGGCCGTCGAGCTCTCTCGCCTTGCGGCTCCCGTAGTTGGTGAAGAACACGAAGCCTCGCTGGTCCGCCTCCTTGAGCAGCACCATGCGCACGCTCGGTCTGCCCTCGGCGTCGACCGTCGCGAGGCTCATCGCGTTCGCCTCGAAGGGCTCGCGCGCCTTCGCGCGCTCGAAGGCCTCGCGGAACAGCGCCATCGGATCGCCTGGGTGCGTCATGCGCTGGGCATAGGGCGCGCACGGCCCGGAGAGCAAGGCCTCGCGCCTCCCGAGGCCAGCCGGTGACGCATCGCGACAGGCGGGAAGCATGGAAGGCAGCGCGCGGTTGGAGTACGAGGCTGGCCCATGGACAAGGTCGTCACGAGTGCGCTCGAGGCCGTGCGGGACATCCCCGACGGCGCCACGATCCTCGCCGGTGGCTTCGGGCTCTGCGGCATCCCCGAGAGCTGCATCCGCGCCCTGCGCGAGCTCGGCCAGAAGGATCTCACCTTCGTGTCCAACAACTGCGGCGTCGACGACTTCGGCCTCGGCATCCTGCTGCAGAACCGCCAGATCAAGAAGATGATCTCGAGCTACGTCGGCGAGAACAAGGAGTTCGAGCGGCAGTACCTCGCAGGAGAGCTCGAGGTCGAGCTCACGCCGCAGGGCACGCTCGCCGAGCGCATCCGGGCGGGCGGCGCGGGCATCCCGGCGTTCTACACGCCGACCGGCGTGCACACCGCGGTGAGCGACGGCGGCATGCCCGTCCTCTACGCCAAGGACGGCAGCGTCGCGAAGCAGTCCGAGAAGAAGGAAGTCCGCCAGTTCGACGGCAAGGACTACGTGCTCGAGCGCGCGATCGTCGGCGACTACGCGATCGTCAAGGCCCACAAAGGCGATCGTCACGGCAACCTCGTCTTCCGTCACACCTCGGCGAACTTCAACCCGATGATGGCGACGGCCGCGAAGATCACGATCGCCGAGGTCGAGGAGCTCGTGCCGGTGGGCGAGCTCGACCCGGCGCAGATCCACACGCCGGGCATCTACGTGCAGCGCATCTTCCAGGGACCGTCCTACGAGAAGCGCATCGAGCGAAGGACCGTCAGGCCTCGCCCGACCGCCTGAGCCAGCCCCCAGACGCGAGCCCTCCCACCGTGGCGGCTGCGCGCAGCGCGCGGCCCAGCCCCCCTCGACGAAAGAGAGCCTCCGATGCCCCTCACGCGTGAGCAGATCGCCCAGCGAGCCGCACAAGAGCTCCGAGACGGCTACTACGTCAACCTCGGCATCGGCATGCCGACCCTGGTGGCGAACTACATCCCCGAGGGCGTGGAGGTCGTGCTCCAGAGCGAGAACGGCCTGCTCGGCATCGGCCCCTATCCCTACGCCGGCGACGAAGACCCGGACCTCATCAACGCCGGCAAGGAGACGGTCACGATGCTGCCCGGCTCCTCGGTGTTCTCGAGCGCCGAGAGCTTCGCGATGATCCGCGGCGGGCACATCGACCTCGCGATCCTCGGCGCGATGGAAGTCAGCGAGAAGGGCGATCTCGCGAACTGGATGATCCCCGGCAAGATGGTCAAGGGCATGGGCGGCGCGATGGATCTCGTCGCGCGCGCCAGGCGCGTCGTCGTGATCATGGATCACGCGGCGAAGTCGGGCGCACCCAAGATCCTGAAGAGCTGCTCGCTGCCGCTCACCGGCCGCGGCGTCGTACACCGCATCATCACCGATCTCGCGGTGATCGACGTCACACCCGAGGGCCTCGTGCTGCGCGAGCTCGCGCCCGGTCTCAGCGTGCGCGAGGTGCAAGACAAGACGGAGCCCACGCTGCTCGTGCCGCACGACGTCGCCGAGATGCGTGTCTCCGAGGTGCGCGTCGACGCTCGACAGGGCGGGGTGAGCGCATGAGCTGGCCCGAGAAGACGAGCCCGACGATCGACGCGAGCGAGAAGCGCTCGATCGGCAAGGGCGTATTCCGCAAGTGCGACGGCTGCGGGTCGATGTACCCGGGCGAAGACCTCAGCAAGAACCACGAGGTCTGTCCGGCTTGTGGGCATCACCACGCCCTCTCCGCCGAGGGCTGGCGTCGCCTCCTGCTCGATCCATCGAGCTTCGAGGCCTGGGACGCGGGGCTCTCGCCCACGGACCCGCTCGAGTTCAGCGACGGCAAGGGCTACCGCGACCGCATCGCCGCAGCGCAGAAGCGCGCCGGCTCGCGCGAGTCGGTCGACATCGGCAAGGCCTCCATCGAGGGCCGGTCGATCGCCTACGGCTCCTTCGTCTTCGCCTTCATGGGAGGCAGCATGGGCTCGGTCGCAGGCGAGAAGATCGCGCGCCTCTTCGAGCACGCGCACCGAGAGCGGCTGCCGGTGGTGCTCTTGCAGGCCTCGGGAGGCGCGCGCATGCAGGAGGGCATCCTCAGCCTGATGCAGATGGCCAAGGCCGTCGCCGCGCTCGAGCGCTTCCGCGAGACCAAGCTGCCTTTCCTCTCGGTGCTGCTCCACCCGACCACCGGCGGCGTGGCGGCGAGCTTCGCCTTCCTGGGCGACGTGAACGTGGCCGAGCCCAAGGCGCTCATCGGCTTCGCAGGGCCGCGTGTCATCGAGAACACCCTGAGGCAGACCTTGCCACGTGGCTTCCAGCGCTCGGAGTTCCTGCTCGAGCACGGCATGGTCGACGTCATCGTCTCGCGGCTCGCGATGCGCGCCGAGCTCGCTCGCCTGCTCACGCACCTCGGCCCGCGCGGCTGAGGCCTCGGAAGCGCGGGCCTCGAAGGCCGGGGCGCACCCTCGCGCGGAGCTCCGACCAGGTCAGTTGCAGCTCAAGCGACAGCGCGACTCGGCGCTGAGGCAGCGACCCTTGCAGGCGTTGTAGGCGTCGTAGAGCGAGGCCTCGGAGGGCTCGGCGCCGCAGGCTCCGTTGCACTCCTGGCGCACGCGCTGGCACGCCGTCACGCAGCCGTTCTTCGCGGGTGGCAGCGGGGTGTTCGTCGGCCTCGCGGGCTCCGGCGCGGGCTCGGGCTCGGTGCGAGGGCGGTCGGGCTCGGGAGGCAGGTCCGGGATGCGTGGGCTCGACCTGGGGCGCCGCGCGCGCGAGCGAGGGTCGCCGCAGTCTTCTCGCGCGAGCACGAAGACGCTGTGGCTGAGCCTCGCCTCGGGGTCGATGGCGCAGAGGCGTGCGACGCCTTCGAGGCCGCCCGAGAGCAGCGCCGCCGCCTTGGCGGCCGGGCCGCTCGGCACGGGGCGCGGCGCCTCGCCACCGGCGCTGGGCGTCTCAGCCGCGCGCCCGGTGTAGGCGACGCCCGCGGCGAAGGCGATGCCCGCGAGCACGACGACGAGCCCGAGCCCGGCGACGACCAGCTTCGGGTCGAGGCCGCGCGAGGGCTCGCGCACGGCCTCGCTGGGCTCGAAGACCAGCGGCCTTCGCGGCTCGAGGGCCTTGGGCTCGAGGGGCTTGGTCTCGAGCTCGGGGCGCCCGGCCTGGCCGCTTCGAGGCCCGGCGGCGTCCACGCTGGGTGGGGCGCGCTCGCTCGACGAGGGCTCGACGTCGACCATCGTGGGCGCCACGCCCGGCGCGGCCTCGGCGTCGGGCGGCGCGGCTCCGAGGTCGGGGATCTCGGTGCTGCGCGGGGCGAAGCGCGCGTCGGCGTCGCTCACCTCGGGCCACTCCACCAGCGGCCGCTCGGTGCGCAGCCTGCGCACGAGCTCGGCGAGCCCGAAGCGTTTGTGGCCGGCGCGGACCAGCTCGCGGGACAGGCGCGCGGCGTCGCTCGGCGTGCTCTCGCCCCCGAGACCCCAGCGCTGGAGCAGCCCGCGCATCTCGCCGGCGCTGAACGCACCCTGCACCCGAAGGCTCAGCTCGTTGGTGTCGACCTCGCTCACCCTGGACGGAAGCTTACACGCCGGAGGCGCCGCTCGCGCTCCTTCCTGCCTCGGTCCGAGGGTGCTACATGCCCCGACCGACCACGAGGTCCTCGAGGCTCGGTCGACCGAGATCGAGGCTCCGGGGCGGGAACTCGATCGATGAGCAACGACAACCTCAGCTTCGGCCTCGTGAGCGTCGCTCGCGCTCCTCTCGAGGGCCGGGCTTCGGCGATGGCCACGCTCGATGCAGCGCTCGACGCGGTCGAGAAGCAGAAGCAGCCCCGCATCGTGACCATCGTGGGGCCCGCCGGCATCGGCAAGAGCCGCCTGGTGCACGAGTTCGTCGTGCGGCACCGAGGTGGGAGCGCGCTCGTGCCGCGCGTCTACCGGGGCTCCGCCCGAGACTCGAACGCGGCCTACGGCGTGTTCGCGCGGCTCCTGCGCATGCGCTTCGGCCTCACCGAGAGCATGGACCCGGAGGCCGCCAAGGCGCTCGTGCGACAGCAGGTCGCCAAGGTCACCGGCGATCGCAAGGTCGGCGACGTCGTCTACTTCCTCGGGCAGTTCCTCGATCTGCCCTTCGAGGAGAGCCCGCTCACGCGCGCGATCGGCGAGGATCCAGCGCAGGCGCGCATCCTCATGAGCGCGGTCTTCAAGGCCTTCCTCGAAGCCGACGCCGCCCACAGCCCGATGTGCCTCGTCTTCGACGATCTGCACGCGGCGCACGGCGACTCGCTGAGCCTCCTGCGCCACTTGATCGACGGCCTCGATGGGCCGATCCTCATCCTCTGCGCGGCGCGCCCGGAGCTGCTCATCGGCGCCGAGGACTGGACGCGCGCGGGGGAGTCCCGGCACGAGCTCGTCGAGCTCGGCGCGCTCAGCGACGACGAGTCCCGCCGCGTGCTCACCGCGCTGCTCGAGCCTGCCACGCGTGGCTCGACGGGGCTCGAGGCGCTCGAGCCGCTCGTCGACCGTGCGCTACAGTTCGCCGGCGGCAACCCCAGCCTGCTCGAGCAGATGGTGCGCATCTACCACGACACCGGCGTGCTCGAGGAGGAGACCGTGCTGGCCGACCAGCCCCGCTGGTCGGTGCACCTCGAGGGGCTCGAGTCGGCGGAGCTGCCGCTCACCATCGAAGACGCCATCGACGCCCGCCTCGCTTCGCTCGAGAAGGAGGAGCGCAGGCTGCTCGAGTACGCCGCCACGATGGGCAGCGTCTTCTGGACCTCCGCGCTCGTCTCGCTCTGGCGCATCGGGCAAGAGCCGCCCGAGCTCTGGACGATCGAGCCCCGCACCGATGCCCCGCCCGGCGAAGCCGCCGGCAAGACCGCGGCTCCCTCGGCGCCCTCCCAGCCGCTCGACGAGCCCAGCTCCACGCTCGAAGCGCCCGGCGCCGCGCTCGAGGCGCAGGGCGCGGCGCTCGTCGACGAGCGCGCCGAGAGCCCGGAGCGCAAGCGCATCCGCGCGCTGCTCAGCGATCTCGAGAGCCGCGACTACGTGCTCAAGCTGCCCGACTCCACCTTCCCGGGCTCGGACGAGTACGCCTTCAAGCACAACAAGGAGCGCGAGACGATCCGCTCGCGCATCGCGCCCACGGCGCTCCGCCGCTTGCACGCGCTCCTGGCCGATTGGCTCGACCACCACGCGCATACCCGCACGAGCGAGGAGTTCGTCGCGATGCTCGCCGAGCACCGCGAGCGCGCGGGCGACGCGCTGGCTGCGGGCCTCGCCTTCGTCGAAGCCGGCGATCTCGCGCGCGCGCACTACGCCTCCACCACGGCCTCGCAGCACTACGAGCGTGGGCTCGGCCTGCTCGGCGACGGCCACGTCGGCCGGCGCATCGACGTGCTGCACAACCACGGCGACGTGCTGCTGCTCGGCGGGCACATCGACGACGCGCTCGCCGCCTTCCGCGAGATGCTCGATCTCGCCTGGCGGCTCGACCGCAAGTCCAAGGGAGGCGCGGCGCACAACCGCATCGGCCGGCTCTACCGCGACACCGGGCAGCTCGACGAGGCCGGGCGCCACCTCGAGGCCGCGATGGCGCTCTTCCGATCCGCCGGCGACGCGCGAGGCGTCGCCTCGAGCTACGACGACCTCGGCAAGCTCGCGTGGCTGCGGGGCGACTACGCCGCCTCGCTGGGGCTCTTGCGCGAGGGCCTCACGCGCAGGCGCCGGCTCGGCGACCGCCGCGGCATCGCGCTCAGCCTGAACAACCTCGGCATCGTGCTGCACGAGACGGGCGATTTCGGCCAAGCCATCGAGCACTTCGAGCAGGCCCTGCAGATCCGCCGCGAGATCGGCGACTTGGTCGGCGTCATCCAGACGCTCAACAACCTCGGCACACTCTCCCAGGATCGTCGCGAGTACGAGCGCGCCCTGTCGATCTTCCGCGACGCGCTCGAGGTCGCCCGCCAGATCGGCGACAAGAACCGCATCGCGCTCGTGCTCGCCAACGTGGGCGAGACGCACCACCGCGCCGGCAACCCAGCCGAGGCGATCAAGGTGCTCGAGCAGGCCGAGGAGCAGTTCGACGAGCTCGGTGACCACCTCGGGCTCGCGGAGGCCAAGCGCGTGCTCGGCAACGCCTACCTCGCGCAGGGCGATCTGGTGAAGGCGCGCGAGTGCATCAGCCGCAGCGTCGATCTCTTCGCCGAGCTGCGCAGCCGGGTGCACCTGGGCGTCGCGCTGCGTACGCTCGGAGACATCACCGCCGCCGGCGGCTGGGGCGCCTCGCACACACGCTCGGCGCGCGAGTACTACGCGCGCAGCGCCCGCATCTTCGAGGAGATCGGCAACGAGATCGAGCTGGCGCGCACGTTCAAGGTCTACGCCGCCTTCCTGCGCGCCGAGCCCGAGCTCGGAAGCGACGCGCAGAACCTCGCCGAGGCCCGACGCATGGAAGTGAAGGCCGACGCGATCTTCGCCCGGCTCCAGGTCGGCGGCGACGCGCACCCGAGAGCGGTGGCGCCCGCGAGCTGAGCGCGACCCCGGTCGCCGCCTCCGGCGGGCGCGCGGCGGCCAGCCCCGGTCGCCGCGCCCGGCGGCGCTCCCCAGGGAGCGTGTCCGGAATGCGGCAGGAATGTGACGGGTTCCACAAACGAAGCGAGCAAGAGCCGGCCGACCTCGTCTAGCATCGAGAGGTCTACGCCCGGAGTCCGCCCGGTTCGATCTGCCCGCTCCCAGCGGACGGGCACCCGGGGGGGAAGGAAGGTTCCATGAACATCAGCGTCACGTTCCGGCACATGGATGGTTCGGAAGCCGTGAAGAATCACGCTCACGAGAAGATCTCCAAGCTCCAGAAGTTTCTCCGGCAGCCGATGACTGCCCACGTGACACTCGCCGTCGAAGGTCTCGACCACGTCGTGGACGTGCGCGTCCAGGCAGGAGGCAGCAATTTCCACGGAACCGAGCGCAGCCCGGACATGTACGCGTCGATCGACATGGTGCTCGACAAGCTCGAGCGCCAGGTGCACGCCGAGAAGGGCGCGAACGTAGCGAAGAAGCACGGCGGCATGAGCGCGCGCGAGTTCGCGGCGCAGGCCGACCGCGAGTCGCAGCGCGGCACGCGCGGCTGAGCTCGCTCGGCTGAGCTCGCTCGGCTGAGCACGCTCGGCTGAGCTCGCTCGGAGCTGGGCTCCACGAGAGCCCGCTCCGCCGAGCCGCGGGCGGGGCCCTCGGTGGCTCCGTCCCACGAGGCGGGTGGGGTTCGACGAACGCACGTCGAACGCTGCCCGCCTCGTCGTCTTCTGCTAAGTTTCTCGGGCCCGGGCTTCGGGGGAGGCGCGGGCGCACCCCAGCAACGCAGCCAGACCGAAACGCCGCCAGACCAGCCCAGCGAGGGCCTCAGCTCGGGACATGCAGGTCGTCGACATCCTCCATCCTCGGCGCGTGGCAGTCGCCCGCCATGAACGCGAGCGCGTGCGCACCAAGAGCGAGGCGCTGCACCGCCTCGCCGAGCTCCTCTCGAGCTTCGACGCGAGCCTCTCGGTCGACACCGTCGAGGGAGTGCTGGTGCGGCGTGAAGAGCTGCAGTCCACCGGGGTCGGAGGCGGGGTCGCCATCCCGCACGCCTCCGTCGAGGGGCTCGACCGCATCATCGGCGCGGTGCTGCTCTGCCCGGAGCCCATCGGCTTCGACGCGATCGACGGCCTGCCGGTGTCGATCGTGTTCGCCATCGTCGGGCCCCGCAAGAGCACCGGCGAGCACCTGAAGACGCTCGCCAAGGTCTCGCGCCTCTTGCGCGACGACGACTTCCGCGCTCGGTTGGTCCAAGCCGCGTCGAGCGAGGAGGCCTTCGGCATCATCGCCACCGAGGAAGAGGCACGACGTTGAAGGACGACGACCCTCCGTCGCGGGTGGCGCCCGCGAGCTCGGGCGGCTCCCTGCCGCCGCACTCCGACCGCAGCTTGGGCGCGGCGGTCGAGTGGGTCGACGACGAGACCTTCGTGGGCTCGGCGCCCGTCGCCGCGAAGAGCACGCGGCCCTCGATGTCGGCCAGGGCGCTGCTGTCGGATCCCGCGCTCGGCCTCCGCGTGCGGCTGCTCGCGGGGGAGGGCGGCAGCGATCGCAGCATCGCCCACACGCGCATCCAGAAGTCCGGGCTCGCGCTCGCCGGGCACGATCACGGCATCGTCGCGACGCGCATCCAGATCCTCGGGCAGACCGAGCAGTCCTACCTCGAACGGCTCGATCAGGGCGCCCGTGACGCGGCGCTGCAGGGCTTCTTCGCGCTCGGCCTCTCCTGCGTCTTCGTCACCGGTGAGCTCGGCCCGGCCGGCGACGACCTCGTGCGGCACGCCGAGGCGACGGCGACCCCGCTCGTGCACGCCTCCGAGCGCTCGAGCGTGACGATCACCGCGCTGCACGCGCTGCTCGACGAGCGCCTCGCGCCGCGCAAGCGCCTGCACGGCGTGCTGATCGACGTCTTCGGCGTGGGGCTGCTGCTCATGGGCCCGAGCGGCGTGGGCAAGAGCGAGTGCGCGCTCGATCTGGTCATGCGCGGTCACCGCCTCGTCGCCGACGACGTGGTCGAGTGCGACTACCGGCCCCCGGGCATGCTCTTCGGCCAGCCCGCGAAGCTGCTCAGGCACCACCTCGAGGTGCGTGGCCTGGGCATCCTCAACATCAAGGATCTCTTCGGCGTCACCGCGATCCGCGAGCGCAAGCGCATCGACGTGGTCGTGCGCCTCGTGCAAGCGAGCGACGAGCTCGAGCTCGATCGCCTCGGGCTCGACGAGCGCTTCGAGGTGATCCTCGGCGTGAGCGTGCCCGAGCTCGCCGTGCCGGTGCGCCCCGGGCGCGACATGGCTTCGATCCTCGAGGTCGCCGCGCGCAACGAGCTGCTCAAGAACGCTGGCCATCACGCGGCGCGCGAGCTGTTCGGCGCGATCGAGCGCAAGGTCGCGGGTCACGCTGCGAAGGCTCCCGTGCGCGAGTGGGAGGGCCGCGCGCCGGGGCGCACGCAAG
>ERZ761602.8078-NODE-8078-length-10791-cov-3.845380_pt1 | contig 10791 bp, 7 predicted proteins | sample MGYA00512165_ERZ761602 | MGnify/ENA primary metagenome ERZ761602 (study PRJEB28899, sample SAMN02445085) | bioreactor sludge metagenome | biome: EBPR sludge; isolation source: Thorneside wastewater treatment plant | place: Australia: Brisbane, Thorneside...
CTACACGCTCGAAGGCGAACTCCGCCCGGCCCGGCCCCGGCCGCTTGCGAACCCAGCGAATGTCTCCCGGTCGGGCCGGTCGGTGCATTTGCCGGCATCGCCACAGGAGGCAGCCGACACAATTCGGGCCTTCGTCGCGGCGCGCGGACTCACAGGTCGGTGACGAATTGCCTATTGGGCAGGTCATTCCGGCGTGATTTCTCCCACGACGCAAAAAGATGATCCCCGGCGCCTAATTCAAGCCGGTGATGTGACGATAGGATGCGCCTCGAAATATGGGGTCGCATAGCTCTTGCAGGAGCGTGCGCGCAGAAAAGGGGGAACGTTGATGACACACTCTGAAAAGGCGCTGGAAAGCATGCGCTGCCGCTTGCTGCTGTCCGCGATGGCAGCCGTCCTGCCGTCGGGTCAGGCGTTCGCGCAGGTCGCGGATGATGGCACGCAGCTCACCGAGATCGTCGTCACCGCCGAGAAGCGCGAACGCTCGCTCGACCGCACGCCGATCGCGATCACGACCTACACAGCCGATCAGATCGAGGCGCAGGGTCTCGTGGATCTTCGCGACCTGATGGCGCGCACGCCCAACGTCATCGTCAGCCAGTCGCCGCTCGGCGGCGGCGCCCCGTTCATCCGCGGTGTCGGCCCCAATGCCTACGGCCTCGGCGTCGATCCGAACGTTTCCATCTATGTGGACGGCGTTCTCCAGCCGCGCGCCACGGCATTCCTCGCCGACTTCCTCGATGTCGGCCGCGTCGAGGTGTTGCGCGGTCCGCAGGGCACGCTCTATGGGCGCAACGCCACGTCGGGCGCGATGAACATCATCTCGCAGGAGGCCTCGCCCGAGTTCGGGCTGCGCGCCGACGTCGAATTCGGCAACTACGACAATCGCCGGTTCCGTGCCGCCGTGAACGTGCCGCTCGCGACGGATGTCGCGACACTGCGCGTCGCCGGCACGCTCCACGAGCAGGACAGCTACCGCGAGAACACGCTGCAGGATGTGCGGCGCAAGCAGAAGGATCTGCAGGCCATACGCGGCGCGCTGACGCTGACACCCAGCGAAGACGTCACCATCACGCTGGCCGCGGACTATTTGCTCGACAAGGCACAGGGCGAGCTTCCCATGAAGCTTGTTTCGATGGGACCGCTACTCGCTTCGTTCGCGCCGCTGTTCGGTGTCGAACTGCCCGAAGATGATTTCGAGGTTCATCAGGACCTGTCGCAGGACATGACGATCGGGCGACTGGAGCACTACGGCTTCTCGGGCACGCTCGATTGGGACATCGGCGATCTGACGCTGACCTCGATTACCGGCTACCGGAAGCTGAACAGCACGGTTCGCTACGACGCCGACATCACGGAAATCCCGTTCCTGTTCAACCTGAACCGCGAGGTCGTCGACCAGTTCTCGGAAGAGGTGCGGCTAGGCAACGGCTCGGGCAGCAATTTCGAATGGCTGGTCGGCGCCTTCTATTTCACGCAGGACGGCTCCGGCAGCTTCGACACCGGCATTCCGCTTCTCGGCGACCTGCTCGCCACCAACACGGCGACGATCAAGACCAAGGCCTTCGCGCTGTTCGGGCAGGCTTCGTACATGCTGACGCCGCAACTGCGGGCAACCGCCGGCGCGCGCTACAGCTGGGAGCGCAAGCGCCACACGCTCGTCCAGTCGGGCGTCACCGCGCCGCTGGCGAACGGTTCGGAATCCTGGAATTCGTTCACGCCGCGCATCGGTCTCGATTATTTCATCGACGACAACACGATGCTCTATGCGTCGATCTCCAAGGGCTTCAAGAGCGGCGGGTTCAACTCCTCGACCGATCAGCCGCCGTTCGATCCCGAGACGCTGTGGTCCTATGAAGCCGGCCTAAAGGGTTCCGCGTTCGACAAGCGCCTGCGCTTCGCGCTTTCGGGCTTCTATTACGACTACAGCGACCTGCAGGTCACCGTGTTCGTCGAAGCCTCGGGCGGCAGCGGCAGGACGGTCACGTCGAACGCCGCTTCGGCGCGCCTTTACGGCTTCGAGGCCGAATTGACGGCGCTTCCGGTCGAGAACCTGCTGATCAACGCGAGCCTCGCGGCGGTGAAATCGGAGTACCGGGATTTCGTGACCCGCGATCCGAACTTCCCGGGCCTCGGTCCGCAGGATCTGTCCGGCAACAACCTCGCCTTCTCGCCGCGCATGACCGCGAACTTCGGCATCCAGTACGGCATCCCGCTCGGCACCGGCACAAAGCTGACGCCGCGCTTCGAGGTGCTCTATCAGGGCAAGACCAATTACGATCCATTCAACTACGCGATCACCACGCAGGGCGGCTATGCGACCATGGACGGCCGCCTCACGCTCGATCTGCCGATGAACGATCTCTACATCGCCGCGTACGTCAAGAATCTCGCCGACAAGCATTACCTGCTCGCGGCATCCTCCACCGAGACGCTGGGTCTCATCCACATCTTCGGCGCGCCGCGCCAGATCGGTGTGCAGGCGGGAATTCGCTTCTAGTCCCAGACCCTAGACTCAACATGCCGGGCGGTCTGGCGTTCGCCCAGATTGTCCGGCATCATTTTTGTCATTCCGTTCGAATCCATGGAAGCCCCATCCTTGCGATCTCCTGAAAGCATCGCGCACGCTCCGGTCGTCGCGCCCGCCGCGTGGGGCACGCTTGCGCTGCTCAGCCTCGTCAACGCCGTGAACTACACGGACAGGATGGCGCTCGCCGTCCTCGTCGAGCCCATCAAGCAGGATCTCGCGCTCAGCGACACGCAGATCGGGCTCCTCACCGGCGTCGCCTTCGCGCTCTTCTATTCGCTGCTCGGCGTGCCGATCGCGCGGTATGCGGACCGGGCCAACCGTACCCGGCTGATCTCGGTGACGCTGACCTTCTGGAGCGTGATGGCCGCGCTCGGCGGTGCCGCCCAGAATTTCTTTCACCTCTTCCTCTCGCGGATCGGCGTCGGCGCCGGCGAGGCGGGCTGCATCCCGGCCTCGCATTCGCTGATCGCCGATCTCTTTCCGCGCGAACGCCGCCCCCTCGCGCTCAGCCTGTTCAACATCGGCGCGATGGTCGGCATCATGGCCGGTCTCGGCGCCGCCGGATGGCTCGCCGCACACTACGGCTGGCGCCTGACGCTGGTGCTCACAGCGCTGCCGGGGCTGCTTCTCGTCCCCTTCGTGTTCATGCTGCGCGAACCACCACGCGGCGCGCTGGATGGCGCCGACGCGCCCGCGCCGCTCGCGCTGCGGGCTGCCATCCGTACGCTCCTCGCCCGCCGCAGCTTCCCGCCGCTCGCGCTCGCCACCGCGATCATCTCGTTCGCGGCGATCGGCATCGCGCAGTGGACGCCCGCCTTCATGATGCGCAGCCATGCCATGAACCTCGAGGAGGTCGGCGCCGCCTATTCGCTCGCGAACGGTATCGCTTCGATCCTCGGGCTGCTGCTCGGCGGCTGGCTGCTCGACCGCTATCGCCACCGTGATCCCCGCTGGAGCCTCTGGATCAGCGCCGGCGCCATCGCGCTCACCTGCCCGCTGACAATCGCGGCACTGCTGATCGATGGGATGATGCCGATGATCGTACTGCTCACGCTTTCTGCGCTTATCGGCAATATTCCCGCCGGTCCGCTCGTCGCCAGCATTCAGAGCGTCACGCATCCGCGCGCCCGCGCGCTCGCCTCGGCGGTGACGGCGCTGGGCGTCAGCCTGCTCGCGTTTGGCGTCGGACCGCTTGCCGTCGGCGCCGCCAGCGACGCGCTGACCGCCACGCAGGGCGCCGATGCGCTGCGCTATGCGCTCGTCGCGATTTCATTCACCTATCTTGGCGGGATCGGCCTGATGATCTGGGCCGCCGCGCATCTTCGCGCCGATCTTGCGAAGGCCGCCGCCGACTGATCTGGCTGCCTCAGGACAGGCGGCGCGACCGTTTCGGCGGATAACCGAAATGCGCCTTGAAGGCGGTCGTGAAGCTGCTGGCGTGCTCGTAGCCGACCGTCTCCGCGATCAGGCCGATCGGCATGTCGGTATCGTTCAGCAGATCCTGCGCGCGGCCCATCCGCACCGCGCGGCAATAGTCGAACAGTGTCGTGCCGAAGAGCTGCTTGAAGCCCCGCTTCAGCTTGTAGTCGTTGATAGCGAGTTCGCGCGACAGCCGGGCTATGGTCGGCGGATCGGCGAATTGCGCGGTCATGATCTCGCGCGCATGGTGCAACCGTTCGATATCGCGCGCGGAGAGCTTTTGCGGGTCGGCCACGGTTTCGGGACCGGTCAGGCCATCGAACACGAGGCCCGCCAGCTCCAGCGTCTTCGCCTCGGTATGAATGCGCCGCAGCCCGTTGCGATAGGGCGCCTGCGCGAGTTCGCGAAACGTGCGGATCATCGCCGGTGACAGAGATATCGCATGCAGCCACGGCTCGCGCGCACCACCCTCGATGAAGGCGCGGATCGCCCCCGGCGCGGCAATGCTCTCGTTGCGGAACATCGTGTCGAGAAAGTCGCGGCCGCAGTGCAGCGTGATCGCCGTCTGCCGCACGCCGCCATAGGAGCTGACCGCGATATCCGCCCCATCCGCCTGCACGGCGACGGTACAATGCGGCCTGTCGAGATCGACCTCGCCGAACCGGCTGGACCGCCAGGTGCGCCGCCCTTCCAGGATCACGCTGATGGTGACGAATTCGTCCATCTCCATCGCAAGGCTGGAGTCGGTGAAATAGACGAGATCGGTCAGCGTCAGGTTGAGACCGTTCGACAGCGGCACGAACGCCCACTGCCCTTCGCCAAGCTCGTGATGCACCTTGAAGGTCCGGCCGAAGTCCGCACCGAAGGGCGAAGGATCGCAAGGCGCGCCGTGGTCGGAGCTTTGAAAGCCATACGCGCGCTCCAGCGTGCTCAGCGCCGTGCTGGTCTGTTCCTCGAACCCGCCTGTCGCTTCACTGCCAAGCAAATGCGCCTCCATCCGACGTCCCAACCTATCGCGCTTTCCTAATATGATCAACCTTGTTGATTGACATTGCCAGACCGATCATAGTTATCGCCATGATAACGCAGATTCGCCGACATCCGATCCTCGCCTTCCAGATTCTCGCGCTGCTGATCGCGGCTGCCGCCATTCAGGGCGCCATCGCCGATCCAGCTCTGATCCCCGATCTCATCGCATGGGAAGCGCGCACAGCGTCCTATCCCACGATCATCGAGCCCTGGCAGTTCGCGCTCGATGCGAACCGGCCGCGCGCGCTTCTGATCGCGCTTTTCGCCGCGGCCCCCACCATTGCCGCGATCATCGTTTGCGCCGCGGATGGCCGGAACGGCCTCCGCTATTTCGCCACGCGCCTGCTTCCCGCGCGGGCGCCCCTGCGCCGGGCGGCTCTGCTCTATTCGGTTCTCCCCGCGATCATCGCGGCGAGCGCCGTTCTCCTGCACAGCATCGCAGCGAACGCCGGAAACGATGCGCTCGCGGCCTTTGGGTCGTCCGCCCTTGCCGTCACGGCATCGGCCCTTCTCTTCGCGCTCACGGATATCGGCGGAGTCTCCGAAGAACTCGGCTGGCGCGGCTTCGTGCAGCCGAAGCTGACGGGCAGGCGCCGATCGGCTGCAGCGGCAGCGTTGCTCGTCGGGCTGCTGTGGTGGAGCTGGCACCTGCCGCGCGATCTCGCGCTCATCTATCCCAACATGGGCCTTGCCGATTTCCTGCGCCACGAACTCGTCTTCGCCGTCACGCTCGTCTGCATTTCGGTCGTTTGCGCGGCCGCCTGCAATCTTGTCGGCGGCGTGATCTGGCCGGCGGTTCTGATCCACGGCGGCGCCAACGTCTGGTCGACGATCGGCGGAGCCGCCCTCGGAGACAGCTGGAGTTTTGTGAACGCAGGCGTCCACGCCGCGCTCGCGGCAATCTGCCTTATCGGCTTCGGCCCGAACCTCGGCGCTCGGCGACCACGGGCAGAATGATGCTGGAGGGATACCGGCTGTCGTGGAGAACGCTGTTCAGCGCTGTCACGCCTTTTGCCTCGCTGAAATTGTCGCCACCGGTGTTGAGGTTGCGCGCGAAGCGGGGATGGCTGCTGCTGGTGACGAGCACGCCGATCCGGTGGCCGGGCGCGAAATAATTGCTCGTCGCTTCCATGTCGACGCGCAGCCGGTAGACGCCACCCTGCCGCATCGGCGGCGCGCGGCGGCTCAGCCCGTCGCGGTAGCGCATGCGCGCGGCCCCCTCCAGCACGTTGAACATGCGGCCATCGGGGTAGATGTCGACCAGCTTGACGATGAAATCCGTGTCCGGCGCGGACGAGCGGACGTGCAGGTCGGCGAACACCTCGCCCGTCACCTCCACGCCGCGCGCAAGCCGCTCCCCGGCGAACAGCAGCACGTCCTTGCGCGCCAGCAGCGGCCGCTGGTCGAGCGCACCGTCGAGGCTCTTCTCCCCGCCCGTGCAGCAGGTCCCGCCGAGCGACGGCGCCGGATTCATCGGGTCGTATCGATAGCTGTCCGCGGGCTCGTTCCGGGATGGCTGCCGCACCGATAGCCCGCCGCCCGCGCGCAGATAATAGCGCGTCTCGGTCATGCCCGCGACCGGCCAGCCGCTTTCCGCGCGCCACGTCCCTCGCCCCATCACATAGTTCAGGACATGCGGCATCGCCGCGACGTCGTTCGCGGCGCCCTTCAGCCAGTGGTCGAACCACGCCAGATAGAGCGCACGGAAGTTCAGCCGCGCATCGCCGACGTCGCGCTCTCCCACCATCGTCTGCGCCTCGGCGCTCTCGAACGCGCAGTGCGTGCCCGGCGCCATGATCAGATACTGGCCATGCCGCGCGCGTGCGCTCACGCTGTTCTTCCTGAACAGTTCGAACAGCCGCAGCGTCGATGTCGGGGTGAGGTCGTACCAGCTGTTGATATGCAGTGTCGGCACGTCGAAACGATCCATCGACGTGATGCCGCCCTGCCCGCGCCAATATTCGCTTTCCGGCGGCTCGGAGAGCCAGCGGTCGAACGCGCTCGGCGGCGCCGATGCGCGCGCCATCATGTCGCGAACCGGCAAGGTATCGAGCGCCTTCATCAGATCGATCGCGGGCGGGCTCGGCACGGGGCTGTAGAGCGAAGCCGCGTCCGATGCGAACCACGCGGCGCGGTCCGCCCACGGCGGCGGCGCGTAGTTCAGCGTCGATCCCCAGCTCCGGTTCCAGGCGAAGGCGGCGGCGAGTTCGGTGATGCCCTGCCGCATGAAGCCGAAATTGGTCACCTTGCCGCCGGCAAAGGCGCTGCCCGATTGCATGATCCCAGTCGCATGCGCGGGATGCCGCGTGGCGGCGAGCAGATACTGAACCTCTCCCACGTAGGAGCATCCGAACGTGCCGATCTTGCCCGCCGACCAGTCCTGCCGCGCGAGCCAGTCGACCGTGTCGTAGCCGTCCTCGCGCTCCTGCGCCGAATAGGGGAAGAAGCGCCCGGCGGATTCGAACTTGCCGCGCAGGTCCTGCACGGCAACGGCGTAGCCGTGCCCGGCGAAGAACTCCGCGACCGCCTTCTGCCGCTGTTTCCCGTAGGGCGTCCGGATCAGGATCACCGGCAGCCGCTTCGTCTCCCCGTCCGGGAAATAGAGATCGGTGGAAAGCGGCACGCCGTCGCGCATCGCGATCTGGCGGCCACGTTCGAAACGCACCGCAAAGCCGGCGGCCGGCGTTTGGGCCTCCACAAGCGCCCGGACACGCGGGTCTTCGGCATGGGGGCCTGCGCCTGCGATCAGCAGCGCGATTGCCGGCGCGATTGCGGCAAGCTTCACGAAAGGCTCGCGGCGATCCGGTCGCGCCGCCCTGCCATGACGACGACAGCGCCGCCCGCCAGCGCCCATCCCAGCAGCAATATCCACTCCACGGGAACGGCGCCGCCCGCGCCGCTCAAGGGCGCCAGCAGCGCCGACACCGCCATCACCGCCGATCCTGCGATGCCGACCGCGACCGTCACCATGCCGCCCGGCACGCGGTAGGCCTCACGCGCTTCACCACTGCGACGTCGCAGAATTGGAACGGCGGCGCAGCAGAGCACGAAGGTAACGGCAAGGCACATCGACGACATGGTGATGATCGGCACGATGACCCCGTTGCCGAGGAACAGCCCCGCAAAGTTCAGCAGCCCCACGGCGAGCACCGCGATCCCCGGCGTACCGAAACGCGGATGCGCCCGTGCCATGGCGGCGGGCAGGAAACCTTCGCGCGACAGCGCCAGAAGCATGCGGGCCGCCATCAGCATCACGCCGTTCCAGGTCTTCAGGATCGATGCCGCCGCCGCCACGAGGATCGCCGCCGCGAGCGCGGAGCCCGCCGGCAGACGCCTGATCGCCTCGGCCATCGCGAGCTGGCGTCCCGCGCTTTCCGGCCAAGGCGCCGCCATCGCGGTGGTGATCACGATGGCGATGTAGAAGGCCGTCGCGGCGACGATGACGATGGGGATGAGCCGCGCCACCGTCTGGATGCCCACGCCCGGCGCGCGCTCCTCGACCGCCTGCGGGATTGCCGGAAACCCGTAGAGGAAGAAGGCGCACGAGGCGAACACCCAGAAGATGCCGTCCCATCGCGGCCCTCCGCCCGCCACGCCGAACAGCGGCATGATGTTCACCGCCGATCCGAACGCGACGATCCACAGCATCACGAAGCCGGTGGCGGCGATGAACGCGTAGGTGATCGCGCTGTGGAACGCGACCGACAGCGCCGTGCCGCGATAGTTGAGCATCGTCAGCAGCAGCGTGCCGCCGATCCCGATCAGCACGTCCGCCAGCGTCACCGTGCTTCCGAGCACCGTGTAAAGCACCGTGTCCTCCAGCGAGGGCACGAGGATGCGCACCGCCCACGCCAGCGCCACGGCCTCGAAGATCGTCACCCCCACCAGGAACAGCGTGATGAACCAGCCCACCAGGAAGCCGGTCCGCCGGCCATAGACGTGGTGGCAGTAGACGAACTCGCTGCCGGCGCGCGGGAGCTGCGCCGCGAGCTCACCGTAGCAGGCGCCGACGATGGCCATCACCGCGCCGCCCAGAACGAAGCCGATCACCGCGCCGCCGGGTCCCGCCCGCGCGTACATCTCGCCGAGCGAGACGATCCACGCCGCGCCGATGATGCAGCCGAAGCCGAGCGCGAAATACTGAAGCGGGCCGACGGTGCGGCGGAGACCCGCGGCCTCAGCCATCGATGCGTTCCATCATCGCCACGAAATTGCCGCCGAGGATGCCGGCGATCTCCTCGTCGCCGTAACCGCGCGCGACGAGCCCCGCGCACAGCTTCGGCAGGTCGCGGAAATCCCGGAAATCGTCGAGGCGGGGATCGACGCTGACCTTGTCCTCGGGGCGGAAGCCGAGATCGCCCGCCATCGGGCCGAGCGTTCGCCGCAGGATGTCCGCCGGCGCCTGGATCGGCCAGTCGGTGCCGATGCCGACATGGCGCCAGCCGATGAGGTCCACGACATGATCGATGTGATCGAGCACGTTCTTCAACGTCACGCGCGGCGCGGGCGAGAGGAAGAACGGCACCATGCAGACGCCGACGATGCCGCCCGTATCGGCGATGGCCTTCATCGCGTCGTCGCTCTTGTTGCGCACATGCGGATGCAGCGCCGCCGCCGCCGTGTGGTTGGCCGATACCGGCGCACGCGACGTCCGGCAGGCATCCATCGTCGTCTGCGGACCGCAGTGCGACGTGTCGATGGCGATGCCGAGATCGTTGCAGCGCCGCACGACGTCGAGCCCGTACATGCTGAGCCCGGCATCGACCCGCTCGGTGCAGCCGCAGCCGACATAATCCATGCGGTTGTAGGTCAGCATCAGCGCGCGAAGCCCCATCTCCCGCGCCGCGTCGAGCCGTCGGATGTCGGAGGGAATTCCCCCCATCGGCTGGCAGAACAGGTAATAGCCGAACGCGCCCTCGGCCTTCGCCGCGCGCATCGACCGGGCATCGTCCACCAGCCGCAGCCACGGCAGCGCGCCGCTGCAGTATCGCTCGATCTGGCCCGCGATCTCGGCGAGCCCCGGCGCGCTGAGATCGGTGACGCTCAGCGAACCGATGGTGAGCCCGGACTGGCTCCACCAGCGGCGCAGCACATCGCTCTCGCCGCTCAGCGCCAGTTCGTGGGTCAGGAACATCGCCTCGGTCAGCGCGTCCATGTCGTCGCGCGCGCGCAGCGGGTCGAGATGGCCGGCGTCGATCTCGGCGTAGATGGTCTCGCCGCCGATGCCCGGGTGCACCATGTCCACCACGAGCGTCTCGGCCATCAGCCGCTCGACGCGCGCATCCGGCGTCTCGTTTTCGGCGCGCCGGGCACCCTGCATCGTTCTCCACCCCTTCCCGGACGACTATGTCCTCAGGGACTAGCAGGTCGCCGGAAAGCTGACTTAGGCGAGGCGGAGAAGGAGTTAGCGACCCCGGAGTATCAGGATGCGGCCGCCAGATCGAGCAGCGCGCGGCCGATGCAAAGGTCCTGCAGCGCGATGCCGGAGCTGTCGAAAACCGTGATCGCATCGCCGTCCGGCCGCCCGACGCTCCGCCCGGCGAGCACGTCGCCAATCGCCGTGAGCGCCGCCCGCCCGCCGGCCACCTCGTCCGCGATATGCTGGAACTCGCCGATGCGCACCGACTGTTCGGGCAGGTCGCAGAACAGCGCCGCGCGCATCAGCAGCGCCGGCGGCAGTTCCTGCTTGCCGCGCGCGTCGGAGCCCATGCTGGCGACATGCGTTCCGGGGCGCACCCATTCGGCGTCGAACAGCGGCGCCCGCGCCGGCGTGGCGGTCACGATGATATCGGCCTCCATGCACGCCGTCCGGG
>ERZ761602.8079-NODE-8079-length-10790-cov-4.523055_pt1 | contig 10790 bp, 12 predicted proteins | sample MGYA00512165_ERZ761602 | MGnify/ENA primary metagenome ERZ761602 (study PRJEB28899, sample SAMN02445085) | bioreactor sludge metagenome | biome: EBPR sludge; isolation source: Thorneside wastewater treatment plant | place: Australia: Brisbane, Thorneside...
AAGAAGGACAGCATCGTCGGCAGGTCCTGCATGGGCACGTCCGAGCCCACGAAGATCACCCGCCACCCGGACAGCTGGTACAGGTCAGCAAGCGCGCGCAGGCCCACGTCGTGCACGTTGCCGGCCACGGCGGCGACCAGCACCGTGCGGCCGTTGGGGTCGCTGCGCGGGGCCTGGTTCGCAACCACGGACATGGCCCGCTTGGTGGCCTCGGTTACCATGTGCTCCTCGGCGATGCTGAGCTCGCCCGCATGCCACAGCCGCCCCACCTCGCGCTGGGCGGGCAGGAGGACGTCGGTGTAGGCAGCCCGGGGGCCGAGCCCGTCGAGCGCGGCGGCGGTCACGAGCCCGATGGCGTCGGCCACGTTACCTTCGAGGATTTTCTGCAGGTAGCCGAGCGCCAGCCGGTCGGCGGGCCGCTTCGGATCCAGCTCGGACGGGTCCGGCGGCGGGGCCGGCGAGGCCAGGAGCTTCAGGGCCTGGTCCAGGCAGGACAGCGTCGGTTCCAGCGCGGGCTTCGGGAGCCGCTCGACGAGGACGTCCCGCAGGGCCTGGATGCTGTGGCGGATGTCCTGGTCGTCCTGGCCCCGGGCGCGGAAAGCCTTGCGGGACCAGGTCACCCGGCCGAGGAACAGCCGCGCGTCTCCGGCCAGCACCGCCGCGGACAGTTCGAGAACCCGCTGGGTGAGATGGCTGCGCCAGGACGCCAGCGCGCCTGGCCCCTGGCGATCCTTGAGGCCCGGGTCCCGCTCCACCATCAGGGACGCCGCAAAGCCGGCGTAACCCGCCGCCCCACGCTCGAGAAGATCCCCGGCGAAGGGATTGCCATTGTTTGGTTGCGCGCGGGCCATGCTGCTGATCCGTCTCGATATTCCGGCTTGACGTCCGGTTTTCGCCGCCACCCCCGGGCCGGATTCAGGCCCGGGTGGGCCCACGTCCCGGTTCTACACAGGGCCGCCCGGCAGGTCCTCACCCCGCTGCAACGGGGGCTGCCGCCGGATGGCCGGGTCCACCGTATGGTAGACCTTGCCGACGGTCAGCGGGTCATCCAGGCAATCCACCACCAGCCGGGCCAGGTCGGCCCGGTTGATGACGCCCATGGCGGCCCGGTCCTCGGTCCGGATCGCCGTGCCGCTGGCGGGGTCATGGGTCATGCCCCCCGGGCGCAGGATGGTGTAGTCGAGACCGCTCTGCATGAGGTAGTTCTCGCCGAGGGTCTTCTCGTCGAGCACCGCCCCGAGGTACTCCAGCACCTTCGGCGCCACCGTGCCCCGGCTGTCGCCGCAGCCGATCGCGGTGACGAAAAGGAAGCGCCGCACGCCGGCCGCCCGGGCCGCATCCACCAGGTTGACGGTGCCGTGGTAGTCGGGGCGGGGTTCACCACGCTTCCCGCCGACGGTGTTGATGATGGCGCGGAAACTGCCGGCAGCCAGGGCACCGGCGACCGAGCGGGCGTCCAGCACGTCGCCTTGCCACAGGCGCACGCGCAACTGGAGCAGGGCCGCCATGTCGGTGGCCGGGCGGACGAAGGCCGTGACGGCCTCCCCGCGGGCCGTGAGCAGCCGCACCACCTCGAGGCCGGTCCCCCGGCTCGCACCCACCACCAGCACACCGTCGGTCACCGGATCCGCCCCTGCAGCAAAGGGCACTAGCCTAGCAACCGGGACCGGTCGCAACCACCTGTCGGGGCCGGCGGACAGCCACCTTGACGGTGGCAGCGCGCTTGCCGGAAGCTCAGCGGCCGTCAGATCGCCCGGAGATCACCCCCATGCGCCTGTCCGCCCTCGCTGCCACCGGCCTCCTCGTCGCCGCCGCCTCCGGCCCCGGCCTGGCCGCCGACGCCAAGCCCACGGTGCTGATCACCGGTGCCAACCGGGGCATCGGACTCGAGCTGGTCCGGCAGTATTCGGCCCGGGACTGGCGCATCATCGCGACCGCCCGGGATGCGGACGGCGCCACCGACCTCAAGGCGCTGGCCAAGGCGGACCCGGACATCACCATCGAGCAGCTCGACGTGACGGACCATGCGGGCATCGACGCCCTGGCCTCCAAGTACAAGGACCAGCCCATCGACGTCCTGCTGAGCAATGCCGCCAAGACGCCCCGCTACATGTCCGCCATGCGGGGAGTCAACACCCTCGACTACGAAGAGGCCCGCAACAGCTTCGAGATCAATGCGCTGGGGCCCGCGAAGCTGGTGGCGGACTTCCTGCCTCACGTCGAGAAGTCCGGTCAGAAGAAGATCGCCATCATCTCCAGCAAGGCAGGCTCATTCGCCGAGAGCCCGAAGATGCCCATGATGTACGAGTACCGCACGAGCAAGGCGGCCCTCAACATGATCATCTACACACTGGGCTTCGAGACCGCCAAGAAGGGGGTCACGATCGCGGCCATCTCCCCGGGCTCGGTGGACACCAAGCCCGTGGAGGGCGAGCTGGGCTTCGGCAGCAGCTTCAAGCAGCCCGGCGCCATCCCGCCCGAAGAGAGCGTGGCCGGGATCATCAAGGTGATCGACGGCCTCACCCCCGCCCAGAACGGCCAGTTCCTCGACTTCAAGGATGGCCGGGTCATCCCCTGGTAGGCGGGCTCCTCAGACGATGAAGATCGCCCGGACGATGCCCGCGAGGGCCACGAGGCCGAGGACGACATAGAACCCGGTCTCGATGTACTCGTTCACCGACTTGATGTGCTTCATGATCGCGTTCTCCGGTTGGGGGGGCAGTGCCGGGGACCATCCCCGTTAACCCCGCATGACCCGTACTTCGGCGGTACCGGGTCATCCGGATGCGGCGCCGGGCCCTGCGTTACAAAGAGTTACACCTGGCCGCCCCTGGCCTACACTGGCGCCATGCAGCTCGAACTCCATCCGGACTCCGCCCGTGGTGCCGTGGCGGGACTCACGGGCAGCGCCCGCTACGGCGCTGACGGCGCCCTGGAACTGGCATTCCGCCTGACGGGCGACGTGGGGCAGCTCCGGTTGCCCCCGGCCGGGCCGCCGGCGCGGGCCGACGGCCTGTGGCACCACACCTGCTTCGAGGCGTTCATTGCCGACCCCCACTCCCGGGGCTACGTGGAACTCAATTTCGCGCCCTCCGGCACGTTCGCCGTCTACGGGTTCCGGGGCTACCGGGACGGGGGCGTCGCCCTCCCGCTGCGCCAGGAGCCGGTCGCGACCTGGCGCCGGACGGACGGGGAGCTCGCCCTCGAGGCCCGCTTCCGGATGGACGCCCTGCCCGGCCCGCCGGGTCCGCGCCCGCCCGTGGCCGTGCAGGTGGCCCTGGCGGCCGTGGTGGAGGCCGGAGCCGGCGGGCTCGCCTACTGGGCCTTGCGCCACCCGCCGGGCAAGCCGGACTTCCACCACCCCGACGGGTTCGTGCTGAAGGTCGAGCCGTGAATTTCGGACTGGACCGGTTGGTGGCCGACGCAGCGCTCCGCCGGCCGCTCGAGGACCGGCGCGTCGCACTGCTGGCCCACCCGGCTTCCCTGACCCGGGATCTCGTCCACGGCCTCGACGCACTCGCCGCGGTGCCCGGGGTGAAGCTGACGGCCGCCTTCGGGCCCCAGCACGGCCTCAAGGGCGACAAGCAGGACAACATGGTGGAGTCGCCGGACTTCACCGACCCGGAACACGGCATCCCGGTGTTCAGCCTCTACGGCGACGTGCGCCGGCCGACGGCCGCCATGCTGGACACCTTCGACGTGCTGCTCGTCGACCTGCAGGACCTGGGTTGCCGCATCTACACCTTCATCACCACGCTCCGCTACGTGCTCGAGGACTGCGCCCGGGCGGGCAAGGCCGTCTGGGTGCTGGACCGGCCGAATCCGGCGGGCCGGCCCGTGGAGGGGCTGACGCTGCGCCCGGGCTGGGAGAGCTTCGTCGGGGCCGGCCCCCTGCCCATGCGCCACGGCCTCACCCTGGGGGAGCTCGGCCACTGGTTCATCGCGGATGGCGACCTCAGCCTGGATTACCGGGTGATCGGCCTGGAAGGCTGGCAGCCGGACACGGCTCCCGGCTACGGCTGGCCGCTCCACGAGCGGAGCTGGGTGAACCCGAGCCCGAACGCGCCGAACCTCGCCATGGCCCGCTGCTACGCGGGCACCGTGATGCTGGAGGGCACGACGCTCTCCGAGGGCCGCGGTACGACCCGGCCGCTGGAACTCTTCGGCGCGCCGGACCTGGATGCGGGCGCCCTGCTCGCCCGCATGGCGACACTCGCCCCCGACTGGCTGGCCGGCTGCCGGCTGCGCCCCTGCTGGTTCGAACCGACCTTCCACAAGCACGCGGGTCGGCTCTGCCAGGGCCTGCAGATCCACGTGGACGACCCGGCCTACGATCACGCCCGCTTCCGCCCCTGGCGGCTCCAGGCACTGGCCTTCAAGGCCCTGCGCCAGCTGCGGCCCGACTACCCCCTCTGGCGGGACTTCCCCTACGAATATGAACAGGGGCGGCTCGCCATCGACCTCATCAATGGCGGCCCGCTGCTGCGGGAGTGGGTGGACGACCCGGCCGCCACGCCCGGGGACCTGGAGGCGCTGGCCCGGGCGGACGAGGACGCCTGGACTAGGGCGCGGGCGCCCTTCCTGCGGTACCGCTGAGCCGGCCCCGGCTGCCGGCGACGAGCCCAACCAGGGCAGAGCCCAGCAGCACGAGCCCGCCGGGGAGCGGAACGGCGGAGATCACGACGTTGTCCAGGTGGACGGCGGCCAGCCGGTTCGCCGAGTTGCTGCCGGTCTGGAAACCCAGGGCGAAGCGCACATCCCGCAGGTCCGCCGGCTGGTCGAAGACCTGCGAGCTGCTGAAGTTCACGCCATTCACAGCCGAGGTCCATCGGCGCGTGGCCTCGTCGAACTGCACCGTCACGTGCAGCAGCGTGTCGTTGCTGATCGCCATGGATCCGTATCCCGAGGCGAACAGGGTGCCACTGCTGCGGAACTGCAGGAAATTGACCGTGGGCGCGTCGAAGAACACGGTGAACTGGAGACTGGCCGGTGCGCCGACGAAGTTGACCAGCAGCACGTCGAAGCTGAGGTTGATGGCCGTGACATGGGCGGGAATCGCGTACTCCGCCTGGTCATAGAAGAAGTTCGGCACATTGCCGACGGTGCTGAAGCGGGCTGAGCTGGAGGTCATGGCGCCCTCCGGACCCACGACGTCCGGCAGACCCCAGGTCATGGCGCCCGTAACCGCCGTGTAGTCCACCGGATCGCCAGGCTCGAAGGTGTCCTGGTAGAGCAGGGAACCGCTGGCAAGGCCGGCATTCAGCAGGAGTCCGGCGGCGACCCCCGCCATGGCCCGCGTTCGGACGCGGAAGGGCATGGCATTCCCCCGGTGGCGGCAGTCCGGGGATTATGCGCCGGATTCGCCCGCGTCAGCGGAAATTCGGCCCCATCACCCAGTAGCTGAGCGTCCGCCGCACGCCCCGGGTCACGGGGGTAACGCGGTGCATGATGATGCTGGGGAAGATGACCAGGGTGCCGGGTACCCGCATTTCCAGGCAGGCGACCGGGCCATTGGTGAAGAGCTCCAGGTCACCGCCCTCGAAGGGCTCGGTGCTTATGTTAATCACCGCCGTGATCTTGATGTCCGAGGGGCCCGGCTTGCCGTCGGTGTGCCACTGGTACTCGCCCTGGCGGTCGCTGGAGTAGACGTTGTAGTTGATGAAGTCCAGGTCCCGCATGTCGAAGATGTCGAGGCCGATGTCGCGGGTGTTGAAGTAGTGGACCCAGTGCATGGACCACTCCACGTACTGCTTGATCTGGCGCCACTGGATGATCTTCGTGTCCGCGGTCTTCACCGTGTTCCGGGCGGGGACATCGTGGGCATTGGCAAAGGTGTTCTGCTCGGCGAACCGGGCCACCTCCGCCACCTGCTGGGGGGTAAACAGCTGGACGACGTAGGGGACCAGGTTCATCGCAGGGGCTCCAGTTCGAAATCCGGCGGCCCATCCGGGTGGTTGTGGCCATCGGTGACCGTCCAGTCCCAGAGCTGCGGCCGCTTGCGGTACACGAAGGCGGCGGCCCGGGCGGTGTTCTCGTCCGGCGTGGTCCAGGGGTCGTAGTGGAAGTAGTTGTGCAGCTCGCTGTCGGTTCGTCCCAGGGCGATGCAGCCGTAACGGGAAGCAAACGCCCCGTGGTTGATGTAGGCGGGGCGCCAGAAGTAGCCGCCGGTCGGAATCTCCCCGAACTGCATCATCCAGGACGTGCCCCAGATGTGATAACTCTCCTCCGCACAGTCGTGATAGGAGATGTTGTCCTGGCGGTAGGCGGGCACCATGCTGTAGAGGAACGTCGTGGCCCGCGTCAGGGGGTCGACCCGCAGCGGCTTTACGCAGCAGCCCGTGGCAACCCCAGGCTGGTAGCGAGCGGTCGTGATCCAGGGCGCGTCGGCATAGCCGTTGGTCGTGACGAAGGCCTCGGTGAGCGCATGGCGGTGGTGCTCGTCGGATTCCCGGAAGTCGGGCAGCCCGTCGTTGAAGAACACCAGCGCCTCGAAGCCGTCCGGGGAGGACATCGCGCCCAGGGCGAACCCGGCGGGCACGAAGAAGTACTGGCCCTCGCCGCAGGTCACGCCACCGATGCGCACGGTGCCCCGCAGGATGAAGAGCTCCATGTCGGAGAAGGCGAGGCCCGGCGGCCGCCGGAAGCCCGCGTCGAAGCGCATCTTGAGCGATGACGCGCCGCTGCCTCCGTCGAGACTCAGCACCTTGTACCAGGCGCCCCTGGGGAAGGCCTTCAGGTCGAACCGCTTGTAGGGCTGGTCGATCTCGCAGTAGGGCTCGATGTGGGGGCGGCTCACGGACGGCTCCTCAGAGGCTCCTGGCAGCGAAGGTATCGCAGGCCCCGACATCGCCGGTGTCGAGACCGCGCCGGAACCAGCGCACCCGCTGCTCCGCGCTGCCGTGGGTGAAGGAATCGGGCGTCACGTAGCCCCGGGACTGCTGCTGCAGGCGGTCGTCGCCGATGGCGCTGGCGGCGGTGAGGGCTTCTTCCACGTCACCGGTCTCGAGGATCTGCCGGGAGCGATCCGCGCGGTTGGCCCAGACGCCGGCAAAGCAGTCCGCCTGCAGCTCGAGGCGCACGGACAGGGCATTGGCCTCGGTCTCGCTGGCCTGCTGGCGAGCCTGCTGTACGCGGGCAGAGAGGCCGAGCAGGTTCTGCACATGGTGGCCGACCTCGTGGGCCAGCACGTACGCCTGGGCAAAGTCGCCCGGCGCCGCGAAGCGGTCCCGCAGGTCCTGGTAGAAGCTGAGGTCGATGTAGGCCTTCTGGTCGGCAGGACAGTAGAACGGTCCCATCGCCGCCTGGGCGAAACCGCAGGCGGACTGCACGGACCCCGTGAACAGGACGAGGTTGGGCACCTCGTACTGCCGGCCCGCCTCGGCGAAGATCTGGGCCCAGGTGTCCTCCGTGTCGGCCAGCACCACCGAGATGAAGTCGGCGGCCGGATCGGCCTGCCCGTCACTGGCCAGCGGCGGGCCCGATTCGGGTGCGCCGCCCACCGGCGTGTTCTGCAGGAGGAAGTTGGGGTCGATGCCGAAGTAGAAGGCCAGCAGGATCAGCACGATGGTGCCCAGGCCGCCACCCAGCGCGGCCGGCCGGGCGCGCATGCCCCGCCGGTCCTCCACGTTGCTGCTGCGGCGACCGCCTTCCCATCTCATGTGGGCATCCTACATCAGCGAAACGTCGCGCCTAAAGGCGCTCCTACACCACGCGCAATATGTAGCACTTGAGGTAGCGGGTTTCCCGGAGTGACAAGAGCACCGGGTGGTCCCGGCCGGCACCCCGCTTTTCCAGGACCTGCACTTCCCGCCGTGTGTCGGCCGCAGCGGCCTGGAGCATGGCCTCGAAGGCGGCCTCGTCCACATGGTGACTGCAACTGCAGGTGATGAGGTAGCCGCCCGGACTCAGCAGCTGGAAGGCCCGGCGGTTGAGTTCCTTGTAGCCCCGCAGGCCAGCGGCCCTGGCATCCCTGCTCCTCGCGAAGGCCGGCGGGTCAAGCACGATGATGTCGTAGCGCCGCCCGGCATCGACCGCCGCACGCAGGAAATCGAAGGCGCTGTCGGTGACCACCTCGACGTTGGTGATGCCGTTCCGGACGGCATTGGCCCGGATCTGCTCGCAGGCGGGCGCGGAACTGTCCACCGCGGTGACGCGCGTGGCCCGCCGGGCCATCTGCAGCGCGAAGCCACCCAGGTAGCTGAAGCAGTCGAGCGCCTCACCCCGGGCATAGCGTCCGGCGAGCAGGTGATTCTCCCGCTGGTCGAGGAAACTGCCGGTCTTCTGGCCGTGCTCGAGGCTGAGGCCGAACTCGAGCTGGCCCTCCCGGATGACCACGGGGTCCGGCACCTCGCCGAAGAGCACGCCCTTCTCCTCCGGCAGGCCCTCGAGGGCCCGGACACCCGCATCGGAGCGGTTCATGATGCCCTTGCAGCCGAGTTCGGCCACCAGCAACGGCACCAGCAGGTCCCGGCGCTGGTCCATCGCGGGAATCAGGAACTGCACGCTGAGCCAGTCGCCGTAGCGGTCCACCACGAGGCCCGGCAGGCCATCGCCGTCGCCGTGGATCACCCGGAACGCACTGTCCCCGGGGTACAGATTGCGGCGCAGGCGCACCGCGTCTGCGATGCGTTCGCGAAAGAAGGCGGCCTCCACCGGCTGGTCCGAGCGGCTGATCCGGCGCAGCACGATCTTCGACTGCAGGGACACGCAGGCCTGGCCGAGGAACCGGCCCCGCTCGTCCTGCACGGGAAGGATGGCGCCGCTCGCCACGGACGGATCGAGCCGGACGTCACTCCGGTAGATCCACGGGTGGCCGGCCGCCCAGCGGCTGGCGCCGCGGGGCGTGACCGTGACGGCGGCTGTCACCGTGCCTTCAGCGCGACTTCAGCACGTCGCGAATCTCGGTCAGCAGCTGCTGGTCCGGGGTGGGTCCGGGCGGGGCCGGAGGCGGCGCCTCGGCCTTCATCCGGTTCATGGCCCGTACCATCATGAAGATGATGAAGGCCAGGATCACGAAGTCGAGGATGGTATTGATGAACACCCCGTAGCGGAGCACCGGAGCGCCCGCATCCGTGGCCGCCTTGAGCGTGGCGAACTCGCCGTCGCCGAGGTTCACGAACAGGTTGCTGAAGTCCACCTTGCCCATGACGAGGCCGACGACCGGCATGATCACGTCGTTGGTCAGGGAGGTCACGATCTTGCCGAAGGCGGCGCCGATGATCACGCCGACGGCGAGATCCACGACGTTGCCCCGCATGGCGAATGCCTTGAATTCATTCAGCACTGCTGCAGCTCCTGGGTTGGGACCGCCTAGGTTATGCTCGCCGGGCGGGCCACCGCAACCGCAACCGCACCTGAGAGTTCGCCAGGCATGCCAGGACCCTTCGAGATCGAGTTCTACGGGGCCACCCGGGAGGTCACCGGTTCATGCCACATCGTGCGGGCCGGCGGGCAGACGGTGCTGCTCGAGTGCGGGCTGATCCAGGGTGGCCGGCAGCGGGAAGCCCGCAACCGGGAACCCTTCCCGTTCGACGTGGGCAGCATCGACGCGGTGGTGCTGTCCCACGCGCACATCGACCACTGCGGCCGGCTGCCATTGCTGGTCCGCCGGGGCTATTCCGGTCCAATCCACGTGCAGGAGACCACCGCCCGCTTCTGCGCCATCATGCTCGAGGACAGCGCGCGGCTTGCCGAAGCCGATGCGGAGCGGGAGAACCGCAAGCGGGAGCGCAAGGAGCTGCCCCTGGTGAAGCCGCTGTACACGGCCGCCGAGGTGACCCAAACCCTCGCGCAGTTCGTCACGGTGCCCTACCTGGAGCGCCGGGAGATCCTGCCTGGCATCACCCTGCGCTACGTGGACGCGGGGCATATCCTGGGCTCGGCCAGCGTGGAGCTGTGGCTGACCCACGACGGCACAGGGCGCAAGCTGGTCTTCAGCGGCGACCTCGGCCAGTACGGCACGCCGATCCTCAAGGACCCGGCGCGCAACACCGAGGCTGACCTCGTGCTGATGGAGAGCACCTATGGGGACCGGCGCCACCGGGACCGGGACGCCACGGTGCGGGAGCTGGCCACGATCATCCAGGAGGCCGACCACCGGCGCGGCAATGTGCTGATCCCGGCCTTCGCCGTCGGGCGGACGCAGGAACTGCTCTACCTCTTCGGGCGCCACTACGAGGAGTGGGACCTCGCCCGCTGGAAGATCTGCCTGGACAGCCCGATGGCGATCCGCACCTCCCGCATCTACTGGGACACGCCGGACATCCAGGACCCGGGTGGCCTGCCCCGCCTGCCCAACCTGCTGCTGGCCGAAACCGCCCAGGACTCCCAGGCGATCAACCGCCTGCGGAGCGGCGTCATCGTGATCGCCGGCAGCGGCATGTGCGAGGGCGGCCGCATCGTGCACCACCTGAAGCACAACTTGTGGCGACCCGAGTGCGAGGTGATCATCGTCGGCTACCAGGCCGCCGGCACGCTGGGCCGCCGGCTCGTGGACGGCAATACCTACGTGCGGATCCACGGCGAGACGGTCCGCGTCCGCGCCCGGATCCACACCCTGGGCGGGCTGTCCGCCCACGGGGACCAGGACGACCTGGCCCGCTGGTATGGCAGCTTCTCGCCGCTTCCCCCGGTGTACCTGGTACATGGCGAGTCCGCGGCTGCCGAGGGCCTGGCGGCGCGCCTGCGGAAGGACGGCGCGCCGCGGGCGACCGTCGCCGAGCGGGGAATGAAGGTGGATCTCGCTACACTGTCGTAGGAGCGGCTTGAGGCGCGATGGGGTCGTGCCTCAA
>ERZ761602.8080-NODE-8080-length-10790-cov-3.548579_pt1 | contig 10790 bp, 17 predicted proteins | sample MGYA00512165_ERZ761602 | MGnify/ENA primary metagenome ERZ761602 (study PRJEB28899, sample SAMN02445085) | bioreactor sludge metagenome | biome: EBPR sludge; isolation source: Thorneside wastewater treatment plant | place: Australia: Brisbane, Thorneside...
GTCTTGCACCCACCTCGCGTGCGCGGTCGTCCCGAGGGTGGACGAGGGCGTCTTTCATTGCCCTTGCCACGAGGGGTATTTCGATCTGCGCACGGGTGACAACATCGCCGGCCCGCCGCCCCGCCCCCTCCCGCGGATCGTGCTCGAGGTCGCGGGGGGCGAGGTCTTTGCGGTCGGTGTCGAGAAGCGGACGGTGGCCTGATGCGCGCGAAGCGACACATGACCCGCGCGCAGCGAACGACCATCGTCAACGGGATCGTGTGCTTCGTCCTCATCCTGGTCGGGCTGCAGCTCTGGCTGCTCACCGCCACGCTCGACGCGTTCCTGGGTGGCGACACGGCCGCCGTCTTGCCGGGGCTCGCCGCGAGCGCGCTCTGCCTGGCCCTGAACCTGGGCCTGCTCCGGTACCTCTAGGATGTCCCAGGCCGCGCCGCAGCCGGCCGCTGCCGAGGGTCTCGCCGGCATGCACCCGGCGTACTTCGCGCTCGTCATGGCGACCGGGATCGTGTCGATCGCCGCGCACGTCCTCGCCATCCCGCTCGTGCCTTGGGCTTTGTTCGCCCTCAACGCGCTCTTTTATCCGCTGCTCTGGGCGCTGACGATCGCGCGGCTGATCCGCCATCCCCAGAGAGCCCTCGGCGACCTGTCCCATCACGGGCGCGCGGTGGGCTTCTTCACGATGGTCGCGGCGACCTGCGTGCTCGGGACGCAATGCCTCGTCGTGGGTGGGACGCGGAGCGCCGCGCTCTCCCTCTGGGTCTTCGGTATCGTCCTCTACGTCGCGCTCACGTACTCGATCTTCACGGCGCTCACGATCAAGCAAGAGAAGCCGGCGCTCGCCGAGGGGATCAACGGGGGCTGGCTGGTTTCGGTGGTGGCGGCCCAGTCGGTCGCCGTGCTCGGCGCTCAGCTGGCACCGACGTCCGAGCACGCCGAGGTGATGCTGTTCTTCTCGCTGACCATGTGGCTGGGCGGCTGCATGCTCTACCTCTGGATCATTTCGCTCATTTTCTATCGCTACACGTTCTTCACGATGGCGCCCTCCGATCTGGCTCCGCCCTACTGGATCAACATGGGCGCCGCGGCGATCTCGACGCTCGCCGGCGCCATGCTCGCCTCGAGCGCCGCCTACTCGCCGCTCGTCGACCGGGTGTTGCCGTTCGTCCGCGGTCTGACCCTGATGTGGTGGGCGACCGCGACGTGGTGGATCCCGATGCTCGTGGTGCTCGGGGTGTGGCGTCATGGCGTTCGGCGCTTTCCGCTGAAGTACGACCCTCTCTACTGGGGCGCGGTGTTTCCGCTGGGCATGTACACGGTCGCGACGGCGCGGCTGTCGGCCACGGTGGACGCTCCCTATCTGCTCGCCATTCCTCGATGGTCCGTCTTCGTGGCGATCGGCGCATGGGCGATCACCTTCGCGGGCATGGTGCTGCACCAAGGGCGCGTGCTCCTGGGCCGTCGGTGAGCGCCCGCGCAAGCTTTGCGCCCAGCGAGTTGTCTGCACCCGCGATCGCGCGCGGATCCCGCGATTTCCAAGGATTTCCAAGGCACGGCCGTTGCTGCAGCCCTTTCATGCGGTTCGACGACACTCCTCCCGGGCCGATCGAGCGTTTCATGGTCGAAGACCACGTTCGGCTCGACCGGCTGCTCGACTCGGCGACGGCCGGGGCAACGATTGATCCCGCGCGCTATGCCCGGTTTCGGCACGATCTCTTGCGGCACATCGCGATGGAGGAGCGAACCCTCCTGCCGGATGCCAGGCGGCGGAGCGGCGGTGCGCCGCTCTCCATCGCCGCCGCGCTCCGCGCCGACCACGGTGAGATCGCGAAGCTGCTCGTGCCCACCCCGACGCCGGCGCTGATCGACGAGCTTCGCGCTTTGCTCGCCAGGCACAACCCGCTCGAAGAGGGCCCCGCGGGGCTGTATGCGATCTGCGACCGCTTGGCCGGTGAAGAAGCCGGTGAGGTCGTCGAGAGGCTTCGCGCGCAACCGAACGTCCCCGTCGCACGACACTACGACGGGCCGCTTCTCCATCGGAGGCCGTAGCACCATGGGTCGGTCGCTCCTGCTCCATGGCGAGGTGCCCGAGCCGGCCGCGCGTCCTCGATTCGCGCTGGCCGCCAAGGGTTTCAGACCGTTCTTCTTGCTCGCGGCCGGCTTCGCCGTTCTCACGGTCGTGACCTGGGTGCTGATGTTCGCCGGCCTCATGCGGCCGCCCGCCTACCTCGCCCCGTTCGACTGGCACGCGCACGAGATGATCTTCGGCTTCACCGCCGCCGTCATCGCGGGGTTCTTGCTCACCGCCGTCGGCAACTGGACGCAGCGAGAGACCGTGGTCGGCGCCCCGCTCTTCGCGCTCGCCGGCGTATGGATCGCCGGGCGCGTCGCGATGGCATTCCCCACCATCCTCTCTCCCCCGGTCACCGCGGCGATCGACCTCACGTTCTTGCCGCTGCTCGGCGTCGCCATCGGCCGCTCGTCGGCACTGGCAACCGCCGCAATTTCATCATGCTCGGGGTTGTGCTGGCCCTGTTCGCCGCCAACCTGACCATTCACCTGGACGCTCTCGGTGTGATCGCGGCCGGCTCGGCCCGCCGGGCGAGCTTCGTGGCCATCGACGTCGTGCTGCTGATGATCGTGGTCGTTGCGGGCCGCATCTTCCCCATGTTCACGCGCAATGCCACGCAGGTCGCGACCATTCGATCGATCCCGCAGCTCGATGTCGCCGCCGCCGTCGGGATGGTCGGGGTCGCTCTGCTCGACGCGATCGCGGCCGATGCCTCGCTCATCGGCGCGGCTTGCGCAGCGGTCGCGGTCGTCGCCGCCGCGCGCGCCTACCATTGGGGCGCCCGCCACACGGCCAGGCATCCCCTGCTATGGGTGCTTCACGCAGGCTACGCCTGGCTCGTCTTCGGGATGCTGCTCCGGGCCACCGCCACGTGGAGCTCGGCGGTGCCCGCCGCAGCCGCGACGCACGCGCTCACGGTGGGAGCGATCGGCACCCTGACCCTGGGCATGATGGCGCGCGTCGCGTTGGGCCATACGGGCCGAGCGCTGGTTGCACCGCCGGCCGTGGGCTGGGCCTTCGTCGCGATCAACCTGGCCGCGGCGCTCCGCGTCGCCGTTCCGATCCTCGCCCCCGGTGCCTACCTGACTGGGCTCATGGTCTCGGGGGGCCTCTGGGCCGCCGCGTTCGGGATCTATCTGGTCGCTTACGCGCCGATTCTGAGCGCACCTCGCGTGGACGGAAAGGCGGGCTGAATGCGACCAGGGCATGGCTCTCGCTCGAATCGACCGCGGTCGTTGATCCCGCGTGAGCACGGGGCGTGGGCGCACCTCTGCCTGCCGCTCGCGGTGGTCCTCTTGGCCGGGACACCGTCATGGGCCGGCCTCTGCTACGCCGTGGTGGCCCTCCTCGCCTTTCTGGGCCACGAGCCCCTGCTCGTCCTGCTCGGGCAACGCGGGACACGCGCGCTCCGAGAGGACGGCAAGCGCGCGCGCTTTCGGCTCCTCTGGATGTTCGGCGCCGCGCTCGGCGCCGCAGGCTTCGCGCTGCAGTCGGCGCCGTCGACGCTCCTGTGGGCTCTCGTCCCGCTGGGCGCTGCCGTCGTCGCGGGATTGTTCGTAGCGAACGGCCGCCAGCGAACGCTGGCGGGAGAGCTCACCGCGTCGGCCGCGCTGACGGCGGCGGCGATCCCAACCGGCATCGCGTGTGGGCTGCCTTGGCTCGAGGCGGTGGCGATCACGGGCGTCTTCTGGGCGTCTTTCGCCGCGTCGACGGTCGAGGTGCGCACCGTCGCCGGCCACCCTGCACCGCTCGCGTCGCGCGCCGGCATCTGGATCGCCGTCGCTGCCATCTTCTTCGTCCTAGCCCTGTTTCAGCTGCCACTAGCGGCGTCGATGCTGCCCCTCGTCCTCATCGCGGTCGGGGTTGGCATCGCCCATCCGCCGGCCTCGAAGCTGCGACGCCTCGGCTGGAGCCTGGCCGCGGCATCGCTCGTCACCGGCGTGCTCGCGGTGGTAAGCCTTCGCGTGGGAGCCTGAAGCCGGGAGCAGACGCATGGCCGTCGCGCGCGTTCATTTCATTCTGTACGTCCGCGACCAGGCGACGAGCGCGCGCTTCTACCGCGCCGTGCTGTCCGCCGAGCCGACGCTCGACGTGCCCGGGATGACCGAGCTCGCGCTGCCGGGCAACGCGGTCCTCGACCTCATGCCCGAAGCGGGCGCCGAACGCTTGCTCGGCCCGCCGCACGACCCGGCCGCCGCGAGCGGCCTGCCCCGTGCCGAGGTGTACTTGGTCGTCGACGATCCGGCCCTCTACCTGGCGAGGAGCCTCGCAGCGGGGGCACGGCTCGTCAGCGGCCTAGAGCCGCGCGATTGGGGACACGACGCGGCGTACGTGCTCGATCCCGACGGACACGTCGTCGCGTTCGCCCGCGTTCGGTAGCGACCCGCGGCCAACCCGAGTCACCCCTTGCGGGGTGGGCTGAAGGGGTTCGCCGGATCGTAGTGACGGTTTTCGACCGGCGGGGCACCACCACCGTCATCGTCGTCGTTCGACGCGTGCCGGTCCGGCAGCGACTTGACGATGAGCCAGGCGGCGACCGCGCCGCCGATCGCGCAGAGGATCGCGAGCGGGTACATCGTCAGGATGTCGCTCCCGATGCCGAGCATGCCGGCCAAGAAGAAGCCGATGAGCTCACCGACGATCCACAAGAGGGCGAGGGCGCCCCAGCCTGCCGAGTGCCCCTTCTCGCGCGCCGTCTTCGCCAACCGGCGACCGAAAATGACGAGGAAGATGATCTCGAGCATGGTTGGCCCTCCGCTTCGTGCGCCGGATGCTCATGAGAGCAAGCCCGCGCCCCGCCCACCAGCGTGCGCGCGCGGGGACGAGAAACAGCCGCGCACTTGCCGCCTCGGGCGAGCTGAGGTTTGTTGATATTCATGCGCTGGGCCGGCTCCTCGCTCATCGTTCTCGCGCTCGCGTTCGCGAGCGCGGGCGCGCGCGCGCAAGAAGCCGGGGAGCCGCCCCCGCCGAAAGACCCGCCGCCGTCCGAGCCGGAGCAAGAGCCCAAGGACGAGGAGAAGGACGACGCGAAGGACGAAGGGGAGAAGGGGGAGGGCGACGGCGCGCGCAAGCCGCACCCCGAGCCGCGCGTCATCATCGACGTCTCGACGAAGAAGCGGACGAAGACGTCGGACGCGGTTCAGGCCGCGGCGCGGCGCGGCTTCTGGGGCAAGACGGTGGGTTGCTACAAGAAGGTCGCGTGGGAGGAGCCGAAGCTCGAGGTCGACGTGACGCTTCGGGTCGAGGTGCGCGGCGGCTCGATCAAGAAGGCCACGGTTCAGAAGGCACCCGCCCCCAAGAAGAAGACCAAGACGAAGAAGAAAGCCAAGTCGAGGGCAGCCGAGGTCGGCGCCTGCCTGGCGAAGCGGGCGGTGGGGCTGTCGATGCCCAAGGGCGTCAAGACCGCCACCTCGCTCCGCGTGCAGATCTATCCGGGCGACGATCCCGTCCCACCACCGCCGCCGAAAAAGCGGGACTGACGCGTCAGCGACCCCCTGGCGGCATCTTTTCGAGCAGCGCCACGAGCGCCTCGCGCAGACCCTTCATCCTTGCCGCTCCGATCTTCTCGGCGCACTCGCCCTCGAGCGCAGCGAGGACAGCCAACCCGTCGAAGAGCCCGGCCCGGCCGCGCGCGGTGAAACGCACCCGCCTCGCCCGCGCGTCGTCGGGATCGACCGCGCGCTCGAGGACACCCATCGCCTCCAGATCGTCGACCAGCTGCGACGCCGCTTGCTTGGTGACTCCGAGGCGCTCGGCCAGAACGGACACGCGCGTCCCCTCCAGATCGATATGGGGAAAGAGGCTGGTGTGCGACCGACGCAGACGCGGCCGGCCTGGCTTCTCGGAGACACGCCGCACCGCCTCTTCATCGAGGAGCCGCGCTGCCTTGAACAGGAGCTGCAGGGTGCTGGCCTGCTTCGCCGCCTCGAGGCGGGCGCGGTAAGCGGCGTCGCGTTCGGCCATCGCCGCTGGTTGTACCCCGGCGCGGATTTTAGTCAACCTCGCTTGACATATTGGTCAACCGTGCTTGACTAGTTGGGTGCGAGGTGAGCCGTGACCGATGCCGCTGTCGTCTTCGATTTCGCCCAGGTGCTTCCAGGCCGCTTTCACATGCCGGCGCGCATGACGGCGCTCCCGCTCGCCGGCGGCGGGGTCGCGCTCGTTTCCCCCATCCCCATCGATGATGCGCTGGCCAGTCGGGTCGAGGCGCTCGGCCCCGTGCGCTACCTGGTCGCGCCCAACTTGCTGCACCACCTCTACCTGGGCGCGGCGCAGGCGCGCTGGCCTTCGGCCCGCGTTCTCGCGCCGGATTCGCTTCGGGCGAAGCGCCCCGACCTCACGATCGATGGCGCGCTCGAGGACGGCTTGCCGGATGATCTCTCGGCGAGCGTGGAGGCGGTCAAGATCGACGGCGCGCCCACGGTCGACGAGCACGTGCTGTTTCACCGGGCGTCGGCGACGCTGGTGGTCACCGACCTCTTGTTTCACGTCGTCCGCCCGCGGGGGCTCGTCGCGCACGTCGCCCTCTGGCTGGTCGGGTGCCGCGGGCGCCTCGCACAGAGCCGCGCGTGGCGTCTCTTCGTCAAAGATCGCGCGGCGGCGGCCCGGAGCGCCCGCACGTTGATGGGCCTCGACTTCGATCGCCTCGTCCCGGCCCACGGGGACGTGATCGACCTTGGCGCGCGGCCTCAGGTCGAGCGTGCGCTCGCGTGGATGCTGTCGGGCGAGGCGTTGCTCGCGCCCGGTCGTGGCGGCGCGACCGAGCGCTCACGCTCGCTGACCCGCTTGGTCCAAAAATAGACGAACAGGCCGACGAGCGCAGCGGCGCTGAGCGCCGCGTTGGTGATGATGAACGGCACGCTGTCGAGCAGGACGCTGTAGACGAGAAACCCCGTAGAAGCGAGGCATTGTCCGACGAAGAGCCAGGGCGACACACCCTCGTTGGAACGCACGCGCCACTGCCGGTGGATCTGCACGGCGATCGTCGTGATGAGGACGGTCGAGCTCGCGTAGCCGACGAGGTCGGGAGACATCTGTGGGCCGCAGCAGCAAGCGGCGCGCCATTCGCGCTCGAGCCTGGCGCGGCGCTTGCCGTTACGCACGGGATGGCGAAGTCACTCGTTGAATCGGTGGTCGTGATCACGGGGGCGTCGAGCGGCATCGGGCGGGAGACAGCGCTCAAGATGGCGGACGCCGGCGCCAAGCTCGTCCTGGCCGCGCGCGACGAGCGCGCCCTCGAAGAGGTGGTCGGGCTCTGCGAGGCGCGCGGCACCGAGGCCATCGCCGTGCCCACCGATGTCGCCGCCGAGGCAGAAGTCGACGCGCTCGCCAAGCAAGCGGTGCAGGCGTTCGGCCGGATCGACGTGTGGATCAACGACGCCGCCACCTACATGATGGGCCGCGCCGACCAGGTCCCCTGCCACTCGGTGCGGCGTCTCTTCGACGTCAACGTCATGGGCGTCGTCCACGGCTCGCTCGCCGCGCTCGGGCACTTTCGAGAGCATAACAAAGGCGTCATTATCAACGTCGGGTCCGTCGCCGGCAAGGTGCCCTACGCCATGGCTTCGGCCTATTGCGCGAGCAAGCACGCCGTCCACGGGTTCACCGAGGCGCTGCGCCAGGAGCTCGCCACCACGCAGATCCGCGCCTGCCTGGTCGTGCCCGCGACGGTCGACACCCCGCTCTTCGAGCACGCCGCCAACTACACCGGCAGGACGATCGAAGCGATGCGGCCCATCTACCCCGCCGAGAAGGTGGCCGACGCCATCGTCGACTGCGCGCTCCATCCGCGCCGCGAGGTGCTCGTCGGGGCCGCGCCGCGCGTCCTCGCCGCGATGTCGAGCACGATGCCTGGCCTCCTGGGACGAATGGAGCCCAGGGTCATCGAGCGAGAGCACCTCGGCTCGCGCCCGCGCGGCGCCTCGAGCGGAAACCTCTACCTGCCCGAGGAGCCGCATGAAGGCACGGGGCACTGGCGTGAGCGCAAGCCATCGTTCGACATCCGGCGCATCAAGGATTGGCTGTTCGGCGTGGGCAGGCGCCTGCCGAGCTTCGCCAAGTAGGGGGCCGGGCGGGGCGACGCGACGCGCCGAATCGGTGATGGGGGTCGCGAAGCCCGACCACTCATCGCTCTCGATGCGCAGGCAATGCCCGACCTTTCTCCTCGTCGCGGTGCTCGTCGCGTGCGCCGATGAGACCGATGACGACGAACGCGCCCGCGAGACCGAGGCCGACGAGTACTGCGAAGTCTACCTCGGCGGCGGCTGCAGCCCGGACGAGGCGTACGCCGAGTGCCGCGCTTGCTACATTGCGTGCGGCGAGCCCTGCCGCGCCAACGCAGCGTGCGGGAACACCGAGTTCGCCTGCGAGTAACTCGCTCTCGTACTCTTTCGAGCGTCAGGCCGCGGCGGACGCCGCCTGGTTGATGTCCATCAACAGGCGAACCGAATCGGCGTAGGTGGTGCCGCGGCTGCACCGGCCGCCCTTGATCTCGAGCACCTCGCAGAACGACGGCGGCTCGATGGGCGGCGGACGGTTGGAGCTCGAAGTGCCGCGCAACGGGGGAGGCGTCGAGAGCCTTTTCTGCACATGGCGGATCCCGCACTCGGCGATGACGACGAGACCAGCGTCGTGAACCGCGCGGACCTCGAGCTGAGCGCTCGGGGTGCCCTCGACGAGGCTGCGGAACGAGGCGATCACCGCGTTGGTGCCGCGCACGCGCTCGTCGCGCGAAGCGTGGAGCCACTCGACGTCGGGGGCCAGCATCGCGCTGATCCACTCCCAGTCGCGACGGTTGAAGGCGTCGTAGTAGCAGCGGACCCAGTCTGTGTTGCTCTGCTTCGGCGTCGTCACGGTGGTCTCCTCCAAGCACGGCCCGGGCCACAGGCTCGTCACATGGCTCGAGGTGCTCATCCCCGCAGATTTCGAGGTTGAGCTCAGATTCGGTCGGCGTTGTGTGATGGTCGCATGGATCGGGTTCGACCCGGAGCGGATCCTCGGTGCACCGGGCACCCATGGCCCGGGACCTACACGGGTCTACTGTGTGGTCTGGACAGGCGCGGGCTGAGGAGGCGGCGGCGCGGCCGAAGGCACCGGGTCCGGAGACGGCAAGATCGCGGTCGGGCACTCGCGGTTGATGTCCCCGATGATCGCCGACTCCTGGGTCTCCACCTGCGCAAACGCTTCGGTCTTCTTGTCGACCAGCCCTTTGTCACCCCGGGCGAGGGCCACCGACAGCTCTTCGGCCAAGGTGGCCTGAACCCGCAGCGACCCAACGTAGAAGCCCCCGAGCCGCAGCAGCGCCTCGTCGGCGAGGACGGTTCGCTCGAGCTCGTCGGCGACCCGGTTGAGGGCGTTCTTCATCGCCATCAGCTCGCTCTCGCCGGCCGCCTTCGCCTTGTCGGCCTCGTTGTCGACGTGCTGAACCCCGCCGTTGATGACTGCGATCAGGAGCGCGCACTGCGACTCCTTGCTCGGCAGCGCGACCTGCTGCCCCTGGTCCTCCGGCGCCGGTCCCGCCCCCTGCACGTTCGCCTGCCCACTGCTGCATGCCGCAACCAGCAGCGCGATGCCCGCAACCATCAGCCCCAAAGGTCGGCCTGGCATGCCTTGCCCTCCGTCGCGAGCGCCACCGCGCCCAAGCCCATACCTCGAAAGTCGTCTTCCCACATCAACCTGCCGTCGAAGGAGTAGCAGCGAACCTCGCCCGCGCCCCCCACGAAGATCCGGCCCCGATCGACGAGGAGCGTGTCGGCGGCCGGGATCGTGGCTTGCCAGGAGAGCGCGCCGGTCGCGAGATCGACGCGAGCGAGGAAATTCCGCGTCAAGAGGAACCCCCCGCCCTCTTCGACCACGACCCGGACGGCCGCGTTCGAGCCGGTGTCCCAGGCCCAGAGCCGCTTGCCCGTCTCGGGGTCGATGCCGAACCCCTTGCCGCCGAAGCCAGCGATGAGGGGCGGCTGCCCGGACGCCGTGCGGTAGCTCATGACCCTCCTTAACCCCTTCGAGGTCCGGACGACAGGTCGCGCCGCCCATGCTAATCGGGCCGCCCGATGAGCCGCATCTACCGCTCCCTCCCGCCCAAAGGCACCAAGGTCGGCCTCGCCTTCTCCGGTGGCCTCGACACGCGTTGCGCCGTGCTCTGGCTCGCCGAGCAGGGCCTCGAGGTGCACGCGTACACCGCCGACCTGAACCAGCCCGACGAGGCGAACTGCGCCGACATTCCGCCGATCGCCATGGCCCACGGCGCCAAGGCGGCCAAGCTGATCGACTGCCGCGAGGCGCTCGCGCGCGAGGGGCTGATCGCGATCCAGTGCGGCGCGTTCCACCTGTCGACGGGCGGGAAAAAATACTTCAACACGACGCCGCTCGGCCGCGCCGTGACCGCCACCTCCATCGTGCGGGCGATGCGCGCCGACGACGTGCACGTCTTCGGCGACGGCAGCACCCACAAGGGCAACGACATCCAGCGCTTCTACCGGTACGGCGCGTTCGTCGATCCCGACCTGAAGATCTACAAGCCGTGGCTCGATCCGAAGTTCGTCGATGCGTTCGGCGGCCGCAAAGAGATGAGCGAGTACCTCGCAGAGCGAGGCAAGCCCCACCCGGCCGGCGTCGAAAAGGCGTACTCGACCGACTCGAACATGCTCGGGGCCACCCACGAGGCCAAGGACCTCGAGTACCTCGACAAGGGCATCCGCATCGTGCAGCCGATCATGGGCGC
>ERZ761602.8081-NODE-8081-length-10786-cov-4.283571_pt1 | contig 10786 bp, 7 predicted proteins | sample MGYA00512165_ERZ761602 | MGnify/ENA primary metagenome ERZ761602 (study PRJEB28899, sample SAMN02445085) | bioreactor sludge metagenome | biome: EBPR sludge; isolation source: Thorneside wastewater treatment plant | place: Australia: Brisbane, Thorneside...
CCGGAGCCGCAGTCGGAGCGGAACACCGGAGCGATGGCCGGTAACGCTCGCGCTAACCAAGCCGGCCTTGGCGGGCGTCGGGGCGTTGCGGGGTGTCCCCGCTAGAATGGGGAGGACGAGACGCAGACTCGACCGCGGGGAAAGGCGTTTCCCCGGAAAGAGAACTTTGAAATCTACTCCAATACGCCATCGCGGCGTTCGCCGTTTCTGTCGGATATAGAGGGCCTGGTTGCGTCGTCAGTTGACGCAGAATTTCAGTCTTACGCCGCCGCGCCAAATCGACTGCTCCGGCAGCCAGTTCCGGTTCATTCCAAAAAGACGGGTAGCGATCCGGCCTCCACCCGCTCACAATTCTGTCGCCCAGTTCAGGCGCGTCATCAATGGGACAGACCCAACCGTAGAGTTCAAAAGCCCTCACTCGCAGGCACGCTTTCGCGTCAGGATCACTGTCCGTCAACCCCTTCAAAGGTGTTGGCAACAGAACCATGTTTCCAACGCAGGAGTAAAATCGAGCGTCCTGCACAATCGTGTTAGTCTTTGTGAAACCGGGATCGTCGATGCCCCAAATGTGGCATACCGACCAATTGTATGGTTTTTCGCCCATCCTCAGCCCGAGCGCGCCGACAAGAGCGCGCTCGGCGTAGATGTTTGCTTCAGCCTTGTCTTCAATCCGCCCCGTTCGTGAGTTCTTGTTTTTCAGTATTTCCGAGAAAGCACTATTGGCGACCGGCTGTCTCCTCCAACGCTCGGGATACCAAAGCGGAAGCTCACGAAAGACGGCGGGATGAACCCAGCGTGCGGTGCGTCCGATCAACGCGAGCAGATTGATTCTTTCCTCCGCACAGGCAGTCGCCAGTTCGGTAAGCCCATCTCGTAAGCCGTTCATTGGATCTCGGTCTTTATGGGAGCAATCGCCGGTTGGCTCAACGCGTCATTTAGGCTGGCTATGTGGGCGCCGCCATTTGGTCTTCCCGAACCCGCGCCACTCCAGCCGGTATTCGCGGAGACCGTGCGCGACTTCTAAAATAAGATCGCGATGAAGAATTCGGTTCTTGCACCTCTTGAGCATCCAATCCGGTTCGTTGAGAGCATCGATGGTCCCATTTTGCAGAGATGTTAGCGCGAGCTGCGCTTGATCTTCGCGATCAAAATTAAATTTCCCTCTAACGGAATTATCGCCGACGCCCCGACTGTCGCGGTCCAAAACGAAGAGAATGCTTCCTCGGCGCTCGATGGTGATCTGATCCAATCGCACGGGGAGCTTGGCCAGATTCACGGTTTGGAGCTGCCAGTCGGGCACGTGGCAAAATGATACGGCTGTGGCACACAGTTCTGCAGAATCACGGTATGCGACCAAATCGTCCACTGATTGGATATGAAACTCGACGATGGGAATCCTCCGAGTGATGTAGGCCGCCCGTGCTGAGGCTTCGAGGCTATGTGTCACGACGACTTCGATCACGCCACACGCTCCGCCGGCCGGATCAAGGAGCGTCAAATCCGGCACTTTTCCGTGTAACGCGGCTTCAATTCGAACGGCTCGCGCCCGCTTAACCAGGTTGCCTTTGTGTTCGCCCTGGCATCTCGTGCATGCCCATCGGAGCGGTAGAGCTTGTTGGGTGGCGATAGCCGTTTCGATGCGCTGCTTCAGTATCTGCTTCGCCAAAAGGTGGAGAATCGTTTCTCCATTGCAGGTGTGTTGGCCATCGTGCGCGAAATGGTGTGCGTTACGGTCTCCCTTCTTGGCCACCAAGGGTTGGTTACATTCCGGGCAGAGGCAGTCGTCGTGAAACCCAGAATCGACTTCTGAAACGTGAACCGGACGCCCATCTCGTAAGGCGAATGGAATTCGGAATACGCGAGTGGTTGCCGACATAACTTACAGCCTTACGGCGCAGGGTTTACCTGGCAAACGGGACCGGTCGCGCGGGCGATGGTCTGCTCGAAATCGCGTAGCTCGTCGGCCGAAAACGGCTCATTAAAAAGTTCGTTCACCTGCCAAAGACCGTTGTCCCGAATCTTAGGAACCGGTGAGGAGCTGCCGAGCCAGTTCGGTGAAGGCGTGCAGATGGAGCAGGCCGCAATAGTCGAAACCATGCGAGACTCCCAGAGCAGACGCTGAGATTTGGAGGTGACTGGTATTACTATGAAACGACAGCAGGATTGGAGATGCTGCGAAACCATCGCTTCGACCGAGCGCTGTTTCCCGGAGTCAATCCGGCTCGCGTGCAAGCGGCGCGCTGCGGCTGTCGTGAGGTCGAGATTCCAATCCTTGAGAAAAGAGTCATTCGCCCGATGCAAGAGTGCGCGACCGATGTTCTTTCTGAAAATGCTCCTGTCCTTGTTCTCTTGCACGAAGTGCTGGCGGATCCGTGATCGAAGCTGCCGATCGCCCGTATGGGTGCCCACACGGACGATGCGCTGCTGGCCGTGAGCGTTTTCACCTTCTTCGAATAGCAGGTAAATTCCATCCTCTGGAATGTTGCTCCCATCGAATGGAAACGAATGGAGCGGCAACCGCGCCGCGAGCTGATGCAGGTCATGACACAGGGCACTCATGCGTTGGCAGCTTTAAGGAATTTCAGTTGTTCGCCAAATCGAAGGCCCTCCAGCGGAAATTCGACGTTTATGAGGTGCGGAACCAGTTGCGAACGATAAGCCACGCCCGCGAGAACGACGAAGCGGTCGGTGGTCAGACTCGCTCGCGAACGGAGTTGCGCCACAACTGCGTCACCCCACCGCGCAACGTCGCCGGAAGACATCCGGTTGAGCGTCTTCTCGTAAGGCGCGATTTCCTGCGCCAAGTCCAGTAGCCCGTAGTGGGCAGATAGAATATAGATCTCGTCGGCTTTGATGCGACGAGCATAGGCCAAGCTTTTCTGAAACAGTGCTCCCGTGTATAGTTGGTGCGCGGGCGCACTCTCGCTGCGCTTCGACTTACCGCATGAAATAAGGGCTATGGTGCGCATCAGTCGGCAGTGTCGGATTTACGCAATGACTTCAGGAAGCATGGCGTCTGAGGGTTGCAAGGCGCGGGGGCTCAAATCCATCTGAAGTTCCGCCACGATGGCGGCTCGCTCGCTTTCGGGAATCTCCGCCAAGAGATAGGCGATCAAGTCCTCCTGCCGGCTCTGGCCGAAGACCATGCGATAGATCGCGAGCGACCGCCGCAAGCCGTGAAGCCTCTCCACTTCGCGACTGAAGGGCAGAGCAGGCACATGACGCTCGATTTTTGCGTCACCGGGAAAAAGCCAGTATGGAATAAGGTCGTTCTCCTCTGGCGACCGGCCAGCTCGCCCCAACTCAAAGGCTTTCTCCCACGCGTCCGCACCCGGCTCAAGTAACGCTTCGGCCGCGTATTTCGCCGAAAGATTCTTCCGCACGGCATGTCCCTTGTAGCGATGCACTCGCCCTTCGCGTTGCTCCATGTCCACGGGATTGGACGGCAAATTCCAGTGCGTAATCGCGTGGCAATAGTGGTGAAAATCCAGTCCCTCCTGGCCGACCGAAGTCGAAACCAATACAAATGGCCAAAAGGGGGAATTGAACGCGGCCCGCACGCGTTCCTTGCGCGTCGCCATGGGCGCATTGGCTACGCCGGGCGTGGCTTCATCTTCGCTACGCTCGTCGCCGAAACGCATGGCAAAGCGAATGTGCATTGGTTCGCTTTCAACCTTGATCTCGCGGGTGTAAGCAGGAGCCGAAATTTTATCTGCCCGCAACGAGGCGGTCCGCAGCGTCAACGCGCCGACGAGTTCGGCGGCGATCTTCGCGATCATATCGGCGAGCGGGGCGTTGGCGACGCCGAGAGACTCACGCAAGAGATGCACGTATTCGTCGAGCACGGCTTGGAGTCCGCCCGCATGGGCGTATTCGAGCACGCGTTGCCAGTAGGGTTCACCGGGAAACTCCGCACGGATCATCTCGGTGACTTCAGCGTGATTGAAAAGTGAGAGAAAGGCCCGGCCGCTCTGTGCTGCCGAGTCCCGCAGGGGGAGGGAAAGGGCGGCGTCGCTCTGCTGCGTCCGCGTGAAGGCGCGCAGAGCCGCGGTGGCAGGCGCGGCAGAGGCCGCAAGGGCGAGCACGTCAAAAAGGTCGTCCGGCGGCGGACCAAGCCCCGACTTCCCTCCAGGGGCGGAGCGAAGATCAAACATGTCTTCCGATTGAGGGCCAATGGGTCGTCGCTCTTTGCGAATGGTGTAAATCAGTTCAACTGCCTCAGCGACGTGGCGAAACCAGCCGACGTCCTCCTCTCCGGACTCGGTGCCCGCCCAGATTTGGGCGAGATCGGCCCGCTCCCACCAAGCGCGTGCTGCGGCAGGAAATTCCTCAAAATCCAGCAGCATCGGCGCGAGCCAATACCAGCGTTCGTCAGCGGCACCGCCTTTCTCATAGACGACATGCAGTTTCTCGACGAGTCCTCGCACCCGTGTCGCCAACGTGGATTTGGCCTCAGCCGCGCTGAGTAAATTGCCACGTGCCAAATTGCGTGGATCGCAGTCGCGCGCGAACGTGAGACACGGGTAAACCAACAAAAGTAAAGGCAAGCCGGTCAGACGGTCGGCCGATATGCTGAAGCGTAGCAAACCCCGTTGTTTCTTCCAATCGTCTAGGCTGACCTTTGCGCGTGGATGTTGGGAACGCATCATCCGGCGCTCGGCTTCGTAGGACACAAGCGAAGCCACTGCACGCGGCACCATGTGCCACGCCGAAAAGACGAGACGCTTTGTCAGGCCGGCCAACTCTGGCGCGGCGAACGCTCCTGCCGGACGATAGTAGCCGAGAGAGGGAGCCATCCATAGCAAGCGCCACATGCCGCGATCCACCGTTTCGGCGAGCAGTCCGCGTAGTCGAGGATTAGCGGATTCCAGCGGCAGGTAATCTCGTGCCCGCTCCAAATCGAGAAACACCTCTGGAAATTGCCGCACTAATTTTACCATCTCACGCTCCCCGGCGCCGGCTGCAAACGCCTGCTTCAGCGCGTATGAATCCATGAAATTGAAAAGATAAGGAGCCGATTTCCAATACTCGACCACGTCTCCCTGCTCAATCTGCTCCGAGATGTGCTGCGCGCCGAGAAATGCGCGCACATCCACTGCGTGTAGCTGTGCGTTGGCCGGGGGCGCATCCTGTAACATCCCTCCGCGCTGGCTGGCCGTCGCGAGTCGTTCCGTGCGGGCGATCACTCGGCGCAATCGTTCCTGAAGTGCTTCCTTCGCTCGCCGCAGCCGCGCCAGTCCATCCGGTGACCGCACCGCCGGCAGTGCCGCGCGGTATTCTGCCAGCACCTTCCTGCAGTCCGCCGCATCCCCATCCTCAAGGAACCGCACGAGGGCGAGAAAATCCCCGTAGTGATCGTCCTCGGTCTCGTGGTGGAGGCTTAGTCCGCGATATGGTGTCGCCGAAAGTAGAAGCACGCGTGCGCCCTGATCTGTGTTTGAATTGAATAAATCGCTGGCGAGTTCACCCGCTTCCGAATCCGCTTCAAGCAGGTGTTTGAAACGCTGAAACTCGTCTAGTATGATCAGGTCTGGTTCTAGTGCCTTGAGACACACGCGTGCGAGCAAACGGCGCAACTCGCCAATCCATTGTGTCCGTAACTTCGCCGCGCCCTGTGCGGGCTGCGCATCTTTGCGACAGAAAACCTTCCGCAATTCCTCGAAACGCACCCGCATATCCGGCTGACCGTCGGCCTTCTCGCTCGCCACCTGTTCGGCGAGCCCGGCCACGAAAGCTTTCGCGAGGTGCTCGTTCAACTGAGTCGAATCGAATGCCTCTACAGCTCGTTCAAATGAGTCGGACCTCGTTGCATAATCCCGCATCACATAAATAGAGGCGCGCGCTCCGTGAATGCCCCACGCGCGATCCAGCAGCCAATATAGCAAAACCCGTTCTTCAATTCTTCCACCTCCCTCTGTCTGCTCAAACGAGGTGCCGGGAGTGAGTGCGATGAAGTTCACTCGGTGTTTTCGAAGATCGTGCATGTGCAGCGGCAGCAAAGTCAGCCGGGTGGACTGCGCGGCGACTTCGCAGCCGGGAATGCCAAGGCGTCGCACGTTCTGCCGTGCGATGTCTGCGTTGGAGCAAATGTAGATTACGTCGATGCGTGGCACGGTCTCCCACAGGTGGTCGATGGTTCGTGCAATCACACCGCGTGCGACTAACGTTTTACCCAGCCCCACTTCGTCAGCGACAAGGAAGCGCTGCGTCGAGTCGCGGCCGTAAAGACGCTCAAAAACATAGTCCACCGTCTTGCGTTGGAAGTCTTTTAGGCCGGCGAGAACGGAGGCGGTATCGGGACGTGAGGTCATTTCTCCTTCGCCTCCTTGGCCGTTGCCCAAATGGGTTCCCAAACGCTTTGGAACTCCGGACTGAGCAACGCCGATCCGCCGGGTGACTTCCGCAGCGAATCCAGTAACGACGCCACGCGTTCAAGTTGAGCCGGCCCGCGATGCAACGTCCGCAACATCGTTTCCAGCAGACATGGGAACGGCGAAGCCTGCTCCGCGCCTTCCGCTGCGCCCGAGAGCAGCGTCGCCAAATCGCCGGAAGAGGCAGCGGCTTCGTCGCCGGCTGCCAGCAGAAACAGTAGGTAACGCAGGACCTGATCCCGATTCGCGAACATCGAGCGAAGCACACGATCTTGCCGATCTGCCGGCGCGCCTTCGAGCGGAAGGTTCATGACGAAAATGGACTGACCTTTCGCTCCCTTCACTTGGGCGGTGATGCCAAAGGCGAGGAGCGGAGTCAGTCCTTCGTAGGACAATCGACGAAACACGATGTCCGATCCGAGTTCCTGTGCCCGTTCGGTGTGCTGTGTGATTGGCCACGCGCGCACGGTCACATCGCCTCGCGGCCAGCGCGGTGCGCGCGAGAATGCCAAGCTCACGTCGAATAATTCACACTCTCCGGCCGACGTGACAACGAGGCGGGGCTGTGCAGCCGAAAGCGCCCGCTTGGTGGCTTGGAACAGTTCATCGAGCTGGCGCACTGCCGGGTCGGTAGGCGGCGACTCGATGTCCAGGTCGAATTTTTGGAGCAAGTCCGCGAAATTCGTCTCGCCCTTCACCGACCGGAGAAATTGCGACACGCCGAAGCGGCTCTTTTTTCCTACCAGCTCAACCATGAACTCCACGTTGTGTTCAAGTGCGTGGCGGGTCGCATTAAATGAACCACTGAAGACACTGGTGTCCCAACCATGATCGACAACAAAGAGTTTCGCGTGGAGGCCATCTAGAACTTCACTACGCTCCAGCATGGGACCGTCATCATCCGTTTCCTCAGTCAATTCAGGCTGAAGAAAATGGACAGTCTTGCACGCTCGCAGGGTTTTTAGCGGCAACTCCTGCAAGCTTTCCTGGCGTGAAACGAGATGGGTGGCGCCGTCGTATTCGAGGAAGTCGCGCACAACTGCATCGGAGAGGAACGGGGAGACGATGAGGCTTTGCTCGCGACGTTCGCCGAACGGATCGACCTTTCGACCATCAAGTCCGGCGACCCAGAATCCGCACTGTTGTTCGTCAAATCCTTCGGGCCAAGTGAAGCGCACCCGGCGCAATTCATCAGCCATTTTTTTGATGCCGTCCCGTCGTTCGGGCGGAAGCGGTTGGAGTGCCAGTTTCGGCAATGCCGCTATGAAGTCCCCAAGGGGGTGATTGGCCGCGATAGCGTTGGAGCGATCACCAAGTTCGCCGTCCAGCGCAACCACAGTATCCCAGCAGCGATCGAACGTGAGATTGCGACTGAGACATAGCACACGGTAGCTCACAGCTCCGTCTTTGGCGACAAAACGCAAAGCCCAGACTTTCGGATGAAAGACGCCCTGCGCGTCGGGAGGCTCCACGTCATAGATGCTCCCTTCAAGAAACGCGACGAGCGGCGGATACTTTGACGGAAGGCGAATCTGCCCGGACTGGCAGAAAACCGTGAAGCGAGTTTCATAACGCCGTAGGGCCTCAAGCAAGGCCAGCGGATCGGCGGTCAACTGGCCATCTGCGTGCTCCCAATCAAAGAAGGCGAAGGACAGCGGGAGCATCAACGCGCTCATGAGATCGAGCGAAAACGTGGTCCCTACCGCGAGGTCGAGCTGACATCCGGCAGGCGGACGAAGCAATTCCATGAGATGAGCGCGTTCGTCTGGTTTAAGCATTGGGTGCCTCCAGTCCTTGGAAAACATCCGCAAGAATCCGCTGGCTGATGAGCCATCGAAATTCGAGTTGGGCGGAACCCGATTCTCCGCTCCATAGTTCTTGAGCGCGGGGATTTCCGATCCGCGCTAGATTTTTCTTCAACCGGCGCTCTCGCTCGGTGATCAGCCGGCGGGCAGTGGAATTGTCACGCAATCGCGCGGGAGAACCTTCTAAAGCGAGATCCCACCAAGCATTGATGAAGTCCTGGGCCGCTCCGCTGATGCGCGGATTGCCTGCTCGCACGATTTCCCAAAAGCGCTCCCGCTTCCACTCCTTTAAGGCACTTGACCTGCCGCCAACTGCCTTTGCCCATTCCGCGAACCGGGCGCGATAGTCACTTACGCCGTCATTCAAGCGCGCCTGTTCTGCGAGGATTAGATTATAGAGCAGCGAAGCTCCGTGCATCACTTCGGAGAAATTACGCCCATGAAGAAGTTTTTCCCGCATCGTGACCGGCAGACTTGCGACCTGCGGATGCTGCCATGCGAAATCGACCTGTTCCCATGGTTGGCGGCGCGCCACCAATTCGGCGAGTAGCGAACCGGCGCTGCGCGGGCTCAAGCGAATGCGTTCGCTGAGGTATTCCGCCTCGGCGCGGGTCAGGCGCAGAGAGCATTTCTCCGGGAATTCAGCAGGTGGTGGAATCAGTCCGGCGTGCCAGTTGGGGACGACGAGATCGTCGTGCTCCACGTCCCGCTCTTCCGTTCGGCGGCCATGTCGGCCAAGCTGCGTGTAGTAGCGGTCCAAGTTGCGGTAGTATTGCGACTGGGCACCTGCAAATGTGCGAATCCCCCAGACGGCCAATCCCTGCCAATAGACGCTGCTGGGCAGACGTTTTAAGGTCGTCTTGGCATACTTGCCAATGTTGCGGTCCTTATCATCGGAACGCTCGATGGCTTCGATTAGATCGGTTTCAGCCCGGCGTGCGCGGTCGGACATCAACGCGGAACTCACGCCCCGTTTTTCGAGTTTCTGATAAGTCCACGGCACGAGCAGAAAATATCGCGCCCGCGTCATGATGGTGCTGGTGCCGGGGAAAAGCTGATCGGCGAAGGAGTCTCGGACAGCACCGATTCCAAGTTCGTCGCGCGTATCGCGCTCTTTGAAGAGGTCAACTACGTCGAGCATCTTGCGGCGCTCGTGCTCCGAATAATCCAGCCAAGTGAAAGACGACATGGATGCAGGCGGGACTATGCCCGCTCAATCGTTCCCCGGCATCTTGGGAAAGTGGAGCAACCCCAGAACGGAGTTTCAACCTTGTCGCGGAGCACCATCGCGGAGCCGCATTTGGGGCACCGTTTGCTGTCGGGATTGGTCAGCTCGGGAAAGTGTGTGCCGCCAAGACGCTCAATTGCCGCCTTGATAGCACCCGAATCGTAAACGGTCACATTGTTTTCCCGCGCACACGCGAGCGCAGCTTCGGTGCAATCACTCAGGGTAAAGAGGATCGCCTCGTCTGCGGTGAATTGCGCGCTGGTCTTGGTGCCAAGCAGCTCGCGGATAATTTTTGGCTGCACCTCGATACGACGCCAATGCTTGCACTGGACGACCGCCTTTCTGCCATTCCGGGTCGCGAGCATGTCCGCTCCGCCGTCCGGGTTGGCCCCGCCGCTCTTTTTCACGGCCCAACCATCCGCCTCGAGTATTCGAGCGGCCACCGTCTCGAACTGGAACCAGTCGATGGCGTGGAGTTGATCCGCAACAGACATTGGCCGCGTGCTGCGTCCAGTGGCACCCGCGTCAGAAAAAGACAAACTGGCAGGCGCCGGGACAGATGGATCGATCCACTGCTTGCCAATAACGAGAGCGGATATTCCTCCCACCACGAGCGCACTGGCCAGCGCGGCCATCCAGTATTTCTGGCCGCCCGCCGTGGCACGCGACTGGAAGCTCATTTCGGTTTGGGACACGGGGTTTATCCAAACTGGAATTGTTGTCCCTACATTGTAGTTTGCGACGTGCGGGCCGGTCGTGGTCGCCGTTTTTGGGAATAGCGGAGAGCCGATGCGGAGTGTCGCCGTGCCTTCGCCAGTCACGCGAATCCGAGTCGATACCGGGCTCGCCGATGTGCGAGCAAACCCATTGGTCGGCTCAAAGCGAACCTCGCTCGGGTTGGCGCGGTTGAAGTAAACGGGTGTAGCTCCGGCCCGGTAGCCCTTTGCTTCTGAAAGTTTCGCCCAAGATTTCACCTGGGTGGTCAGCAAAACGGTCCCTTTCTTTGCGTCGTCCGGGCGATAGGAGTAATCGGTTTCGGTTACGGCGGTCGGACCGCTGATCGATGCGACGGTCGCGCGTTCTTCGGGCCATTGCCTGGGAGCGCGTGCGCCGCTCCAAAACCACGCCGTCAGCGACGCGGCGATGATGAGCAGCAATCCGGCTTTCTTCCTGGCGACGAGTCCGCTTTTCAAAATCAGGAAGCTCGCCAGCCCCGCGACGGCAACGACGCCGGCCAGAAACACGAGTGCAGTAAGTGCGCCAGCAAACCCCGTCACGCCGCCGATGACAAACGCGAGCGCGACAAACCCGAAAACGACCAGCTTGATGCCAGCCTCCATTCGAGCCGCCTCGCGGCGTTCAGTGCGTGATGCCATGCTAAT
>ERZ761602.8082-NODE-8082-length-10784-cov-193.406002_pt1 | contig 10784 bp, 3 predicted proteins | sample MGYA00512165_ERZ761602 | MGnify/ENA primary metagenome ERZ761602 (study PRJEB28899, sample SAMN02445085) | bioreactor sludge metagenome | biome: EBPR sludge; isolation source: Thorneside wastewater treatment plant | place: Australia: Brisbane, Thorneside...
AGTACGCTTCGTATTGGGAAAAAACTATATTCCTCAACTAAAATCATAAAGAGCCGAAAAAAAACCCCGGAAATGTTACTGTCCAAACATTTTTGCGTGTAGTGGCTGCTTTAAAAGCTAAGTTTACCCTACAAATAGAGCTTCCTGACCACATAAACATCATCTTGGAACGGTAGCGTTATTTTATACTACACAACCAAAACTTTTGAGCATCGGTGTAATAACCTCACCCCCTTTCAATTCGTGCATTCGCGGCTTTTTGATTGCAGTTATCCTACACAAAAAAGCCGTCAAAAAAAAATTCTGAACCCCAAAGCATCTATTTTTACATACTCCAAACCCCCACCCACCCACCATGTTTGTTATTAAACGCAGCGGACGCAAAGAAGCCGTTTCTCTCGATAAAATTTTACGGCGCATTCAAAACCTTTGCATCGGGCTAAATCCCATAGTAGAACCGGTTATCGTATCGCAAAAAGTAGTGCAGGGGCTTAAAGACGGCATCACCACCACCGAGCTCGATAACCTTGCCGCACAAACATCGGCGGCTATGATAAGCTCCCACCCCGATTATGGTACGCTCGCTGCCCGCATTGCCGTTTCTAACCTGCATAAAAATACCCGCGAATCGTTTTCCCGAAACATAAAGGAAATGTACCGGTATGTGGACGCTAAAATTGGTAAGGCTGCTTTGGTTTCTAAACGCATTTATGATATTGTGCAGGCTAACAAAGAAAAATTAGACGCCGCCATAGATTACACCCGCGATTTTGATTTTGACTACTTCGGGTTCAGAACCTTGGAGCGCTCTTACCTGCTCAAAATGCACGGCAAAGTAGCCGAGCGTCCGCAGCAGTTGTTTATGCGCGTAGCCCTGGGCATACACCACGAAGACATAGATGCAGCCATAGAAACCTACCACCTTATGTCGGAGCGGTGGTTTATACATGCCACGCCCACCCTGTTTAATGCCGGCACACCCAAGCCGCAGCTATCCAGTTGTTTCCTGCTCACCATGCAAGACGACAGCATACAGGGCATTTACAACACCCTAAAACAATGCGCCGAAATTTCGCAATCTGCCGGCGGCATCGGGTTAAGTATTCACAACATTAGGGCAAAAGGCAGCTATATTAAAGGCACCAACGGCGAATCGAACGGCTTAGTGCCCATGCTGCAAGTGTTTAACACCACTGCCCGATATGTGGACCAAGGCGGCGGTAAACGCAAAGGCGCTTTTGCCATGTACCTTGAACCCTGGCACGCCGATATTTTTGAGTTTTTAGACCTCAAAAAAAATCATGGCAAAGAAGAAATGCGCGCCCGAGACCTGTTTTACGCCCTTTGGATATCCGATTTGTTTATGCGCCGCGTAATGAAAGATGAAATGTGGTCGTTATTTTGCCCCAACGAAGCGCCCGGTTTGTACGATTGCTACGGCGAAGAGTTTGAACGGCTCTACGAACAGTACGAGCGCGAGGGTAAAGCCCGAAAAACGGTAAAAGCACAGGAGCTTTGGTTTGCTATTTTAGACTCGCAAATAGAAACCGGCACACCCTACATGCTCTACAAAGATGCCGCCAACCGAAAAAGCAACCAAAAAAACTTAGGCACCATACGCAGCAGCAACCTCTGCACCGAAATTTTGGAATATACCTCCAAAGATGAGGTGGCAGTATGCAATTTAGCATCTATTAACCTTGCCAAATTGGTAGAAAACGGGCAGTTTAACCACCAAAAACTGCACGAAATTACCCAAACCGTTACCCGAAACCTGAACAAGGTAATTGACGTAAACTTTTACCCCGTGCCCGAAGCCAAACGCTCCAACATGCGACACCGACCCATAGGCATTGGCGTACAGGGGTTAGCCGATGCGTTTTTATTATTGCGTTACCCGTTTGAAAGTGAAGAAGCCCGAAAACTAAACCGCGATATTTTTGAAACCATTTACCACGCCGCCCTCACCGCCTCTTGCCAATTAGCACAACAACACGGGCACTACGAAACCTTTAAAGGCTCGCCTGCCAGTGGCGGCGTTCTTCAATACGATATGTGGGGCACAGAACCCTCCGACCGCTGGGACTGGTACACCCTTAAAGCAAACATCATGAAACACGGCTTGCGAAACAGCCTCCTCATAGCCCCCATGCCTACCGCCTCTACCTCGCAAATACTGGGCAATAACGAGTGTTTTGAACCCTATATGTCAAACATTTACACCCGCCGCGTACTCAGTGGCGAGTTTATCCTGCTCAACAAGCACCTACTCAAAGACCTGATGGAATTGGGCTTGTGGAACGATGACCTCAAAAATGCCCTCATTGCCAACAACGGCTCAGTACAAAACATAGAGGGTATTCCCGATGAAATAAAAGCGCTGTATAAAACCACTTGGGAAATTAAGCAAAAAACGCTCATAGACTATGCCGCCGATAGGGGTCCGTTTATCTGCCAAAGCCAAAGCCTGAACGTGTTTATGGAAGACGCCAACTATAAAAAGCTTTCCAGCCTGCACTTTTACGCATGGCAACGCGGCTTAAAAACCGGCATGTACTACCTGCGCACCCGCCCCGCCGCCGACCCCATTAAGTTTACCGTGGACATGAGCAAACTGCGCCGCACCACGCCCCATGAAGTAGCCCAAACTACACCGCCCAATTATACCGAAGAGGAAGCCCTTGCCCTTGCCGGTAAAGTGTGCAGCATAGACGACCCCAACTGCGAAAGTTGCAGCGCATAGGCGTTGTGTGGCTTCAAGTTGAGGTAAAATCGGGATATTTACGCCGCATTACAACAGTTTCGGGAAAGGCATTAACCAAGTGCTGCCTCGGTTTGATGGGAAAATTGAGCTATTCACCCCAGTTTTAACCAAAAAAAGCACACAGATAAAGCGGAATAAACAGATAAGCGCGGGCAAAAGTGAATCATTTACCCAATTGAGCCTTTATTTTTTAAAAATCGGCGTTAATCAGCTCCATCCGTGTTATCCGTGTGCTAATTGATGTCGGTTTTGTGCACTTACCGGCAGCACGTCATTTATATCAAACTCGGGTAAACACCCTCTTAACCAAGTCCTACCAATCGCCATTCTAAAAATCGGCGTTAAAAAAGGGAACATGGGCAATAACCATTCTTGTTCGACAGTGTTTTATAACTCGATAAGCTGCTGCATTTGTTTTACCCCTGTGTCATTTTCTGTGCTGCTTCTGTAGTCAGTTAGGCATTGTTTTATGTACAATTTTTGTCCGCTCTTATGCACCTAAACCACGTAACCCAGCTTTTACAAACCAAACTCCAACAGCCCCTACCCGGCGATACCGTGCGCATGAGCATGGCTCCTAATCTGCGCATTCCTGCCAACTGGAAACCGCACAATATAGACCAAGCCATGCAAGCCGGTGTACTCATTTTGCTTTACCCGCACCACGATACTGTTTTTACTGCCCTTATGCAGCGCAACGTGGACGGTCATGCCCACAGTGGGCAAATTAGTTTTCCGGGTGGGCGATACGAGGATTCCGATGCCAACCTTACCGCCACTGCCCTGCGCGAAACCCGCGAAGAGTTTGGCATAGACGATACGCATGTAACCGTATTGGGAGCTCTTAGCCAACTATATATACCCGCCAGCAATTTTTGGGTGCTGCCTACGGTGGGATACCTAACCCGCCGCCCCACCTTTAACCCCGATACCCGCGAGGTGGCTGCCGTGCTTGAAGTGCCGCTACCCTACCTGCTCCAAGAGAGCATTGTAAAGCAAAAAACCATAACCGGCTCTACCGGCATTACCATACAAGCGCCCTACTACGATGTAGATGGGCATGTGGTTTGGGGCGCTACTGCCATGATTATAAGCGAGTTTTTGCACCTGCTGCGGTAAAACCTCCTTTTTATTCTTTGCAGCCTACTTTTCGGGCAAGCCACCCCCAAAATCATAGAGCCCATTTAGGTTGCCTCGTTTACTATTTTCAGGAAAAAAACAGGAGCTAAAACCATGAAAAATGCACCCAATAACCTTGAAAAAAACATACATATTAAACTTCCCCCTTCTTTAAGGGAGGGCTTCGGGGCAGAACAAATAAACACAGCCTTTACCCGGCTATTGATGGAGTGGCAGCAACACAACAGCCGCCAACTGCCATGGAAAAACGAACCCGATGCCTACAAAATATGGCTATCCGAAATTATACTCCAACAAACCCGCGTAGAGCAGGGGTTGCCCTACTATCTTCGGTTTGTAGCTGCTTATCCTACCGTTTCAGACCTGGCAAACGCCCCGCAAGAAGCCGTTATGCGCCTGTGGGAAGGGCTGGGTTACTACTCGCGAGCGCGCAATATGCACCATACTGCTCAGTACATAGCCCATGAGCTAAACGGCGTTTTTCCGCGCACCTATCAGGAACTGAGCAAGTTAAAAGGCGTAGGCGCTTACACGGCGGCGGCTATTGCCTCTTTTGCATACGGGCTGCCCTATGCAGTGGTAGATGGCAATGTATATAGAGTGCTGGCGCGTTTTTTTGGCATAGATACGCCCATAGATTCGGTACAGGGTAAAAAACAATTTGCTGCGCTTGCACAAGAACTGTTGTATGCGCCCAATCCGGCAGCGTTTAACCAAGCCATTATGGATTTTGGCTCAGTGCAGTGCAAACCCGCCAAGCCGCTTTGCCACACTTGCCCCATGAACCACCTTTGTGCGGCAGCACAACAAAACCAAATTACAGAGCTACCCGTAAAAGCCAAAAAATTGCAACGCAAAACCCGATACTTTAACTACTTAGTGCTTACTGCCGCCAACACCGGAAACCTGCTCCTGCGCAAAAGAACCCATAAGGATATTTGGCAACACTTGTATGAGCCTTACCTTATAGAAACCCCCAACCAATTGCTTGCCATAGAGCAGTTGCAAACCCTGCCCACATTGGGTTTAATACCACCCAAACTTGGCGCAAGCATTACTACGCCTCATCTTATTTCGCCCGTTTTTAAGCAGCAACTCACCCACCAAACCATTGTTGCCCGGTTTGTTGAGCTGCAAGTAACCAACTTAGAAACATGGTTGAACCATGATTTTGAGCAGGCATTGCCTACACACCTCAGCCATTTTGCCTTTCCCAAAATAATCAACTCCTACTGGCAAAGCAGGCAGGAAAATGCCGGTAAAGGCAAACAAGGCGCTTTATTGTAAGGCAAAACTTTACCAACGCGTAAGCCGCCCCTCACAGCCATAGAGATGGTTAATTCTGTAATAGTTCATATTTTTAGCCTATTTTCAGGAAGGTTTGATTTTATGCTGCTTTTTTACCCAAAAAAAGTAGATAAACTAACAATATGTACGACTGATGAATTAGAAATAGGCTGTTACTTAGCGGCTTGTAATGACCATTGACCGTCTCTGCCTGTAAACCTCAAATATGAGTTGCGCCATACCTTGTCCCTCCCCCCAAAAAAATCAACTTTTTTTGAAAAAAAACCCAAAACCGGCTAAGATTTTTTGCCGAAAAGGGATATAACAGGTAAAAGCCTGCCTGTAACCTGCCCGATGAAATACTATCTTACCCACACACACTCCAAACCCGATGCACAGAAAAAACCCACTTTTTCTAAAATCAACCCAAACGCTTTACAATCAAACCTTTATGTATTTTAAAAATAAATATGTATAGAAAATTGAAAAAAAATATACAAGCTATTTGGGTATTTAATAGCTTTAACCCGAAAATAAGAACTTAATGAACATAACAACCCCTCAGTTTACTATACAGCATACCTAATTGGCTTGGCGGTAATCTGTACACCTGACACTATCTTTAAACTTTTCACCTTTTTTATTCACACTAAATTTGATTGTTATTATGAAAGCTCAAAAAAAATCCGTAAATTGCCCCCCCCCCGCAGAGTTGAAAACAATTGTTCATTTAAATGGGCTGTATTAATTATGTTACTGTTTATGGGCGGTTACAGCACAATTTTAATGGCGCAAACAGATGAACCCTACGAGCCATTTCAATGTATGGGCGTTATAGAGGAGGAGGGCTCTACCGGCGAAGAAGAATTGCAGTATATGCCCGGAAATTGCAGCGACTGGGACGATGAGTGTATTGTCTATATAAAAGTGGGAGTTTATTTTTTAAAAAGTGCTTCTGGAAATTGGGCATATACGCCTACCGGAAATAATTCTTCTGTTCTTCCTCTTGATTATTCTGGTTATGACTTTGCTAACGATTTGATAAAAGCGGTAAATCAAAGTTTAAAATACAATGCCCCCATGAATATGTGTAATGGATGGGCGTATTATAACCCCGGATGGTACAATAGTTACTATTCAAGTGCTCCAGCATTTACTGGATCACCTGATTACTCTGGAATTACTGATACCAGCATTGAACCGTCGGCACCCCCACCCGTAATGTTTAGGTATTATCTAACAAGGGTAGGATTTGTCAATTCCAAGTCAGACGTGGACAGCTACTTTGGCAACGAAATACGGTTCTATTTGAATCCGCAAGATGGCTCAGAGGGAAGTGCAACTCCATGGAAGCACGGAGAAGCTAAGGGCGTTAAAGATATTAGAGGCAATGATATTAGAAAATTGGCACTCATAATGCATGAATTAGGCCATAATATTGGACTACAGCACACCTACATAAAACTTGCTTGTACATTATCAAATTGCACAATATTAAATGCAGATGATTGTCCAGTAGAATGTACAGATTCATGTGATGGTACATCTAACACAAATTGTATTAATAATCCATATTATGGATATGGACTACCAGATGATATAAATAATAAGCAAGATGGTGTCTGTACGAATTTTGCAATTTCTACACATCCTCCCAAAAATCCAAATCGAAGAGTGCGTGAAAGAAATGACAACCAACTTCAGTGGGGAGACAATTTTGATGGAATACAAGATACTTGGGATAACAATGATTGTGGTAGCGGAATACAACCATCAAATGGCAATTGGGTGTACACTTATTGTGACGAACCAGTAGAAATAACCAATAATTTTATGGACGATCGTTATGCTTATTTACCCGGCGGATATACTACAGGACAGTTAAATGCCGCTAAAGGTAATATCTGTACACACTCTAACTATCTCTCAGATAAAGCTGATTTGTTTATTTGGCAAGAAGATTTTACAACTAATGTTGAGTGGCCAACTGCTGCTGCTTATCCATTCTCATGGATTACAACAAGTGGTACAATGAGATTTAGTTCAGAAGAAACAAGTTATAATGCAACCTTATTATCAGAGGAAATTGATTTATCTAACTGGAGCAATCTTTCTTTGATTGTGAAATTCTGGCAACAAGATGGCAAGTTTACGCTGAAATATGTCGATGTCGCAGATAACACAGAGCATACAATAGTCTTCCATACCCTAACATCGTATTTGACAAATTATGTGAATACCATAGCACTACCTCAAAGTTGTAACGGAAAAGTCATTAAACTATTATTTCAATTTGAGTATCACGACAATTTTTACCCATGTAAAACGTGTTGCGCTGAATCAGATATGCCATGTTTTGAGGATACAAATACTTGTGGCTGTTCTCTTGTCTCATCTTGTGCCACAAATAAGTGTAAAAAGGGATTTTTTGCGCAAGATAGATTAGAGATTGACCATTTGAAAATTGTAGGGAAATACGCTGATTATAGCCTATATACCCCCACCCTCAATATAGCCTGCACTACCCCTACCTCTGCCTCCTTTCAGTGGCAAGGGCAAATTCCAGCCGCTCACTACCAAGTTTCTTACATGGAACAAGGCGGTACTGTATGGCAAGAGTTGCCACAACAAACAAGCGAATCGGTTTGGGGTACGCAAGATATTTCGGGCTTACTGCCGGGAGTTACCTATACTGTGCGGTTGCGAGCATTTTTTGATTTTTGCAACACCAATTCCCCAACGCCCGACATGCAAGAATACACCACCACCTTCACCACCACCACCCAAACCTTTGTATCGGGCAATGTAGAAGTTTGTGCCGGAGAAACAACCACCCTTACCGTCAATAGCCCATACAACTACTTTTTGTGGTCTAACGGCAGTACTGCCCAAAGCATAACCGTTCCGGCAGGCGTTTATTCGGTAACCGCAACCGATGGAGTCAATAATTGTACTTCCATAACCGAAGTTATCGTAACCGAGCATCCGCCTTTTTCTGTATCTTTAGGCGAAGATGAAACAATATGCCCCGGCTTTGAGCCGTTCCCACTTATGCTAACCCCGTATTCTACCGATTTTTACATAGAATGGTCAACCGGAACAATAGATGCCCCATTTATCACCATCTCCTCCCCCGGCACCTACTCCCTCACCGTTACCGATGCCAACGGCTGCACCGCCTCTGCCACCACCACCGTTGTTTTATTTGAACCGCCAACTCCCCAAATCACCATGACCCAAAATGAATGTAAGGTTACCCTACATGCCACACCCCCCGGTTTTGAAAGTTATGAGTGGTCAAACGGTTTAGGCAATACGCCCGATGTAGATGTTTATGCACCCGGCATCTACGCCGTAACCGTTACCGATGCCAACGGCTGCACCGCCCAAGCCGGCTACGAGGTACTGCCAACCGATGTTGCCCCCACCGATTTTAGCGGCACCTACATGGTAGGCGACCCCGCCAATAACATACCCGGCGTACAGCAAGATGCCACCGGCAACGAACTCTGGGACGGGCTAAACCTCCGTTTTGCCGGTACACTCGTTGTACCCGCCAACAGAACCCTCCATATCCGCAACTCCGACCTCCAAATGGTAGGGCAAACCACTAAAATAGAGGTGAAACAAGGAGCAAAACTCCTTATAAACAATAACTCCGTTTTGCGCGCCGATGGCTGCCAAAACAACTACTGGCAAGGCATACTCATAGAAGGCAATACCAACAAAGCACACCCTACCGACTACTACGCCAACGGCAGCCCACACCACGGCGTAGCCATTGTAGAAAACAGCCTGATACGCGATGCCAATACCGCCTTACATGCCTATGACTTGATAGATGTATCCGGTTCTACTATGGGCGGCGGTATTGTATATGCCAAAAACAGCCAATTCATAAACAACAGAGTAAGCATTCAGTTAGACCGTTTCAGGGGTGAACCCGGCGGACCCAAATACTACCAAAAAAGCATTATAGAAGACAATACTTTTTATAACGACGATGCCTCTTGGTTTCATATTGCCCAAAACCCCTTCACCCACATAGCCCTCAATACCGCCGGACTCGGGCTCACCATTAGGCAAAATAATTTTACTGCCCAAAACGCCTTGCCCCTACAAGACAAAGGCACAGGCATACGCACCGTAAACACACACCTAAACATCTTAAACAACCAGTTCCAAAACATCTTACACGGCATAGATGCCTACAGCCTGCCCTCACTCAGCAGAAGCCTTACCGTAAAAGGTAACACCTTCCTTACCACCCACCGATGCCTGAGCATGAGCGGCGGCGTATTAGCTACCATTGCCCAAAACAATTTTTTTGATATACAAGCCGGCACACAAGACCTAAACGGTTACGGTATTTTTTCCGATGCCGTATGGGGTTACGATATAAGCGCCAATACTTTCACCTGTACCTTTGGCAATAATACCAACCCCTACAACCTTGGCATTGTAGCCCGAAACGGCACCAACCAGGCAAGTACCATTTTAGACAACTACTTTGGAGGCAGTTTTGGCATTGCCAACCTCTTTGCCGGACAAAACAGCCGACTCATAGTGGACTGCAACATCTACGACAATAACATCAACAACGACTGGGTTATCAACGGCTTCCTCAACGACCAAGGAGAATGTGTGCCATTATACCCCCTCAAAGCCCGTCGCAATACCTTCCATACCCCCATACCCGGCATCAACGGCTACAATATAGATGCCACCGACTACCTAAACCCCACCGACCCCACCTATCTGTTTCAGTATGTAGGGCAGCCCGGATTTAATCCGACCAGTGTAATTGGTAATATTTTTGTCAATAACTCATGCCCACTTCCTGTCATTTCTTTTGAAAACAGCCAATGCAGTTTAGACCCCGATGCCTGCGGCGCTTGTGCCCCCGACTGCTGGCGCGCATTGTTAGACCAAACCACCGATGAAAGCAAGATAGCTTACCTGCAAACCCGATTGCTGCGCGCCCAACTATGCAGCGGCAGGGAAGAAGAAGCCAAAGAAGACCTGCGCGCCCGCAACACTACCGAAAGCGCCAAACTGCTGACTGCCACCTACGAAAGCGAACAAAAGCCCGACAGCGCATGGCTATACCTGCAACAAATACCCGATGACAATGCCGAAAACATTGCCTTTAAAGACCTCTACACCCAACTCCTGCAAGGCATACACCCCCCCGCCGGCAGTGGAAAAACCATGAGCATACAAGAGTTATACCTGCGCCAAACTGCCCTGCAAGAGCAAGTGCCCACTGCCCCCATAGCACAAGCCATTAATGCAAGTTACTACGGAGAAGTGTATTACAAAAATGTGAGCCTCCTGCATAACAACAACCCACAAGAGGCAGACACAGGACTAAACAATTTGCTTATATACCCCAACCCCGCCGCCAATACAGCAATTATACAGTTGCAACAACCAACCGAAAAAGTATGGCAACTCCATATTTACAACCTGCAAGGTGTACTGCAAAAAACCTATACTTGCAATGGCAGTGTTTTGGTATTGCCTATAGATTTGCCAAATGGTATGTATATTTGCAAAGCCATTACCGGCACACAAGTTCTTAGCATTCAAA